>Ga0306926_10006870_pt1 | contig 12279 bp, 11 predicted proteins | sample flu12Cox44000178_FD_203759 | JGI IMG/M metagenome (GOLD analysis project Ga0306926, IMG submission 203759) | Lab enrichment of tropical soil microbial communities from Luquillo Experimental Forest, Puerto Rico - flux8day.12C.oxic.44.000.178 (v2)... | ecosystem: Environmental > Terrestrial >... | reverse complement strand
CAATACCGCGTCTGGCTCAAGCGCGAGCGGCGCGGCCGGATCACCGTACGCGCGATGCAACTCTTGGTCCTGCTCGCGTTCCTCGTGCTCTGGGAGGTGCTGCCGCGGGCGCACATCGTGAACCCGCTGCTCACCAGCTATCCCTCGGCGCTGTGGCCGACATTTGTCCAATTGCTGAAAGACACGCCGCAACAAGCGAGCATCCTGAGCCACACCTGGGCGACCGTACTCGCTACGGTACTCGGCTTCACGGCTGCCATGATGGCGGGAACGGCGATTGCGGCAGCGCTGTGGTGGTGGAGCTCCCTCTACAAGGTGCTCGATCCCTATCTTGTGGTGGCGAACGCCATGCCGAAGACGGCGTTCGTGCCGATCTTCTACATCTGGCTCGGCGCGACGGTGTCGATCTACGGCATGTCGCTCGCGATCTCGCTGTTCATTACGATCCTGATGATCTACAGCGGCTTCCAAGGGATCGACCCGAACAAGATCAAACTGGCGCAGACGTTCGGCGCCAGCAAGCGACAGATTCTGACCAAGGTCGTTTTGCCGGGGAGCGTTCCCACATTCATCGCGGCATTGAAGGTCAATGCAGGCCTGTCGCTGGTGGGCGTCATCGTCGGCGAGTTTCAATCGGCAAGCCTGGGCCTCGGCTACCTCATTCAGTACGGCAGCCAGATTTTCAAGATGAACATCGTCATGACCGCGATCACTATCCTCGCCGTGGTGTCGTCACTTATGTATCTCGCGATCGCGTGGCTGGAAGCCGCCGTAATGCGGCGGCGCTGATAACGCGGCCAGTACTAATGCGCGATTTCACCGAACCATGGGCGTAGCGCCCATTCGGTGGCGACCACCGCGGAATAGAGCAGAATGCCGATCAGCGCGAGACCGAACAGGGCGGCAAAGGCGAGCGGAATGTTGATCTGTGAATTTGCCACAAGCATCAGGTTTCCGAGCCCCTCGTTCGAGCCGATGAACTCGCCGATCACCGCGCCGATCACCGCAAGCGTGATGGCGACCTTGGAGCCGGATATGATGAACGGCAGCGCGGCCGGGAACCGGATCTTGCAAAATGTCTGAAACGCGTTCGCGCGCACGGAGGTGGCGAGGTCGATCAGGTCGGCCGGCGTGTTGCGCAGCCCAGTCGCGGTGTCGACCACGATCGGGAAGAACGCGACCAGCCCGGCGATGGCCAGCTTCGATTCCAGGCCGGTGCCGAGCCAGATCAGGATGAGCGGCGCAAGCGCCACCTTCGGAACCGATTGCGTCGCGATCAGCAGCGGATAGAACATCAGGTTGAGAATTCGCGAACTGGAGATTGCAACCGCAATCGGTATTCCGAGAGCAAATGCAAGCAGAAATCCGTAGAGACTCGCACAGAGCGTGATCCAGCCCTCCGCCTGGATCACGCGCCAGTTTTGCACCAGAGATTGCAATACGGCCGCGGGCCGCGGGAGGACCGCGGTCGGCACGTTGAACAGGACGACATAGAAGTGCCACAGCGCGAGCAAGGCGGCGACGCCGACCACCGGCAGGCTCAAGCGCATGAACCTATGCATGGGACGGCATCCCGTGCTTGGCGCTGTGCAGCACGCCGAGGCCCGCGCCGGCGCGGCGCTCGAGCGCGGTGAAGGCTCCGGTGTAACGCAATTCCGACGTGCGCGGATACGGCAGTCCGGTCCTGATGCGATCGATCACCCGCCCCGGCCGTGCGCTAAACACCAGAATCTCGTCGGCGAGGTAAACTGCTTCCGAGATGCTGTGAGTGACGAACAGCACGGTGGCCGCGGTCACCCGGCGTATTTCGAGCAGCAGGTCCTGCATTTCCATTCGGGTCAATTCGTCGAGCGCGCCGAACGGTTCGTCCATCAGCAGCAGCGCCGGCGACTGGATGAGCGCGCGGCAGAGCGCAACCCGCTGCTTCATTCCGCCGGAAAGCTGATGCGGGCGGCTCTTGGCAAAGCCGGCAAGCCCGACCAGCTGCAACTGCTCGAGCGCCCTGGCGCGCGCGGTGCGGTCGTTGCGACCGCGAATTTCCATGGGGAACAGAACGTTGCCGAGCACGGAGCGCCACGGCAGCAAGGTCGGCGACTGGAACACGAAGGCGAAATCGGCCCGCGGTCCCACGACCTCGCTGCCGGCGATCTCGACACGGCCGGTACTGGCGCGGGTCAGGCCGCCGACGATGCGCAGCAGGGTGGTCTTGCCGCAGCCGCTCGGCCCGAGCAGCGCCACAAGCTCGCCGCGCCGCAAGCTGTATGAAACGTCGGCCAGCGCGACAATCTTGTCGGCATGGCGGGTGGATGGAGGGAAGGCTTTGCCGACGTCGATTAAACGGCCGAACGCCGCCTGCTCGGCGACGCGCGCGTCACCGTCGCTATGATTTTGTGCGGGGGCCACACCGTTCAGGGCTTGATCGGCGGTTGGGGCAGCAAGTTGGCGTCGTAAACATCTTTGGCTGCGATCTTGCCGCCGTTCTCGATATTGCGCGCGATCAGGGTGACGCTTGCGTCCATGATCGCCGGATCGATGCTGCCGAGCCCTTTTGCGCGGGTTTGGTCGGTCACGACCAGGTCATTGACGATGCCGATCTCGGCAAGGACCACGTCGGGATCGAGACCCTTGACGTGCTTGGCGACAATTTCAGCGGCCGCCTTCGGGTCAGCAACCGTGGCGCGCCAGCCCTCGAGCGATGCCTTTACGAAGGCTTTCACCTTCTCTGCGTTGGCTTTGAGATAATCCTCGCGCGCCAGGATGCCATTCGAATAAAGCTTGAGGCCTTGGTCCGCGAGCAGAAACGTTTGCACGTCGCCAGGTGCAGCCTTGTCCAAGCCGGGCTTCGACATGATGAAAGTCTCGATTGCCGGGATTTTTTTGCTCACCAGCATGCCTACGCGCGCCGCCGGATCGATGTTGGTGAACTTCACGGTTGAAGGCTTCAGCCCTTTGTCGGCCATGAAGGCTTCGATGACCTTCTGAGTAAAGCTGCCGGCGCCGCTCGCGATCTCTAATCCTTCGAGTTGTTGCGGACGGGTCACGTTGGCGCCTGAACGCAACGAGAAGATGGCGTAAGGCGCTTTCTGATAGATGACCGCAATCATCTTGGCGGTTGCGCCGCTGTTGGCGTGCGCTGCAACCAGCCCGGCGACGTCGGAAAATGCGAACTGAGCCGCATTGGCCTCGAGATTTTGAATCGCTTGGGCGGTGCCCTGGCTCGGCACGATCGTCACGTCGAGACCGGCTTGTTTGTAATAGCCCTTCTCCAGCGCGACATACCAGGCAGCGTGGCGGCCCAGCGCGCGGAAATCGAGCGAGAAGGTGATCGGTGTTTGCGCGCTCGCCGGAGCGGTCGCGAGCATTGCCACGCACGCGGCGACCGCAAGCATGCAACGTCCGGCTCTCATTGTTCTCCTCCGGTGTGCGGGCAAAATGCCTGGTGCGTCGGTCAGGCGCAGCTTAATAGGCGATTTCTTGTATGATATTCCCGTCGGAGCGGCAACTGCGCCGCGCCGGCGCATGTGGGGTGACGATCGGAAGGTAGCAAGAACATGTCGGACACTCATGGCCTCGAGCGCGCCAGAGAGATGGGTATCACGTTGCGTGAGGTCGGGCATCGCATCGTGCTCGAGAACGAGCACGTGAGAATCTGGGAGGTGTTGCTCGCGCCGGGCGAGACGCACGAGTTTCACATTCACTATCATCCTTACATCGTCATTTCGCTGGGCGGTGGCGCGAACGAAGTCGAGACGATCTTCGGCGACAAGCGCGCCACCTACGAGCCGAGCGGAGCCACCGTGTTTATCGACGGGATGCGTCCAGTCCACCGGCTCACCAACAAGGCGAAAATTCCGTACCTAAGCCGCCTGGTCGAATTGAAGCACGTGACGTGGAAGCCCGACGAGACCGCACTTCCGACGGGGGAACGGCGCAGCTAACTGCGCGCTGCGCGCGTTTGCTTCTCATCATTTGTTCGGATACCGGTCGCAGCTGCGCGCGCCCGCGCCAAACGTCTCCTCGCATTCCTCGCGGGTAACTGGGCCGCGCCCAATAACCTTCGCCAGGAGATAATCAGCGACCGCTTCCGCTTCGCGCTTCTGCAGCGTGGCGCCGGGAGGCAGCGCCGGCACCAGCGCGGCGCCGATGTCTTTCTCCGTGACCTCGTAGCAGCGCTTGTCGGTGTAGGCCAGCTCGTCATAGTGCGGCATCGGCGTTCCCGGCCGGCCGCACAGGATGACTTCGACCAGCTGGTCGCGGGTGAGTTGCGTCTGTCGCAGGTCTGCGGCACCGCCGTTCGATTGCGGTTCGCCGGCGCCGTCGGCAGCCCAGCCGTGGCAGAACGAGCATTGCGCCTTGTCGAGATAGAGGCGGCGGCCGTAAGCATCATCGGCGCATTGCGCCGCAATCGGCACCAAGACAAAAGCGACCGCGAGCGGCACAACCATCCACTTGAACCGAAGTCGATCGCACACAGCGTTGAAGCCGACGGCCGCGGTTCGTCCGGTGTCCATTGGGCACCTCCAGATCACAGTCCAAATATCCAAATCATGGTTGCTTGGGCGGCGCCACGCATCTCGGGGGAACGCGCGAGCTTGTTCCTGGCATTGCGAAACAGCCCCGAAGCGATGGCTATGTACTGCTTGCCATCGACCGCATAGGTCATCGGCGGCGCGTTGAATCCGGTGCCCACGTTGATCCGCCACAGCTCTTCCAGCGTCTGATCGTCGAGTGCGAGAACGGTGCCGTCGAGCAATCCGGTCACGACAATTCCGCCGGCCGTGCTCAGCATGCCGGAGAAATTGGGGTAGGGCAGATCGAGGCGTTTCTTCACCTCGCTGGTCGCCGGATCGAGCATGACGACGCCGCTGGTGACGCGTCCCGGATTGACATAGCTGCCACCGGCAAATTTGCCTTTTACGTGCGCGCTGTGATCGGGCGTGACGTTGGCGCAGCCTTCGAGCTCGGGGACGTAGATCATGCCGGTCTTGCGGCTGTAGGAGGCCGGCCAATAATTGGTGCCGCCGGCATTGTCCGGGCACACCGATCGCGTGGCCTTGTCGTCAGTCACATTGGCCGGTTCGGCGTAGATCTGCAGATCGCGCGCGGGATCGTAATCGAGCGGCTTGCCGGTCTTGGGATCGATGCCTTTGGTCCAGGTCACCTTGCTTACGTGCTGGGCCGCCTTGATGAACTGGCCGCTCAGCCGGTCGAACACGTAGTTGTAGCCGTTGCGTCCGGCATGGGAGACGATCTTGCGCGCCTCGCCGTTGATCCGAGTATCAATGAGGATGTGTGTGCCAGTCTCGTCATAATCGCGATTGTCGTTCGGCGTATATTGGAAGTGCCAATTGAACTTGCCCGTGGCCGCATCGATCGCCAAAAGGCTGTTGGTGTAGAGATTGTCTCCGGGGCGGAAGCTGGAATCATAACCGGGCACGGGATTGCCCGAGCCCCAATAGGTGACGTTGATCGCGGGATCGTAGGAACCGGTGACGTAAAAGGCGCCGCCGCCGGTCCGCCACGCGTTGTTCTTGTCCTTCCAGGTTTCGCTGCCGGCCTCGCCCGGCGCCGGGATGGCATAGGTTTTCCAAAGCAGATTGCCGGTCTTGGCATCGAGCGCGGCGATCCAGTCGCGCAATCCGCGATCGCCGCCCGAAGCACCGATGATGATGGAGTCTTTGAGCGCGAGCGGCGCGGCGGTGAGCTCCAGATCCTCCTGATCGCGCAGGTTCTTGTCCCAGACGATGCGGCCAGTCTCCTTGTCCGTGGCGATGACGCGCCCATCGTAGGAGGTGACCGAGACGACCAGATTGCCCCACAGCGCGACGCCGCGATTGCGATCGAGACGCTCCTGGCCCGGGTCCATCTTCCAGGCGATCCGTCCCTGCATGCCGGAGCGCACGTCGATCTTGTAGACCACGCCCCAATGGTCGGAGATGTACATGAAGCCGTCTTCGACCAGGGGTGTGCCCTCCAGGGCCTCGTTGCCGGCGCTGCCGCCGATCGCCACCGCGAACTTGAGCTTAAGATCCTTGACGTTTGATTTGTTGATGATCTCAAGCGGCGAGAAGCGCTGCGCGGCAAAGTCGCGATGGTTCATGAGCCAGTTGTGCGGCTCGGGATTGAGCAGGCGCTCGTAGGTGACCTCGCCGGCGTGAAGGGGTGACGTGCTTGCGAGTATTGCGCCAGCGAGCGCGGCCAAGCCGAGTTTGGATTTCATGTGCATTGTCCCACTTCAAGTTCCGATATCCGCTCGTCCCGGCAAAGGCGGGGACCCAGGTTGCGAGCGCTGAACAAGCGGCTCTGGATTCCCGCTTGCGCGGGAATGAGCCGAAGAATCACAGCCCGAACACGAACAGCACGGTCGCATTCGACAGCGTTTTCATTTCCGGCGAACGCGCGAGCTTAGCCCTAGCGACCACGCCGATGCCTGACGCAATCGCGATGTATTGCTTGCCATCGACCAGGTAGGTCATCGGCGGGGCGACGAAGCCGGAGCCGACATTGATCTTCCACAGCTCCTCCAGCGTCTGGTCGTCATAGGCCAGAATCGTGCCGTCGAGCAGCGCGGTGACGATGATGCCGCCGGCGGTCGCGAGCACGCCGCTGTGGTCGCCGTACGGGAGTTCCTTGCGCGCCTTGAGCTCGCCGGTCGTGGGATCGACCACCGCCAGCGAGCCGGTGATGCGCTCCTCGTTGATGTAATTGCCGCCGCCGAATTTGCCTTTCACGTGCGCGGTCGGATCCGGGGTGATGTTGGCGCAGCCTTCATTGCCGGCGATGTAGAGGAGGCGCGTCTTGAGGCTATAGGCGGGCGGCCAGAAATTGGTGCCGCCGTGCACGTCGGGGCAGGCGTTCTTGAGCACGTCGGTGCCGCCTTTCCAGGGTAGCGCGAAGCTCTGAACGTCTTTTCCCGGATCGTAGTCGACCGGCTTGCCGGTCTTTGGGTCGATGCCCTTGGTCCAGGTGACCTTGGCGGCATACTGGACCGCCTTGAGGAACTGGCCGTTCTGCCGGTCGAGCGTGTAGTTGAAGCCGTTGCGGTTGGCGTGCACCAGCAGCTTGCGATCCTCGCCGGCGACCTTGCCGTCGACGATGATCTGCGAGCCGCTCGAATCGTAATCGCGATTGTCGTTGGCCGTGTGCTGGAAGTACCACGCCATCTTGCCGGTGCCGGCATCGAAGGCGATGGTGCTGTTGGTGAAGAGGTTGTCGCCGGGCCGGTAGGCGGAGTCGTAGCGGGGCGCGGGATTGCCTGAGCCCCAGTAAGTCAGGTTGTTTGCGGGATCGTAGGAGCCGGTGACGTAGAATGCGCCGCCGCCGGTCTGCCACGCGTTGCTGTTGTCCTTCCAGGTATTGCTGCCGGGCTCGCCGGGCGCCGGTACCGCAAAGGTCTTCCATTGCTGATTGCCGGTCTTGGGATCGAGCGCGGCGATCCAGTCGCGAACTCCATTGTCGCCGCCGGACGCGCCGACGATGATCGAGTCCTTGAGCGCCAGCGGCGCCGCCGTGATCTCCAGACCCTCCTGATCGAGCAGGTTCTTGTCCCAGACGATCTTGCCGGTCTCCTTGTCGGTCGCGATCACGCGACCGTCGAGCCCGGTGACCGAGATGACGAGATTGCCCCACAGCGCGACCCCGCGATTGCGGTCGGGCTTCTGCTGGCCGGGATCCATCTTCCACAGGATGCGACCATGGCTCCCGGAACGCACATCGATCTTGTAGACCGCGCCCCAGAAGTCCGTGACGTAGAGAAATCCGTCGTCGACCAGCGGTGTCGCCTCGATATATTCGTTAGCCGACGTACCGCCGAGCGCGACCGCGAAGGCGAGCTTGAGATTCTTGACATTGGACTTATTGATGACGTCGAGCGCCGAATAGCGGTGCGAGCCGTAGTCATGGTGATTCATCAGCCAGTTGTGCGGCTCGGGATTGAGCAGACGCTCGTAGGTGACGTCCGCGGCGTCCGCAATCGGCGCGCCCAGCAGGGCACAGACCGATACGGTCAACGCACCTGATGTGGTGGTGGCCTGCTGCGCAGCACCGGCTTTACGTGATGGCCTCATCGATCGCTCCTTGCAAATCGCGGAAAAAGAGTAACGCGCGGCGCCGCCAGATGACAACAGCGGCGCAACAAATCTGCGCGCAGTCGGGAAGCTTATTTCTCGATCTTGATCATATCGCTGCGCGTGAGCGTGACCTGCTCGGTGACGATGACAGGTCCACCCTTGTACATGTGCCAGGCCGCGTATTGCTCCATGTAGGGATCCTCGGAAGACATTCCGTCGACCGGCACCACGACCTTGTAGCCGCGCTGCGCCGAGCCGCTCCCCGTGCCGACCACCGCGCCTTGCGCCGACGTGCCGGTCACGATCACGGCTTTGATGCCGCGGTCCTTGAGACGCTGCTCCAACCCCGAGCCGAGAAATTTGTCCGGCCCGCGCTGCACGACCCATTCGCCCTCGCGTGGCGCAATCGCCGGGTCCACAATATCAGCCGCAGTGGGATTGGCGCTGCCGACCAAGGTGTAGAACACCATTGCGCCCGCGCCACGCGCCGCATCGTGCAGCTTTTTAACGTTAGGAACCGTGGCGAGACAGCGTGGGCGCCGGCCGCAGTTCGACTTCATGAGATCGAGGATCAACAGCGCCGTGGTTTTTCCCTCGAGGGTTGCCGGCTTGAGCTCTGGCACCGGCGGCGGCTTGACCGCCGCCCATTCCGCGATGATGTCCGCGGCCTGCGTCGGCGGCGGAGAAAGCGCGGCAAGCGAGAGGCTCATTGCGATGACATGTAACGAGGTCTGCAGGTACTGCACCATCAACTCCTCTCGTTCTGATAAATTCGCGCGCAGATTCCGTTTTTCTGTCGCTGCGCACTGGCAACCAAGCCTAGCAGTCTTTTCCCTGGAAACGGAATGCCCGAAATTACGGTCGCGACGTCAGCCGGGGTCCAAATTTTTCAACCGCGGCAGAATTCTTGATGATAAGGTACATGCCAGTATCGCAGGCGTGCGCGCGCGATGCCTGCATGAAGCCCGCACGTTGGTTGCCCAATTCGGAGAATGGGTGATGACAGGGCAGGGGAGGCAGTATCGCATCGCGGCCGGCAGTTCGAGCAGGCGCGATGTTTTCGCGCTCGCGGCGGTTCTCGGATTGGGTTGCGTGGCGAGCGGCCGGCGCGCCGCCGGGCAGCCCGCGAGCGAGCGGCCGAAAGAGGGCGATCTGCTGGTTTCGGTCGAGAGCGAGACCGCGCTTGCGCCTGCGGACATTCCGCTCGGCGGCCCGCCGGTACGGGCGTGGTCGATGGATGCCGCCGACAAAACGGTGCGCAAGGATTCGCGGCTCAACAAGATCTTGCTGCTGCGTTTGGATCCGGCGACGCTGGTCGGGGTGACCAAGGAGCGGGCGGCGGAAGGCGTGGTCGCGTATTCCGCAATCTGTCCCCACACCGCTTGCGAGGTCGATGGCTGGATGGCGGACCAGCAGATCCTCGAATGCTCGTGCCACTATTCGCATTACAATCCGCGCGAGGGCGCGGCCGTCATCGACGGTCCGACGCCGCGTGCGCTGCCCGCGCTTCCCCTCAAGATCGTGGACGGGAAGCTTGCGGTGGCGAAACCGTTCACGAGCCGTGTCGGAATCGTTCCGACCTGATCGGGGGAGCGGAATGATCTGAAACATTGCAACGACAAAACAACCGGGAAAAGCACAAGGAGGAAAGTCATGATTACGGTTCTCATGCGAAGCACGTGCGTGGCCGCCATTCTGGCGGCTGCAGGCACACTTGGAGCGTCCGCCCAACAGACCATCGCGCCGGTATCGGCAACACCGGTGCCCGGACCTATGCCGGAAGTCCTCAAGAACTACACGCCGGTAACCACCGAACGGCTGAAGAAGCCGGAGGACGGCAACTGGCTGATGTTCCGTCGCACCTATGACGGTTGGGGCTACAGCCCGCTCGAGCAGATCAACCGCGAGAACATCGGCCGCCTCCAGCCGGTGTGGACTTTCGCGACCGGCCAAGTGGAAGGACATCAGGCGCCGCCGATCGTCAACAACGGCGTCATGTTCGTCGCGACGCCAGGCAACCAGTTGCTCGCGCTCGACGCCAAAACTGGAAACGTGCTGTGGCGCTATAAGCGACCTTTCCCTGAGGACATGACGCCGTTGCATCCGACCAACCGCGGCGTCGCGCTCTACGGCGACAAGGTCCTGTTTGCGGCGGCGGAAGCGGTCCTGGTCGCGCTCGACGCCAAGTCCGGAAAGGAAGTCTGGACGGCGACGGTCGATGACTACAAGAAGGGCTATTACATGTCGCTCGCGCCGCTGGTCGCCGACGGCAAGGTGTTGCTCGGCGCCTCGGGCGGCGAGCTGGGCGTTCGCGGCTTCCTCGCCGCGTTCGATGCCGAGACCGGCAAGCCGCTCTGGAAGACTTACACCGTGCCGGCGCCGGGCGAGCCGGGCAGCGAGACTTGGCCGGCGGGTGGCGATCACTACAAGCGCGGCGGCGCCTCAATCTGGATCACCGGCACGTACGACCCCGAGACCAATCTCAGTTTCTGGGGCACCGGCAACGGCGGCCCCTGGTTCGGCGACCAGCGGCCGGGAGACAATCTCTACACATCATCAGTCGTGGCTTTCGACGTCGCCAGCGGCGCGATCAAGGGGCATTTCCAATATCATCCCAACGACTCCTGGGATTGGGACGAAGTCTCGCCGCCGATCGTGCTCAATTACCGGCACAACGGGCGCGACGTGAAAGGCCTCGTGAACGTGTCGCGCAGCGGCTATCTCTGGCAGCTCGAGCGCACCGGCGGCCCCATCAACTTCGTCGCCGGCCAGCCCTACGTGCGGCAGAACGTGTTCAAGAGTCTCGACCCGAAGACGGGCCGGCCCGACATCGACGAAGCGCGCAAGCCCGGCACCAACAAGACCGCCGAGTTCTGCCCGAGCCTGTGGGGCGGCAAGGATTGGCCGCCCATCGCCTACAGCCCGCAGACGCGGATGCTTTACATCCCGGCCAACGAGAACCTGTGCACCGAACTCAGAGGCGAGGCGCCGAAATACGTGCAAGGCGAGCGCTTCATGGGCGTGGCCAGCAGCGTGATGAAGATTGTCGCCGGTGCCGATCACATCGGCGAGCTGCAGGCGTGGGACGTCGATACCGGCAAGAAAGTGTGGACCACCAACATGCCGTCGCAAATGTGGGGACCGGTGCTCGCGACCGGCGGCGGCCTCTTGTTCGCCGGCGGTACCAACGATCGCATGTTCCGCGCGTTCGACGGCAAGACCGGCAAGATCCTCTGGGAGACGCCGATGCCGTCGGGGGTGGCCGCAGTCCCGGTTTCGTTCCAGGTCGACGGCAAGCAGTACATCGCGGTCCAGTCCGGCTGGGGCGTCGATCCCGCCAAGATGCAGGCGCGGCTCAACCTGATCTTCCCAGGCCAGTACCCGGACGTGCCGCAGGGCGGCACAGTTCATGTGTTTGCGTTGAAGTAGAACTTCGCACCCGAAATGCGGGGCTCCGCGTGCTGATAGCGGAGCCCCTGCCTTTCTAGGGCAATTCCCTGGGTTTGTGCGTGCTTGCTAGGACAAGATCTGTTTTGCAGATAGCGTATAAACTAGTTGCTTTTCATTGACGACCTTTGCCCTCGTTTGTTACGGTTTGCACCATCCTGCTAGCTATATGCTTGCTAGCAAGCGAGTTAGCGTACCCGGAGCAGCGCCATGGCAGTCAAGAATCGGATCGGCTTGCGGCAGGTACGGGCACTCAAGCCGGACCAGACGATATGGGATGCGTCGCTTGCGGGTTTTGGAGCGCGACGGCAAAAGAGCGAGGCTGTCTCATACGTGCTCTTTTATCGTACGAGGGAAGGTCGCCAGCGGTGGTTCACAATCGGCAAGCACGGTGCGCCATGGACTCCCGAAACGGCACGCGACGAAGCAAGACGCTTGCTCGGCGACGTAGCGCACAAGGCCGATCCGGCAGCCGAGAAACGTGCAGCGCGCAACGCACAGACGATTTCAGAGCTTTGCGACCTCTACCTCGCTGATGCCGCTGCCGGCCGATTGGTCACGCGCCGCCTGCCGTCGAGACGCTGGAGGCCGCCTTAAATGGAGCACGCAAAGCTACAGTCCGAGATCGTGAGAACAAATCGCAAGGGGACGAACGAAGGACAAATGGCAATGGCGGCGGGGGTTTGGGGGGCGCCGAAGACAAGATACCACCCGAGTTGCTTAAACTCATCCGACTCGGCGTTGAGCAACCGCGGCGCTCTCA
>Ga0306926_10006868_pt1 | contig 12281 bp, 10 predicted proteins | sample flu12Cox44000178_FD_203759 | JGI IMG/M metagenome (GOLD analysis project Ga0306926, IMG submission 203759) | Lab enrichment of tropical soil microbial communities from Luquillo Experimental Forest, Puerto Rico - flux8day.12C.oxic.44.000.178 (v2)... | ecosystem: Environmental > Terrestrial >... | reverse complement strand
CTTCAGCCGCGCCCCCAGGAATACTACGCGCCGTCTTTCTTCAACATCCTCCGCTGAAATCCACCGGCCGTCGCTCGGCACCTCGTTGCGCATTTCTCCGTACTCGGAATAAACGCCGCGAGTCGCCGAATCCGAGAGCCGCTCGTCGTGCGAAATTCCCTTCCACTTCACGGTCTCGAGCGTGACTCGCTTGATGAGCGGTGATTGGGCCTTCACCCAATCCGCATCTTCTTGCTGGAAGTGAACCTCCTTCCCGGCCCGCTCTCCACCAGCCTGCTCACTGGTCGTTCCCGGCCAACAAATCACCGCCGCCTTGCCAAAGACCTCAAACGTATAGATCAGCACGCTGCGGAATCCGGAGCCGTAGCTCAGGAGCAGCGTTACCGCCACGATTCCCCAGGAGATGCCGGTCATCGTCAGCAGGCTGCGCACCCGGTTTCGCCCCAGCGCAATCCACGCTTCTTTGAACACTTCACCCAACATCATCCACCGGCCTCAAAGCGCAACGCTTCGATCGGATCAACTGAAGCGGCACGGTTCGCCGGATATAGCGCCGACAACACCGCAATCAGGCCCAGCAGGCTTACCGTCAGCGCTGCAAGCTTCCAGCTGGCATCCAGGCCATCAAAGAACGGAATCTTTGGCAACAAGTTCACCAGGCCACAGATGCTGTAGGAAATAATCAGCCCCGCGCCGCCGCTGAGCACCACGACAAACACCGTCTCCAGGAAAAATTGCTTCAGGATCGATTCACGTGTGGCGCCGAGCGCCTTGCGGACTCCGATCTCCCGCGTGCGCTCCCGCACGCTTACCAGCATTACGTTCATCACCCCCAAACCACCCAGAAAAATCGTCGCCACGCCAACCGCGCCCATAAATACTTCCATGCCCACGAAAATCATCCGTCTTGCTTGCGCGGCTTTCACCGTATCCCAGATACTCGCCGCTTCCTCGTCCCTCGGATCGAAGTTGTGCAGTCGCCCCAGGGCGTGCCGGATTTGCTTCACGCACCTAGGATGCGTCTCAAGCGACCAGGGCGCCGCAAGTAAGCGGTCAATCGAGTGTTCGAATGCAGGTGGCTTGTTCGGAAAATCGCGGGCCATCGAATTAAACGGGATGAAAATTTTGCGGATGTCAACGCCGTCGTAGCTCGAGTTCTGGTCCTTCGTCTTCATCACGCCAATCACGGTGTACGGGATTCCGTTTAGTTCGACCGTCTGGCCCAGTGCCTCGCGTTCGGCAAACAGCTGCTTCTTGGCATCGCTGCCGAGAAACGCCACGCGCCGCCCCTCTTCGTTGTCTTCGTAGTTGTAGAAACGCCCCTCGGCCACGGTGATGCTTCGTATCTCGGTGAACGGTGGCAGCGACCCAACCGTGTCCAGGTCGCCGCTGTTAAAGGCGCTGTGCACTTTAACGTTGTTTCCCAGTTCCGGCAACACGTACTTGCATGCCGGCGCTTCCTTGGCGACCTCGATATAGTCGTCTTCCATCCAGTGCACAACGCGGCCGGAACGCGTCCCGCCGGCCTGCATGCTGGTGCGGCCGGCGAAAATGATCATCACATCTTTGCCGAAGTTTTCCTGCTGTCTCTCGATGCCGCGGCCCAGACCTTCCCCGGCCGCCACCATCAACGTGATCGCTATGATGCCCCAGGCGATGCCGAACATGGTCAGCAGCGTGCGCCGCTTGTGCGCCCACAGGGTCGCGATCGTATCCCGCAAGAGGTCACGGAAGGTCATCGATGGCCCTCGTCTACTGCAGAACGACCTGTTGTTTTTCGTTCAGCCCGGAAATGATCTCCGTTTTCACGCCGTTGGAGATGCCGAGTTTCACGGGTACCTTCTTCCGGCCGTTTTCCGCGTGCGGCTCCGGCAATTCGACCGAAGCGTTGCGGTCCTTGTCATAGATCAACGACGCTTCCGGCACCATCAGCACGTTTTTCTTCTCTTCGAGGATGATCTCGGCGTTGGCGCTCATGTTGGCCTTGAGTTCCAGCGTCGGGTTCGAAATCGAAACCCGCACTTCGAACGTCGTAACGTTGTCTTTTTCCTTGCCGAGAGGCGAAATCTTCGTCACCTTCCCCGTAAACTTCTTGTCTTTGAACGACTCCACCACGATCCGCGCCGGCTGGTTCATATACACCTTGCCGATGTCCGCTTCGTCGACCCTCCCTTGCACATACACTTCGCTGATGTCGCCGAGCGTCATGATCAGTGTCGCCTGCGAACCCAGGACCAGAATCGAACTGACCGCATCGCCTACGTTCACGTCCCGCGACAGCACCAGGCCGTCAATCGGGCTGATCAGTGTCGAGTTCCGTAGATCCTCCTCCGCGCTTTCGAGCGCCGCCTTGGCTTGCGCCACCTGTGCTTCGGCCTTCGCAATTTCCGCTCGCGACACAACCAGATTGCGTTGCGCACTCACCTGCTTGTTCAGTGCCAACTGATAATTCTTCTCCGCGTCTTCCACCAGGCTCTTGGACATCACGCCATCTTTGAACATCTGCTCGGCGCGCTCCATGTTCAGCTTGAGAAACGGTACGTCCGGGCCTTCGGCGTCTACCTTGTTACGCTCGAGTTGAGCATTCGCGGAGTCCCGCGCGGCCTGGGCGGCCTGGTAATTGGCTTGCGCTGCGCGCACACTCGCTTCCAGTTGTACCTTGTCGAGATCGGCCAGGACCTGCCCCTGTTTCACGCGGTCGCCGTAGTCCACATACAGTTTCTTCACAATGCCGCTAGCCTTGGACTTAACCTCCACCTTCGAGAGCGGCTGAATTTTCCCTGTGGCCACCACGACCCGCGCCAGATCGCCCTTTTCGACCGTCGCGAGTTTCGACGCGTCAATGTCGTGAGTCGGGCGAAGGGCCGCGAAAACCCCGTAGCCCCCGCCGACCACCACCAAAAGGGCGAGGGCCGCAATGATGAAGCGCCGACGACGCTTTTTGCTGGCCTTCCCGTTACCTAAACCGTTGCCATTGCTGGACATAATCGACCCCCGGGGTGTTTGCTGATTGACACACTCAACCATTGATACGTATCTCACCCGAAAATGTTCCCGCACCGATCTCCCTATCGATAGACGATGGAATGAGCCGAAAGTCAGGTCGGTCAGCTGTGGCTGTTACAGGGGATTGCGCCGCAAACGTAGGGCGTTGGTGATGACCGACACCGAACTGAAACTCATCGCCGCGCTCGCGATCATGGGACTTAGCAACCAATGCCATAACGGGTAGAAGATTCCCGCCGCGATCGGGATCCCCAGGATGTTGTACAGAAATGCGAATGCTAAATTTTGTTTTATGTTGCTGACCGTCGCTCGCGCGAGCTTCCGGGCTCGCACTATCCCCCGCAAATCGCCCTTCACCAGCGTAATCCCCGCGCTTTCGATGGCGATATCCGTGCCGGTACCCATGGCGATCCCGACGTCCGCGGCCGCAAGGGCGGGAGCGTCATTGATCCCGTCCCCGGCCATGGCCACGATCCGTCCCTGCTTCCTCAGTCGTTCTATGACCGACGCCTTCTCTTCCGGTCGGACTTCCGCTTCGATTTCCGTAAGGCCCAATTGCTTTGCGACGATGGCAGCCGAATCACGTCGATCGCCGGTAAGCATGACCACCTCTAGGCCTTCGCCTCGCAGCGCTCGGATGGCCTCGCCAGCGGATTCCTTGAGCCGGTCCGTCAGCGCCAGCACGCCAATCAGCCTTTCATCGATGGCCACTGCGACAAGACTCATTGCGGCCGCGCCCTCCAACCCAAAACGCAAAGAAAGGTTCTCGGGCGCCTCACCGGCTGTTCCCTCAGCGCCGCGCTGCTGCAGAAACTTCTGCGTGCCGACCAAAACCCGATGGCCCTCGAGAACCGCCTCGACTCCCCCGCCGGGGGTGGCACGAAAAGCCGAAACTTCGGCAAGGGCCACGCCCTGTTCCGTGGCCGCATCGACGATAGCGCGGGCCAACGGGTGCTCGCTTGCTCTTTCAACGCTCGCGGCTATCCAGAGCAAGCGATCTTTTGAAACGCCGCTGTCGGGAAGAACCGCAACCCTTGCGACCCGCGGTTTGCCCTCGGTCAGCGTTCCAGTCTTGTCCACCACCAGCGTATTCACACGCGCTAGCGTCTCCAGCGCTTCCGCGCTCCGCACCAGAACGCCAGCTGATGCGCCGCGCCCTACGGCCACCATGATGGACATCGGCGTGGCCAGACCGAGCGCGCAAGGACAGGCGATGATCAGCACCGAAACGGCGGCGAGCAACGCATGCGCCAGTCGCGGCTCCGGCCCCAAGATTGTCCATCCTGCGAAAGCCAGAATTGCCGCGATCACCACGCCCGGCACGAAGTAGCCGGCTACCTGGTCGGCTAGCCTTTGCATCGGCGCGCGGCTTCGCTGTGCTTCGCTGACAAGCTTCACAATTTGCGCCAGCAACGTTTCACTTCCGACCCGCTCTGCGACCATCACAAAGCTGCCGCTGGTATTCAAGGTACCGCCGGTAACCTTGTCTCCCGCCCCTTTATCCACTGGCAGCGGTTCCCCCGTGACCATGGATTCATCCAACGCGCTTGCGCCCTCTCGAATTGTGCCATCTACCGGAACTCGCTCGCCGGGCCGCACACGCAGCAAATCTCCGTGCTGTATTTGGTCAAGCGGCTCATCACTCTCGTTACCTTCCGAAAGGCGGTGCGCCGTTTGCGGCGCCAGCCGCAGCAACTCGCGAATCGCGTTCCCCGTCCTGCTGCGCGCGCGTAGTTCGAGCACCTGACCAACGAGCACCAGCGTGATGATTACCGCCGCCGCTTCGAAGTAGACCGATACGCCCCCCTGCATATCTCGAAATGACACTGGAAACACCCACGGAAACAGCGTTGCCGCCACGCTATAGAGATACGCCGCGCTCGTCCCGAGGCCGATCAGCGTGAACATATTCGGGCTGCGTTCGATCAGCGAACTCCAGAAGCGTTCGAAGAACGGCCATCCTCCCCACAACACCACGGGTGAAGCCAGCAAGAACTCAATCGCGTTTTTCGTCCCGGCCTCAAGATGCAGGCCCGCCATCTCCCCAAACATCGAAAGAACGAGAATCGGCAAGGAAAGCGCCGCACTCACCCACAGCCGTTTGCGCGTCGATTCGTATTCCGGATCGGGCTGTTCCCCCGCGACAAAATCCATCGGCTCGAGCGCCATCCCGCATTTCGGACACGCTCCGGGGCCGATCCGGATGATCGCGGGATGCATCGGGCATGTATAACGGACGTTCGCCGCTGCCGAGTCCGCCCCGCCCTGCACGGCGGCCTTCCGTTCCATCCCGGCTCGACCCGGAGCGGCCAGGAATTTCTCCGGCTTCCGTTCGAATCTTTCCGCGCACCTCGTTGAGCAAAAGTAGTACGTTTTTCCTCTGTGTTCCGCCTTACCCGCGGGACCTCCGGGATCCACCATCATTCCGCATACCGGATCTTTCTCTTGCACTGGCGCGCCAAGAACGGGAAGGGAAATCCCGCCTGGTTTCGCGACCGGCAAGACTCCCGTCAGCAAAGTCGAAGCGTTCTCGACCTTGGCCGCGGCGAGAACGTATTTCTCCGGATTCTTTGTAAAACGCTGCGCGCAGCTAACGCTGCAAAAGTAGTAGATCTCTCGACCGCGCTCGACCTTGGCTTTGGCCGCCTCTCGATTCACGTTCATCCCACAAACCGGGTCAAGTTCCACAACGCTCTCCTTACCCCGTTATTGTTTCCTTCGCTGTCCGGCCTTCATCTCAAGTGCGAGTAGATTAATTCCAGTAGCTCGTCGTACATCGCCGCTGCCTCTTTCGGCTTGCCGCTCGCAAGCGCCTTTGCGGCGCAGTGTTTCAGATGATTCTTCATCAGGTTTCGCGCCACGCCCCGTAGCGCTTCCTGGGCCGAGGCAATCTGCACGATGATGTCCGCGCAGTATCGCTCCTCTTCCACCATTTTCTGCAGGCCGCGAATCTGCCCCTCGATCCGCCGTAGCCGGTTGTGATTGGCCTGTTTCAATTCCGGGTCGACCCCCGCTGCCTTGCGGCCTTTTTCCGGGTGGCAGGCGCAACTGGCCAAAGACATCGATGGGTTATGATTTTGAGCCGCCATTTCTTATACCCCTCCCCCCTATATATACACCTACCCCCTATATCGCGTCAAGCGGCTAAACCAAACTCTTTTTTGACCCCTCTTTCCCGAGTTCCCTCCTTCCGCGTTCGGCCGCAATGTCAAAGGCTGGCCGCTGCTGTTATAATCGCTTTCCATGACGCTTCTTGAAATTACTTATGAACTTCAGTCTCCGCTCAGCCTTCAGCAGCTCGAGCGCCTCGGCGAATTCGCCAACACCTATGGCCTGCGTAAATTCCGCGTCGACGAGCAGAAAAACCAGATCACGTTCGAATACGACGCCTCGCGCCTCCGAGACACTCAGGTCGCTCACGTGCTCGGCCGCGCCGGCATCGCCGTCACCCGCAAAGTCAATTAGCCGCGGTGCGTTGAAGAATGCAGCGTAGTGGGAACGAGCCTCCCCAAATAACTTGCTCCCCCTGAAAACAACGGGGGCCGCTGGATCGGGAGCCCCGGGAGGCGCATCTCCGAAATCGCCTCCCGAGCTTCCCTCTCAGGTTGGTCACGAACTTCACGAATCGCATTTTCCGTCTCACTTGCCGTGCTGTGTCGTGCGCCGCCAGAAACACGCTACGACCCATGGCAACCGGAAGGCTGCCAGTCCACGGCCTGAACACTCTAACTAGTTACATAAGAACAGCTTGGCCGATGCAGCCCCCTCCCAAATGCGTTCAGCCGTTTCATAAAGGCTCACAGATCGAGAATGCCCATTTCCTCCTGCTTTACGGTACCAGGACCAGGGTAACAGCGCATTTTGGTAAGCCTGAGCTAGTGGTTTTTTGTCCTTTTGCCCTGAAACTACTCCCCGATGCAGTCCTCCACCTTCAAACGCGTTCGCCGCGTCGCCATTTGGCTTCTCCTGGATCTACTCTTGGCTGCCGGTTTTCTCGGCTTTTCGGCCTGGGCCGACTCCTCTTCGAGTCTGCGCCGCGCTCCCACGGGAAGTTGCTACTGCGGCTGCTCGCAAGCCAAAACCTCTGTGGGCTGCGCGAAAATGTGCGAATTGCCGAAATACGCTTCGCGGTGGTGGGCCGTAACCTGCAAGAAACCTCGCTCCAATGCTCCCGCCGAGACACCCGGTGCTGGCCCGCGCGTACCTCATCCCGCACGTTCCGAGCGCGCTTCCAGCAAGTGACGTGCTCCGCTGGCTGAAAGTCCGGGGGCTTCTCCGTCAACCGCAGCATTCCTGCACCGCGGTTAGCGGCTGAAGGCTCAGTCCGAGCCTCAGGACTTCCCTGGGCGATGCCTGGTCTCGCGTGGTGACCGCAGGCTCGTTCCACGAGGATCGACGTCTCGCGGCCCTTATGTTCTTGGTTCGCCGCTTGCTTGTCTCGCGGTCTCTTGCTCCAAGCCCTCCCCGTTTTCCAAAAGAAGCTTCGCGAAGATCTCCGGAATCTCGAACACCGCTCGGTTGTTCAAAGCGCCAACGTTCCGCCGGAATTCAGCCAGCGTTGCGGGCTCCAGCAATTCCTTCACCCCGCTCACGATTTCATCAAAACTCTTCAACACGATGCCGACGCGATTTTCCCGCACCCATTCCGTGTTGTAGCGTTCCTGCGGCAAAGTCCATGAATTGCATTCCAGGATGACCGGCAGGCGCCGGACCATCGCTTCCGCCACACTTCCGGGACCCGGCTTGCCAATCAGGAAATCCGCTGCGCGCATCAGCCGGTGCACTTCCTTCGTGAATCCAACCACGTGAAGGGGCATTTTCCAGTGCCGGGCGCGAAACTTGGCGGCGAGTTTCTCGTTTCGCCCGCAGATCACGATCAGTTGCAGCGGAAGCCTGGCCCCTTCCAGGCGTTCGGCAATTTCATGCATCGCTTTCGAACCAAATCCGCCAAAAAGCAGCATCCCGGTGCTCAAACCGGGCTGCAGCCCTAACTCGCGGAGCAAAATTTTTGGATCCACTTCCTCGCCGACGTAGAAGTCGGGGCGCAAGATCATTCCGGATGTTGCAAAGACTTGGCCGTCCTGTTTCCCCATCGCTCGCGCTTGCTCAACGGCTCGCTGCGTGCCGCAGATCACGTATTGCTCCTTCATCGGCTCAATCCAAAAGTGGGGCGGAAAGTCCGCCAGGTCCGTAATCAGCGTGACGAACGGTCTTCCGGGGTACAGCGACCTCCACGCCTCCCCAATCTCTCGGTTGAAATGGGGTATCACCGACACCAACAGGTCCGACGGATGCTGGCGAAAGTAACTCGAAAGAAGGTTGACCATCGGGCGATGAAAGATACGAATCGTCGCTTGCAGCACCCGCAACAGCTGCAGCGCTCCGAGCGTCCACCCGTTTCTCAGGATGAGGTTGTATTGTTCCTGGATTCGGATTCCTGTCAGCCTTCGCAGCACGTCCAGCCGATCGGTAAGCTCCTGAAACTGAACCAGGTCAATCCCCCAGGGCCTATTCTGTTGGGAGATAACCGTTTGTAAGGCTACCGCCGCATTCCTGTGGCCACCCCCGGCGTCGTGGAACAGAATCTGGATTTTTTTCATTGAGCCGCATTCTCGCATGGCTCGCAGGGCGCCCAACAAGAGCACTCACTATGCCATGTGGAAAACAAGGAAACTCTTTTGTGTTCAATGAGTTCCGAGGCTATTTTTACTTATATTTCGCGTCCCCTTCATGGACTGTTCATATCCCGCATCTAACCTTTGATCATGCGCTGCGACCTTCATGTGCATACCACCGCGTCGGGCAGGTGCAACACGCCCGTTCTCAGCCACTTCAGCAAGGAGTCTTACAACGACCCGATTGAACTTTATCTGCGCTGTAAGCGGCTTGGCATGTCCATCGTCACAGTTACCGACCATGACTCAATCGATGCCGCGGAAGTCCTCCGCAAGCATCCGGACTTCTTCCTCAGCGAAGAAGTCACCGTTTGCATGCCTACGGGTACGGAAATGCACCTCGGCGTCTACGACATTTCGGAAAAAGATCATGGGGAAATTCAGCGCCGGCGCCATGATTTTATCGCGCTCTTAATGTATCTGACGGAGCGTAAACTATTTTTCAGCGTGAACCACGTTTTCTCTGGCCTCACTGGCCGCCGCACCCAGGAAGACTTTGACTGGTTCGCCTCCTACGTGCCCGCATTCGAAGTACGCAATGGCCAGATGTGGACGGAATCGAACTTGAACGCGGACCGCCTGGCCCGCAAGCTTGGCAAGGTCGGGGTCGCCGGAAGCGACTCGCACACCCTCGCCGGTGTAGCTCTCACCTACACTGAAGTCCGCGGAGCACGCACCGTCGAGGAATACTTCTCGGCTCTGCGCTTCGGCCGCGGCTCGGTCCATGGCCAGCACGGCACTTACCTGAAACTGACCGCCGACATTTTCCGCTTCGTGGCCTCGGTCATAAACGAGCAGCCCTTGGCGGTCGCCATTCTTCCTTTCACTTTCCTGGTGCCGGTGATCACCGCGGGCCATTGGCTCAACGAGATTCGCTTTTGCAGGCGGTGGGCCCCCCGGCTGGTTGGAAAAACTGCCCGGACGCGCATGCTCTGGGAAGTCGAGCCTAGCCTGGAGGCCAACTTAGCAGGTTGAGGTGACGCCATGGCCGTGGCGAAAACCGTCTGGGGTTACATCGAGAACCGCGACCATCGCGTGATGCGCCGCTTGAACAGCTGGAAGGCGCCCCGCTGGATCCGGTTCTGGATGCTTGCGGCCACCCGGATGGGCGACGGTTGGCTGTGGTATAGCCTCGGAGCGATCCTGCTCACTTTTGGAGGGGCGCGCGGCTACGCCGCCGTCGGCGCCGCGGGCTGTGCCGCGATTCTTGGCATCTTCGTCTTCAAGGCACTGAAAAGACTCAGCCGCCGCGAACGGCCCTGCCAGCTTCAACCTCACTGCTGGGCCGATATCCTGCCTCCGGATCAGTTCTCTTTTCCTTCCGGCCACACCATGACGGCCTTCGCGATCGCTCTCGTCGTCAGTTACTTCTATCCAACCCTGGAATGGCCGTTGTATTTTCTCGCAGTCAGCATCGCCCTCTCTCGCGTGGTTCTCGGGATGCACTTCTTGAGCGATGTGCTTGCGGGCGCCGTCCTCGGCTCTGCTCTCGGTCTCGCTTCGATTGTTACCTTCGCTTCCTACGGCCTGGTGTAGAGCAGAATCGTTCGTCGCGTCAGTGACCGGTCTACATATTCGGTTTCGGATGCTCCGCCAAAGCCTTTCGGAAGGCTGCTAGGTTGCTGGAATCCACCACCGCTGTTCCGGTATCCACAAAAGTGGGCAGCGGAGCGGTTGGCGCCGTCGCCCAATCCTTGAACTCATGCACCGCGTTGTGGTGCAGATCATCCAAAAATCGCACCCCATAGAAGGCCATCACGTAAGGCTTCTGAACCACCGTCGCCGTGATCCATCCCCGCTCGATCCCTTCCAAGGTCTGCGGATCCTTGTCAAATGCCACAATCTTGATCTTCCCGGTCATGTCCAGCCGGTGGAGCGCTTCGGCGGCGCCGGAACCGCCCGACGCTTCCAGGCCGATGATGCCATCAATTTTTTCCTTCTTTTGCAACAATGCAGACACCGCATCATTCGCGTTCCGCGGGTCCCCTTTGTCGTCGATGGTCTGCGCGATTTTGATCCCCGGGTATTTCTTCAGCACCTCGTTCACGCCACGCTCCCGTTCATCGGTATTCAACTGGCCTGCCAGGGCGATGATCAATATTCGCCCTTGCCCGCCCAGCAAGTCGGCCATGCGCTTTCCGCTGTCTTGGCCCGCCCGGAAGTTGTCCGTGCCAATAAACAAAACTCGGCGCGATTCGGGGTCATCTGCATCGATGCAGATGACCGGCAGGCCCTGCGAAATCGCCGCATCGATCGGGCCTTTGAAGGATTGCGGATCGCTCACCGAAACCAGGATGCCGGACGGGTGCTGCGACACGGCCTGCTGAAACGCCGCCAGCTCTTCACTCGGAGAGAATGTTGCCGGACCGGTGAGTTCTACCTTCACTCCGGTCGTTTTAGCGATGTCCCTCAACCCCGCTTCCGCCTCTTGCCAATACGGCAGATTGACATTTGCCGCCACCAGAATGTAGCGTTCCTCCTGCTGGTGATACGGCTGCTGGCAGCCCGCAAACAGGATTGTCAGCGCTACGGTATTCACAATCGAAATTGCTTTGCAGGGTTTCATTGACGGTCTCCTTTTCGGACGCTCCCCTGTGCGTTGGACAGAATTGGAAGAGACCATGGGGAATTTTTCACCGGAAGAGTACCACAAGACAGGCTCACTTGCGTTATGACGGACCACACTCCGTTCTAGATCGCGCCGACCCGCTGAAAGAAAACTTCCTCCTCGAAATTTCTGTCGAATCGCTGGGCGCGGCCGTTGCGGCGGAGCGCGCCGGAGCGGCCCGTGTTGAATTGTGCTCGAACTTGCAAGCGGGTGGCGTTACCCCTGCACCCGGTTTGCTTCGTCAGGTGCGCGCGGCGCTCAAAATTCCAGTCTTCTCGATCATCCGTCCGCGTGCCGGAAACTTCGTTTATGACGAATCGGAATTAACGGCAATGACCGCGCAAATTGCCAAAGCGAGGGAGATCGGCGCAGACGGCGTCGTGCTCGGCGTTCTTCGTCCAGACGATTCAGTCGACGTTCCACGTACCAAGGAATTGGTCGATAGCGCCAAGCCGCTTCCCGTTACCTTCCATCGCGCATTCGACCACACAAAGGATTTTCTGAACGCGCTCGAAGACGTCATCACCACCGGCGCTCGCAGGCTGCTGACTTCGGGCGGCGCGGACAGCGTGAGCGAGGGTCTCGCCATGCTTCTTCAGCTCCTTGAAGCCGCCGCGGAACGCATCATCGTGATGCCGGGCCGAGGCTTAAATGCAGGAAACTTCGCAGCGGTGCGGCGCGCCTTGGCGGCGCGGGAATTTCATTCTGGACTCGGCACCGTTCTGCCTTACGACAACTCTGATTTCACGCGTTTCGAAGCCGAAATCCGCGCCATGCTCCGGCCAACATAGCCCAACTTCGGTCTAGGCAAAAACGCGGGACACGACTTCCCGTGTCCCGCCACAATTACTCAGGCACTCCAGTCGATGACCAAACAGACTCGACTCCCCTTAGGCCTTTTGCGCTTGCCTGCGCAAAAACGTCGGAACGTCCAGATCATCTTTCGGGACTTCCGGCGCCGCTTCGCGTACGTTCTTGGCCACCTGATGCAC
>Ga0306926_10006867_pt1 | contig 12281 bp, 11 predicted proteins | sample flu12Cox44000178_FD_203759 | JGI IMG/M metagenome (GOLD analysis project Ga0306926, IMG submission 203759) | Lab enrichment of tropical soil microbial communities from Luquillo Experimental Forest, Puerto Rico - flux8day.12C.oxic.44.000.178 (v2)... | ecosystem: Environmental > Terrestrial >... | reverse complement strand
GTCCTCCAGCAGCCGCACCGCCTCGCTGGCCCGGATCTCCCCGGCGTCAGCGTCGTCGGCCGGAATGCCCATCGAGGGCACCCGGTACACCCGTTCCCCGCCGATGCCCAGCGGCTCGCGGCTGGTGGCCAGCAGCACCAGATTCGGGCACCCCCGCAGCAGCGCGTCGGCCAGCTTGGCGCACGCCCCGATCACGTGCTCGCAGTTGTCCAGCAGTACCAGCAGGCTCCGCCCACCCACCGCCGCCTCCACCGTGTCCAGCACCGGGCGGCCCGGCTCCTGGCGCACGCCCAGCGCATCGGCCACGGTCACCGCGACCAGGTCCGGGTCGGCTAGCGGGGCCAGGTCGGCGAACCACACCCCGTCCCCGGCGCCGTCGGCCAGCCCGGCCGCCACCTGCAGACCCAGCCGGGTCTTGCCCGCCCCGCCCGCACCAGTGAGCGTGACCAGCCGTGAGCCGCCCACCAGGGCGCGCACCGCGGCCAGCTCGGCCTCCCGGCCGATGAAGCTCGACACCTGAGCCGGCAGGTTGGTCAGCAGCCCCGGGTTACCGGCCATATCGGGCCAGGTCCGCCCCGGCCGGCCGGCAATAACCGGCCCCCGCCCGCGGCACCATTGCGGCCGGAACACCGATGCCGGCGAACAAGAACATGAGCGTCCGCGTGGCCACCAGATCCAGGCCCCTCATCCAGATCGACGCCAACCACACCGGTCAGAAAACCCACCGGTCCCCTCAACCGCGCGGCCAGAACATCATACGTCCGCCTCCGGAGGTGGACTGGGCGCCGCGACGCCGACGGTCAGCGCGCTGGCACCCAGTTCGGCGCTGAGCTGAGCTGCTCCAAGCCTGGGCGGTTGTTCCCCCAGCGGTCCCCGGATTCCGCGCCGCCGCGGCCACAGCCCACTTCTGCTGGACCAAAACTGAGACCGCCCGACTCAGAAACTCCCCGGCCACGATCATGGACGGGACGTTTACACTGGTCAGACGTGGTGGTCAGGGGCGGGGTCGAACCGCCCGGCCTTCCGCTTTTCAGGCGCATCTGTGAGGTTGCTGCACGTGGCTGAGTGTTGTCTGACAAGCGATCTAGCTGCGGAAGCCGTGGTTGGCTGTCGCCTGGTGTGGCCTGACGCCTGCCGGTGTTGGCTCCCCATTTGGCTCCCCAGGATCAGCAGACGTGGGCGGCGGCGGGGGCGCTGAGTTGATCACGGCAGGACAGGTAATCGGTACCGTGCGGGTAGCCAATCGCCGGCATGGAGGCCACGATGGCGGCGAAGATAACCGTCGTCCTCGAAGAGGATCTCGACGGCGGACCGGTGGATGTGACGGTTCGGCTCGGATCGGTGGCACCGGCTACGAGACTGATCTGAGCGACCGCGGCCGAATCCCCGCCAGCACCGTCCAGCGGCATCAAGCCGCCACGAGAGGACGGCGACGCCAACCTGATGCCTCGCTGGCCCGAACCAATCACCAAGAGCCAGTTCAACGATGCGCGATCGGGAAGGCCCACGCCCGCACAAGTAGCCGATGTGAGCGTGTCCGCTCAGCCGGAATATGCCGGTGATCGCGGGCCGCAAGTGGGTCCGTCAGGGGGTCCAGACGGAGCGGTCGTGGGCGAAGTAGACGATCCGGGGATTGAGTTGCTGTAGGGCGTCCATCCAGTCCGGGATGTCGGGCAGAGGCTGATCGTGCGCATCACGATAGGCCTGCCACGCCAATTGGTCGGCGGCGTATTGCGTAGCCGTGTCGTGGCTTTGCCCCGCCACGATCACCGCGCCATCGGACCGGCGGACGACCAGTGACTGGTGGCCGTCGGTGTGACCTGGTGTCGGCACCAGAAAGACCCCGGACAGCATCTCAACCTGGCCTGTCACTGGTTCGAACCGGCTGCCTTCGATGAGTTCGGGGAGTGTGTAATCGGGTGCCTGGCGGGCGGTGCCGAGTTCGATGTCCTGGACAAAGACCGGGATCTGGCCCAGCAGCGGGTTGCCGCCGCAGTGATCGAAGTGCAGGTGGCAGTTCGCGGCAAGCCTGAGGTCAGAGATCTGTATCCCGATCGCCGCCAGCGCCTCGCCCAGCCCCACCCTGTGGGGGCGGTAGTGCGCGTCAACCTCGGGGTGTGAGCCCATGCCCGTGTCGAACAAGATCATTCCCTTGGGGTGGCCGACCGCGTAGCCCAGGCAGGGCTCGACCCTGGGCACCCCCATCCCGGTCTCCTCCGCTGGCCGTATGAAGTAACCGAAATCAACACGCCGCACCGTGACGTCAGCCATTCCGCCATACTCGCCACCGGGACCAGACACGACAAGGCGGTTCAGCGCAGAGCATGCTGACTACCAATGTCCGGATCTAGCCGCATGGCGCGCGCCAGGTCGGGCGCGATGGGATTGCGGCAGGGTATTCGCCCGGGCGATGGCGCGTCGCCGACAATCCCGCGCCATGCGGGCCTGCCCGGCGTGCAACGGGCGACTCTAGGATCGGCTGTGGCGGATATCACCATCTGATTGGGAGAGTCCATGCCTGATCTGTTGTTGCGCGGTGGCCGCCCGTGGGGCGCGGCCGCCCCGGCCGACGTCATGATCCGCGAAGGGGTCATCGAGCGGATCGGGCCGGATCTGCGGGCAGATCCGGCTGCCGAGGTGGTGGACGTGCCTGGCCGTCTGCTGCTGCCCGGCCTCATCGACGCGCACTGCCACATCGACAAGACGTTGTTCGGGGGACGCTGGGTGCCGCACTCGGCAGGGCCGGCGCTGGCGGACCGGATCGCCGAGGAACGCCACCGGCGTGCCGAGCTGGGGCTGCCGAACGTGAAGCATATGACCGCGCTGCTGGAGCGGATGGTGGCATCGGGCACCACCCACGTCCGCACGCACACCGACGTGGTCACCGACCACGGGCTGGCCGGGGTGCAGGCTGTGTGGGCAGCCCGGGAGCACCTCGGCGGCCGGGTCACCATCGAGCAGGTGGCCTTCCCGCAATACGGCGTACTCGCCGACACAGGTACTGCCGAACTGCTCGATGAGGCTCTCAGGAACGGCGTCGAGGTGATCGGCGGAATCGACCCGGCCGGAGCCGATCGCGATCCGGTACGGCATCTGGACATCGTGTTCGCGCTGGCGGAAAAGCACGGCGCCGGAATCGACATCCACCTGCACGACGGCGGATCGCTCGGTACCTGGCAACTCGAGCTGATCATCGAAAGAGCCAAGGCGACCGGACTCGGCGGCCGGGTCGCGGTCAGCCACGCGTATGGCCTGGCGCAGGCTGACCAGGCCACCCAGGACCGGCTCGGGCGGCAACTGGCCGATGCCGGGGTCAGCCTCGTCACCGCCGCCGCATACAACTTCCCGGTCCCGCCCATCGCCATGCTGCGGGCCGCCGGAGTCACCATCGCCTGCGGCCACGACGGCATCCGCGACCTGTGGAGCCCGTTCGGGAGCGGCGACATGCTGGAAAGGGCCATGCATCTCGCCTACCGCAGTACCTTCCGGCGCGATGAGGAGATCGAGCTGGCGCTGGAGGCGGCTACCTACGGAGGAGCGCGCGCGCTCGGCCTGAAGGCCTACGGCCTCGAGCCCGGCGCGCGGGCCGACATCGTAGTCGTCAGCGCGAGCACGCCGGCCGAGGCGGTCGTAACCCACCCGGTCCGCGATCTCGTCGTCAAGGCGGGACGCGTCGTGGCACGGGAGGGAGCGCTCATCGGATAGGCCTGGCGAGGCGCGCTTGCGGTTCTTGCGGTCCTTGACCGTGGCGTAGTAGCCGTGGTCGGGAGCCGACGTGCGGGCGTGGGTTTGCCGGCTTCATACGCCGCCCAGCGCAGCATCGGCGGTCCCCGCCGGGACAGCCGCCCCGGCAGGCCTTTGCGGTCGGAGGAGTGCACGGTGATGTCCAGCCCGGTGAACCGGACCGCCTTGGCTGAGGAGGAGAACCGGCCCCTGCCGGCCAGCGAGTAGGTAAGCATGCGCAACCGGTGTTGGAGGAAGTCGACGGGTGAGGAGGCCGACCTTCTCGTGTGGGTTTCCTTGCTCATGTCTGGCAGGCATCGGTGCGGTCTGTAGCTCTTACCAGTGGCGCCTCCGGTCACGCTGCCGTCACGCACTGTCGGGTGTCTGTCGAACTGATGCTGCGGGGCAGGGCTACCGCTAGCTGTCTTCAAGGTGCGCAGACTCATTGTGGCTGTCGTCTTTGTGCCGAGACCGGGGGTAAGACCTTCCGCCGCCATGTCGCCAACGGCACATGGGCGCGCGGCAACTACTGGCCGCGCGCGGGAGTTCTGACTCTGCCGAAGGGAACGATCAGCAGATGAAGATGGATGAGGCTGCGCTGATAGTGAGTGATGTCGACGACGGCCTGCGGGAGCGCCTCGACGAAGAGATTTACGCCTTCAACGTCGCGGCGACTGGTCATGCCGACGGTCGGCTGCTGGACATTGCCGTTCGTGGAAACGGCGGTGATCTTCGAGGGGGTTTGTCGGGGTGGACGTGGGGCGGATGTGGCTACATCGAGTTTCTGTGGGTACGGCCGGGTGACCGTGGGTCTGGCCTGGGCACCCAACTGCTAGTCGCGGCGGAGCAGGAAATGCAGCGCCGTGGCTGCGATCGGGTGGCCCTGAGTACCCACTCCTTTCAGGCACCTGGCTTTTATGCCCGCTTCGGCTATACCGAATGCGGCCGCACGCCGGGCTACCCGCGCGGGCACGACCAAATCCACCTGGTGAAGCGGTTCAGATGACCGAGTGGTTCTTCACGCGCGGTGTCGTCATGCCCATAACTGCTGGCATGACCACCAGCTGAGCGTCATGTGCCACGGCTGGCTGGAGCGCGCAACCCCCGCCTGGTTGGCATGGGCCAGGCCCGGGTCGCCTGCCTGCCGGCGGGCTGCCTGTGGGAGCTGTGGCCCGCTGAATGAACGCCGCGCATGCGAACGATCCGTGAAGAGGAACAGCACGACCTTCGCGTCCGAGCGCGGGTGTTCATGCGCTGCGTTCTCCGTCCGCCATTCCATCCCAGAACCTGGAGAAACCAAGCGGATGGGCCCAACAGGTTTAGCGCCGATTTATAGATCAGCGGCCGCCGTCGACGATATCCACGGAGTGATGGCGGATCAGCATTCCTTTCGTTTCGCGGGCACCGGCGGCCACCCGTCCCAGCAGCAGGCCCAGGGTTGCCAAGGCTGCTGCTAGGCAGGCTGAGCCACACATCGGCAGGCGCCGCGCCGTCAGGTGAGGTCGGCGCGGCTCGCCGGCTCATGGACGTGGCTACCGGTTGATGACCTCCTGGCCGGGGTGCTGGCCGCGCAAGCCGAACAAGTCGGCCAGCGCAGGCAGGTCTGCTGGCTGGGGCGCGGACAGATAGGGGAATTCCGGGGTGGCGGGGCGGGGGGTCGAGGCGTTGCCAAGCCGGGACCCGGCCAGGACCTCAACGGCGATGTCGAAGCTGTCATCGCTCAGGGCCCGCCCGTTGCCCACGCCGGGCTCGAACACCGCGGGAACGCCTGGCTGGTAGCGGACGACGTCGGGAAGGAACGCTGCCACCACCTTCTCCGCGTGTGCGGTGGGGTCGGGGAGCCCGGCCAGACGGGCAACCGTGCTGGCGATGCGGCCGACGCGCTGGCCGTGTACCTCTCGATCCGTCTTCGGTGCCCCCGCGTTGAGGGTCTCCGATTCAGCGTCCGCGGGAGAGAAGAAAAGGGGCCGCAGCATGGCCTGGCCGATCCGGCTCACCGGCAGCTGCGGGGCGTGGCCGACGAGGCTGATCCGGGCCCACGTCGCGACCCGGGCCCCGCCGAGCGCAGCGTCGGGGAGCTGCAGGGCGATCGCTGTGACGTCTCGGCCAGCGAAGATGTTTGCCGGGGAGGCAGTGAAGGCCTCCGGCCGGTAATCACCTTCAGCCACGCCTTGCATGAAAACAGCCAGGGCGGCACCGTCGGCGGTGAAAGGATCCGCGGCCGGGCCCGCCCATGCGATGCCGCCTGCGCCGAGGGGGAACACCGCGCCGGTCTCCCCTTCGCCGAGCACGGTGCCATCGCTGCCGCGCCGGGCGGAGGTGCCCTCGGCGCGAAGGACCTGCACGTGCTGACGTCCCCTGCCATCTGGATCACCGAAACGGACCCGGAAGGCAACGTCCTCATCTATACCGCCATCACTGGCCACGACGAACTCATAGAGCGCGTCTGGGCGGAATGTCCTCGACGATGATCGCCCGGCGTCGGGGTTGACGGTGAGGATGAACGCGGTGCTGCCGGGCGCCGCGGGAAAAACGTAGAAGTCACACAGGTTTATGCGCCCGTCGGCGATGGCGGTAGGCGTGTCGAAATGATGGGACATGTGGGTCTCCTGATATCAGCGAGGTGAATTGTCCGGGCGGCTGGTACGCGATGCGGCTCAGCAGCTACTGGTACCCACGGTTACCTGCCGGTTTCCCGGCAAGGCCAGGGCGGGTGCCAGGGAGCTGGCGCACTTGTGTTGGCGCCCGCCGCTGCCGGGTTCTTACCGGGGCAGCCCGACGACAGCGGCGATCCCGGTGACCCGGGTCACGGAGCTTGCGCGCCCGTCGCGTCGCGCTCGCGCGGTGCAGCATCGTGGGGTGGCTACGCGGCCACGGTGCCGCCGGATTCCGGGGGTGGATGAGACCGCCGCACCGCAATCCGGCGAAGTACTATGTCCCCCCGCTGGCCGCCCGTTAGGCCCATCCCCCTTCCCGGCCCGCGCGAGCGCGATGGCCAACTCTCCTGTGTGCGCCGGGCCTAGATAAACGCCCGACCGGGTGCACACTTCCCGCGCCTTGGCCGCAAGCCTGCTGGTCCTGAGGTAACGGATTTGTTCTGGCCGCCCAGGCCATCATGTGCCCGTCTGGACTGCGTATCGCCAAGGGCACAGGCTCATGCCGCCTTCATCTGCGCGCCGGGACCGGGGTAAGACCTGGCGCCATCGCTGCCACCAAGCACATGTGACCGAAACAGCGCGGCCGCCGGCTGGCCGCCGCCCGGGTTTCCGGCCCTGCCGGAGGAAAAAGGACAACAGATGAAGATCTTGACACGCTGGTGGTGGCTGGCGGCCGCCGCGGCGGTAGTGGCCGCCGCCTCGGCAGTACTCGCCACTGGGGCATTCGCGGCGCAGAACACCACGCCATCCCGGGCCGGGGGCCTGGGGCCGACGTCGGGGCTGCTGCCCCGCGATCACCTGACCTTGGAGAGCGCCATCCAGGTGAACCTGAGCAAGGAGACGGTGCGGCTGCCCCTGTACCCGGGTACCGCACACGGGCAGAGAGTGTGGTTTGTGCTGCTGGATGCCTCCGATGCCGGGCTGGCACACGACCTGGGCGTGAACTACGCACCCAAGCTGGCCAACATCGCGATCAGCGACCCAGCAGCGGTGCAGACGGTGACCCTGAGCTCGCCGACGCCGGCCCAGAACCCGTTCGGGCCCGCGGTGGTGCACTTCGCCGGCGCACCTGACTTCAGCCCCACCCGGATCGCCCATCCCGGGCCCACTGGGTTCCCGCTGGCCAAGTTCGCCCCCGGTGCGGTAGCCGGCCCCGGGTACAGCCCGTTTATCCGGATCGCCGGCTCCAATGTCGTTTATGACGCGCCCATCGTGGCCACCGGTAACGGCCCGTTCGATGTGGTGCACCACACCAACACCGGTGACCGCGTACTGGGCATCCACATCGCAGGCAAGTCAAAGCCCGGACAGTTCGCCGAGTCCTGGGCCGACCTGCTGTTCGTGAAAGGTTTCGACGCCGGCCAGCCCATCGTCTACATCAGCACCGACGCCGGGCAGCCGCTAACCGCGGTCCTGGAGCGATCCACCTACGTGCCTGCGCTGAACAACGCCTCCTTCAACGGTGGCGATGACTTCCTCGGCTCGGCCCGCGAGCGGCTGTTCGGCTTCATCAACGGCCAGACCGGCGCCGGCAATCCGAACGCGCAAGGGTTCGTGCACCTGATCAAGGACGGGCACGCCGCCGAGGACGCTGCCGCCAGCAACACCGCACTGATCAACGCGCTGCGTCACGGCGGGGACCTGCTCAACGTCTTCGGTGACTTCCCCACCCTGACAGACCCCCGCCACGCCCAGGCCTACAGCCCGCTATGGGACGCCCAGCTCGGCCTCTGGACACCCAAGGCGGTCCAGGCAGGGCTCAACACGCGCCAGATCGACGAGAACGTGGTCTTCGACCTGGCCGCCACCCGGCCCGACCTGCTGACCGGGATCAACCCGGCCACCGGCCGGCCCGCCCCCTACGGCTCGGCCGGGGTCGACATCGACTGTGCGGTGATCGGCTTCATCAACCACCCCCCCACCGCCAACCTCGCCCCACCCGTCCCCCACTCCCAGTTCCCCCCGCGGTAGCCCGAAGTGCCGGAGTGGGCGGGCCCCAGCCCCGGGCCCGCCCACTCATCCAGCCCTTCCGCTGAAAGAGCAGGCCGCCGCCACGTCACCAATGTCGCAGAAGTACTCGCAGGAGCAGAGGAGAAGACGTTGCTAAACGCCACCACGTTCGATGTGATCGCGATCGGAGCCGGGCCCGCTGGTGAGGTACTCGCCGGGCGGCTGGCCGACAAGGGCTACGACGTGGCCATCGTGGAGTCCGAACTTGTCGGGGGCGAGTGCTCCTACTACGCCTGCATGCCGTCCAAGGCGCTGCTGCGCCCCGCCCAGGCGCTGGCTGAGACACACAGGGTGCCCGGCGCCGCGCAGGCCGTCACCGGCGAGCTCGATGTGGACGCGGTCCTGGCCCGCCGCGATCAGATCATCGGTGGCCTGGATGATGCCGGGCAGGTTCCGTGGCTGGAGGACCGCGGTGTCACGCTGATCCGCGGCCACGGCCGGCTGGACGGCGAGCGGCGGGTGCGCGCCGGCGAGGACATGCTCGTGGCCCGCCAGGCTGTGGTGATCGCCACCGGCAGCGCCGCGGCCCTGCCGCCGATCCCGGGCCTGGCCGAAGCGCGCCCGTGGACGAACCGGGAGGCCACCACCGCCAGAACCATCCCCGGGCAGCTGCTGGTCCTCGGCGGCGGGGTGGTCGGTGTCGAGATGGCCCAGGCGTACGCCACGCTGGGCTCGCGGGTCACCGTGATCGAGGCTACCGAGCGCCTGCTGCCCCGGGAGGAGCCCTTCGCCGGGGAGGAACTGCGGCAGGCGCTGGCCGACCGCGGCGTCGACGTGCGGACCGGCGTGCGGGCGGCGGCGGTCCGCCGGGACGGCAGAGCCGTCACCGTGACCCTCAGCGATGGGCGGGAGGTCCGGGGCGAGGAGATCCTGGTCGCGACGGGCCGCCGGCCGCTGACGCAGGACCTGGGCCTGGAGACCGTCGGCCTGCGGCCCGGCGCGGTGATCGAGGTCGACGACCGGCTCGCCGTTCCCGGCCTGCCGTGGCTGTATGCGATCGGCGACGTCAACGGGCGCTCGCTGCTGACTCACATGGGCAAATACCAAGCGCACGTGCTGTCGGAGATCCTCGACGGGCACGCGGCCGCGGTCAGCGGCGATGACGCCGCCGCGCCCCGGGTGATCTTTACCGACCCGCAGATCGCCGCCGTCGGGCTGACGTTGCAGGCGGCTTTGGACCGGGGCATCGAAGCCCGCGCCTATGACGTACCAAGCTCTGGCACCGCCGGCGCGGCGTTCCACGCGAGCGGCACACCGGGGACCGCGCGGATCATCGTGGACGAGCGGCGCGGCGTGCTCGTCGGCGCCACATTCACCGGCACCGAGGTTGCGGACTGGCTGCAGGCGGCCACGATCGCGATCATCAGCAAGGCCCCGGTCGAACTGCTCTGGCAGGCCGTTCCCCCGTTCCCCACCCGCAGCGAAATCTGGCTGAAGCTGCTCGAGCGCCGCGAAGCGGCCCTTGCCGCCGAGGGCGCCGACGCGCAGCCGATCGCCGAGACCGCGGCTTAGCCAGCGCGGTACGGCCCCGAACCATTGGCGGTGGCCCCGGCGAACCACCTACATCAAGCCAGTCCAACTGACCAATGCCCCGCCCGGGCGCATCAGGCGATGAGGGATGATCTGTGACCGAGACGAAACACGCACCGGATAACGCCGGCCCTGACCCGACCGCGGGTGGTTACGGGTATGCGGACCTGGGCGCGCTGATGTCGCTGATGACCGGCGATGAAAAGCACGGCCCGGCGGCGACCTCGACCCTGGACGCGCTGTGGGTCCTGTATGACCGTGTCCTCAACGTTGACCCGCGCGACCCCGAGGCCCAGGGCCGGGACCGGTTTCTCTTGTCTAAGGGCCACGGCCCGGCCGCGTACTATGCCGTCCTAGCGGCCAAGGGGTTCATCGGCGCGGCGTTGCTGCCGGGGTTCGGCGGATTCGATTCGCCGCTTGGCTACCATCCCGACCGGATGCTGCTGCCGGGCGCGGAGATCAGCAGCGGGTCGCTCGGGCACGGCCTGCCGCTGGCGACCGGGGTTGCGCTGGGCCTGCGCGCCCGGGGCCTGGCCGGGCCCAGGGTGTTCACGTTGGTCGGCGACGCCGAGCTAGACGAGGGATCCAACCACGAAGCGATCGCCTTCGCCGGAGCGGTCGGGCTGGAAAGCCTGCACGCCATCGTGATCGACAACGCCTCGTCCACCTACGGCTGGCCCGGCGGCATCGCTGCCAGGTTCACGCAGGAGCGCTGGTCGGCGCTGACCGTAGACGGCCATGACCACGCCGCCCTGGAGCAAGCGCTGACCGTGGCCCACCCCGGTCGCCCGCATGTCGTCGTCGCAAGCGTCGAGCCCAAAGACTGACCACCCCGCTGTCAGCCAGCGGCAATGGCCGCTCATCCCGGAACTGGAGACCTCCATGGACAACATGCGGGAGCGCTTCGCCACCACCGCGACCGAGCTGCTGGACACCGACCCGCGCCTGGCCCTGGTGCTGGCCGATATCAGCACGGCCCAGTTCGCTCCGGCCGCTGCCCGGCACCCCGAGCGGGTGATCAACGTCGGCATTCGTGAGCAGCTGCTGATCAGCGTGGCCGGCGGGCTCGCGCTGGCCGGGCTGCGGCCCATCGTGCACACCTTCGCCTCTTTCCTCATCGAGCGGCCCTTCGAGCAGATCAAGCTGGACCTCACCCACCAAGATGTCGGCGCGGTGCTGGTCAGCTACGGCGGCTCCTATGACATGACCGGCGAGGGCCGCACCCACCAAGCCCCCGGCGACGTCGCACTCATCAGCACCCTGGACGAGTGGGCGATACATGTGCCGGGCCATCCCGATGAGGCCGAGGCCCTGCTGCGCACCGCGGCCGCCGCGGGCGGCCGCGCCTACCTGCGGCTGTCCAGCCAGGCCAACCCCGAGCCGCGGCCGGCCGGCCAGGGCCGCCTTGACCTGGTGCGCAGGGGTAGCGTCGGCACCGTGCTCGCCGTCGGGCCCATGCTGGCACCGGTGCTCGACGCCGTCGCCGGCCTCGACCTTACGGTGCTGTACGCAACGACCATCCGCCCGTTCGACGCGCGCACCCTGCACTCGGCCGTAACCGCAGCCCGGACCGCCGATGTGATCCTGGTCGAGCCGTACCTGACCGGGACCTCCACTCCCCAGCTCAGCGGGGCGCTCGCCGACCTGCCGCACCGCCTGCTCAATCTCGGCATCTCCCGCACCGAGCTGCGCCGCTACGGAACCCCAGCCGAACACGCCGCCGCGCACGGCCTGGACCCCGCCTCCCTCCGGCAGCGGATCGCCAGCTTCCTCACCCCAGAACCCAGCCGACACAGCTAGCAAGCGGGTGACAGACCATCCGGTAGCCAGCTCGGCCGGTTCCCCGGCCTGGTCGTCGATCTTCGTCATCGGTGATCTCTCCGGACCGGGGCGACTGCCCCAGCCTCTCGGATCACCGCCACACACACGATCTTCCTGACAGGCCCTGGGGTGATGGAGATAAACAACGATCACCCGGGGTCGTCGATGTGAGCGGGGCTTGTTTGCTGCATCAGAGTCTGCGCCCTCACGCGGGCCACGTTCCGATATCGGGCCGCGCGGGGGGCACCCCCGATGGCACACTCATCGCCGCTTGCTACGTCAACGGTCGTGGATAACTATCCGGGGTTGGCAGGCCCTACTGTGGCAGAACCTTGATGATCAGATGCCCGGCGAATCGTGGAATGTGCGCGGGGAGCCGCCTGGCGGGTTGGCGACTGCGACGTGGACGACATCGGACGGACCGGGCTGGGGTGATATGCGCGTGCCGGCCCGGCCGCCTGGGCCGGGCCGCGTCCTTGGTCGCGCTCAGGCGGCAACTGGTGCCGGTGACGGCTTTTCTGCGGCCGGTTCCACGCGTAA
>Ga0306926_10006864_pt1 | contig 12282 bp, 9 predicted proteins | sample flu12Cox44000178_FD_203759 | JGI IMG/M metagenome (GOLD analysis project Ga0306926, IMG submission 203759) | Lab enrichment of tropical soil microbial communities from Luquillo Experimental Forest, Puerto Rico - flux8day.12C.oxic.44.000.178 (v2)... | ecosystem: Environmental > Terrestrial > Soil... | reverse complement strand
CGTGGCCGGGGGCAAAGTCGGAGACGAGCGTGGCCACCTTCTTCAGACCATGCTTTGCCTCCCAGTCTGCAATAACCACGACCGGGGCGGCCTGGGGAAAGCTCGAGCGCACGATATAGGGCGAGCGCTCCGTCACGATCGCGGTTGCGGCCGCCATGACCACCATGGGAGTCCTGGTCTCGGTGGCGAGCGGCGCCACCGCGAGTGCAATCGGGGTGAGCCCGAAGCCGGCGAGGATGTTCACCTTCTCGCGCGCCAGCAGCTCCTGGGCAATGCGTTTGCTGTTGTCGGCCACGCCGCCATCGTCGCGAAGGACGAGCTCGATCCTGTTGCCGGCAACGGACGCGCCGTTCTGCTGCATATAGAAGCGGGCGCCTGCCTCGACCTGCTTGCCGGTGGTCGTGAACGGGCCCGTCATGGGGAGAATGAGGCCGACCTTGACCGTCTCCTCGGCCGCCGCCCCGGCCGCGGCGAGCGCAATGGATGCCGCCGTCATCAAGCTCCGCCACATGCGATCAGTCCTCTTCGCAAACCGGGTTGTCGCAGCATGCGCGAAGTCGCACACTGGGTCAAAACCTCATCATCAGGATCACGCTCCCGGGAGGAAGGCCATGAGGACGCGCCGCACCATGCTGCTCCTTGGCGCCGCGGCAGGCGGAGCGCTCGCGCTGCGGCACAAAAATGCGCATGCCGATGCTGCAAGCACGGTGAAGACGCCGGTCGGCTTCGGCGTGCCGGCGGGGGCCTGCGATTGCCACGTGCATGTGTTTGATCCCGCGCGCTTTCCTTATTTCAGCGGCCGCGTCTACACGCCGCCCGCGGCGACCGCCGGCGATCTGCTCGCTCTGCAGGACGCGCTGCATTTCGACCGCGTGGTGATCGTGCAGCCGAGCGTCTATGGCATCGACAACGCGTGCACGCTTGACGCCATGGGGAAGCTCGGCCCGGTGCGGGCGCGCGGCGTCGCCGTCATCGATCGCAGCATCAGCCACGGCGAGCTCGACGACATGGCGGCACGCGGCATCCGCGGCGTGCGGCTCAATTTCGAGACCGCGGGCGAAACCAATCCCGACAACGCCAGGCGCCGGCTGCTGGAGACGGCCGGGCAGCTCAGCGGCCGGCCTTGGCACATTCAACTCAACGCGGCGCTGCCGCTCGTCGTCGCGCTCAAGGACGAGCTTGCCGGCCTGCCCATGCCGGTGGTGATCGACCACTTTGCGCGTGCCCGGGCGAAGGACGGCATCAAGCAGGCAGGCTTCGATGTGCTGCTTGCGCTGGTGCAATCCGGCAAAGCCTATGTGAAGCTTTCCGCCACCTACCGCATCTCCGACCAGCCGCCGCATTATCCGGACGCGCCGGTGATCGCCCAGGCGCTCATCGCCGCCAACCCGGAGCGCATGCTGTGGGGCTCGAACTGGCCGCATCCCGGCCGCGGCAAGACGCGCGAGGATATCGCGCCGCCCCATCCGAGCGACGACGGCGCGCAGCTCAATCAGCTGCCGACGTGGGCTCCCGAACCCGCGACGCTGAAGAAAATTCTGGTCGACAATCCGGCCCGCCTCTACGGCTTCCCGGCGGCCTGAAGCGCCCCTCAGCGGGCCGCGGCGGCCAGCTGCTCGAAGCTGCGTTCGCCCAAATGCTGGTCGAGGCCCCAGCGCTTGACCTGATCCAGCACCTCGTCGAACTCGCCTTTGGATATGGGCTTGTACACGAACCGCTCACCGCGGCCGAACCTGCTGTAGTCCCACTTGCGGTCGGCAAATTCCGGCGGGACGGCAAGCTCCCAGAGCGGCAGATACTTTTCGAGGTCCGCATCCATCGCCTTCTCCGCGCGGTCGAGCGCGCGCAGATACGCGCCCACGGTTTCCGGGGCAGCGGACGCGGGAACCCACCATAATGTATGAAAGCGATCCTCGATGATCTTGCGCAGGCCCAGCTGCTCGGCCATTGCGATTTGCGGCGGCAGCAGGCTTGCGGCTTGCACCTCGCCTTCCAGCAACGCTTTCAGTCGCGCGCCGAAGCCGCCCGTGTTCACCACCTTGATGTGCTCAAGCGGCAGATACTTCTCCAGCCGGTAGGGCACGTTGAAATGGCTGCCGGCGCGCATGCCGACTGCAACCGGCACGTCCTTGAGATCCGCGGGTGTGCGGATGGGAGAGTCCGCCCGCACGAAAATCGCCCATGGCGAATCGCCATAGGCCTGCGGCACGAAGCGCCCCATCCCGGCGCTGGCATTGCAGATGCTGCCCCACGCGCAGGCGCCCTGAATCACATCGCGGCCCTCGGCGTACGGCTTGTCCTGAGGCCGCTCGAAATACGCGAGATTCTTCCAGCTCGATTGCGTGCCTCGGAAAGTCTTCCAGTCAAAGGCGACGTCGAGGCCCTCGGCGGTGAAGAAGCCTTCCTTCTGCGCCACGAAGTCGTTGAGACCCATCCCCTTGGGCGCAACGGTCACTTGTATCGGCGTTTTCATTTGCGCTCTCCATTTGACTTAGCGGCTCTACTGCGCCTCGCGCAGCTCCGGATGCGCGGCAAGCCGCGCCACATTGAGCCCGTGGACGATGAAGCAAATCACGGCGCCCGCTGCAAACGGCAGCGCCGACCACATGTAGAGCTGCTGCACCGGGAGGTGGACGAACAACGCCCCCGCCAGCGGCCCGACGATTGAGCCGACGCGCCCGATGCCCAGCTGCCAGCCGGAGCCGTTGGCGCGCAGCGAGGTCGGATAGATCATGGCGCCGACAACGTTGAGTCCGGACTGGACGCCCAGCACCAGGAAGCCGGCAAAGAACGTCGCCGTCAGCAGTGCCGCCGACGAGGTCAGCCCGGCAAATCCGATGGCGCCGACCACGGGAACCGCGATGGCAAACATTACGGCGATGGCAAGAAAACGATGCCGCTGCAGCCACCAGCAAAGCGACAAGGATCCAACGGTCCCGCCGACCTGCAACACCGCGCCTGCAAGGGCGGCGGTGGCCGGCGGCAGCCTGGCCTGCGTCAGCAGGGTCGGTGTCCAGCTCAGGAGGAAAAAGAAGCCCATGAGATTGAGTGCAAACAAAAGCCATACCAGCGGCGTGATCAGCGCCAGCCCCTGCCGGAACAGATAGACCGGATTGAATCCGGGAAATTGCTGCTCGTCCTCGATCACAAAGCGTGCGTCCGGAGGCACCTTGAAATCGGGTCTGATCTCCGCGATCAGCGCCTCCATCTCGTGGCGCTCGCGCGGGTGCAGCGTCATGTATTTGATCGATTCCGGCATGCCGAGCCATACTGCGACGGCAATGACCACCGGCACCACGCCGCCGATCAGAAACAGAATCGACCAGCCATAGTGCGGCACCAGGGTTGCGGTCACGAATCCCGGGATCGCGCCCCCGATCGGGACGCAGCCGACCGCGATGATGGCAAGCGTGGCGCGCAGATGGCGCGGGGCGGATTCGGCATTGAGCGCGACAACGTTTGGAATGACGCCGCCGATCCCGATCCCGGCAATGAGCCGCAGCACGCCCATCTCGTTGAGATTGCCGGCCCAAGCCGCCGCAAAGGTGAAGATCCCGAACAGCAGGTTCGCGCCCGCGAGCGCGGCCTTGCGCCCGTAGCGGTCTCCCACCCATCCGAAGATGCCAGAGCCGATGAGAATGCCGAACAGGCTCGCGCTCAATACCGGTCCGAGCGCGCCCGGCGACAGGCTCCATTCCTTCACAAGGTACGGCGCGGCAAATGCAATCGCGCCAATGTCGTAGCCATCGATCAGCACCACGAACAACGACCAGACGAGCAGCTTGATCTGGAATGAGCTCAGCCCGCCTTCGTCCAGAAGCCGCGAGACGTGGACTTCCTGGGCGGCAGGCATCGTTTCCTCGACCAATGTTGTTGTTGCAGGCCCGATCCATTCAAGCGCAGCAACCCCGGTGAGTAAAGGTCCGCCCTGTCGCCTTCGCTGCGCCATGGTGAAGCCCGTTGGAATGATCTTGGTGCGCGTGTGCCTGGGTGATGCGGTTCAATCAGCACCGGCGCAGCTAAGGTCGCGAAGGCTCGCGCTCCGAGTTCTGACGCACCGCAGCAGTTGCAGTATGTGTCAACAGCGGCCCTTAGGCCGACGCACCACCTGCATCGGCGAGGAGCCGGCGAGGCTCATCCCTCGTTATTCGATCACTTGGTCGGCAAGGAGAAGAATATCTCGGGAAATAGTAAGACCAAGCGTATTGGCGGTCTTGAGGTTAATCACGAATTCGAATTTGGTTGGCTGTTCGATTGGGAGATTGCCAGGCTTTGCGCCATTGAGAATTTTTGCCACGTAGGTTGCAGCGTGCTGGAAAAGATCGACTCGGCTTGCTCCATAGGACATCAGGCCGCCGGCCTCGGCCACGTCCGTAAACGGATAGATCGCCGGTAAGCGCTCCTGCGCGGCAAAATCGGTGATTTGCTTGCGGAATATGAGCGTTGGAGGGTCGTTCGAGGCAAAAAGGGCGTTCGGATGCTCGCGGCGGATGGTGGCAAAGGCGCCTTCCAGATCACTGCGTGCATTCACGAGCACAGGAAACAGCTTCACGTTCATAGCCGGCGCCACGCGTTCCAATGCATCCCATTGCATTTGGTCGGTTGCAAAATTCGGCGTTCTCAGTACCGCTACTAGCGAAGTCTGAGGAAAGGCGTCCTTCAATAACTGGAGGCGCTTGCCGACCATCTCCGAAGATACGTGGCTGGTCAGGCCGGTGAAATTCCCGCCTGGCGACGCCAGGCTGGCGACGATACCCATTCCAATCGGGTCAAACACGTTGACCATCACGACAGGCAGCGACCTGGTCGCTTGCTTCATCGCAGTAACATTATTCTGACCAGAGACAACAGCGAGGTCCACGTTAAGGCGAACCAAATCGGCAGCCAGCTCGGCGGCCAGCTCCGATGAGCCCTGCGCGAATCTGCGTTCAATAACGATATTCTTGCCTTCTACAAAACCGTGTGCTCGAAGACCCTCCAAAAAAGCCTTGCCTGCGTCTTGGGTGGGAATCGTGGGATCATTTGCAAGGAAGCCGATGCGTCGCATTGGCTTAGGTTGCTGCGCCCGTGCTGCGAGCGGCAACGTCGCAGTGCCACCGAGCAAAGTAATGAAGTTGCGCCGTCTTGTATCGAATTGCATTTGGTCCCCCTACAAGCCAGGACCGTGTATGCAGGATACCAAGTTGGCGGGAAGCAGTCAGCGGGTATGCGAGCCTGCTAAATGAGGCCCCATTTGGAGGGTCACAAGCGGACTCCTGCACCGCAGCTACAAGAGTTTTATTCGCTCCCGTCGGGCACGGACGAGCGGCCTGATTCGGCCACAACGACCAGCTTCGGACCATCAGTCGAGTGTGATGCCGATCGACTTGATGACGGCGCTCCATCGCGCCATCTCCGACTGGAGGAGCTTTCCAAGTTCCTCGGGCGAGGAGCCTGCGGCCATGTAGCCGGTTTCCGCGAGCTTGTCCCGCATCGATCGCTCCGCCAGCACGATGTTGGTATCGGCGCTGATCTTGCGAACGATCTCGGCTGGTGTCCTCGCCGCAACAAACAACGCCTGCGACGATACGACCTCGTAGCCGGGGAGATGCTCGGCGATGGCTGGCACATCCGGAGCAGCCGGGTTTCGAGTGGGACCGGTGCTGGCCAGGACACGAACCTGGCCCGAGCGCGAGTACGACAGCAATGTGCCGCTGCCGAAATAGCAATCGACGCGCCCCGGTATGAGGTCGGTAAAGGCAGGCGCCGCGCCCCGATAAGGCACGTGCGTCATCTTGATGTCGGCCATCTGCAGGAACAGCATCTCGCCGAGGTACGGCGCGCTGCCGGTGCCGGGCGATGCCATGGTGAGTTGACCCGGCCGCGATCTGGCATAGTCGATGAATTCCTTCACCGAACGGGCCGGCGAGGAGTTCGGCACGAACATGAAATATTCGACCCGGGTGACGAGCGAGACCGGCGCAAAATCTGCCACCGGATCGTAGCTCAGCTTGCGATAAAGGCTGCTGTTCGCGGCAATGGCGCCGGGATCGAACAAGACGGTGTATCCGTCGGGATCGGATCTTGCCACGTATTCGGCGCCGAGATTGTTGCCGGCGCCGGGCCTGTTCTCGATGAACACCTGCTGCGCCCACATGGCTGAAAGCCTGTCTGCGAGCATGCGCGCCACAATATCCGTTGGACCTCCCGCGGCGACCGGAACAATGATGCGCACGGGTTTGGCCGGGTACGCGGCCTTCGGCGCCTGCGCGCGCGTCTGCCGGAGCAAACCGTTGAGTGCAACCTGCGCGGTGGTTAGGGCAATCAGGTGGCGACGGGTGAGCATGCGCATAACTCCCGCTGGTCGCGTACCGGGATAAAGACCTCGCCGTGCGCGCAATGCAATAGTAACGTGCAGTGCGCAACGGCCCGGGAGGGAGCGATGCAACGGCGCCGCCGAAGATTTCTGCATCTGGCTGCAGGGGCGGTCGCGCTGCCGGTGCTCGCGCGCATCGTGAGGGCGCAGTCTTATCCGGCGCGGCCGGTGCGGCTGATATCCGGTTTTCCGGCAGGGGGCATCAACGACCTGCTCGCGCGGCTGATCGGCCAGCGGCTCTCAGACCGCCTCGGCCAGCAGTTCGTCGTCGAGAACCGCCCGGGCGCGGCCGGCAATATCGCCACCGAAGCCGCGGTCCGCGCGCCACCTGATGGCTATACCCTTCTCATGCTGACCGTGACGCATGCAATCAACGCAACGCTCTACGACAAGCTCAACTACGATCTCGTCCGTGACATCGCACCCGTTGCCAGCATCATCCGCTCGCCATTGGTCATGGAGGTCAATGCGTCGTTTCCGGCGAAGTCGGTCCCGGAGCTCATCGCCTATGCCAAGGCCAACCCCGGCAAGGTCAACATGGCCTCTTCCGGAAACGGCACCCCCCCGCATGTGGCGGGCGAGCTGTTCAAGCTGATGGCCGGCATCGACATGGTCCATGTTCCCTATCGCGGCGGCGCGCCCGCGCTGACCGACCTGATCGGGGGACAGGTTGACGTCATGCTTGCGGTCTTGCCCGAGGTGATGGAGCAGATCAGGGCGGGGAAGGTGCGTGCCCTGGCGGTGACCACCGCTGTGCGGTCGGATGCGCTGCCCGACGTCCCGACGGTGAGTGATTTCGTGCCGGGCTTCGAGGCGAGCTATTGGGGCGGCATCGGCGCTCCGGGAAAAACGCCGGCTGAGATCATCAGCGGCCTCAACAAGGAGATCAATCTCGCGCTTGCCGATCCCCGGATCAGGGAGCGACTGCTTGAGCTCGGCGGCGTGCCGTTTGCGACCTCGCCCGCAGAATTCGGCAAGCTGATTGCCGATGAGGTCGCCAAGTGGGCGAAGGTGGTGAAATTTGCCGGCGCGCGGCCGGACTGAGCAGGATCGTCCGGTTGCCCGGCACGTCGTATTGATCGATTGGAGGGCACTCGAATGGCTGCCGTTGCAACCCGCATCGAGCATGACCTGCTCGGCGACATGGCCGTGCCGGAGGATGCCTATTACGGGGTTCACACGCTGCGCGCGGTCGAGAACTTTCCCATCAGCGACACCCGGATATCCATCTATCCGGACCTGATCAACGCGCTTGCCTGCATCAAGCAGGCCGCGGCGCTCGCCAACAGCGAGCTGGGACTGCTCGATGCGAAGCGGGCAGACGCGATCGTGAAAGCGTGCGAGGAAATCCGCCAGGGCCGTCTGCACGATCAGTTCGTCGTCGATGTCATCCAGGGTGGTGCCGGCACCTCGACCAACATGAACGCCAACGAGGTGATCGCCAATCGCGCGCTCGAGCTGCTCGGCCACCGCCGCGGCGAATACCAGCACCTGCACCCGAACGAGCACGTCAATGTCGGCCAGAGCACCAATGACGTCTATCCCACCGCGATCAAGGTGGCGCTGCATTTTGCGCTCGCGCGCCTGGTCGACGCCATGATCGTCCTGCGCCGCGCGTTTGAGGCCAAAGCCGAGGAATTCGCCGATGTGCTAAAGATGGGGCGCACCCAGCTTCAGGACGCCGTGCCGATGACGCTCGGGCAGGAGTTCTCCACCTACGCCGTGATGGTCGGCGAGGACGAGGAACGGCTCAAGGAGGCCTCCTCCCTCATTCACGAGATCAATCTGGGGGCAACCGCGATCGGCACCGGCATCACCGCGCACCCTGACTACGCCGCGCTGGTGTGCCGGCGCCTGCGCGAGATCACCGGCATTGCGCTGGTCACCGCCGCCAACCTCATCGAGGCGACCCAGGACTCCGGCGCCTTTGTCCAGGTGTCGGGTGTGCTCAAGCGCGTGGCCGTGAAGCTCTCGAAAATCTGCAACGATCTGCGGCTGCTCTCGAGCGGTCCCCGCGCCGGGCTTGCCGAGATCAACCTGCCGCCGCGCCAGGCGGGATCGAGCATCATGCCCGGCAAGGTCAACCCGGTGATCCCCGAGGTGGTGAACCAGATCGCCTTCGAGGTCATCGGCAACGACGTAGCGGTGAGCTTCGCGGCGGAAGCCGGCCAGCTGCAGCTCAACGCATTCGAGCCGATCATTGCGCACAGCCTGTTCGAGAGCTGCAAGCACCTGCGGCGTGGAATCGAGACGCTGACCGAGCGCTGCGTGAAAGGCATCACCGCCAACCGCGAGCGTCTACGGTCGATGGTGGAGAGCTCGATTGGCCTGGTCACGGCGCTCAACCCGCTCATCGGCTATGCCAACGCGACGCAGATCGCGCAGGAAGCGCTGGCCACCGGCAAGAGCGTCTATGAGCTGGTGCTGGCGAAGGGGCTGCTCAGCAAGGCCAAGCTCGAGGAAGTGCTGCGCCCGGAGGCATTGACCCGGCCGCACCTGATCGACGCAAAGCGCGAATAGAGAGGCTCGCTGCGCAGATGAGAATGTTCGCCCTTGCCACGACGGCAATCATCGCTGCATGCCCGGTGCCCGTGGCTGCGGACGAGCTTGCGCCGACCGGCGTGCTGCGCGCGGCCTATCTCGGCACCAACCCGGCGCAGGCGATGCGCGATCCCACAACCGGCGAGATGCGCGGGCCCGCGCCCGAGCTTGGGCGCGCGCTTGCCGGCCGCAGCAATGTGCCGCTCGAGCTCAAGGCGATCGCCGGCCCGCCCGCCGTCATCGAGGCGGTCAGGAAAGGGGAGGCCGATATCGGCTTTGTCGCCTACGAGGCGACGCGGCTCGGCAGCGTGGAAGTCTCGCAGACCTACATGCTGGTGCGGCAGAGCTTTCTGGTGCGCGACGACTCGCCGATCAAGGCCGTCGCCGACATCGACCGCGCCGGACAGAAGATCGCCGGCACGCTCAACGATTCGATCACTTTGTGCATGAAACGCGTGCTGCGGCAGGCAACGCTTGTGGAGCTCGAGAACAATCCGGCCGCGCTGGGGAACGCGCTGAGCACGCGCGCCATCGATGCGCTCGGCGCAAACCGGCAGCGCCTCACCACGCTCGCGAAGGCGACGCCCGGCACCAGGCTGTTGCCGGACGACCTGTTCAACGTCCCGCAGAATATCGTGGTGCCCAAGGACCGGCCGGCGGCGCTCGCGGCGGTCAACGCCTTGATCGATGAGGCGCGCGCGTCGGGCTTGCTGCAAGGCGCGATCGAGCGCGGCGGCGCCATCGGCGTTGCGGTCGCACCGGCAGGAGTGAAAGCCGGATGCCCGGGATGACGGCGCGAGGCGGCGGCATGAGCGCGCTGGGAGCGTTATCGGGCCAAATGCGTTAGCCCTGCGCTGCGGGCGCTCGCTCTGTTGGCGGGCCAGACATCCGCCGCAGACACGGCATGATGGCCGGTGAGCGCAAGAGGCTCCTTCCCATGGATGAGTACGATCTCGTCATCATCGGCAGCGGGGCAGGGGGTGGAACGCTCGCCCACCGCCTTGCTCCCACCGGCAAGCGCATCCTGCTGCTTGAGCGCGGCGATTATCTGCCGCGCGAGCGCGAGAACTGGGATGCGTCCGAGGTGTTCGTGAAGTCGAGATATGTGGCGAAGGAGACTTGGTACGGCAGCGACGGACGCGCGTTCCACCCCGGCATTCATTACTATGTCGGCGGCAACACCAAGATGTACGGCGCGGCGCTGTTTCGCCTGCGCAAGGAGGATTTCGGAGAGATCAGGCACCACGGCGGGCTCTCGCCCGCCTGGCCGATCGGGTACGACGATTTCGAGCCATACTACTGCGAAGCCGAGCAACTCTACTGCGTGCATGGGCGGCACGGCGCCGATCCAACCGAGCCGCCTGCGAGCAAGCCCTATCCCTATCCTCCGGTAACTCACGAGCCGCGCATCCAGGAGCTCCACGACGCGTTCGTGCGCCAAGGCCTGCATCCCTTTCCGTTGCCGCTCGGCGTGCTGCTTGCGGAGGAGGGCAACAGGCCGCTTCATTCGAGCGCCTGCGTGCGCTGCGACGCGTTCGACGGCTTTCCCTGCCTCGTCAACGGCAAGGCCGACGCGCAGATCATCTGCGTCGATCCCGCCCTGCGTCACTCCAACCTGACGTTGCTGACCAATGCCTACGTGGAGCGGCTCGAGACGGACGCCTCCGGCCGCCGCGTCTCGGCGGTGCATGTCGATTGTAACGGCGTCAAACAGCAATACCGGGCAAACATCGTGGTCGTGTCATGCGGGGCGATCAACTCGGCGTTGCTGCTGCTGCGCTCGGCGGGTGACAAGCATCCGCAGGGGCTGGCGAACGGCTCCGGCGTGGTGGGGCGGCACTACATGCGCCACAACAACTCGGCCTTCATGGCCATCTCACGCTCGCCCAATCCGACCCGCTTTCAGAAAACGCTGGCGCTCAACGACTTCTATTTCGGTTCGAAGGATTGGGACTATCCCCTCGGCCACATTCAGATGCTGGGCAAGTCGCACGGCGACACGATCAAGGCGGAGGCGGTCAACTGGGCGCCGTGGGCGCCGGAGATGCCGTTCGACGTGATCGCGCGTCACTCGGTCGATTTCTGGCTCACCTCGGAGGACCTGCCCGATCCTGACAACCGGGTGCGCTACGACCGCGACGGCAGGATCATGCTCGATCTGACCGAGAGCAACATGGAAGGCCACGTGCGGCTGCAGAGGAAGCTCGAGGGCATGCTGAGCGCGATCGACATGCACCACCATTTTCTGCCGCGCTCGCTCTATCTCGGCAAAAACATCCCGATCGGCGGCACCGCGCATCAGGCGGGCACCATCCGCTTCGGCCGTGACCCCAAGAGGTCGGCGCTTGATCTGAACTGCAAGGCGCACGAGCTCGACAACCTCTACGTCGTCGATGCGAGCTTCTTCGTCTCGATCGGAGCCGTGAACCCAACCCTCACCGTCATCGCCAACGCGTTGCGGGTCGGGGATCACCTCAAGCAGCGGTTGGGTTAGACTACGGCGTATTCCGGCCGCTTAATGCGCCAGATACTCGGTCGGACTCCGTCTCCCCGTAAGTAATCCATTGCACGTCGCACCGCTGTGAACCATCGCTCCTGTCCTGCCACCTCATGTGTTCGGCGCTGGGACTCACGATTGCTGCGGCGCATAAATCCGTTCCTGGCACTTCTGAGACATGCTGGTCTGTCAGCTATCGAGTTGTTAGCAGACTTCCGTCGCGCAGACTCTCAATGTCTCAGAAGTGCCATGTATGGACGGCGCCCGCGGTGCAAGGGAAAAGAATCTGGCGTGTCCGCGAAACGTTCGGGTGCAGCCATGTATCCGGCCCTTGGCTCCGGCCTCACTGGTGACATTGTTGAAGCCCGTAAGGTTCCCTCATCGCGGGCTGCTGCGCGCGCGCCGCCAGCGGCCATACCGCCACGCCACTGAGCAGCGTGATGAACTCGCGCCTCTTCATTGATCGACCCGCATTCGACCCCGCCAGCCCAGGCTAGCTCGCAGCATATCGAATTCGCAGAGATCACTCAGCCGGAGGCTGCTGGGTGTCCGCAGTACCCCAGTTACCGGAAATAATCCGCGCTCTCAGGGATTTCCGGGTGGTGCCATGAGCTATCGCACTCAAACTCGAATGATCTGACTACGTGTGCTTTGTGTGCATGCGATCACACGGGGTTGCGGAGCAATGGTTGCTGCAGCGCAGCATGAGGTTTGGTGTGTCGGAGCTATCGCGACGCGGTCGTCGCATCGAGGCGCGGACGGTCGGCAACGGATGCAGTCCCGATGGTGCAACCATGTACGACGGCGCGATGTCCTACCGTTGTATCGTTTCCGATACGCAACGGGCTGCCAGGATCGCTATGCAGGATACATCCATCCTGGATGTTGA
>Ga0306926_10006863_pt1 | contig 12282 bp, 10 predicted proteins | sample flu12Cox44000178_FD_203759 | JGI IMG/M metagenome (GOLD analysis project Ga0306926, IMG submission 203759) | Lab enrichment of tropical soil microbial communities from Luquillo Experimental Forest, Puerto Rico - flux8day.12C.oxic.44.000.178 (v2)... | ecosystem: Environmental > Terrestrial >... | reverse complement strand
CTGCCCGCGTGCTCCCCCACTGATGAGTATTGTCTTCCCTTTGAGACGATCCATTTTGAGGCTCCATTTGGTCTTCCCCGGATGCGTACCACGCTACACCTACGGCGGCCACCAAGGCTGCTCATCTTGATTCATCCGGGGATGTCCCTAGAGCTGACCAGCCTTGTCGAGCAGATCGACATCGCTGCACAGGCACGCCACGCCGCCCTGCCGCCGCCTAGCTCCCCTACGGCCGGGACGGCCGCCAATGCTTAGCGGCGCCGTCCCCAAGACGCCGCTGATACCCACGCACCGCATTGACCTCTATCAGTCTTCAGCCGATCAGCGCCATCCGCTGGCGGCAATCTCCCTGACCAATGACGGCGAAACAGGGCTGCCACCCGGCGTGCTGACGCTTTACGAACAGACCACTACAGGCGGGGCAACCTATCTTGGCGATTCCCGGCTGGCCGTCTTCCCACCCAATAAGGTCGACGAATATTGCTGAGCGTGGGGCAGTCGTCGGTAGCTCGGGGTTCAGATTTAGAGGGTGAGATTTGAGACGAAGTCTTGCAGCTGTTTCCTGGCCTCTTCGATTTCGGCAGTGCCCTTCTCGATCGCGGTCGATAGGGTGGTGATCGTGGCCTCGCTTTCACCGAGCTTGTCGAGGGTCTGCTTGTACAGCGCCGTATCGTGTCCGACCGCGGCGAGATTGTCGCGCAACCGCTTTTCGTCTTCGATGAGTTGGCGACGTTGCTCTTTCAGCTTGTCGAGTTCGGCGTTCTGCCGTCCGAGCGCTTGCCGCCTCGAAGCGAGCTCTCCAAGCGCTTTTTTGACTGGGGGTTCGAGCTCGTTCGATGCAACGAGCACGCTGAGGCGATCGTCGGCGAGCTCCAGAAGCCGGATCGTCTCTTCGAGCGGGCGATCCAGCGTCACGATGACATTATTCTGTTTGTTGTGGTTAAGCGTCACTGGGATGCGGTAGGCATCGGCAGTGAGCTCGACATGTGACGGATTGGGAGTGGCGAGGCTCCAACCGGCCTGCCGCGGATGCTCGATGAGAACGGGACGCTCCCCCTCGCTCGCCGCCTTCAGCCGATATGTCGTAATTTGGCGGGCGAGCCGGCTTAACCGCATCACCCCTTCCGCGACGGCCGCTTTAACGATCGCATGCTGCTCCTCGCTTGTGCGATCGACCGTCACCTTGGTGTCGACGGCGTAGCTCAGCATCCGCGCTTGGCAGCACGAGGCTCTGCCCAGCCGTCACGGAGATCCTGTAGGGAAGTGTGAAGATGGTCTGGGTCACGTTTTCTGCCACCTCAGCGGCTTCAATCAGCGCCAGGGTGTTCGGGGTCGGAGGAGACGGTGGAGCCGGAGCTGGCGCAGCCTTCGCTACCGCCGCCGATTCGGCGACTCCCGCCGCATTCTGCTTCCGGGCAAGGGAAAATCTCGCTGTCTCCCGGGCTGCGAGCTCAGCCCCAATGGTGCCGGTATCGGCTGTCGGCAGCACGCGGCCTACCACTTCGACCGGAACGCCTGGGCGTGTGACGTAGTAACTCTCGAAGAGCGCCTGGCGGAAGGTCACAGGGTTACCCGATAGCAACGTCAAGCTCACATCGTGCCAGTCTTGACCGCTGAAATTCTCAAGGATTGCCCAGCCTTGCAGGCGTGCGTGGTCGGTGTGCGGATCGGTGGGTAGGCTCAGCCTGTAAGAGGCTTTCCATAATGGCACGCCGACGACGTAACCGACGCGGATTACCCGTTTGCCGGAGCCATGGCTTTCGAGGGTCAGGCGCCGGCGACCGTCCGCGCGGTACGCGGCAAGGCGCGACAGCGCTGTGGTGACCTTTTTCTGCAGCTCGGGATCGGTAAAGGCGATGCTCCCGGCATCCTCCAAGACGACTTGCTCGATCCCCGCATCGGTTACCACGGTCACCCGGTTGCGCGATATCGCAAGGCCGTCAGCCCCGCGCGAGGTCTCCTCGGTGACATGCAGCAGGCGGCCGATCATCGGCTTTGCGCCGGCCACCCGCACCTCGGCACCTTGCAACGCGTTCAGGAGCGCGGACGCCGAGACGAGTGCTGTGCGATCAAAGGGAAGGTCGACAAAGCTCTGTGTCAGCGGCTCACGGCCCGGCAGAGTGACCTCTCCGGCGCTGCCACCATCGTCATAGACGACGAGGCTCTTGAGAATGTCGTCGACCTGGTCGATTGGCACGTCGAGGCTCAATGTGTCGTTGCCGTCGACCGCGGCTTCATATTCAAAATAGCCGACGCCGCCGCTCGATAACATGATCCGCTGCAGCGACAGATCGGCGGCATTGGTCGGCCCGATCACGGCGAAAAGAACTGCCCCCAGCCACCATTTAGCCATCGCGCCCTCCCTGTCGGATTCGTACGATCCTGGTCATGGGTTGTGGCGATTCTACGGTGAAGCTGAGCCCTTAGTGCGGCCACCTCAGTATTCGGGGCCACTCGCTGGGCCCGCTAGCCACGGCTGCGGCTCGCCATCCCACTCGCCGCAAACGCCGTCGACTACGCATACGACGGCGTCGACACCGATGCGCGTCACCGCGATATGGTTGTGTGCCGGCGACCACTCGGCTCGAGCTGCAGCCGGACAGGCGCCCCTTACGGGCTAGGTCGGCCGCCGAGGTTCGCGGCTCCGCGCCCTCGTAGGGGGGTGAAAATGCTGAACATCTGAAAATGGCGCTATGCCTCATTTTCAAGAGGCCGCTGAAAATCATTTCCAAGCCGCGGGCTGAAAATGGAGGAAGCCAAGGGAAACGGCCATTTTCAGATCTTCAAGGCCATTTTCGGGGCTGTGCGAAGAAACAGAAGGGTGGATATCGAGGGCAGTCGGAGCCGCTCAAATGAGACGCCTCCATCGTCTCTCGTCCGGTCGAGCCACGCCCGCCGCTTGGAATCGCCCACCGCGTCGACCGTCCCCAACAGGGTCTCGCGGACAGGCTTCATCCCGGCAAATCTGAGGACGCTCCGTCCCAATCCACGGACGCCGTGGGCTCGTAAGTACCACCTGTAGATCAACGCCGGCATGCCCATCGTAACGACGATTCTCGCCGACCGGCCCGCGAGCAGCCCCCGAGGAAAGCCGTGCTTGCGATATTCGGGGGCGACGCCCGGGAAGGCCCCGAGATTTGATCGCGATCAATCCACCGCAGGAGGTGTCTGCTGATGATGAAACCATCCGCGGAGACTTCGGCATGGTTGACTAGGTTGGGCTCCGACCGTGTGACGACCTGGCTGGATTTCATGGCGTCAGCAGCCACTATGTTCCCGCGAGCTGTGCTGGAGTAGCCTGTCCCGGGCGCCTTCCCTCCCCGGAGACCGACAAAAGCGAATATCCGTGTCAGAACTTGAATGGCCCCGTGTTAACTGCGCGTACTGGGACGAGCGGGTAGGCATCCATCTCGGCCCGCGCGGTTACGACCTCTCCGATCTAAGGGCTGGGCACGGCCGACTGCATGCGATCGAGGAGGCAGAGCTTCCTTCGGTTACCGGCAAGCGCGTCCTTCATCTGCAATGCCATTTCGGCGCCGATAGTCTGAGGCTGGCGCAGCGTGGCGCCGAGGTGGTCGGCCTTGACTTCTCTGGCCCTGCAATAGACGCGACACGGAAGCTGGCCTGTGAACTCGGTCTTGCTGATCGCGCGTGCTTCGTGCAGGCAAACATCTACGACACTCTGCAGGCAATCCCGCCGCCGCACGGTTTCGATATGGTTTTCGTTACCTGGGGTGCCATTACCTGGCTACCAGACATCAAGCGATGGACCGAGATCGTCGCTGCCATGCTCCGCTCAGGCGGATTACTCTACCTGGCTGACGGCCACCCCATAGCCTATGTGTTCGACGATGCGGCGCGCTCCTTTGACGAGGGCATGCCGGGCCTCTTTGCGCCATACTTCTCGCGAGAGCCCGTGGTAACCGAGGATCTGAGGGATTACGTCGATCCCGAGACGCCGCTCGTCAATTCCAGGACGTACAACTGGATCCACCCGCTCGGGCACCTCGTGACCAGTCTAATCGCGTCCGGGCTTACGCTCGATTGGTTGCACGAGCACGAAGGCATCACCTGGCAGATGTTCAAATCTCTGGTGAAGGACAGCGCCGGATTGTATCGCTGGCCCGACAAGCCGTGGTTGCCGCTTGCGTTTTCGCTCACAGCAACCCGCCGTTAGACGGAGGAACGCGATGCTCGCCTGGCTGACCGATTTGAACGCCAAGGAGCGCCGGACGATGGGCGGTTGCTTTGGCGGTTGGGCCTTGGACGCGTTCGACGTGCAGATGTACAGCCTCGTGATCCCGACGGTGATCGCAGTGTGGGGGCTCTCGCGCGGCGAAGCGGGTCTGATCGGCACGGTTACTCTGCTGATTTCGTCGTTGGGCGGGTGGTTCTCGGGCGCGCTCGCTGACCGGTTCGGCCGCGTACGCATGTTGCAGATCACGATCCTGTGGTACTCCATCTTCACCTTCCTCTGCGCCTTCGCCCAGAATTTCGAGCAGTTGTTTGCCTTGCGGGCTTTGCACGGGCTGGGTTTCGGTGGTGAGTGGGCGGCCGGCGCGGTGCTGATGGGCGAGGTCATCCGTGACAAGTACCGCGGCCGCGCTGTCGGTCTGGTGCAAACCGGATGGGCCATCGGCTGGGGCGCTTCGGCGCTCGTTTACACTGGGCTCTATGCTTTTCTCCCCGAGGCGATGGCCTGGCGCGCTCTCTTTGCGGTCGGCCTGCTGCCTGCGGTCTTCGTCTTCTGGATCCGCCGGCATATCGACGAGCCCGAGATCTTTCGCAACACGCAGCGCACGCGCCCGACAATCGGGATCACCCATCTGTTCTCAGCCTTCCGCGGCCCGCATTTGTGGACCACGGTCAAGGTGTCGCTGATGGTCGCCGGTGCGCAGGGAGGCGGCTATGCGCTGGGGATCTGGATGCCAACCTGGTTGCGGACCGTGCGCGGCCTGTCCGCGACCGACACGGGAGGGTTCTTGCTAATTCAGATCCTCGGCGCGTTGCTCGGTTTCCTGCTCGGGACCTATTTGAGCGACGCAATCGGGCGCCGGTGGACCTTTCTGTGGTCAGCGATTGGGTCGCTGATTATGGTTCTCATCTACATGCTCCTGCCGATGAACAACGCGATCCTGCTCATCCTCGGCGTGCCGCTGAACATTGTGCTGCTGATGAAATTCCCGCCGATGGGCCCGTTCATGACCGAACTCTATCCGACCGAAGTCCGCGGCACGGCCCAAGGCTTCTGTTACAATGCAGGCCGGGCGATCGGCTCGTTCTTCCCGACCTTGGTTGGGTTCTTGAGCCAGGCGCTGTCACTCGGGGCGACGATCGCGGTGTTCAGCGCAATCGCCTCGGCCATCATGATCGTCATGCTGTTCCTCCTGCCGGAAACCCGCGGCCGCAGCTTGGCCAGCCTCGAGACAGCGCCGACGGTCATCGCTTCGGCAGAGGGTCGGGCTCAGGCCAACTGAGGGCTGAAGAAGCGGCCGATGCCGCCGCATCGCGCGACCGAGCGAAATTGCCTTTTCGAGTTTAGCATCGGCGCGGACGCACGACACCCCGCCCGCGGCACCCTACGGCTCGGGTCGGCCGCCGGCGTTCAACGGCGCCGTCCCCCCGTAAAACCAGCAGAACCCGAAATTCACGCGGCGATCGTGCCCTGGGGTAGTCGCTATTGTCCGAAATTAGCGCAGATGCGCCGCGATCAGGTCATTGACGCGCGACGGGAACTCCACCTCAGGCAGGTGGCCGCAGCCGGCGAGCATGATGCGACGAGCGTGCGGCAGCGCGACAGCCAACAGTTCGGCATTCGTTACCGCCGGCGCGACGAAGTCTTCCTCGCCCTGAACCATCAGCAGGGGCATCGTCAGCCCGGCAGCGAGCGGCGGCATCTCTGCCTCGGCGATAAAGCGCGTTACCTGCATGAAGCCGACGGTGTTTGTCGCGCGCACGGTCTGCTGCACCAGGGCCAAAGTATCAGCTGAAGCGGCCGAACCGAGCAGTGCCGCCGCCCGTTCCCCGAAACCATAGCCGCCACGTTCAATCATGCGCGCCCGCGCCTCGACGCTTCGCGCGCGCTCCTCGGGGGACATGCTGTGAGGGATGCTGGTACCGGTGAACACGACCCGCCGGATCCGCCCGGGCCGGTGATAGGCAAAACACTGCGCGACGCGGGTGCCGAACGAGTTGGCGACGATGTGGAACCCATCGATCCCGAGTGCCGCCAGCAGGTCATCGAGCGCATCGGCATAATCACGGCAGCTCGGCGTTTCGGCCCGCAGATTGTCGCTCAGCAGATAGCCGGGGGCATTCCATGCGATCATCCGGAATCGATCGGCGAGACCGGCCAGCTCAAAGCGCCAGTGCATCGAATTGGCGCCGATGCCATGCAGCAGCACCGGCGGGAGATCGACCGGTCCCGCCTCCATGTAGCACAGCCGGTCGCCCGTATCGCGGTGGCGTGACGTCGCGGGGATCTCGGCGAAGTGGAGTTCTGGGAGCGGCGGTAGATCGGGCATCGTGCGCTCCGCTCTATAAGTCACGGCGCGGCAGACAGCAGCGCCACTATAGGGATCGCGATCCCCCTGAATTTTTAACCTGGCCGTCTGGCGAAGCGCTGTATTTCGCCGTGCACCTCGACCCACGGCAACGCGTCATCACGAAAAATCTCCCGGCCCGCTTTTGCGACGGTCGGATCATCAAACGTCCCGACATTTAGAATGATCATACCGGGCCGCGTTCCCGGCTCCTCGGCGATCGACGAGCCGCATTCGGGGCAGAAGTGCCTGAGGATCGGATTGCCGCTGCCGCCGATGCTACTGAACGTTTTGAGGGCGCCCTCGATAGCCACCGCCTCTTTGGTCGCTAGAACCAGTGCGGCAAAGGCGCTGCCAGTGAACTTTTGGCAATCCCGGCAATGGCACACCGTCGCGCTCGTCGGGTCGGCCTCGGCCGTGTAGCGCACCGCACCGCAGAGACAGCGCCTTTGATCTCCATCTCGACTCCCGTTGATCTTGTACCCTTTCGGCTCACGGCCGAATGACTGTTGCCCCACCGCGCCTGCCCCTTGGCCAAGACCAGCATCGTCGTCAGCCGCTTGGAGCCGGAGCGGAAAAACTGTTACGTCATGATCGAGCGGGCGTCCAGCAAGTTAACCTGGCTCTCTCGACTTGGGACGTCACCCCCTTGAGCATCCATATCGGGGCCCGAGGAGGGAGAGGAGGAGAAATGCAAGCCTATCGGATCGAGCGCTTCGGCAGCGTCGACGGGATCGAGCTCCGATCAAACGGTGACCTACGACCGGGGCTGCGGGAGGTCCTCATGCGGGTGCGCGCGAGCTCGCTGAACTATCGCGACCTGATGGTGCTGAAGGGCGGCGGCCGCGGTCCGACCAAGCTCGGCGTGATCCCGCTTTCGGACGGCGCAGGCGAAGTCGCTGCGGTTGGCGACGGGGTGACGCGGGTCAAAGTCGGTGACCAGATCGCTGAGGCAGGAATACCTGACCGACCGGCTCGGCGCCAATCTCGACGGAATGCTGGCCGAATACGCGGTGTTGAGCGAGGAGGCGCTCGTTCGCGTGCCGAGGCATCTCTCCTTCGAGGAAGCTGCGACGTTGCCGTGTGCGGCGGTGACAGCCTGGGTCGCGCTAACCGGCCATCGTCGAGTAACTGCCGGCGATACGGTCTTGACGCAAGGTTCGGGCGGCGTCTCGGTCTTTGCGCTCCAGTTCGCTCAGATCTTGGGCGCTCGAGTGATCGCGACAACCTCGACCGTCGAAAAGGCGGAGCGGCTCAAGGCGCTGGGAGCGTCGGACGTGATCAACTACACCGAGACGCCCATCTGGGACGAGAAGGTGCGCGAGCTGACCGATGGCCGCGGCGTCGATTGTGTTGTCGAGATTGGCGGTCCTGGGACGATTGCGATGTCGCTAAGCGCCTTGGCTGTCGGCGGACATGTCAGCCTGATTGGTGCGAGCCTGACACCATCGGGTACAGGGCTTGATCCCTTATTGCTGACTGGGCGCGGCATTACCCTCGGCTCGATTAGCGTTGGGAGCCGCACCGATTTCGAGGCGATGAACCGAGCAATTGCACTGCACCGCTTGCATCCTGTAATTGACCGGACATTCCCGTTCGCTGAGGCGAAGGAGGCCTACCGGCATTTCGAGGGTCGTGGGCATTTGGGGAAGGTCGTGATCAGGCACAACTGATCGTCAATAACCACGGTCGGGGCTGGCGTCGGGCACTTTCCCAGAGCGGCCAGTTGCGCCAGCCCGACGCCCGAGATAACCGACCGCGCCAATGGGATAGGGGCGCGTTCAGAGGAACTTCGACAGAGGGTTCAATATGGAAAAGTGCAATCCGCGCGATATTGCGGCCGGTTTTGACTGCCTCATCCCGCTCGGCGCGGGCGAGGCGAGGTTTTCCCCGACGTTTTTTTCATGGTTAAATCGCGTCCTTGACTGTCACCAGGACGCGCTGCTCCACTTTCTCCCATGGCCTCGGACTTCTCCGACAAGAGCGCCGCGCGGCAGTGGGTTTGGGACCGGCTCGCCGCTGAGGGCGTGGCGCGCTTTCCGTTTCCGCCGCACGGTCGCATCCCGAATTTCGCGCGTGCCGAGCTGGCGGCCCGTGCGCTGAGGGCTGCCCGTACCGGCCCCAGCTAAGCTGAGATCTCGCACGGGCTAAACTGCTGCCCCCGATGTGAGGTCCGTAATGAGCGAGCGCAAGATCGACATTTACAATCACGTGATGCCGCGCGCGGTCGCCGATCGCATTCACGAGTTGGCGCCGGGCAAGGGCGACATGGTCAAGCGCATCACCGGCATTCCGATGCTCTACGACATCGAGGCACGAGTCGCGATGATGGAGCAATGGCCCGGTTATCAGCAGGTACTGACCCTGTCTGTTCCCCCGCTCGAGACGATCACCGGCCCCGGCGACACGCCGGATCTCGCGCGGGTCGCCAACGACGAGCTCAGGAAGATCTGCAGGCTGCGTCCGGACAAGTTCCCGGCGTGGGTGGCCTCGCTGCCGCTCAACAATGTCGACGCCTCACTCGAAGAAATGGACCGCGCGATCGGATCGGGGGCCTGCGGCATCCAGATCTTCACCAATGTCAATGGAAGGCCGCTCGATGACGTTGAGTTCCTGCCAATCCTCAGGCATGCGACGTGCCACCACAAAGTTCCAATCTGGATGCACCCGGCGCGCGACGCGCGGGTGGCCGACTATCCTGGCGAGACGAAGTCGAAATATGAAATCTGGCAGGTCCTGGGTTGGCCCTACGAGACCAGCGTGGCAATGGCGCGCATCGTGTTTTCCGGTATGCTCGATCAGCTGCCCGAGATGAGGATCATTACCCACCATCTGGGCGCGATGATCCCCTATTTCGAAGGCCGCGTCGGGCCGCTATGGGACCAGCTCGGCACACGGACCTCGGACGAGGACTACAGCGGCATTCTCGCTGCGATGAAAGCAAAGGGCCGGCGGCCGATCGATTATTTCCGGTTGTTCTACAACGATACGGCCGTCGGCGGCTCTCGCTCCGCAATCCGCTGCGGGCTCGATTTCTTCGGCGCTGACCGGGTGCTGTTCGCCACCGATTGCCCCTTCGACCCCGAAGGCGGTCCGATGTTCATCCGCGAGACCATTGCCACCCTTGACGACCTTGCCCTCGACGAGGACCAGCGCACCCAGATCTATTCCGGCAATGCCCTGCGCATGCTGAAGATGGAAGTCAGTCAAGGGTGATCCTCTTGCGGCGGAGTTTCGGATCGAACTCTTCACTGCCCGGTGCCCGGGACGGTTTAACCACTTGATCCCGAGGCGCGGCGAGGCCGGCAGGGCCGCATTCGCCACACGATATTGCTGGTTCGCCCGGTTCAGGCGTGAATACGTGCGACCACGTCTGGAGAACGCCGGTCGATGCAGTCATGCACATTCCGCCCGACGCGCGCTCACCTTCGAATTTCCACCACGACCCCCGACGCTAACCCATCTAAGGCGGCTGAGGCCTCGATGAATTTGCGGCGGTGCATGTGCTGCGGCATCGTGATCCTTTGAGCCGTCCGTAGTGATGGGCCCGCCGCTGAGGAACTAATGGTTTGCAGACTCTTCGCTGGAGCGAATGGGATTCGAACCATCGGTCCCCTCATGACCAAGCCGCCCGATTCTGACGTAAGAGGAGGGCCCCAAGCGTGGATCGTGCTGTCTCGAAAGAACCGCCATTTGGTATGTGGGACCTGCGGTTCGAATCTCGTTTCCTCCAGCGCAGAATCAGCGACGAACCCGCGGCGATCGGTCACGAAAGCTGAGTTCCTCTCGCGGCACACGCGATGGAACGGCAAGGTTTGTAGGGTTCCGCCGGTCGGTCTAGCATTAGAGCACTGTGCAGCTCAATAATCTCGGCATAAGCAATGGCCGGGAGGCTGGCTGAGACAGCGTGGCGCGCGATCGCGGGCGCGGTCAACGAATTGGAGGTTCGACAGGCGATGCAGCTAACGATCGACCGCAAGAGCTTTCTCGACATCATCGCCGAGGAAGAGGGCGGCATAAACGGTGCGATGCAGTCGCCGCCCGCCGACCTGTGGGGGCTGCCACCCGAGATGCTCGTGACCCTGCCGGGCTATGGACCCGATGTCGCGGCCAACCGAGGCGAGGCGCGTAAGCTGATGGCGAAGCACGGCTACACCGGTCGAACAACCGATGAAATTCGAGCTTGTAATCAACACCGCTGGAGCGCTCGGCCTAACCATCCCACAAACGATCCTCGCTCTCGCCGACGAGGTCATCGAGTGAACCGGCGGGCGATTGTCGCGCTCGCCCTGGGCCTTTGCGTGTGGTCGCTGTCGGCCGATGCGCAGCAGCCCACGAAGATTCCGCTCGTTGGCATATTGTCGGACGAGACCTCTATCGTAGGTGCGAAGTCGTTCGAGCCATTTGCACAAGGACTACAGGCTCTCGGCTACATCGAAGGGCAGAACATCGCCTTCGAGCAGCGCTACGCGAACCACAAATACGAGCTCCTTCCAAGCCTCGCGACCGAGCTGGTCCGCCTTCGGCCGGACGTCATCCTCACCGTCGGCACACCGGCGGCGCGCGCGGCCAAGAGCGTAACCCAGACAATCCCGGTCGTCTTTGCCCGGATTGGCGATCCGGTTGGCATGGGCCTCGTCCCCGCGCTCGCGCGGCCGGGCGGCAACTTCACTGGCGTGAGCATTCTGACAAAAGAAACGGGCGCCAAACGGCTGGAACTGCTGATCGCTGCTGCCCCAGGCGCTAAGCGTGCGGGAGTCCTTTGGAACCCGAGCAACCGGGCGGACACCTCCGAAACCAAAGAGCTCGAAGCGGCGGTCCGGATCTTAAACCTAGTGCTCGTTCCAGCGGAGGTGCGCAGCCCCGACGATTTTGAGCCCGCTCTCCGGGCGATAGTCGAGCATGGCGCCGCCGTCGTCGTCGTGGTGGGCAGCGTGATCTTTCTGGAGCATTGGCAACGGCTTGCCGGCGTGATGGCCAAGACGCGGCTCCCAGCGATGTTTAACCGGAGGGAGTTCGTCGAGGCGGGTGGCCTCATGTCATTCGGAACGAATTTCCCGGATATGTACCGGCGCGCCGCCGCCTATGTGGACAAGATTTTGAAGGGTGGCAAGGCAGCGGACCTGCCGGTTGAGCAGCCGACGAAATTCGAGCTGGTCATCAACCTCAAGACCGCGACGGAACTCGGCTTGACGCTACCGTACACGCTGCTAGCCCTCGCCGACGAGGTCATCGAGTGAATGGGTTGGCTGGGCTCGAATGTGGTCGCCGAACAGCTGCTCGATGGGGACCTGTTTTGCGAACTGCTTTGGATCGTCCTGAATCTCGACGACTTATGGGAACGGATTGTGCTTTACCGCATACACCTTGCCCGTGTTGTTGTCGCCGGGCCAGTTGGAGCGCTCTTCGGTGCTGGCGCGCCTGAAGGGCGGCCTGCTCGGTCCCGGCTGCGCCCTGGAAGTCCATGCCGAACCAGAGGATCGGAACCGATGACCCTGAGGCGCGACGCCGGCAGTCCGATCTTCCAGCGCCCGTGGTGGCGAAGGTGGTTCCGGTGAGGGCGCAAAAGAGAAGCGATCACCGATACCGATATCGGTGCCGATGCGGATGACGAGCTACAGTCGCCATTTCTCCCAGACCCAAACCCAGCGCTGACCATTCCATCGCCAGTGACCGCGCGACCGGCGCCAGTGATGGGTCCACCCGGGTCGCGGTGGTTGCGTCTCGGTTCGTGGCGGCG
>Ga0306926_10006855_pt1 | contig 12287 bp, 8 predicted proteins | sample flu12Cox44000178_FD_203759 | JGI IMG/M metagenome (GOLD analysis project Ga0306926, IMG submission 203759) | Lab enrichment of tropical soil microbial communities from Luquillo Experimental Forest, Puerto Rico - flux8day.12C.oxic.44.000.178 (v2)... | ecosystem: Environmental > Terrestrial > Soil... | reverse complement strand
CCCGTTCGGGATCAGCTCGTGGCCGCGGCCGTCGAAGCCCACCACCCATCCGCCCTGGATCAGTGTTCGCATCGCCGTGACTCCTGGTGAGTGGTTGTAGGCGCCGCAGGCCGTCGCGGGGCTGGGATCCCGCCGGCCGAGGCGTCGGTATGCTAGGCGGCGCCGTTCGGGGTGTCAACGCCGCGCCGGCGCGCGACTGCGCTGGCCTAGGCGCTCGCCGCCGAATAGCTCCCCGTGTTCACGGAGCGTGTACTCTCTTGTCCGTGATCCACGGCAAGGCCACCCCCCGGCGGCCCGGGCGCCGGTCGATCTTCTCGCCCGCCACGGCGCGCGAGCGCGAGCAGAACTTCGAGAGCTACTGGCTCTACCAGCAGCGCCGCGACGGCGAGATCCTCGAGGACGCGAAGGATCTGTCGGAGAAGCGCAAGAGCCTGGCGCGCTTGCAGGCAAATCCGGTCCGGACGCGCCGCCCGGTCGGTGCGGCGTTCCACCGCAACTACGAGACGATGCGCGACGATCCGCGCAGCCTCGACCGCCGGACTCTGCTGCTGACATTTCTCTACAAGTTCGCGCGCCACGAGTGGATCGGCATCTCGGCGGCCTGGGACGAAACACCGACGGTCGCCGGCGGAGTCTACCTGATCGACAAGATCAGCCGTTACCACCTGGCCGAGGAGTTCTGCCACATGCGCCTCTTCCAGGAGATGTTCCGGACCTTCGGCCTGGAGGACGTCGAGTGGGGACCGCTCCCCAAGCGCACCAAGCAGCTCTACGGCGCGTTCGCTCGCCTGCCCGGGGCGCTGGTGGCGCCGCCCGCCTTCGTGAGCGAGCTGATGGGGCTCACCGTGTACGTGCAGCTCGACCGGATGCTCGACGACATCGTGGGCGACGAGCCCGACGTCCGGGACCGGATCCGCGAGCTCCTGCGCGCGATCATGACGGACGAGCTCTCGCACGTGGGGGAGCGGCGCAACTTCATGGGACCGATCGGGCTGCGTGCGTCCCGCCTGATCGTGCGACCGATGTTTCGCGCGTTCTTCAGCGGGATCCCGGAGGCGGCGCTCCTGTTCGACACGCGCCAGATGCGGAAGGACGCCGAGAGATTCGACTACAGCACGATCGGGCTGGACGTTCTCGATATGAGCTGGGCGCCTTCCTACTGCATTGCGGGATCGTAGCGGCGACGCGCCGGGCGGCGCGCCCCCGCACCGACCCAGCCATCAGCCGTGTCTCGATCCAGGGCCCGCAGCCCGGCAGAAGATTCCCTTGACACGCCGGTTGTCCGCGCTGTAGGTGGATCGGACGGAAGAATCGGCGCGCAGGGGCGGGGGCTGTGAAGGCCGTTCCCTCGACTGGCCGTTGTGCCGCCTATGATCCTCCTGGAAGGCGACTTCGGCTGGGCGTGCTCGCGCTACGTCGACCTCATTGGCTACTGGGAGAAACGCACGCTGGATCAGGCGCGCGCATGACCACGGACCGGCGCAGATTCCTCGCGAAGACCAGCGGCGCGATGGCCGCGACCGCCGGCGCTCCGGGTGTCATCGCGCAACCGAAGGTGCAATGGCGCTTGCCCACCGCGTGGCCTGCGTCACTCCTGCAGCAGACCACGGCCCACCGGCTGGCGCAGGTCGTCGAGCGGGGGCCGATTCCGGATCGAGGTTTTCCCGGCCGGTCAGCTCGCGCTGCCGTTCGACCTCTTCGAGTCCGCCTCCAAGGGCGCCATCGAGGCGTTCATGGGGTCGCCCCAGTACTGGCAGGACCGGGAGCCCGCCCTCGGTGGTTCGCAACCATCCCGTTCGGCATGAACCCGCAGGGCATGACGGCGTGGTTCTATCAGGGCGACGGGCTCAAGCTCTGGGAGGAGATCTGTGCCCCCTTCAATATCGTCCCTCGTCCCATCCCGACCGCGGCGCCACAGATGGCGGGATGGTTCCGGAAGAAGATCAATACGATCGGCGACTTCAAGGGACTGAGGATGCGGATCCCGAACCTCGGCGGCAAGGTCGTCGCCCGGGCGGGCGGCACGGCAGTCATCACCCCGGGCGGCGACATCTACTCCGCGCTGGAGCGCGGCGTGATCGACGCCTCCGAATGGGTCGGGCCGCACGACGATATGGTGCTCGGCCTGCACAAGACGGCGCGCTACTACTATTACCCGGGCTGGCACGAGCCGGGCACCGTGAACGACTTCGGCTTCAACAAGAAGGCCTATGATGGCTTGCCCGTGGACCTGAAGCGGACGCTCGATCACGCGGTGGCGGCCACCCAGGCGTTCGCGCTCACGAATTACCGCACGAGGAACGCGATTGCGCTCGAGCGCCTGAAAACGGAGTTCAAGGGCAAGGTGGAGGTCGTCCAGCTTCTGACTCCCGTTCTACGTGACCTGAAGAAGCTCTCGGTGGACGTCGTCCGGGAACAATCCGAGAAGACGCCCGCGGTGAGGAAGGTCCACGCGTCGTTCACCAGGTTCCAGGCGCTGGTGGGCCCATGGGACCTCGTAGCCGAGAGCGCCTATCATCAACTGCTCGCGGGGACGACATGATCCAACGACGCAGCTTTCTGGCGAAGGCCGGCGGGGCACTGGCGACGACGACACTGGCGACCGCGCTCGACGCGCCGAGCGTGATCGCCCAGCCGAAGTTTCAGTGGCGGATGTCTACCGCCTGGCCTCCGGCGCTCAAGCTGATGCACGGCTCCGCCGTCCGACTTGCGAAGACGGTCGAGGAGCTCAGCGGCGGACGCTTGCGCATCGAGGTCTTTGCCGGCGATCAGATCGTCCCGGCCTTCGGGGCTTTCGAGGCCGCGTCGAAAGGCACCATCGAGGCGTTCATGGGCGCTCCTTCCTACTGGGCGGACAACGAGCCTGCCATCGAATGGTTCCAGACCGTTCCGTTCGGCATGAATCCGGACGGCATGGAGGCCTGGTATCACCAGGGCGATGGCCTGAAGCTCTGGCAGGAAACCTACGCGCCCTTCAACCTGGTGCCACGGCAGGGGCCCGCGTTCGCGCCGCAGCTGGCGGGATGGTTCCGGAAGAAGATCAATTCCGCCGCGGACTACAAGGGCCTCAGGATGCGCATCGGCGCCGGTCTCGGCAACAAGGTGGTCACGAAGGCGGGCGGCACTGCCGTGCTCATTCCTGCCGCCGGGATCTTTGCCGCGTTCGAGCGCGGGGTGATCGACGCCGCCGAGTGGGTCGGGCCGCACGACGACATGGAGCTGGGCCTGCACAACAGCGCGCGCTACTACTACTACCCCGGCTGGCATGAGCCCGGCACCGTGAGCGAATTCACCTTCAACCGAAAGGCGTACGACGCGCTCCCTGTCGACCTACGGCAGCTGCTCGATCACGCCGTCGAGGCGGAGCAGGTGTACTTCTCGGCCGACTATCACGCCAAGAACTCGATCGCACTCGCACGCCTCAAGTCCGAGTTCAAGGGCAAGGTCGAGATCCTTCAGCTCCCCACGGCCGCGCTGCGTGAGCTCAAGAAGCTGTCGGGCGAGGTCATCAGGGAACAGTCCGAGAAAACGCCGCAGGCGAAAAAGGTGAACGCGTCGTTCGCCAAGTTCCAGGCGCTCGTCGGGCCGTGGGATCACGTCGCCGAAGGCGCCTACCACCAGCTCGTCGCCGGAGCATCGTGATCGAACGGCGAAGGTTCCTCACGAAAGCAAGCGCTGCGGCGGCGGCCGTCACCGCGGCCACGATCATCGAGGCGCCCAACGTCATCGCCCAGCCGAAGATTCGCTGGCGGATGTCCACCGCATTTCCTCCGTCGCTCGACGTCCAGAAGAGCGCGTCCGAGCGGCTGGCGAAGATCGTCGAGGAGACGACGGGCGGGCGCTTCCGGATCGAGGTCTTTCCCGGCGGCCAGATCATGCCGCCCTTCGACTGCTTCGAGGCCACCAGCCGGGGCAAGATCGACGCGTACTACGGCCAGTCCTACTACTGGGCCGCGAGGGAGCCGGCACTCGAGTGGTTCTCGACGGTTCCGTTCGGCATGAACCCGGACGGGATGGCCGCATGGCTCTACCACGGGGACGGACTTAAGCTGATGGAAGAGGCGTACGGCCCCTTCAACCTCGTACCACGTCCGGGCGGGGCGCAGGCTCCACAGATGGCCGGATGGTTCCGCAAGAAGCTGGACACGATCGCCGACTTCAAGGGCCTCAGGATGCGCATTGGCACGGGCCTCGGCGGCAGGGTGTACGTCAAGGCGGGCGGCACGGCGGCGCTGACCCCGGGCTCCGACATCTTCGCCGCGCTCGAGCGTGGCGTGATCGACGCCTCGGAGTGGATCGGGCCGCACGACGACATGAAGCTCGGCCTGCATCGGGCCGCGCGCTATTACTATTATCCCGGCTGGCACGAGCCCGGGACGACGCACGAGTTCGGCTTCAACAAGAAGGCGTACGAGGCGCTTCCGGTCGACCTGAAGCGCACGCTCGACCACGTCGTGGCGGCGGTTCATGTCTATAGCTCCGCCGATTTCCATGTCAAGAACTCGATCGCGCTGGATCGGCTCAAGACGGAGTTCAAGGGCAAGGTCGAGATCACCCCGCTGCCGAGAGCGGTGCTGCGCGATCTCAAGAAGCTATCCACCGAGGTCGTGAAGGAAGAATCCGAGAAGAGCCCCATGGCTCGGAAGGTCCACGCGTCATTCACGAAGTTCCAGGCGCTGGTCGGCCCGTGGGATCGCGTCGCCGAAGGCGCCTACCACCAGCACGTCACGGGGACATCATGACCGGCCGGCGTAGGTTTCTCGCCAAGGCGAGCGCTGCCGCGACCGCCGTCGCGGCGACGACGATCATCGAGGCTCCGTCCGTCATCGCGCAGCCGAAAATCCAGTGGCGGTTGTCCACGGCCTACCCGGCGGTGCTCGACCAGCTGCAGGGCGCCGCGCAGCGGCTGGCGAAGACCGTGGAGGAGATGAGCGCTGGGCGGTTCCGGATCGAGGTCTTCCCTGGCGGCCAGATCATGCAGCCGTTCGAGTGCTTCGACGCGGCCTCCCAGGGCAAGATCGAGGCTTACATGGGCACGGCACAATACTGGAGGGACAAGGAGCCCGCGATCGAGTGGTTCTGCACCATTCCCTTCGGCATGAACCCCCAAGGGATGGCGGCCTGGTACTACCAGGGCGACGGCGAGAAGCTCATGGCGGAAGCGTACGCTCCCTTGAACATCGTGCCCCGCCCCGGCTATTCGAACGCCCCGCAGATGGGCGGGTGGTTCCGGAAGAAGATCAGCGCGATCGACGACTTCAAGGGGCTCAGGATGCGCATTCCGAATCTCGGCGGCACAGTCTACGCCAGGATTGGCGCCACGACGGTGGTCACCCCGGCCAGCGAGATCTACGCTTCGCTCGAGCGCGGCGTCATCGACGCGGCCGAATGGGTCGGACCGCATGACGACATGATCCTTGGACTCCACAAGACCGCGCGTTACTACTACTATCCCGGCTGGCACGAGCCGGGCACCGTGCAGGAGTTCGGCTTCAACAAGAAGGCGTATGACGCGCTGCCGGTCGATCTCCGGCGGATGCTCGATCATGCCACCGCGGCCGTGCATACCTACGGCCACAGCGACTTTCATCTCAAGAACGCGATCGCGCTCGAGCGTCTCAAGACGGAGTACAAGGGCAAGGTCGAGATCGTGCAGTTCCCGGCGCCAGTCCTGCGCGACCTGAAGAAGCTGTCAGCCGAGGTCATCAAGCAAGAATCCGAGAAGACGCTGCTGGCGAAGAAGGTCCACGCGTCGTTCACGAAGTTCCAGGCGCTCGTCGGCCCGTGGGACCGCATCGCCGAGGGCGCGTACCACCAGTTGGTGGCCGGGTGACGATGCTGGCGCGTCATCTCTGCTGGGTCGCGGTGATCGTGCTCCTCGGCGGCTCCGCGCCCACCGCCGAGCCGCAGCAAGCGCGTCGGCCCTTCCGGATCGGCGTCATCAATGCCGCGTGGGCGGCGAGCCATCCGACCGTCGAAGGGCTCAAGGCCGGGCTCAAGGAGCTCGGATTCGAGGACGGTCGCGACGTGACGTTCGACATCCGCTTCACGGAAGGAAAGCTCCCGGCGATACCCGGCGCCGCGGAGGCCCTCGTCAAGGCGGGCGTCGATTTGATATTCACCAGTCAGGAAGCGGCGACGCTCGCCGCCAGGGATGTGACCGAGAGCGTGCCGATCGTGTTCACGCTGGTGGGCGATCCCGTGGGTGCCGGCATCGTCACCCGGCTCGCTCAGCCGGGCGGCAACGTGACGGGCGTGTCGAGCCTGCAGACCGAGCTGGTCGCCAAGCGCCTGGAAGTCTTGAAGACGCTCGCTCCGGCGGTGCGTCGCGTCTGGATCATCCACTACCGCGTCGATCTCGGCACCCCACCGATGATCACCAGGGCGGTCGAGACGGCGCAGCGGCTGAAGCTCGACGTGATGCCGAAAGGTGTGCTCGACACCGACGAGCTGAAGCAGATCCTCAAGGAAGTCCGGCGCGAGGACGCGATCCTGGCGCCGGAAGGCTCGAATCCGGAGCTGACGATCGCCATGCTCGAGAAGTCACTCGCGCAGCGCGTCCCGGCGGTGTTCGGGACGGCGCTCTGGATCGGATACGGCGGCCTCATCTCGTATGGACCGGATTACTACTCGCAGGGTGTGCAGGCCGCCACGATGGTCGCGAAGATCTTGAGAGGCGCCCGGCCTCAGGATTTGCCCATCGAGGGCGCGGAGAAGATCGACCTCGCGGTGAACCTCAAGACGGCAGAGCAGTTCGGCTTGACCGTGCCGCGGAAGATCCTGCTGCGGGCCGACGCCTTCCGACGATGACGACCCGGCCGTCGCGCGGCCGTCTCTTCCGCAAGTACGTCGTCGTGCTCCTCGTGCTGGTCGGCGGCGTACTGATGATCTCGGGTCTGGTGGATCTCTACTTCTCCTACCGCGAAACGCAGCGCGCGATCATCCGCGTCGAGCGTGCGAAAGCGGTGGCGGCCGCGGCGCACATCGAGCAATTCCTCAAGGAGATCGAGGTGCAGGTGCGCGAGACCACGCGGACCGCATCCGACGATCCCGACGCGAGCCAGGTGGGGCCCGGGAGACTCGGATTTCGCGAAGGGCTGGGCACTGCGCTGGCCCAGCAGCGCGAGCTCGACTTCGTCAGAGTCCTTCGCAACGTCCCCGCCGTCGCCCAGCTCAGCCATCTCGACCTGGCCGGCAAGGAGCAGCTCCGTGTCTCACGCCTGGACCTCGACGTCGTCGGAAGTCAGGAGGACTTCTCCCGCACGCCGGCCTTCGTCGCGGCCAGGACCGGTAAGACGTACTGGAGCCCTGTGTATCTCAAGAACGACGCGGAGCCGTACACGACCCTGGGCGTGCCGGTCGGCAAGTACGCCGTCGAGGTGACGACGGCGGAGGTCAGCCTCGCGCCCGTGCTCAAGATCGTCACCCAGATCGAGGTCGGCCCGGGCGGCTACGCGTACGTCGTGGACTCCCGCAATCACCTCGTCGCGCATCCCGATGGACGCATGTTGCGGATGCAGCGTGACCTCTCGGCGCTCGAGCAGGTGAAATCGGCCCGGGCCGAGCTCTCGACACCGACGGCGGACGCATCCAGCACGGTGGTCGCCAACGGTCTCGGGGGCGGTCGGATGCTCGCGGCCCACGCGGCCATCGCGCCTCTCGACTGGCTCGTCTTCGTGGAGCGACCGGCCGCCGACGCGTACGCGCCCCTGCGTGCGCCGATCATCCGCAGCGTGGTGATCTTCGTGCTGGGCCTGGGCCTCTCGGTGCTGGCCAGCATCCTGCTGGCCCGGCGTATGGTCGCGCCGATCCGCGTGCTCCAGGAAGGCGCGGCCCGCATCGGCGCGGGCGACCTCGGCCATCGCATCGCGGTGCGCACCGGAGACGAGCTCGAGGCGCTGAGCGACGAGCTCAACAAGACGGCGGGCCAGCTTCAAGAATCGTATGCCACGCTCGAGCACAGGGTGGAGGCGCGGACCCGCGAGCTGGAGGAAGCGAACGCGGGGCTCAAGGAATCGCTCGAGCAGCAGACGGCGATGAGCGAGATCCTCCGCGTGATCAGCAGCTCACCGACGGATCTCCAACCTGTGTTCGACATCATCGCGGAGAGCGCGGTCAAGCTATGCGACGCGGAAGTGGCCACAGTGACACGCTTTGACGGGGAACTGGTCCATCTCGGCGCGACGTATGGCTCGAGCGTTGAAGGGATCGCGGCGCTTCAGAGGGCATTCCCCATGCCCCCGAGCGCCGCTTCGGGCGCCGCTCGCGCCATTCGTGATCGCGCAATCGTCCACATCCCCGATGTCACGCGGGACGCGGACTATCGCATTCACGACGCGGCCCTGGTGTCGGGCTTCCGTGCGCTGCTGGGCGTGCCGATGCTCCGTGACGGTCGCGCCATCGGCGCCATCACGCTGGGTCGGCGGGAGGCTGGCGACTTCAGCGAGATCCAGGTGCAGCTGCTCCGCACGTTCGCGGATCAGGCGATGATCGCCATCGAGAACGTGCGGCTGTTCAAGGAGCTGGAGACGCGCACGAGCCAGCTCAGCCGCTCGGTCGAAGAGCTCAGGGCGCTGGGCGAGGTTGGCCAGGCCCTCAACTCGACGCTGGAGCTCGAGACAGTGCTGAGCACCATCGTCTTCCGCGCGAACCTGCTCGCAGGCACCGACTCGTGCAGCGTCTACGAATACGACGAGCAGCGGGAGGAGTTCCACCTGCTCACCAGCAATAACCTCGCCGAGGAAGTGGTCGCCGTGGCCCGCCGCTCTCCGATCCGTCGGGGTGAGGGCGTCGCCGGACGCATGGCGGTGACCCTCGAGCCCATTCAGGTCGCCGACATCGCCCAGCCCGGCGCGTATCAGGGCCCTCTCCGTGATGTCCTGCTGCGTGCCGGCGCGCGCGCCCTCGTCGGCATCCCTCTACTGCGCGAGAACCGCCTCATCGGTGGCCTCACGGTCACCCGGAAGACGCCGGGCGAATTCTCGCCCGAAGTGATCGATCTGCTGCGGACCTTCGCGAGCCAGTCGGCGCTGGCCATCCAGAACGCGCGCCTCTTCCGCGACCTCGTCGCCGCACAGCGCGAAGCCGAGAGCGCCAACGAGGCGAAGAGCGCGTTCCTGGCCACCATGAGCCACGAGATCCGCACACCTATGAACGCGGTCATCGGCATGAGCGGGCTCCTGCTGAACACCGACCTGACCGACGAGCAGCGCGAATACGCCGAGATCGTCCGCTCGAGCGGCGACGCGCTGCTCACCGTCATCAACGACGTACTCGACTTCAGCAAGATCGAGGCGGGACGCATGGAGCTCGAGTCCCAGCCATTCGAGCTGCGCGAAGGCGTAGAGTCCGCGCTGGATCTGGTGTCGGCGCGCGCGGCCGAGAAGGGGCTCGACCTCGCCTACCAGATTTCCGACGAGACCCCACCGGCGATCGTGGGCGATGTCACCCGGCTGCGCCAGATTCTCCTGAATCTTCTGAGCAACGCCGTGAAGTTCACCGAGGCGGGCGAGGTGGTGCTGTCGGTCACCGCCAAGCGCCCCGACGGCGGCCCGATATACGAGCTGACCTTCTCTGTCCGTGACACGGGTATCGGCATTCCACAGGATCGCATCAGCCGGCTGTTCGAGTCGTTCAGTCAGGTCGACGCTTCGACGGCCCGCAAGTACGGCGGCACCGGGCTCGGGCTTGCGATCAGCAAGCGACTCACCGAGCTGATGGGTGGCACGATGAGCGTGGACAGCCAGGTGGGCCACGGCTCCGACTTCCGGTTCACCATCCTGGCACCCGCCGCGGAGGGCGCCGTGCTTCGCCGCAGGGAGCTTCGCGGAACGCAGCCCACGCTCGTGGGCAAGCGCGTGCTGGCGGTAGACGACAACGACACCAATCGCCGGATCCTCGCTGCCTACCTCGGCACGTGGGGCATGGTCGTGCGGATGACGGGCTCGCCGCGTGAGGCGCTCGCCTGGGTCGACGCCGGCGAGTCCTTCGACGCGGGCATCCTCGACATGCACATGCCCGAAATGGACGGCGTCGCGCTGGCCCGTGCGATCCGTGAGCATCGCCCGCCGACAGCGCTGCCGCTGCTGCTCTTCACGTCGCTCGGCCGGCGTGAAGCCGGCGCAGAGGCCGCCGGCTTCGCGGCCCATCTGACAAAGCCCATCAAGCCGTCCCAGCTCTTCGACGCGCTGGTCGGCGCCCTCGCGGGCCAGCTGATCCGTGCGGATAGGCGCACCCCCGGCCGAGTCGAAATGGACCCCGCGATGGCACGGCGCCATCCCTTGCGTATCCTGCTGGCCGAGGACAACGTCGTGAACCAGAAACTCGCCCTCAGCCTGCTCGGGCAAATGGGGTACCGTGCCGACGTGGCGGCCAACGGCCTGGAAGCCATCGAGGCCGTGGAGCGGCAGCCGTACGATCTCGTGTTCATGGACGTGCAGATGCCCGAAATGGACGGGCTCGAAGCATCACGAGAGATCACCCGGCGCTGGTCCCGCGACCAGCGCCCGCGGATCGTGGCGATGACCGCGAATGCGATGCAGAGCGATCGTGAGATGTGTTTGGCCGCCGGCATGGACGACTACCTGAGCAAGCCGATCCGCGTGGAGGAGCTGATCGCGGCGCTCGAACGCAGCGCCGCGCGTGAGCCGGACGCGATCGGAAAGGGGGCGCGGCATCGGATCGCGCCTGAGGAGCCGCCTGCCGGCGGGAAACCCGCGGTGTTCGACATGGTGGCGTTCGAGCGGTTGCGCGCGACGCTGGGCCCCGGATTCGCCGCGCTGCTCTCGACCTTCGTGGAGGACTCCGAGGATCTGGTGAAGACGATGCGCCGGGCCCTCGGCGAACGGCGAGCCGACACGCTGCGGCGCGCCGCGCACTCGCTCAAGTCCAATGCGGCCGGCTTCGGTGCGGTGACGCTGTCCTCCCTGGCAAAGGACCTCGAAACGCTGGCGAAGTCCGGCAGCCTCGATGGCGCGGCGTCGTGCCTGGAGCGTCTGGCCAGCGAGTGCGAGCGTGTCACGCAGATGCTGCGAGAGGCCGACAATGAGTAGCGGCGACAAGGCCGAGATCCTCGTGGTGGACGACAACCGCGTCAACAGGCTGCTCGTCGCCCAGCTCCTCGAACAGCTCAAGCACCGGGTCAGCTTTGCCGAGAACGGACGGCAGGCGCTCGAGGTCCTGCGCGACCACCCGGTCGATCTGGTGCTGCTCGACGTCGAAATGCCGGAGATGAACGGCTACCAAACGCTGGAGGCGCTCCAGGCCGACCGCAAGCTGCGCGACATTCCCGTCGTCATGATGTCGTCGGTCGACGAAGTCGACAGCGTCGCGCGCTGTGTCGAGATGGGCGCCGAGGACTACCTGTTCAAGCCCGTCAACGCGGTGCTGCTGCGGGCCCGGGTGGCGGCGAGCCTCGAGAAGAAGCGCCTGCGAGATCAGCAGCGCGACCTCTTTCGCAAGTTCGCGACGGCCGAGGTGGCCGAGGAGCTGCTGTCGAGCGGATTCGCGCTGGGCGGCAAGCACGTGGACGCCACCGTCATGTTCTCGGACATCCGTGGCTTCACGGGTCTCGCGGAGTCGCTCGCTCCGGCCGACACCATCCAGCTGCTCAACAACTACTACACCCTGATGTTCGACGCCATCGAGAGCCAGGGCGGGGTCGTGAATCAGATCGTCGGTGACGGCTTGATGGCGCTGTTCGGGGCTCCGCTGCCCCGTGAGGATCACCGCGCGCGCGCGGTGCAGGCGGCGCTGGACATGCTGGGGCTGATCGCGGACTTCGAGCGCGAGCAGACGGCACGGGGAAGGCCCGTGATCAAGATCGGCATCGGGATCGCGTCGGGGCAAGTCATCGCGGGCTATACCGGGACGGAGCGGCGCGTGACGTACACGTGTGTAGGGGACACGGTCGTCGTCGGCGCCCATCTGGAGCAGCACACGAAGGTCCTGGGCCGGCCGATCCTGATCGACGAGACCACCCGAGCCGGGCTGCCCAGCGGCGTTCGCGTGGAAGATCACGGGCTGGTGCAGCTGAAGAGCCGCGCGCAGCCCGTGCGCGTCTACTCCGTCAGTCCCGGGCGCTAGTAGCCGCGACCGGTCCGGCGGTCCGGCCCGGGCGTCATGGTCCGGGACGCGCGTCCCGGGCCGCGGCGTCGTGGCCGGCGGCTATGCGAAGCCCTGGGGGGCGATGTTGAACGCCTTGGCGAACTTGCTGGCGAAGGTCTGGAAGCCCACGATGAAGGTCAGCTCGACCGCCTCGGCCTCGGAGAAGTGCTCGCGGACGCGAG
>Ga0306926_10006853_pt1 | contig 12288 bp, 12 predicted proteins | sample flu12Cox44000178_FD_203759 | JGI IMG/M metagenome (GOLD analysis project Ga0306926, IMG submission 203759) | Lab enrichment of tropical soil microbial communities from Luquillo Experimental Forest, Puerto Rico - flux8day.12C.oxic.44.000.178 (v2)... | ecosystem: Environmental > Terrestrial >... | reverse complement strand
GCTTCCGGTCTCGTAAGCCCGAGCGGCCACACAAGCCTGAGTATGCTCGTCTATGGTTCCATAGCACTCGTCGTTGGGGACGAAGGAAAGGGATGGCAGCGCGTTGCCGTCCTTGCTGCGGGTGCGGCACTCATCATCGGCATCGCCGGATCCCGCCTCCTACTCCACGTCCACAGTGCACTCGAAGTTGGTATCGGGATCGTGATCGGTACGGTGACGCTGGCCCCGTTTGGCTACCGCTATCTCCGCTTGGGATCCTGGGCAAAGCCGCTGTGGCCGCTCATCCTCCCGGTAATTGCGGTGATTACCACCCTCCACGGCCTGGAGCTCCGCGCCGAACCATTACTGCACGGGCTCAGCCGCTATCTCCATCTCGGTAGCATCGCCTGCGCTGGTTGAGGACCTCGATGATGGCCAGATTATCTGCAAGTTCACGATCCGCAAGCTGGTGCCGCCCGGAGGGCTTGCGTGGCCCACTCATGTGCGGGAAGGCGAGGCGCGGCCGCCTCGTCCTCCAGGCAACCCTTCAATAGCAGCGGGTCATCCGTGCAACTTCGGAACGCATCGGCGATGCTGACCTGATCGTCCTCCGTCATCTGCATATAGATCGGAAGCAAAATTGGGGTGGTCCCGAGCAAACTCGGAGTGACGCAGCTCGTGACGCGGCTTCTATAAAGAAACTGACTGCTCATGCGCTAATCGGGAGGGTTCGGCTGAGCAGCCGAGTTCGCGCAGGCGTTTGACCAGGCGGGCGAGCTTGCGCTGCAGGAGCGCGGCGATCGAAGTGGGCGGCAACCAGATCTTGGGTGCCGTCCTTGAGCATGTGATATGCGGCGGTGAGGATGAGGCCGCAACGGCGCAGATCGCCTTCTTTGGGCCACGCTGCGTGCAGGCGCAGGAACTGCGCTTGCAGGTAGCTGGCCTTTGTGCGGGTGGCGGCCCAGACGCACTGCACCAAGGCCGGCTTCAACCAGGGCGCCCCCATTCGCAGCCGGGTCGAACGCCGCGTTCCGGCGCTTTCGTCGTTGGGCGGGCACAGGCCGGCCTAGGAACGCAGAGCGCGACCCCGGGGATCGTGCTTAGCTGTTCGACGGCGTTGCGAAAGGAGGCGAGCCCGTCATCCACCTCCCGGTCGATCTAGGAGACGCTGGCCTCCAGGTTGTCGATCTGCTGCAGGTGCAGCCTGAGCAGGAAGCGATGGTGCCGCTTCACGCGTCCGCGCAAGGCTTCACGCAGCCTTGCCTGCGGCGCCCTAACCTTGCGATGCGCCAGAATGGGCAGCGCCGCGAGGTCGGCGGCCCATGACGTCAGTGAGCGCCGACTCCAGCTTGATGTTGGCCTCCTTCAACGTCTTCGACAGGCGCTGGACGTGGCTCGCCTACTCGCGCATCAGCTGCTTGGGGATGCGCAGCAGGCCCCGCAGCTCCTGGATCGGTGGCTCCAGCAACAAAGCTCGCCGGATCAGCCCATGCGTCAACCACTCGGCCAACCACATCGCGTCGTTCACGTCGGTCTTTCGGCCGATCATCACGCCAGTGAACGAGACCGGGTTTACCTTCATGTCACCTTGAGCGGAGCATTCAGAAGATGTAAAGTGAGTACAACTTTGGAGAGTTTTAGAGAAATCTATGACGATTAACGACGACTCTGAACAACCATCAAGCGTGGGGCTATATGTCAGTTCTCCCTCTGAACGCTATTCGCCTGTGTCCGTAGGAAGCCCCTGGCCACCTTCTTTCTGGCGGCTTAGTCCGCCAAGTCGGCCCCACGCCCCGCCATCTCGGATGGAGGTATCGGAGGAGGCGTCCGATGCAGCGTGAGACGATTGCGCTGCACAGCGGCTACGACGTCGAACCAACGACGAAGGCGGTAGCGGTGCCGATCTATCAGACGGTCGCCTATGCTTTCGACACCGCCGAGCACGCCGCCGCTCTGTTCAATCTTGAGGTCGAGGGACACCGGTATGGCCGGATCAGCAATCCGACCACCGCCGTCCTCGAGCGGCGAGTTGCTGCGCTCGAAGGAGGACTGGAAGCGCTGTGCGTCAGCACGGGCCAATCAGCGTTGCACTATGCGGTGCTCAACCTCACCGGGCTGAGCAGAAACATCGTCTCCGTTCCGCAGCTTTACGGCACTACCCATACCCTATTCGCCCACCTCTTGCCGACCCTCGGGGTGACGGTTCGATTTGCAGACTGCGATGATCCCGCCGCCATAGAGAGGTTGGTAGACGACGACACCAGAGCGGTCTTCTGTGAAAGCGTCGGGAACCCGGCAGGCAACATTTGCGATGTCGAAGCGCTGGCGTCTGTCGCCCACAAACACGGCGTCCCACTAATCGTGGACAACACGGTGGCCACCCCGATTTTGCTCCGCCCGATCGATTACGGGGCCGATATCGTCGTGCACTCCCTGACCAAATTTATGGGCGGCCACGGAACGACACTTGGCGGCATCATCGTCGACAGCGGTAACTTCTCTTGGGAAGAGCAAGCCGTCCGCTTCCCGATGTTCACCGAGCCTGATCCGTCTTATCACGGTCTCGTCTACACGAAGCATTTCGGCCGGGCAGCCTACATTGCGCGCTGTCGCAGCGTCTATCAGAGAACGATGGGCTCCGTCCTGTCGCCGCTGAGCGCGTTCCTGCTGCTTCAGGGAATTGAGACTGTTGCGCTGCGAATCGACCGTCACGTCGAGAATGCCAGGCGGGTGGCGGAGTTTCTGCGCGAAGACAGGCGGGTGGCATGGCTCAACTACGTCGGGTTCCCGGATAGCCCTTACTATGCACTAGCGCAGAAATATCTTGGTGGCCGGGCCTGCTCGCTGCTCACATTCGGAATTCATGGCGGCCTCGAGGGCGGCAAGAAGTTTTACAATGCACTCAATTTATTTAAACGGTTGGTCAACCTGGGTGATGCCAAGTCCGTGGCGTGTCATCCTGCTTCAACAACCCATCGCCAGATGTCGACCGAAGAGCAGCGGAAGGCCGGCGTCGGCCCCGAGATGATCCGGCTTAGCATTGGAATCGAACATGCAGACGATATCATAGGCGATCTCGATCAGGCGCTGGAAAAGGCGGTAGGAGCCGAACAAAGATATTGTGGACGGGACAGCCATCGCGGTTTTCGCGCGAGCGCTTGATGCCAGTCTTTCAGTGCAGTCGTACGTCGCGAGAACCGCGGTCTCGCAAAGGCGCCGACGACCCCATTGTAATCGGACTCGTCAATAATATGTCGGACGCGGCATTGCAGACCACGGAGCGCCAATTCCGCGAGCTGCTTTCCGCCGCGTCCGGCAACGTCGAGGTCCAACTGAAGCTTTTTTCTTTGCCGGAGGTTCCGCGTGGTGACGCGGGCCGCTCGCGGGTCAGCCAGTCCTACGAGGATGTCAGTGAACTATGGACAGGTCGTCTCGACGGCTTGATTGTGACCGGGGCGGAGCCACGCGCGCCGGAGCTGGCAGAGGAGCCCTATTGGCCAGCCCTGACAAAACTTGCCGATTGGGCGGAAGCTCATACGCGTTCGACCATCTGGTCGTGCCTTGCGGCACATGCCGCCGTCCTTCACATCGACGGTATTGGCCGCCGTGCACTCGGCGAAAAGCTCTCTGGGACTTTCGACTGCATCAAAGCCGAGGACCACACAATCGTGGTCGGCACCCCACCTCGATGGCATGTTCCCCACTCCCGCTACAACGAACTGCCCGAGAAACTTCTCGTTCTGAAAGGTTACCGCGTCTTGTCGAGATCGTCAGACGCAGGAGTCGATATATTCGTCAAGCACAGGAATAGCTTATTTATTTTTTTTCAAGGACATCCGGAATACGATTCTGGAGCTTTGTTTCGTGAATACAGGAGAGACAGTGGAAGATTTCTCACTGGCGAGAGAGAATACTATCCTGACATGCCACGAGGCTATTTTGATGAGCACAGTCGTGGGGCGCTCGCCGCGTTCCGCGATCAGGTGCTGAAAAATCCAGGCCTCGATCTGATATCGAGCTTCCCTGCGGTAGCCGAGGAGAATGTGGTTCATTCCTGGCGCGGGATGGCAGTACAGATCTATGCAAACTGGTTGTCATACCTCGTGGAACAGAGGTCTAGAGACTCTTTCCCGACAAAGTCGCATATCCATCACAGCCGCGTATCAGGGCCGCCCAGGATCTTGCAAGCAGAAGCGAGTAGGTGTGATGACAAGCCTCCCGCAGAAATGTGCAGCTCTGATGGCTGGCTCGGTCGCGCGTAGATGACCAAACGACGCGAGCTGCCCGCCCCCTCGTCAGCTCTCTTTCCTGCGGGCGAGGCCCGTCAGCGCTGGGACGATCTGTTGACACGGGAGCTGGCCGTTGCCAATGGGCGCATAGCCAAAGGCAGCGTAATGCCGACACTCGACTTCGCGCGGTTCCGGAGCGAGCTTGCCGGCTTTGATTTTCGCACGCCACGGCCGATGGACGGGCTGCTGTCATGGACTATCGCGCAGCTGGAGCACGGGGTCGTTCACGTGACGCACCCGCGGTATTTCGGTCTCTTCAATCCCGCACCGACGTTTCCAGCCCAATGCGCCGACCGTATTGCGGCGACTTTCAATCCGCAGCTGGCGACATCGATTACCTCGCCGGCTGCCGTCGAGATCGAAGCCCACGTCATCCGCGCCGTTGCCCGGCGCGCCGGTTTCCAGGTGGAGGCTGCTGGACATTTCACGACGGGCGGGGCGGAGGCGAACTACACCGCGTTGATTTGCGCCTTGACCCGTTCAAATCCGAGCTTTGCGACGGAAGGAGCCCGCGCCTTTGCGGGCCCGCCTACATTCTATGCATCTCGGGAGAGTCATCTCGCCTGGCTCAAGATCGCGCATCAGGCGGGCATCGGCCGCTCTGCAGTGCGTCTCGTCGCCACCGACGGACGCGGCCGCATGGATCCCGCTGCCTTGACGGACGCGTTGGACATTGACCGCGCACAAGGCTTCATCCCGGTCATGGTCGTAGCCACTGCCGGAACGACCAATGCCGGGATGATCGATCCGCTAGCGAATTGTGCCGAGGTCGCGCGGATCGCTGGCCTCTGGTACCACGTGGACGCAGCTTGGGGCGGGGCACTCATCGCATCCGAGCGGCTGCGCGGTGTCCTCGATGGCATTGAACGAGCCGACTCGCTCACCATGGACGCCCACAAATGGTTTGCGACGACGATGGGCTGCGGAATGTTCGTTACCCGACACGCGCCCGAGCTATCTGCCGCGTTCCAGGTTTCAACCAGCTATATGCCATCAAATGTCCCCGATATTGACCCGTATGTGACATCGATTCAATGGTCGCGACGCTTCCTCGGACTGCGTCTGTTTCTATCGCTCGCAGCTGCCGGATGGACCGGTTATGGCGCGCATGTTGAACGATCAATTGAACTCACTGCGCTGCTTAAGAAGAAGCTGGTGGCGCGGGGCTGGTCGATAGTCAACGAACCTTTGCTGGCCGTGTTGTGCATCGAACCCCCGCCCTGCTACGGCGAGGTGCGGCCAATTGTTGGCCGGCTTCTCGCATCGGGCCGTGCCTGGGTCTCGGCGGCGCTGTTTGAGGGGCGCGAGATCATCAGGGCATGCGTGACGCACGGCGAGACGACGCCGGAGGATATTACCGAGCTTGTCAGGGTCCTAGAGGCCGCCCGGTGATCCTGGACACCGAACCCGGTGAGAAAGCGAGCTACCTCAAGGCTCGCCGACAGTGATCCCCGGACTGATCCGGACGATTAACGCTTCGATCGTCGAGATCGAACGAAAATTGGCGGGAGTGATCTCGGACGCCGGGATCATGATGTCGAATTCGGCTTCGACGGCCAGCATTAGGTTGACCATGTCGATCGAAGCCAAACCGGCCTCAGTGAGTTGGTCGTCGATTGATACCGGCCGTATGATCGAATTCGCCGCCAAGATTTGCTTAACGAGCGCGAGCAACCGATCTCTCGCTAAGTCGGTGCCTCGATCCAGCATGTGATCACTTCCTTGAATCGTCGAATGCGTCGAAAGGTGCCTTGATAGCTACCTACAAGCGATCAGTCATTTGTAGTGTTTGTATTTTAAAAAAATATAAAGTCAATTTAAATAAGGTGGTTAATTACGGGCGCGAATGGAAAAACTTGTTGACAATCGGCCGGGTTGCATTTTGGTTCGCGAGATCACACCCGATAGATCTCGCGGAAGACGCCGACTCGTGAGTATTAACAAGAGAATTAACAATATTGGCGCTTTATATCAAAACCGTTTCGCGTTATAAGGATGACCGACCAATCACATTCGGGCGTGCATGACGGCGAATAACCGACATGTTGCCTAACGTCCAGCTGATTAACGGATAAGCTCATGGCCGTAGCCGAAGCTGACAGTTTGAAAGCCTTCCCCCGCGAAGCGACTGCGGACCGTCGCTCCCCCGAGGTGAGGCCGGCATCAGCCGGCCTCAATGATCGTACGCAAGTCGTCGCCGCGATTGCTGCAAACCACGCTGCGGACGTTGATAGTGACGCTCGCTTTCCTGAGGAGGCAATCACCGCGGCGCGAATGCAAGGCTTACTGGGGATCATGGTGCCGCGGGATCTCGGCGGCGAGGGTGCCAGCCTTTCCGCGGTGGCTGACGTGTGCTACAACCTCGCTGGATCCTGCTCCTCTACGGCGATGATCTATGCGATGCATCAGATCAAGGTCGCCTGTCTAGTGCGCCACGGGCGCAACAATCCCTGGCACGAGCATCTGCTGCGCCGCCTTTGCGCCAAGCAACTGCTTCTTGCCTCTTCGACGACGGAAGGTCGCGGTGGCGGCAACGTCCGCTCGAGCGAAGCGCCGATTGAACGAAATGGCTCGCAAGTAACATTGGAGAGACGTGCGACAGTCATTTCCTATGGCGCAAAGGCAGACGCTATTGTGACGACAGCGCGCCGATCGGCAGATGCCGCGGCTACTGATCAGATCCTGGTTGTGTTTTTAAAGGAAGACTATTCGCTTGAGCCGCTGCTCGAATGGGACACTCTCGGAATGCGGGGTACCTGCAGCGCCGGCTTTACCCTCAGAGCTTGTGGCGACAGCGGCCAGATCCTGCCCGATCCCTACGAAAAGATCCATACTCAGACCATGGCGCCAGTCGCCCATCTGACCTGGGCCAGCGTGTGGGCCGGCATCGCCGCGGGAGCCGTCGAGCGGGCTCAGTTCTTCATCCGTCACAGCGCACGCCACGCAAATGGTCAAACTCCGCCCGGTGCGGCGCATTTTACGAGGGCCAGCGCGTCGCTGGCGACACTGCGCGGGCTCCTCGCTTCGTCGGTGCGCCGCTATGAGGACGCGTCGCACGACGAGCAAGCTCTCGCCGCGCTCGACTTCCAGACCATGATCAACCTCACCAAGGTCGAGGCATCGGAATTGGCGGTCTCGACCGTAATGAGCGCCTTTCGGGCATGTGGACTATCCGGCTATCGAAACGACGGCGAATTTGCCATTGGCCGCTATCTCCGTGACGTCCTTTCCTCGCCAATCATGATCAACAACGATCGCATCCTGGCGAATATTGCCTCCGCTTCACTGATGAGCGCCATCCCCCGTTCCTTAAGGGACTAGGAATGCCCGAAATCGTGCCGCGCTCGCACACGAGACATTTATAAACTGTTGTATATTAATTGGAGTCCAAGCCCCATGAAAAGGGCAATCTCGAATACATCGAGGGGAACCTCCGTCGAAGCGAACGAGCCTCTGGATAGGATCGCTGAGTCGCTGCTTTACCCCATGAGTGTTGACGGGGTCTATGCGCGCACGCCGCTCTACGAAGAGGTCATCGACCGGTTGTCGTGTTTTATTTCGCGCCACCGGGAACCGGATACGGAGGTCTTGAGATTTCCTCCAGTTATGAGCCGCCACCAGCTTGAGAAGTCGGGCTATTTGAAGAGCTTCCCCAACCTGCTGGGCTGCGTCTGTGCCCTGCATGGATCAGAAACCGAAATACGCGCGGCCGCCAACCAGTTTGAGGCCGGGGGCGATTGGACCGCGTCGCTGGCCGCGGCCGATCTGATCCTCTCCCCGGCCGCCTGCTATCCGTTGTATCCGCTGGTGGCGAGCCGCGGTCGGGTTCCCCGTGGTGGTCAGCAATTCGATGTTGCTAGTGACTGTTTTCGGCGCGAACCCTCCCGCCATCTCGATCGCTTGCAGTCCTTCCGTATGCGGGAATATGTCTGCATTGGCCCCCCCGAGCAGATCACCAGCTTCCGGCAGCGCTGGATTGAGCGCGCCCAACACTTGGCAAGCGAATTGAGGCTACCGTATCAGGTGGCGGCGGCAAGCGATCCTTTTTTTGGCCGGACCGGCCAGGTGATGGCGATCAGCCAGCTCCAGCAAGCGCTGAAATTCGAATTGCTGGTCCCTATGCGTTCGGCTGAGCAGCCGACCGCATGCATGAGCTTCAATTACCATCTCGACCATTTCGGGTCGATCTGGGGTTTGCGCGACGAAGCCGGGGCGATCGCGCATACCGGCTGCGTGGCATTTGGGATGGACCGCCTTGCCGTGGCGCTCTTCTGGAAGCATGGCCTCGATGTCGAGAAGTGGCCGGCGGCAGTTCGCGGCGCCCTGACGTTAGAATGACCGCGGATCTCGGGTTGGGCATGCCACTCGATCCGCACGCGAAGCGGCTTCTCGCCATGCTGGCGACGGCCGGCGGAGCAGATCCACCGAGGCTGACCGTGCACGAGCGGCGGGAGGCCTTCCGCAAGCTGATGAGCCTTTCGGCGAGCGATGTTGGGATCGGCTTCGTCGAAGACCGGGTCCTGCCCGGGCCCGATGGTCCTGTGGGCATCCGCATCTACACGCCAGCCGCAACGACTGCTGATCAACTGTCTGGGCTTGTCTATTTCCACGGAGGCGGGTTGGTCGCGGGGGGCGTCGACACGCATGAATGCGTCTGCAGAATGCTCGCCAACGAAACCGGCTGCCGGCTCGTGTTAGTCGATTACCGGCTGGCGCCCGAACATAAATTCCCTGCGGCGCTCGTAGATTGTCACGTGGCCACGACGTGGGTTCTCGAACACGCAGCGGATCTGGGAATTATTCGGCACCGAATTGCTGTCGGCGGGGACTCTGCTGGCGGCTCCCTCGCCATGGCGGTCTGCCAAACGGTCAGGCAGACACAAGCGCCAAAGCTCGCAGCTCAGCTGTTATTGTGCCCAATCACCGACTTTGCTGCAGAAACCGAATCGCGAAGGACTTTGGCAGAAGGGCGTCTGCTCGATAAGGCGGCGATGGACCAGGATCTCGAACACTATCTCCCGGCCGGCGTCGACGCGACGGATCCGCGCATTTCGCCGCTTCGTGCTTCGGACTTCAGTGGTCTGCCCCCGGCATACATTCACACTGCGGAATTCGATCCGTTGCGCGACGAAGGCAAAGCTTATGCCGACAGGTTGACGCGTGCCGGTGTCGAGGTGAAGTATACATGCCACCCAGGTATGGTTCATCTCTTCTACGGGATGGCCAGCGTAATCCCCTATGCGCGCGCCGCCATAAAGCTCATCGGCACCGAAATCAGAGGGGCGCTCGGGTGACGAGGATTATGCGATGACCGATCGGCTTGACACCGACCGCCTACTTCGACGCCTCTATGCGGCGAGAGTGCAAAGCGATCTCGACGGTGTCTGCGGAACATTTTCACGTGACGCAAAGTTCCAAATCACCGGCGCCAGTCATGTAAGCCCCATCGGGATTGTAGCGGTCGGTATCGACGAGATTCGCTCCTGGCTGGCCCTGATGATCAAAACGTTCCAAATAAACGATCAGACGATTCTCTCGCTGATAATCGACGGTGCGGAGGCGGCTGTGCATTGGAGGGCAAAAATTCGCTCAAGAATTACCGGTGCCGCAGTCATGACAGAGCTGGTCGATCTGGTACAAATCCGGGACGGCCGCATCACCTCCTACACCGAGTTCTTTGTGCCGCGATAGACCCCGGTGCCAGTGGAAGCTGCTTGAGTGACAATCAAAAATGAGTTTAAAATTGTTCGAAAACAGCAACGCCGCGCTCCAAACATGGTTGCGTGCGCTCGAAATGACGGGGCACATTTCCAAAAACCCGTCTATCACCTTTCCCGCCCTGATCGAAAGCCTGGCCGACCGATTTGGCACGGCGCCAGCCCTACTTGCCGATCGAGAATGCATGACTTATCGCGCCCTGGCGGCGAGGTGCAATCGGTATGCGCGGTGGGCCCTGAAGCAGGGTCTCGCTACCGGCGAGGTCGTCTGTTTGCTCATGCCGAATTGCCCAGAATACATGGCGATTTGGCTCGGTATCACCCGCATTGGTGGTATCGTTTCACTGATCAACACCAACCTCGTTGGCAGCCAGCTGGCGCACTCGATCAACATTGCAAAACCCAAACACATTATAGTCGGAAGTGAACTTGCTGACACCCTCGCCGCCGTGATTCCGCAACTTGCTTCGGGGGTACGATACTGGGTGCATGGTCGCGGGAACCACGGTTTCCGGCGGATCGATCATGAAATCCGGTGCAGCGCCGACGATCGACTCCACAGCGCGGAATACCAGCCACCGTCCATCACGAACCCGGCGCTCTATATCTATACGTCGGGCACAACCGGCTTACCCAAGGCCGCGAAGGTCAGCCATTTTCGGCTGATGCAGTGGAGTCATTGGTTTGCCGGCATGCTGGACACTCGGCCAACAGACAGGATGTACAACTGCCTGCCGATGTATCACAGCATTGGTGGCGTGGTGGCTACCGGGGCAACGCTGGTCAACGGAGGATCCGTAGTGCTCCGGGAACGATTTTCGACGAGTCGCTTCTGGGACGACGTAATTGACTGGAACTGCACTTTGTTTCAATTTATCGGCGAGCTCTGTCGATACCTCGTCAACAGTCGGCCACATCCGCGCGAAACAAACCATCAACTCAGGCTGTGCTGCGGCAATGGGCTGAGACCCGACATATGGCAGGTGTTTCAGCACCGTTTCCGCATCCCCCAGATCCTCGAGTTCTATGCAGCCACCGAAGGCACCTTCTCTCTTTACAATTGCGAAGGCAAACCCGGTGCCATCGGCCGGATCCCATTCTTCATCGCGCACCGCTTTCCTGTGGCACTGGTCAAATTCGACCTCGATACCGGCGATCCGGTCCGCAATAAGGAGGGTTTCTGCCTCCGCTGTTGCGTGAATGAGGTCGGCGAAGCGATCGGTAAAATTCCCGATTCCGGTTCACGCTTGGGAAGTCGGTTCGAAGGTTACACGGATGAGGAAGCGTCCGACAACAAGGTATTGCGCAGCGTGTTCGCGGATGGGGATGCCTGGTTTCGCACCGGGGACCTGATGCGTAAAGATGAGAACGGCTACTTCTATTTTGTCGATAGGGTTGGTGACACGTTCCGCTGGAAGGGCGAAAACGTGTCGACAACGGAGGTTTCCGATACGGTTTCCGGGTATCGCTGCGTGATCGAGGCCGTTGTATACGGGGTGACCATCCCCGGTACTGAAGGCCGCGCCGGAATGGCCGCCGTCGTGGTCAGCCAGGACTTCGATCTGATCGCATTCCGTCGGCACCTCGCCGAACGCCTTCCAGAATACGCGCGTCCTTTATTTCTCCGGGTCCGTGACGCGATCGAGGTGACGGCGACATTCAAGCCGAAAAAACAGGAGCTGGCGCGCGACGGCTATGATCCGGCAGTGACTGCCGATGCTATCTATTTCAATGATCGGCTGCGCGAGGCCTTCGTGAGGCTCGATGCCGCGCTCTACGAGCGCATTCAGACCGGCAACGTCGATTTGTGAGCTGCCTTATCCCGCCTACCTACCTACGCGGTGCTTCCAGCATCGACGGTCATTACGGTTCCAGTAATATTCCTTGCCTTGTCGTCAAGCAGGAACTCCACTGCGTTGGCGACGTCATCAATTTGGGCCAGGCGGCGCAACGCGCTGCGGTGCACGATTTGCCTGCGATGTTGCTCTCCCAGGCCCCGGGTCATTTCGGTTTCGAGAAACCCGGGCGCGACGGTATTGACAGTAATGCCCAATGGGCCAACTTCCCGGGCGAGGGATCGGGTAAATCCGACAAGTGAGGCCTTGGTCGCACTATACACCGAAAGGCCGCTGTATCCAGTGAAGCCGACGATCGAACCAACATTGATTATCCGGCCCCCCGAATGAGCCATCATCGAGCGCACCACATATTTGGTCAGGGTGAGCGGAGACACGGTGTTGAGCCGGACCATGCGCTCGATTTGGGCATCGTGTAAGGTTGCCAGGACCCCACTTGTCCCAAGA
>Ga0306926_10006850_pt1 | contig 12289 bp, 9 predicted proteins | sample flu12Cox44000178_FD_203759 | JGI IMG/M metagenome (GOLD analysis project Ga0306926, IMG submission 203759) | Lab enrichment of tropical soil microbial communities from Luquillo Experimental Forest, Puerto Rico - flux8day.12C.oxic.44.000.178 (v2)... | ecosystem: Environmental > Terrestrial > Soil... | reverse complement strand
TGGGCAGCTCTTATCGGTCGTGCGATCGGAAAATAGGTATAGCGGTGCCTCGAGTGCGATCGGCCGAGCACCAGTGTTCTGGATCTGAAGCATGGCCTCTGAGTGACCCGGCGGGTAGATAACTTGCGTACGGACGTGCGCGAGATATTCCTCGTGGACGTAAAGCGAAGTGTCGGTGCAAGCGACGGCAATAAGGCCGACCAGCGCGAGTTTTCCCATGACGGCTAACGGTGAATTTGACGGGCCGCCCAGAAGCGCCTGCCGTTCACCGACCCCTCCGACGATGGTTGGATGGCAATGTCACGCCATGTCCAGAAGTCGAGCGGCGGTTTCAGGATCCGAAGTGATCTCAGCAAGTCTGCTGCGGATCCGAGTGGCATAGTCTTCGCTTACAACGCCGCTCCTCGATATGCCGCATGCGGCATATCGAGGAGCATGCCGGGTTCGGAACTATGCCGAATGGCCTTCATGGGTGTCTCTCCCTTGCCTGATTTTTCTGGTGTCTCGTATTCGATGGATCGTTGCCACTCGGCATAGTCCGCGGCCTCTACAAGGCGCTGAGGAAGGCCAGGAGTTGGTCATCCGGGCGAAAGCGGCCCGGTCGGACGTTCGGAGGTGTGGTCCGAGCGAGCGCCGCTTCCTTGAGAGCCAAGTGAGCGTGCAGGTAGATCTGGGTCGTGTTGACCGACTCATGCCCGAGCCAGAGCGCGATGACGGAGGAGTCCACGCCGGCGGCGAGCAACTCCATGGCGGCGCTGTGGCGCAGGACGTGTGGCGAGACCCGCTTGCCCCTGAGTGTCGTACAGCGCACAGCAGCGACCTGCGTGTACTTGCGCACCAGATACTGGACGCTGTCTGCGCTCAGCCGCCCGCCACGAGCGTTCGGGAAGAGCACTTCGGTCACAGGTCCCGGCTCCTTGAGCCAAGCTCTGAGGACGGCCGCGGTACCCGTCGTGAGCGGTGTCGAGCGGTCCTTGCGCCCCTTACCGCGACAGCGAACGTGCGCACCCGGACCGAAGGCGATGGCAGATCGATCGAGGCTCGTGAGCTCGGAGAGTCGCAGGCCCGTCTGAAACGCCAGGGTCAGAAGCGCGTGATCACGCCTACTAAGCCAAGTGCTGGTGCCAGGAGCTGCGAGTACAGCCTCGATCTCCTCGTGCGAGAGAAAGGCCACCATCGGTCGGGTCTGACGCTTGTACGGGATAGCGAGCACGCGCTGGATGTGAGCCGAAAGTCCGGGCTCCTGGAACGAGGCGTAGGTGAAGAACGAGCGGATGGCGGTCAGCCGCGCGTTACGGGTGCGGGCGCTACAGCGTCGCTGCTGTTCGAGACTGGTGAGAAAGCTCCCGACGAGATCCGCATCCAGGTCCGACAGGTTGAGCTCGGATGGCCGCTTGTGGCGTTCGCGCTGAGCAAAACGCAACAGCAGACGGAACGTGTCGCGATAGGAAGCGATCGTATGGCTGCTCACCTGGCGCTGAGTGAGGAGCCGCTCGGTAAAGAAGCTCTGCAGCAGTGCCGGCAGGGTCGCGGTGCTCATACCGACCCTCCCCAGCGGCGCTCCAGGCGCAGTGCCGCGTGCCTCAACAGCTCGGGGTGGGCGGAGAGATACCAATACGTGTCGGCGATGTTCGAGTGGCCGAGATACGTCGAGAGGGTTGGCATCTCGCGCTCGATCTCGGCGCCGGCACGCGACCACCGCAGCAGCGTCTCGGTGGCAAAGCGGTGCCTCAGGTCGTGCAGGCGCGGTCCACGGCGCATCTGTGGCGTGCGCAACCCCACCGTGCGCGAGATCGCGTAGAACGCCAGATGAACCTCGGAAACGGCAAACTTGATACCGCGGCCGGTCAGCAGGAAGTACGGACCGCAGGAGCGGCGGTTCGCAAGACACGCATCGCGTCGCGCGGCGTACTCCCTCAGCGCCTGGACGGTCGAGGGATGCAGCGGGACGAGACGGGACTTGGAGAACTTGCTGCCGCGGATCGTGATGACGCCGCTCTCGAGGTCGACGTCCTCGCGGTACGCACTCAGTGCCTCGCTGACCCGCATCCCGGTGACGGCGAGAAGTCCGATGAGTGTGAAAACGGTATGCGGCTTCAACGCCTGCCGGGAGGGCAGCGACCGTGCCGCCGCCATCAAGCGTTCGATCTCCTCCTGGGAGTAGAGATACGGCTGACATCGCTTCGGCCGAAACGGCAGCAGCCGGGTGTCTGGGATCTCGGTTGCGGGCTCGAAGCCCTTGAGATAGCGCGCGAACTGCCGAATGACGGTGAGCCTTCCGGCCCAGGTGGTCGGGCGTGCGCTCGCCGGCGTCATCGCCCACCGCAGCGCAAGAGACGAAGTCAGTACGGTAGCGCCCTCCTGCTCCATGAAGGCGCAGAAGTTGCGCAGATAGCGGTCGGCCTCCACCAGGCGAAAGCCGAGCCCACGGCGCAGCGCGAGGTAGTCGCGCACTCGATCCCGGAGGGCGCTCATAGCACACCTCCCGGCCATGCGAGTGCGAGCGTCCTGAGGCGCACGAGATCGACCTTGGCGTATAGGCGCGTCGTGTCCTCATCCCGATGGCGCAGGAGTTGCCCGATCTCGCGCAGTGACGCTCCGCCGCGGAGCATCTCGGTCGCGAGCGTGTGCCGAAAGATGTGCGTGCCCTTGCTCGGGGCATCGACTGCGGCCCTGAGCATCGCTCGCCTGACGATGCGCGCGAACGTATTACTGTCACCGTACGGGTCATGCGGAGGCGTGAGACGTACGAAGACACTGCGACTGCCGGAGGCTGGCCGACCGTGGGTCAAGTAGGCCGCGAGTGCTTCGCCGACATCCTGTGGCAGTGGCATCGACTCCGGGCCACGGCACTTGCCACGAACGGTGAGCTCGCCGCGCTGCCAATGAATGTCGTCCAACGTCAGTCGACGTATCTCCTCGGCACGCAGTCCCAAGCGAGCGAGCAACAGCAGAACGGCATAGTCCCGTCGACCGCCAGCCGTGTTGCGCCGACAGCCCAGGAGGATGCGATCGACCTGTTCTGCCGAGAGGGACTTCGGCAGCGTCGCGAGCCGCCAATGCGCGATCCGTGGCACGCACTTGCTGAGATCGCTCTCGGTGTGACCGCGGAAGCACAGGTAGCGCAGGAACGCCCGCAACCCTGTGCACAGCTGCTGCATGTGCACCGACGGGCGGTTGACAGAGCGCCGCTGCAGGAACGTGAGTACGTCCGCGGCGCTCCACTGCCTCACCACTCGCGCATCGTCCGCCACGCGCGAGACCAGAAAGGCCTGCGCAGCCTCGGTGTAGTGCTCGATCGTTCGTTCTGCCAGTCCGCGTTCGATGATGAGATACCGGCGAAACTCGCTCAGCAGTCGCTGGTGCATGCCTCCAGCGTCGAGAGCCACGGGTCGGCAGACGCCCGACTCCCGCATGACGGCGAGCAACTCGCGCAGCGACGCCCGCGCGCTGCCTTGTCCGGACGCCGCAGTCTGTGCCACGTAGGCATCGATGACTGCCTCGGTGATGTCCCGCACACCAACGCCCTGCGCGTTGAGCCATCTGCCAAAGGGACCGAGCGCCACTCGCACGGCAGCTGGAAGTGGCGCTCGCTGCACAACACCGGCCCCGTCGATCATGTCCAAAGTGGTCATACGTCCTCCCCGGAGAGTTATGAACCCACCGGAGAGAACACCAAACTATGCCGAATGAGCTAATGCGCCCGATCGACAGTACAGCCAGGGAGAACATCCATGCGGCATAGTCGCGAACCCGGCATGCTGCTGGAGATTGCGAGCTACGGACGGCGCGGGCCCGCCTCGAATCTCCGGCTGACACCCGCGGAGATGGAGCGTATCGCCCGAACGGTCGCGCGGGCACCCGAGGTCATGGTTAAAGTCTCTGGGGGTGCCAAGAGCCTGCGCGGAGCTTCTGCGCACCTCCGCTACATCGATCGGCAAGGTGAGCTCGAGATCGAAACCGACCAGGGCGAAGAACTCAAGGGGCAGGGGGCCGAGCGGCAACTGCTGGCGGACTGGGACCTCGATATCCTCGACGCCGAGTTCCGATCACCCTATCGGGGCGCGCCCGGACGCCGGCCTGCCAAGATCCTCCACAACCTTGTGCTCTCGATGCCAGCCGGCACATCCGCACAGAAGCTCTTGGCTGCGAGCAGGGCGTTCGCGCGCGAGGAATTCGCGTTGAATCATCGGTACGCCATGGTCCTGCACACAGACCAGGATCACCCGCACGTCCACCTGGTGATCAAGGCCATGAGCGAGGACGGTCGAAGGCTCAACATTCGAAAGGCGACTCTGCGTGAGTGGCGCCGGGAGTTCGCACGACAGCTTCGCGCAGAAGGCGTAGCAGCGAATGCCACGGAACGAGCGGTGCGGGGGGAGATTCGGAAACCGCTGCGCGATGGCATCTACCGCGCGGCGCGTCGATCGGAATCCAGGCACGTCCAGCAGCATGTGGAGCGCATCCTCAAACAGCTGAAGAATGGAGGCCTCGAAGCAGAAGCCGGCAAAGCGAAGCTGGTTGGAACGCGACAGGCTGTCGTGCGCGGGTGGCACGCCGTAGCCGACTCCTTGCTCATGAGTGGCCATGGGCAGCTCGCCGAGAAAATTTGGAAGTTCATCGGCAGCATGCCTCCGCCGGCGACGGATCATGAGCGAATCGCGAGCCTGCTGCTCCGTGAGCGTGGCTGGTCACAAGAGCGGAGACTCGAGCGCACGCGCTGAGCTCCTTTGAGTATTGGGCGAAACTTGCTGAATACTCCATGTTGACGTTATCTGGAATCAGCCGCACGGTTGGCGCCGCCCCCTATCGCGACAAAAGGTCAATTCCGTGAATAGCACCTATTTCGGGCTGTTAGCCGAGTTCGGCGAAGCCAACATCCCGCTCGAGCGCGTCGCTCCCAAGTACTTTGGACTGAGCTATGAGGAAGCCCGCCGGCGCGCGCCCGCGAAGATGCTGCCGTGCCCGGTGTTCCGCCTGGGCGGCCAGAAGTCGCCCTGGCTCGTCAGTGCGGCCGATCTCGCCGAGTTGATTGACGCCCGGCGCGAGAAGGCGGCTGTGCAGGTACCACGATGGCCTGACGCCCAGGAGGGCGCAGCGCGGTCAGGGCCTCGGGCGCTTTGAGCTCGCGGACGCTCTCGGGCTTGAGGTTGGTGTATCGCTTCAGCTCGTTCCACGATTCGTGCAGCGTGAACTGCGCGACCTCGTGGATCTGATATCCGCGCTCAAACAGTTGGCTCGTTGCCTCATGGCGCAGGTCGTGAAAGCGCAGATCCTCGATGCCAAGCACGTGGCAGGCCCGGGTGAAGGCGGCGCCGACGCTCTTGGGATCGCACGGAAAGACGCGCGCGCTCGTCCTCGGTTGGCTCTCGAGGATCCCCCAGGCCTCAGGGGTGTATTTGAAGCGCCGATGGTTGCCATCCTTGGACGTCGGATGCTTCGCATCGCGCACCAAACCGGTCCGAGCGGCCGCATCGTTGTCGCGCCACTCGATTCGACAGATCTCCGCTTCGCGTCGCGCCGAGGCGATGGCGAAATCCACTATCGCCTGCATCGGGATCTGTGCGCGCCGATCTCGGCTAGCAAAGTACTCCCGCAGGCGTGCGAGCTCGTCCGGTGTTGGGCGCCTCGCGCGCCTGCGCGGCTTGCTGATGAGGCGCAGCTCCCTGCAGGCACCACTCGCGTGCTGAGTAATCTCAGGACGGACAGGAAGCTCCTGCACGTTTTTTGCCGCACGCAGCACGACTCCGATCCAGACCAGATCGTTGATGACGGTCGCAGGACCTGCGCCATCGGCACGGCGCGAGCGCACGTGATCGATCAGCATTGCAGCGGTGAGCGTCAGGGCGTTCGCCTTGCCGATCGGGTGACGCTCGAGGAACTCCAGATGGGTCTGCTTGCTTCGCTGCCACTTGGAGATCGTCTCGAACGTGTCAATGTACCAACGGATGAGATCCGCGAGCGTGACGGTGCCGTGCTGCTTTCGGGTCAGCGCGGCCGGATTCTCGAGGTCGATTTCGCGGTGCCTCGCCCAGCTCAATGCGGCGGAGCGGTGCGTGAAGGTCTTGGCTTCACGATGGACGATCGTCTTGCCCACCCGCCGGCGCACGATCGCCGTATAGCGGATCGAGCCGTTCGCTTGTCTGCGTGCTTTGATCGTTGCCATGATGAAAATTGGAGGAGACAAGCCGATCTTGTCTCCTTTACGTCTCCTCCGCAAACGATAAACTCCCCGGAATGCCCACAAATCCCGCAGAAACAACTGAAGCAGGGGAGCCTACAAAAGTAGGCATTTCGGACGATTTTTCCCGCGGAAAAATCGATCGGCGCATCTCAGTCGCTCCCATGATGGACTGGACCGATCGCCATTGCCGCTTCTTCCTGCGCGGCTTCTCGGCGCAGGTGCTGCTCTACACTGAGATGATCACCGCTGCCGCGATCATGCGCGGTGATCGCGCCCGGCTGCTCGCTTTCGATCCGGAGGAGCATCCGCTCGCGCTGCAACTGGGCGGCAGTGATCCCGCCGAGCTCGCCGCGGCGGCACGCGCCGGAGAGGAGGCGGGTTACGACGAGATCAATCTCAACTGCGGCTGCCCGAGCGAGCGCGTGGCGAGTGGCGCTTTTGGTGCCTGCCTTATGCTGGAGCCCGCACGCGTAGCCGAGTGCGTGGCGGCGATGCGCGCGGCGGTCGCGGTGCCGGTGACCGTGAAAATGCGCATCGGGGTGCTGAGCGCGCACGCGCGCGAGCCCGGCGGCGCGCTGGCGCGGTTCGACGCGGGGGATTTCGCAGCGCTGTGCCGCTTCACCGAGGCGGTGCGCGCCGCTGGCTGCGCCGTCGCGATCGTGCACGCCCGCAAAGCGGTGCTCGGCGCGCTCTCGCCGCGCGAGAACCGCGAGGTTCCGCCGTTGCACTACGATGTCGTGCGCCGAGTGAAGGAGGCCTTCCCCACACTCCCCGTGGTAGTCAACGGCGGCTTGCGTGATCCGGTGTCGGTGATCGCCGCGCTCGAGTGGTGCGATGGTGTGATGCTCGGGCGTGAGGCCTACCACCGGCCGTTCGTGCTCGCCGAGCTGCACCAGGCGCTGTGGGGCGGCGCGCCGCCCACGCGTACTGCAATCATCGAGCGCATGCAGCGCTACGCGGCGCGCGAGCTCGCCCGCGGAGAGCGCCTGGCACCGATCGTGCGCCACATGCTCGGCTTGTACGCCGGCCAACCCGGTGCGCGCGAATACCGGCGAGCTTTGAGCGAGGGTGCACGCGGCCCCGATGCGGATGCGGGGCTGTTGCGGCGGGCTATGCCGGTGTCCGCGCGCTCACCGGCCTGACAGGATCCACACGGCCGACCATCGCGGGCGCGGTCCTCGCAGTATTGGTCTGCGTGCGTATAATCGCCTGAGGCCATGGGCAAGGACATTGAACTCGCCATCCTGTTTGCCGACGTCGTTGGCTCGACCCGGCTCTACGACATCATGGGCGACGTGCGCGCGCGCGACATGGTGGCGATCTGCATCGAGGTGATGCGCAACGCCACCGAGCAGCGCCAGGGCACCGTGATCAAGACCATGGGCGATGAGGTCATGGCGACCTTCCCGGCTGCCGACGCGGCGCTCAATGCGGCGGCGCAGATGCAGCAGCAGATCTCGACTCATGCGCAGCTGAAGATCGAGGGACAGCCGGTCGCTATCCGCATCGGCTGTCACTTTGGACCGGTGATGCTCGAGAATCGCGATGTGTTCGGCGCGGCGGTGCACACCGCCAACCGCATGACCAGTCAGGCGAAGGCCGGGCAGATCGTCACCACCGCGGCGATGGTGGAGCGGCTCTCCCCGGAGTGGCGCGCCGCCTGCCGGCAGATCGACATCGCAACACTGAAGGGTCAAGGCAGCGAAGTCGCACTGTACGAGGTGCTCTGGCAGACCGAGGACATCACCAGCATGGTGCCCGGCATCGCCACCGAGTCACGGCCGGCACGCACCATGCGCTTGCGTCTGCGCTGCGATGACCGCGAGCTGCTGGTGGATGAGCGGCATTCGAGCATCACCATCGGGCGCGCCGAGGACAATGACGTGGTCGTCAAGGGTAATCTCATCTCGCGTCTGCACGCGCGCATCGAGATCAGCCGCAACAAATTCGTGCTCATCGACCAGAGCACCAACGGCACCTTCGTGCAAAGCTCGGATGGGGAAGAGTCGTTCGTGCGGCGCGACAGTCTGCAGATCAGGGGCCAGGGCATGATCGGACTCGGGCGCCTTCCCGAGCAGGGTTCGCCGCAGACGATCCGCTTTACCTGCGAAGAGGGCTGAACCCCGCGCGCGCGCAGAACCGGGACTGCCGGACCGGCAGGTTCACAACCTCAAACGAGCCGCTCTTCGGTCTTGCGCAGTTCCTCGAGCAATGCCGCCGGCAGACGCTCCCCATATTTTCCCAGGTACTCGCGCAACTCGGCGATTTCCTTGCGCCACAGTTCGGGATCTATCGTGAGCAGTGCGCGCAGCGCATTGGGCCCGAGACCGAGCCCACGCAGGTCGAGGTCGACATGCTGCGGCAGGCGGCCGATGGCCGACTCGGTCGCGCCGGCTCGTCCCGCGCAGCGCTCGAGCATCCAGGCCAACACACGCAGGTTTTCGCCGTAGCCGGGCCAGAGGAACTTGCCGTTGGCATCGCGGCGGAACCAGTTGACGTGATAGATGTGCGGCGGCCGCGTCAGCCGGGCGCCGACGTCCAGCCAGTGCTGCCAGTAATCCCCGAAGTTATATCCACAGAATGGCTGCATCGCCATCGGATCGCGTCGCGTCACGCCGACCTGGCCCACCGCCGCCGCGGTCGTCTCCGATGCCAGCGAAGCACCGACCAGCACCCCGTGCTGCCAGTCGCGTGCCTCGTAGACGAGCGGTGCAACCTCGCGCCGGCGGCCGCCGAACACCAGCGCCGATATGGGCACGCCGCGCGCGTCCTCGGCGTGCGGCGAATAACTCGGATTGCGCCGCGCGGACACGGTGAAGCGCGAGTTAGGGTGCGCGGCGGGCCCACGCGCGGGGTCATAGGGACGGCCCTGCCAGTCGAGCACCGGCACACCGCTCGGCAGCCCTTCCCACCACGGTTGGTTATCGGCGGTGAGCGCGACGTTGGTGAACAACGTATCGCGGCGGATCATTTCATACGCGTTGCGGTTGGTCTGCGGGTTGGTGCCCGGTACGACGCCGAAATAGCCCGACTCGGGGTTGATGGCCCATAGCCGTCCGTCCGCACCCGGATGCAGCCAGGCGATGTCGTCGCCGACCGTGAACACCCGCCAACCCGGGAGCGAGGCCGGCGGGATCAGCATGGCCAGGTTGGTCTTGCCGCAGGCAGACGGGAAGGCGCAGGCGAGATAGTGGGTCTCGCCGCGCGGGTTCTGCAACCCCACGATCAGCATGTGCTCGGCCAACCACCCCTCGCTGCGCGCCTGCCAGCTGGCGATGCGCAAGGCATGGCACTTCTTCCCGAGCAGCGCATTGCCGCCGTAGCCCGAGCCGTAGCTCTCGATGGCGAGCTCCTCTGGAAAGTGCATGATGAAGCGGCGCTCCGGATCGAGCTCACCGATGGAATGCAGGCCACGCACGAAGCTCTGCTCGCGCGCAATGCGCTCGAGCGCCGGGCGTCCGGCGCGCGTCATGATCAGCATGTTGAGTACGACGTAGGGACTGTCGGTGATCTCCACCCCGCAGCGCGATAGCGGCGAATCGATGGGCCCCATGCAGTAGGGAATGACGTACAGAGTGCGCTCGCGCATGCAGCCGCGGAACAACTCGCGCAGGCGCGCATGCGCCTGCTGCGGGTCCATCCAGTGGTTGTTGGGGCCGGCATCCTGCTGCGAGCGGGTGCAGATGTAGGTGAGATGCTCGACGCGCGCCACGTCGTTTGGGCTGGAGTGATACAGGTAGCAGCCCGGAAACTGCTCGGCATTGAGTGCCGTGAACTCGCCACGCGCGAGTAGCTGCGCGGTGATCTCGCGTGCCTCGCTCTCGGTGCCTTCGCACCAGTGAATGGCACGTGGCTGCGTGAGCTCGCGCACCGAATTCACCCAGTCGTTCACGGCGGGACTCAGCTGGGGCAGGGGGCGCAGCGTGTGTGCCGCAGTAGCCATTACGCGTTCCTCTTGTCCGTGACGCTCGAACGAACCGCGAATTATATCCCGGGCGCCACCCTCGCCCTGATAAAGTAGCCGCGTCGAGCCATTGTGTGCCAATAGCCGGCCGCGCACCAGTTTGCAGTGAATTCATGAACATATGCCGCTCGACACGCGCGTTGCAAGCGCGTCAGTATCGGCCGCAGCCTTAGCGGCGAGCTGTGCACGGCGTGTTGGATCTCGAGGACATATTCGGTCAGGACGGCCCGCTCGCGCGGGCGCTCGCCGATTTCAAGGTGCGGCGCGAACAGCTGCGCATGGCGCAGAGCGTGAGCGCCGCGTTGACAGCGCGCGAATCGCTGGTCGTCGAAGCGGGTACTGGCACGGGCAAGACCTTTGCCTATCTGGTACCGGCGTTGCTCTCGGGCGTGCGTGTCCTCATCTCCACCGGCACGCGCACGCTCCAGGATCAGCTGTTCGCCAAGGATCTGCCGCTCGTGTGCGCGGCACTCGGGCGCCCGGCACGCGTCGCGCTGTTGAAGGGCCGGGGCAACTACCTGTGCCACTATCGCCTCGGGCGTGCCGACGCTGCCAGCGAGCAGCTGTCGCTCGGTGATGCGCCGCGCGATCGGCCGCGCGCCATGCTGGCGCGCATCCGGCGCTGGGCCCTCACCACGCAGCGCGGTGACCTTGCCGAGGTGCGCGGTCTTTCCGACTCTCACCCGGTGTGGGCACAGGTGACCTCGACGCGCGAGAGTTGCCTTGGCGTGCGTTGTCCGGAGCTCTCACGCTGTCATGTCGCGGCGGCGCGGCGCGAGGCACTCGAGGCGGACATCGTCATCGTCAACCATCACCTGCTGCTCGCCGACCTCGCGCTGAAGGAGGACGGCTTCGGGGATCTGCTCGGCTGCGCCGACGCCGTGATCCTGGATGAGGCGCACCAGATCCCGGACCTCGCCACACAGTTCTTCGGCGTCAACGTGAGCAGTCGTCAGATCGAGTCGCTCATCAAGGAGGTACGGCTCGAGCTTCTGCGCGCGACCGATACGGCGCGCGCCGGCGCGGCCGCGCCTCCACCGGTTGCCATGATCGCGGCCGGGGAGCTGGAGGAGGCATTGCGCGCGTTGCGTGCGGCGCTGCCCGCCGGAACGGGGCGTGTGTCCTGGCCGGTAGTGGCGGCGAGCCAGCCTGTCAACACGCTCATCAGCGCACTGGAGGGCCTCTCTGCCGTGCTGCTCCCGCTCGAGGAAAACGCCGCGCTCCGGCAGCTTGCCGAGCGCACGGCGGAGCTCGCTGCAAGCCTTACCCGCATCGCCGATGTCGATGAGCTGGAAGGCGCACGCACATTCGAATCGAGCGTGCGCGGCTTCAGCGTGAGTCTGATGCCCTTCGATATCTCCGCGCGCTTTCGCTCGCTGGTGGCATCGCGTCGCGGCGCATGGATCTTCACTTCGGCGACGCTTTCGGTGGGCGAGGAATTCGGACACTTCACCGGGAGACTGGGTCTTGCCGAGGCGCTGACGCTGCAGATACAGAGCCCCTTCGATCACGAGCGCCAGTCGCTGCTGTATCTGCCCGATGGATTGCCGCAACCCTCATCCCCAGGGTTCGTGGCGGAAGTGATCGGCACCGCCATCCCACTGATCGAGGCGGCGCGCGGCGGCGCCTTCGTGCTGTTCACGAGCCACCGCGCGCTCGCACAGGGAGCGGCCCTGTTGCGGGCACACTGGAGCGGGGATCCGCCCTATCGGCTGTTCGTGCAGGGCGAGGCGCCGCGCGAACGCTTGCTGCAGGAATTTCGTAGCGATGGCAATGGCGTGCTGCTGGGCACCGCGAGCTTCTGGGAAGGCGTCGATGTGAAAGGCGAGGCACTGCGGCTGGTGGTGATCGAGAAACTGCCGTTTGCGCCGCCTGATGATCCGATGGTGCGCGCGCGCATCGAGCACCTGACCGCGAGCGGTGCTAACGCTTTCCGCGACTACCAGTTGCCGGAAGCAGCGCTGGCGCTCAAGCAGGGCGCCGGAAGGCTGATACGGAGCGAGGACGACTACGGCGTGATCGCGATCTGCGATCCGCGGATGTTGGGTCGTGCGTATGGCCGGGTATTTCTTGCCGCGCTGCCGCCGATGACGGTGACCCAGGACCCCGCCGAGGCACGGCGCTTTCTCGCCCGCCATGCA
>Ga0306926_10006849_pt1 | contig 12290 bp, 10 predicted proteins | sample flu12Cox44000178_FD_203759 | JGI IMG/M metagenome (GOLD analysis project Ga0306926, IMG submission 203759) | Lab enrichment of tropical soil microbial communities from Luquillo Experimental Forest, Puerto Rico - flux8day.12C.oxic.44.000.178 (v2)... | ecosystem: Environmental > Terrestrial >... | reverse complement strand
TACTGGTCACCGGTAATTGTACGGATACCAGCTCGGCGCGTAATAGGGCTGTGCAGGATAATTGACCGAAGCCGGCGAATAATAGCCCGGCGGCGGGTAATAATACTCCGACGTCGGGGCTACCGCATAAGCCGGCGGGGCCGGCGAAGCGATGGCGGCGCCGGCGATCGCACCGCCGAGGATGCCTAGTCCGATGTCCGCTCCGACCCCTGGATCCTTGGCGTAAGTTGTCGTCGGCGCTGCCGCCAGCAAAAGCGCCGTCAGCGCACCCGCCGTGACTACACCCCGGCCAGTTTGCTTCGCCCGGCTGACATACGACATCGAAATTCTCCCTTTACCCCGGCGGATGCGACCTTCCGGATGGTCGGCAGCCTGTCCGCCCAAATGTCGGATTTGGATGTCGGTTCGCCAGGTCGGAGAAGCCGCAGCGATGCTCCGGCATCTTCCCGATATGTTCTCAGTCTAATGAGCCGAGATCCGCCCGGCCGCCTCGGCCTGCTGCCGGCGGGATCAGAGGGCGACGGTGCGCAGGCGTAGCGCGTTGGCGATCACGCTGACCGAGCTGATGCTCATCGCCGCGCTCGCGATCATCGGGTTGAGCAGCAGACCAAATGCCGGATACAGCACGCCGGCGGCGATCGGTATCGCGAGCGCGTTGAACACGAAGGCGAAGAACAGGTTTTGCCGGATGTTGCGCATTGTCGCCCGGCTCAGCCGGCGCGCCCGCACGATTCCTTGCAGATCGCCTTTGATCAAGGTGACGGCGGCACTTTCCATCGCGACATCGGTGCCGGTACCCATCGCGATGCCGACCTCCGCCTGCGCCAATGCCGGTGCATCGTTGATGCCGTCGCCCGCCATCGCGACAAAACGGCCCTGATTCTGCAATTTCTTGACCGCCGCGGCCTTCTGGTCCGGGACTACCTCGGCCACGACCTCGTCGATGCCGAGCTGGCGTGCGACGGCTTGCGCGGTGGTGCGGCTGTCGCCGGTCAGCATCACCACCCGGATGCGCTCCTGCCGCAGCGCCTGCAAGGCGTCGGCAGCACTCTCCCTGAGCGGATCGGCGACGGCGACCAGTCCCGCCGCATGCCCGTCGACGGCGACGAGCATCACTCCTTGACCTTCTTTGCGAAGCTCGTCGGCACGTTCGGGCAAGCCGTCGGGGTCGACCCCGAACGAGGCAAGAAGCGCCTGGTTGCCGGCGGCGACATGTTTGCCGTCGACCGAGCCGGTGACACCCTTTCCGGTCTGCGACGCGAAATGTTCGACGGGGCCGAGCGCGATGCCGCGTTGCTCGGCGCCCTCAACGATGGCGGCGGCGAGCGGATGCTCGCTGCCCCGTTCGAGACTGGCGACGAGCCGCAACAGCTCATTCTCGCCGACCGCACCCGTCGCCGTCACGCCGACCAGCCGCGGCTTCCCCAGGGTCAATGTGCCGGTCTTGTCGACGACGAGCGTGTCGACCTTTTCCATCAGCTCGAGCGCCTCGGCATTCTTGACGAGAACGCCGGCGCGCGCGCCACGCCCGGTGCCGACCATGATCGACATCGGCGTCGCCAGGCCGAGCGCGCAGGGACAGGCGATGATCAGAACTGCGACGGCGTTGACCAATGCAAAGCCCATCGCCGGCGCCGGCCCCCAAATCGACCACACGGTAAATGCAACAACTGCGGTCACGATGACTGCCGGGACAAACCAGGCCGAGATCGTGTCGACAAGGCTCTGGATCGGCGCGCGCGAGCGCTGCGCTTCGGCGACCATACGGACGATCCGGGCGAGGAGCGTGTCGCTGCCGACCCTCTCGGCCCGCATGACAAAGCTGCCGGTCGCGTTGACCGTCGCACCCGTCACCTTGTCCCCGGGCGCTTTCTCGGCCGGAATGGGTTCACCGGTGATCATCGACTCGTCGACGGCGCTGTGCCCCTCGAGCACGACGCCGTCGACCGGCACTTTTTCGCCCGGACGCACCCGCAGGCGGTTGCCGGGTATCACCGCGTCGAGTGCTACGTCCGTCTCGGAGCCGTCGTCGCGGACCAGACGCGCCCGTTTCGGCGCGAGAGCGAGCAGCGCGCGGATCGCGCTATTGGTCCGCGAACGTGCCCGCAATTCGAGGACCTGACCGAGCAGCACCAGGGTGACGATGACTGCCGCCGCCTCGAAATAGAGCGGCACACCGCCCTTCGGCGTGCGGAACGACACCGGAAAGATCCCCGGCGCCAGTGCCGCGACGAGGCTGTAGAAGTAGGCGACGCCGGTGCCGAGTGCGATCAATGTGAACATGTTGAGCCGGCGGGTGACGAGCGAAGCCCAACCGCGGTGGAAGAACGGCCAGCCGCCCCACAACACCGCCGGTGTCGCCAGGATCAGCTGGATCCAAACGGCACTCCGCGGCGCGATCAGCGCATCGAGGGCGGGCTTGGCGAGATGGTCGGCCATCACCATGACGAGGAGCGGCAGCGACAGCGCGACGCCGACCCAGAAGCGGCGGGTCATGTCGCGCAGCTCGGGGTTGGCGGGCTCGCCGGCAGCCGGCACCAGAGGCTCGAGCGCCATGCCGCAAATCGGACAGGAGCCCGGCGCATCGCGGACGATCTGTTGATGCATCGGGCAGGTCCACAGCGCCGCGCCGGCTGCGGTCGGCGGCGGCGCCTCGGCAGGCGCTAGATAGCGCGCCGGCTCAGCGGTAAACCGTTCGCGGCATCGGCTGCTGCAAAAGAAATAGCTGTGGCCGGCATACTCGGCGCGGTGCTTGGCCGTCGGAGGGTCGACCGACATGCCGCACACCGGGTCCTGCACCGCACCCGGTGCTCCCGCAAAATGGTGGGTGTCGTCCGCAATAGGCGACAGGGACACGGCTCCAACCATAGGAAGGGCCCTCGTAATGGGCTCGACCAAAGCTTAGATGCGCACAGATTTGCCACATTCGAGTAGCACATCGCGGTCGGACACAGAGCATGGGACTGTTCTCAAAGCGCCAAGTGCCGTTCCAGGTGACGATTTGCGGGATCGGCGAGCTAGGGCTCCATTGCGAGGCGGGGGTCACTCACGTGCTCTCGCTTCTCGATCCCGGCTCGCCCGAGCCCGAGGCCTTTGGCACATTCGACCCGCATCGGCGGCTCGAGCTGCGGTTTCACGACGTCATCGATGCCGACCCGGGTTGCGTTCCGCCGGAGCGTCCGGATGTCGAGCAGCTGTTATCCTTTGGTCGTGACCTGGGCAGCGCGAAGGGCGGGCATCTTCTCGTCCATTGCCATGCGGGAGTATCGCGTTCGACCGCGGCGGCGACATTGATCCTGGCGCAGGCGCGTCCGGACCGGCCGGCCGAGGAGGCATTGCAGACGGTCGTCCGGCGGCGCCCCCGCGCCTGGCCCAACCTGCGTATTCTCGAGCTCGGCGACGCGCTCCTCGGTCGCCGCGGTGAGATCATCGTGGCGGCGCGCGCGCACTACCGCCGCGTGCTGGAGCGCGAGCCCTGGATGATCGAGCAGATGATCGATGGCGGGCGCGGCCGCGAGGTTGCCGAAGCCGGCAGGGCCTAACCCGGCTTACCGCGCATAGTCGACCTTGAGCACGACAAAGTAGTTGTGGTCGGGGTCGAGGACGATGCCGTTGGGCCCGGCGAGGTGGCCATCGGCGGTGGCCGGGATGTGCTTCATCGCAACGGCATTGTCGACATTGCCGCCGATGACGTCGAGCTCGCCGGGCTTGATCTCGACGACGATGTCGCAGTGGCCGCCAAACCGTCCTGCCGGCAGGTCGTCGTAGGTGATCGCCCGTCGCCCCCGCCAATAGCAGATCAAATCGCCGCGCTGCGGCGCGTAGACTTCCATCCGCTCGGTCGTCAGCACGATGCCGGGCTCTTCGCCCAGTTCGTGGCGGCGGGCGGCGTTGATGTAGTCGGCGTGGGTTTCCGTATAGGGGAACCCGTTGCCGGCACCGGCCATCCGCATCACGTAGGAGATGAAGGCGGCCGACCAGGCGTAGTTGCCGTCCTGGCTTTCCGGAAAAACCTGGCCGTCCTCGTTGTGGATGCCGGTCCAGGCCTGGCTCTTCCAGCGCGGGTCGAGGCCGAGCCACCAATATTCGCCGACCCGCTGCCACATCCCTTCCTGCCGCTCCTCGTCCACCGGCAGCTCGACGTTCGGAAACACCACTTGCTGGCCAAAGGCGCGCCACTCGCGCAGCGCGATCTGCACGGCGGCCTCGCGTGAGAACGGTTCGTAGGGCCAGCGCGCAAAGGGCGGGACATGAGCGTTCAGCGATGTCGTGACGCCGGGCCTGGCGCCGGGCCCCAGCGCTTCTTCCGACGGCGCCGGGCAGCCGGCCAGCAGCACCGCCGCCAGCAGCGCAAGCCGTCGCAGCGCCGGGCTCCCCGACGACATTCGGCGGCGAATCGAGCGAGTCTCAGGTCGAGGTCGCGGCGGCTTGATCCGGCTCGCCTGGGGGCGGCTCGATGGCCGCAGCTGTCTTCGGTTCCTCGTGCCACAGCCTGATGCCGCCCGTCAGTCCATCCGTATTCGGGACGATCGAGACATCCGGCGGCAGGTGAAATGTGACGTCCTTGGCATTGCCGCCGCCGAGATAGAGGTGGTCAAACCGCACGACGACGCGGAGGATATCGATGACCTTGGCGACCCGCTTGCCCCAGGCCTTTTTGCCCTTTTTTTCGCGGGCGGTGTTGCCGATGTATTCGTCGTAAGTCTTGTTACCGCTGACCGGGTGGTGGGCGAGCTCGAGATGCGTCATGATCTCGCCGTCGCGGAAGATCGACGTGCCGGCGCCGGTGCCGAGGGTCAGCACCATTTCCACACCACGGCCCTTGATCGCGCCAAAGCCTTGCACGTCGGCATCGTTGAGCACCCGCACGGGCTTTCCCCAACGCTGGGCGAGTGCGGATTGCAGGTCGAAGCCCGCCAGCACCTCGCTGCCGAGATTGGGGGCGGTCAGCACGCGTCCGTCGCGCACATAGCCGGGAAAGCCGACCGACACCCGCTCGAAATCGCCAAGTGGGCTCACCGCTTTGTCGATGGCGCCGACCAACGCTTCGGGAGCGACCGGCTTTGCCGGGGTCGGCACCCGTTGCCGCTTGCCGATCATGCTGCCGCCATTGTCGAGCAGGGCCGCCTTGATCCCGCTGCCGCCGATATCGATCGCGAGCGTGCGAGGCTGGTTCATGTTCTTTCTTCCCTGCCGGAGTGGACAAATTCAGGATAATGCACGCTCGGGTCCACTGTCATCGCCGATCGCGAGTGTGTAGTGGCCGTTAGGCCGGCACCCGAGAGTGTGGCGGCTGGAGGCGCCTTCGGGCTGCCCCATTTAGTCGTGCTATAACAGGGCGGCAAGACGCCTCGCAGCGGAGCGGCGATGGGAATTTCCTCGGTCTTCGGGATCGTACCGGCGTTGGCCGTCATGGTGTCGCTTGCCGTGGCGCCGGCGGTAGGGGCAGACGTCCCGCCCGACCCGAAGGATCTCGTCAAGACTGCGCTTGTTGCGGAGACCCAGTCGGTTGCTCCGGCCTCGACCTTGTGGGTCGATCTTCATCTCGCGATCAAGCCCGGCTGGCATATCTATTGGCGCAATCCCGGCGACTCCGGCCTGCCGACGACAATCGACTGGCAGCTGCCCGCGGGGTTCTCGGCCGGCGCCATCTCCTGGCCGGTTCCCGAGCGCTTTGTGCAAAGCGGCATCGGCAATTACGGCTATGCTGGTGCCACCGATCTGCTGGTGCCGATCACCGTGGCAAAGGAAGTCGCCATAGGCGGCACCGCGGTCCTGGCGGCAGACGCGTCCTGGCTCGTCTGCGCGGAGATCTGCATACCGGGTGGCGCCGAGCTGTCGCTGAGCTTGCCCGTCGTCGCCGCGCCCGCCGCACCCGATCCGAATGCCGCGGCGTTCTTTGCCGAAGCCCGCCGTCGCCTGCCGGTCGCGGCACCCTTCGAGACCAGCTTTGTCTCCGGCGCCGACGATTACCGGCTACTGGTTCCGGAGGGCGCCCTCATCGGGTTGCGCGATCCGAGCGGGATATTTTTCCCAAACGACCCGTCGCTGATCGACCACGCCGCCGAGCCGCGCACAAACCGCCGCACGGACGGCCTCGAAATCGTGCTGAAGAGAGCAGCGGCGACCGCCGCCGTGCCGGCGACGCTCGACGGCGTGCTGGCATTGCGGGGTAAGGACGGGACCGCGCGGGCCTTCGAGGTCAGCGCCACCCCCGCCGTTCGGCTGCCGGCCGAGACCGGTCTCGAGTGGTGGCAGGCGCCATTGCTCGCCTTTCTCGGCGGCATCGTGCTCAACGCGATGCCCTGCGTCTTCCCGATCCTGTCGCTGAAGCTCTTAAGCCTCGTCCGGCAAGCGCATGGCCACCGCGTGGAGCAGCTGGGCCACGGTTTGGCCTATACCGCCGGGGTGTTGGCCAGCTTCGCGGCGCTCGGCGGCGCGCTGCTGGTCCTGCGCGCCGGTGGCCGCGCGATCGGTTGGGGCTTTCAGCTGCAGACGCCGGTCTTTGTCGCAGTGATCGCCTATCTGCTGTTCGCGATGGGGCTGAGCCTTTCCGGTGTGGCTAGCTTTGGCGCCGGCCTTTCGGGGGCCGGCGGAAGGCTGGCCGGCCGGTCGGGTGTGGCCGGCACGTTCTTCGCCGGGGTATTGGCGACGATCGTTGCGACCCCGTGCACGGCACCCTTTATGGGTGCCGCACTGGGCTTTGCGCTGATCGCACCCGAGGCGGTCGCGATCGGGATCTTTCTGGCGCTCGGCCTCGGTCTCGCTGCGCCCTACCTCGTCGCGACAATTATTCCCGGCTGGCAGCGCCTGCTGCCGAGGCCCGGCGGGTGGATGGAGCTGGTCAAGCAGCTCCTCGCCTTCCCGCTCTACGGCACGGTTGCTTGGCTCATGTGGGTGCTGATCCAGGAAGCCGGGCCGGGCGCGTCGCTGGGCGCCCTGTTCGGCCTGGTGCTGGTCGGCTTCGCCGTCTGGGTCTATGGGCAAACCCGGCTCGCCGCGCGGCGAGGACGCCGGCTCGGCACCGGGCTCGCCGCGGCCGGGACCGCCGCTGCAATTTTGCTCGCCGTCTCTTTACCCACCACCGGCGCGGGAATGGCGAGTACCGCGGCGCAGGACCGGCTCGCTTACGAGCCGTTCACGGCGCAGCGGCTTTCGGCGCTCGAGGCCGCGGGCAAGCCCGTCTTTGTCAATCTGACGGCTTCGTGGTGTGTGACCTGCCTGATCAACGAGCGCGTCGCCCTCGACAGCGAGGCGGTGCGTCAGGCCTTTGCCGCGCGCGGCATCGTCGCACTCAAGGGCGACTGGACGACGCAAAACCCGGAAATCACCGCTCTGCTGCAGCAGTTCGGACGCAGCGGGGTGCCGCTCTATCTGCTCTATCGCGGCAACGGCGAACCCGTGATCCTGCCGCAGATCCTTACCGCGGCAAGCGTGCTCGACGTGCTCGGCAAAGTTTGACCATGTCGCCGCCACCCCGGGCCGGTCCAGCGAGGGTAACCCCTACAGCATTCGGCTGCCGACAGCGGAAAATTACGTTTTGTCACCTCTAAAATACCACTTGGGCAACAAAAACTAGTTATAGATCAGCGCCTTGGTTGCCATATTAACGAACGGCCGGCAGCCGAATTTTGGGGTTCAAATCGTCGGTTGGCAGCCGAACGGCAATGGAATTCGGCAGCACTATCTTTTCCTCATCATTTGCATCCATCTGATTATAGCAATTGACTTTGTAACACGCAAGCGTTACGCCTGTGCGGTCCCACCTCCGCAAGGCGCCAGCTGGCCGCAGATCGCCTAAGCTGGCTGCGTGAGCAATCCGCTCGGTCTAGGAGCTCTTACCCGAGATTGGTCGGCGAGTTGCAGAGACGCCGAGCAAATCCCGCTAAACGTGTCCAGGGGCCTGCGGTTCGATGATTGGCGACAATAGGGCTTGCAAACCCCCCGGACCCACGGCACGGGGCATCCCGCGACCGCCGCACAGCATCGCCGGCGAGGCCATCGAGTAAGACCGGGGTAACTTAGGGAGAATCACCTCTGCATCGCCTGGGTCACCGCACCACCGGTGGCGGTGCGGGCGCCGTCGACGACGTATTGCGCACCGGTGATCGCCGGGGCGAGGTCGGAGCACAGAAACAGCACGTGTTGGCGATCTCGTCGGGGGTGACATAGCGGCCGATCGGGATGGCCGACTGGTAGCGCCGGCCGACACTCGCCGGGTCGGCCAGGTTGAGTTGGGCCTCGAGTGAGTGGATCATCCTCGTGTCGACCGGGCCGGGGCAGACCGCGTTGACCCGGATGCCCTGGCGGGCGATCCCGCCGGGCGCGGTCTTGGTCAAGCCAATCACCGCATGCTTCGAGGCGATATAAGCCGGCATCCGGGGGTCGCGACAAGCCCGGCGACCGAGGCGGTGTTGACGATCGCACCCCGCTTTTGCTGCAGCATGACCGGCAGCACGTGGCGCAGGCCGAGGAAGACACCCTTGACGTTGACCGCGATGACCTGGTCGAAGGCGTCCTCCTCATACTCGGCGGTGTGCGCCCATTTGCCTTCGATGCCGGCATTGTTTAAGAAGCAGTCGATCGCGCCATAGGTGTCGAGTGCGGCTTTGACATAGGCCCGCAAATCGGCCGATTTGGTGACGTCGGCGGCGACGAAATGCGCCGCGCCGCCCTGCGGTCGGATAACATCACCCTCGCGGAGGGCAGGGATCGCTGCTGTCACCAAACCCCTGTATGCTGAGCTTAACCAAGCGGGCGTAACGGGAGACGGATATGGAGGTATTGACGGTAATCGCCGCAGCGCTGGCGTTCGCAGGCGGCGAGGCGGCAAAGGCCGCCATCGGCGAGGGCGTCAAGGAGGCCTACCACGCGGTAAAGGATTTTCTCTTCCGCAAATACCCTCAGGTCGATCTGGCCGCAGTTGAAAAGGCGCCCCAGTCGAAGGGGCAGCAGTTGGTACTGGTCGAGAATTTGACGAGTTCGGGAGCGGCCGCCGACGCGGAATTCTCGCCGCTGGCGAAGCGGCTCGTGGATACTGTTGCAGCCGAGGTCCGAAAGACCGGCCCACAAACAGGTGTGCAGCTCGACGATTTCGAATCCGCTTCTCTGCGCATTAATGACGTGATCGCCTCAGGAACCGGGGTTCTGATCAAGAAGGGTCGGATCGAGGGTCACGCCGAAATCACCGGCATTCGCGCCGGCGTCGCGGAGGATCAAAACCCAAAAAAACCGTGACGGCGGCTGCGGCCGGCCCTGCCGCCGTCATTCTCGATCACGTCTGGGTCGGAGCCGGCATTCACATTCATACGGGCGGACCGGCCGAGGCGCGCGAGCCGTTCCTGCCGTGGCGCGACCTGCCCGACGACCCCGATGCGGTGTTCGCGCTGCTCTCATGGCATGCCCGGCTGGCGCCGCTGACCGGCCGAGAGAAAGACAAAGAAACGCTGCTGCGATGGGCGCGGAAGGGACGCAACACCCGCATTCGTCTGCTGTCGGGGCCTGGCGGTGTCGGCAAGAGCCGGCTCGCGGCCGAGATCGCCTGCGCGCTGCGCGCTGAGGGCTGGACCGCCGGCTTCATTCGCCCGGACGATCCGATTGTTGTCCCGCTGCGACGCGCCGGGTTGTTTCTGGTTGTCGACTATCCCGAGGAACATCCGGACGAAGTGCGCACTTTGCTGCGTGAGGTTGCCTCGCGCGAGTTGGGAGATGTCCCGGTGCGCCTCCTCGTTCTCAGCCGCGAAGGCGGGGATCGGTGGTTCGATCTCGTCGAAAGCGCGCACGCCGGCGAGCTGATGGACGCGCAAGAGGTGGGCTTGAGCGGATTGGCGGCGGCCGAGCCGGAGCGGGTCTTCTCTGGGGCGCTACAGCGCTTGGCCGAGCATTACCGGCAGGCGATCCCCGCAGTGTCTGGTGACGCTGTGCGCAGCTGGGTCGCGCTAAACCCGGGGTTGCACGGCTTGCCGTTGTTGCTGACCGCGGCCGCCATTCACATGTTTCTGAACCCTGACGCCGCACTCGGCTTCAGCGGCACCGCCGTCATCCAAGCCCTGACAGACCGGGAATGGGCGCGGCTCGCCAACACCGCGCGGGCCGCCGGGCTCCCGGATCGACGCAGCGCAGGACGCGTTGTCGCGCTGGCCTCAGTGCCGGGATCCCTCGACGCTTCCGCATTGCGTCGACTGGCAGAGCCGACGCTCGAGATCGGTCTGCCTCCGCCAGATCGCGTGATCGACGCTATGAACACGGTTCCATGGTGGCATCAGGGACGCGTGCCCGCGCCGCAACCGGACATCATGGCCGCCGCGCTGCTGCTGAAAATTCTCTCGGAGCGATCGGACAAAGCCGCAGAATGGCTATGGGCCGTGATAGAGGGCGCTGTTGCCGCGCCGCTGATTGACCGGCTCGGACGCCTCGCCTTCGATGCGATAAACGTCGCCGGCTCCGTCAGCGGCCTCACGCAATATCTGCGCAAGATCATCGCCGACGACCCGTCGCGGGCGTTTCAACTCCGGCTCCTCAGCTACGAGGACCACCCGCCGTTTGGGCTGGCCAGCTTTGCGGCCGACATTGCTGGAGCGCTGTTGGCGACCGTAAGTGACGAGGCAGAGCGCGCTCGTCGCCTCGGCAACCTGTCGCGTCGCCTGAGCGATGCTGGCGACGGTGCGGGTGCCTTAACGGCGATCCGCGGGGCGGTGGACAGCTTCCGCCGGCTGGCGCAGGCCAACCCGGTGCGCTTTGCCCCCGACCTCGCCTCGAGCCTCAACAACCTGTCGGTTCACCTGAGCGATGCTGGCGACGGTGCGGGCGCCTTCGCGGCGATCCGCGAGGCGACGGACAGCTACCGCCGACTGGCGCAGGACAACCCGGCGCGCTTTGCCCCCGACCTCGCCATGAGCCTCCTCAACCTGTCGGTTGACCTGAGCGATGCCGGCGACGGTGCGGGCGCCTTCGCGGCGATCCGCGAGGCGGTGGACGGCTACCGCCGACTGGCGCAGGAGAACCCGGCGCGCTTTGTCCCCGACCTCGCGCTGAGCCTCAACAACCTGTCCCTTTGCCTGCACGATGCTGGCGACTGGGCCGGTGCCTTGACAGCCATCCGCGAGGCCGTGGAGATCCGTCGCCGATTGGCGCAGGACAACCCGGCGCGCTTTGCCCCCGACCTCGCGCAGAGCCTCAATAACCTGCCGGCGGCCCTGAGCGATGCCGGCGACAGCGCGGGCGCCTTGGCGGCGATCCGCGAGGCGGTGGAGATCGGTCGCCGGTTGGCGCAGGACAACCCGGCGCGCTTTGCCCCCGACCTCGCGGCGAGCCTCAACAACCTGTCGGTTCACCTGAGTGACGCCGGCGACGGTGCGGGCGCCTTCGCGGCGATCCGCGAGGCGGCGGACAGCTACCGCCGGCTGGCGCAGGACAACCCGGCGCGCTTTGCCCCCGACCTCGCCATGAGCCTCCTCAACCTGTCGAACCGCCTGAGCGATGCCGGCGACGGCGCGGGTGCCATCACGGCGATCCGCGAGGCGGTGGAGATCCGTCGCCGGCTGGCGCGGGACAACCCGGCGCGCTTTGCCCCTGACCTCGCGGGGAGCCTCGTCAACCTCTCAAACCGCCTCAGCGATGCCGGGGACGGTGCCGGTGCCTTGGCGGCGATCCGCGAGGCGGTGGAGACCTATCGACGATTGGCGCAGGACAACCCGGAGCGCTTTGCCCCTGACCTCGCGTTGAGCCTCAACAACCTGTCGCTTCGCCTGAGCGATGCCGGCGACGGTGCAGGTGCCTTGGCGGCGATCCGAGAGGCGGTGGAGATCCGCCGCGGATTGGCGCAGGACAACCCGGCGCGGTTTGCTTCGGCTCTCGAGACAAGCCTGGCTATCCTCAGCCGGCTGGAGCCGAAAAAATTCTAGCTCTGCATCGCCTGAGTGACCGCGCCGCCGGTGGCGGTGCGGGCGCCGTCGACGACGTATTGCGCGCCGGTGATCGCCGAGGCGAGGTCGGAGCACAAGAACAACACAGTGTTGGCAATCTCGTCGGGGGTGACGTAGCGGCCGATCGGAATCGCCGCCTGGTAACGCCGCCCGACACTCGCCGGGTCGGAAGGGTTGAGCTGGGCTTCGAGCGAGTGGATCATCCGCGTGTCGACCGGGCCGGGGCAGACCGCGTTGACCCGGATGCCCTGGCGGGCGACCTCGCCGGCCGCGGTCTTGGTCAAGCCAATCACCGCATGCTTTGAGGCGACATAAGCCGGCATTCCGGGGGTCGCGACAAGCCCGGCGACCGAGGCGGTGTTGACG
>Ga0306926_10006847_pt1 | contig 12291 bp, 8 predicted proteins | sample flu12Cox44000178_FD_203759 | JGI IMG/M metagenome (GOLD analysis project Ga0306926, IMG submission 203759) | Lab enrichment of tropical soil microbial communities from Luquillo Experimental Forest, Puerto Rico - flux8day.12C.oxic.44.000.178 (v2)... | ecosystem: Environmental > Terrestrial > Soil... | reverse complement strand
GTGACGGAATCCCATGTCGCGCCCTGATCGATCCAGCTCTTCACCAGGGCGATTTCTGCGGAATTCAGCGCAGGCACGGGAGGCATCGGCATGGCGGGCTGCTCGAATCCGGCAACGCGCCGATAAAGCGGGCTAGCCTCCGCACTGCCGGGAACCACCGCCGGGCCTTTCTCGCCCCCTTTGAGCATCCCGTCGCGGCTGCTCAAATCGAGCTTCGACATCTTGAGCGACGGTCCGTGGCATTGGAAGCAGCGTTGCAGGATGGGAAGCACGTCGTTGGCGGATACCCGAGTCTGGGCGTGAGCACGGGGTGGCGCCGACCAGTTGATCAAAGCGACAACTACCGCCATAAGCGCCAGCACCACGTGCCAAGAGCTCGGCCGTACCCTGCGAATGGATTGCCGCATACACTTTTGCCCTCCCGGTAATACAGACAAACTCTGAGTTGTTAGCGATTATAGTCGAGAAATTCGCCAAAGTCCTTTGGAAATCCTGTAGCGTACCTGAAGCAAACTATGAGGGCGTTCTTTGAGGTGCTAAGTCACAGGATTTAGGGCGGCTTCGGAGCATTCAGCGGACCCGTCCTTGGGCCCAGTTAATAGCCACCGTCACGGGCGAAGAGGATTCCACCGGCAGGTTGAAGAGGAAGCGTCGCCCATTGGCCGCCGCTTCATACCGGCTTCGCCGTGTGGTCGCTTCCAAATGTGCCGCGAACAGGGGCTTGGCCAACCCTGGCTCGAAAACCGGCGCGTCCGTTTTCACGTCCATGGCGATCAGCTTGTCGCCGCCGGTATAGTACAGCTCTTTGCCGTCTTTTCGCCAGCTCGGCTCCATTCCGCCGTCGGTGGAAACCTGCCACTTGCCCTCCGAGGGTGGAAAGCTCTGGACATACACCTCCGATCGTCCCGATTGGTTCGAAGTATATGCCACCCAACGCCCATTCGGAGAAATTCTGGCGTTCTCCATGGCATACGGTCCCCATGATCTGATGTTCCCTTCCAACGGCAGCGCCCACGTGATTGGGCCAATCCGGTAGAGAAGAAGCCGTCCGTCAGGAGACCATTGGTGGATGAAATCGTTTTCTCCTGAATGCAGCAGTAGTTTCGGCTGTGACGCACCCGCGACCTCTTTCTGGTAGATGTCGATGACGCCATTGCGCAACATGTTGAACGCAATGCGCCGGCTGTCCGGAGACCAAACCGCATTGGTTTCGTCGGCGGGATCAAAAGTAAAACGGGAAGCGGCCCCGGTAGCCAGGTCAAACAGCCATAGATCCCTCGTCCTGCTCCGCACGTCCATCCGCGAGACGACCAATCTCTTTTCATCCGGTGAAAGCGACGGATTGGAATAGTCGCCGGGCTCACCGACGCGTCCCGTTCGTTTGCCTTGACGGTCGAGCCAGACCAGTTCGCTCGAGCCGGTGTCGACGCGCGTGCGATACGCCAGAACGCCGTTCCCTGATGCGGAAACCGCCACGCGGGATGTACCTCCTGCCACGGCGACCAACACGCGCTCGGCCACTTGAAACGGTGCGCCCGTCAATCCGAGCTTCGCCATATCGAAGGCTTGCGCCATGAGATCGGTGCCGCGAGTGAACAGCAGATAACCCGCGTTTGCGCCAACACCGGCATAGGCTGCGTTGGTGTTGGAGTTGACGAGGCGCTTGCTCGTGCTAGAATCCAAGGCTCCGAGGTAAATGCCAGCGTTCTCAAGCCGCTCGCTCTGCACGAAGTAGACGAAATGACGGCCATCGGGGAGGAACTGCGGAGCAGAGTGACGGATCTCGCCACTGGCGGTGTCGACACGCCGGAGGCGCGCCGGCTCTCCTCCCGTGGCCGCGACCCGGTAGATCTCGGGCCGTTCCGTGGTCTCGAACAGAATCACGCCATCACGGCTCCAAGTGCCTGAGGACCGCCCGACGGGCGTGTCGCAAACGGTTTGGGTGGCGCTACTCTCGAGATCAAGTGTCTTGAGTTTTCCGCCGGCAAAAAATGCAACCGAACGGCTATCCCAAGACCAGAATGCCGAATCGACTAGTTCGGTTCCAGCGAGAGGTGATGCTGCCAGCGATCCCAGAGACCGTAGCCAGAGCTGCCTGCGACCGTCTGCCGCTACTCCGATGAACACCAGCCGCTCGCCGTCCGGCGAAACGGACATCGAGTCGATGTCCGGCATCGACACGCGGTCGGGAGGCGAGACTAAAAACCGCACCTCACGTTGGCGCGATGGCTCCTGACGCAGATAAAGCCAGGCAAAAACCAGCGCGGCGGTTGTCGCCACAGAAGTCGCAATCCAATAAAACCACCGAGGGAGGCGGCTCGCCGCTGGCGCCGGGGCGGCAGGCTGCCCGTTCTCGAACTTCTCGGCCGGGTGCGGGCGCACCTCCGCGGGTGTCGGCGGTTGGGAGGCCGTCCGGAAACTGCTGTCAGAGGGGCCGTTTGCCTCAATTTCAACTACATCGCGGCTGAAGCGATATCCGTAGCGCGGAAGGGTTTCAATCCAGTCCGTCCCGGTCTCACCCAATACCTTTCGTAAAGCCGAGATCTGGAAGGATAAATTAGCCTCTTCGACGAAAGTGTCAGGCCACAGAGCATTCATCAACTCTTTCTTGGTGAAGACGCGGCCGCGCCCTTCCACCAACAGCAGCAGGAGATCAAACGTTTTCGGCGGAATCGCCAGGTGCCGGCCTTCCCGAATCAGCAGTCGCCGCAAGGAATCCAGCCTGTACGGCCCGAATTCATACAAAGCACCGGTTGCATTCCCCATCGCAGCCTCTGAGGCTCCACCGAAAGCTTAACCCGCTTTATTTTAGCTCCGTCTTCCGGGTCTGATCCCATCGCCTTTCAGGGGATCAGCTTCCAGCCTCCACCTCGAAGAATGGCGGAATTTGTCGAGTATCGCACCAGCGTGCGCGCCAGCAGCTGAGGCGGATTTGTCAAGCGAGGGAAGCGGCGATCATACGCGGCGCGGCGGCACCGGATCCGATCCACATGCTGGTGTCGGCGCCGCCGGACATACGCAGTTTCAGTGGCCTGTATGGAGGCGCGGCTCGCAGAGTGTTTGGGCTCTGTGTCGCGAAACAGTTGCGCATCCCTAGACCGCTCCCTGTGGGATGAAGCGTTTCATGGCGCTGCCTCCTTGCCAGGGTTCCCTTGGTTCAATGATTCCCCTACCCGCTTGTTACGCAGGGCGCTTCGGAACCGACGATCCCCGCACAATGTGTTAGAGATGACGCCTTCGATCGAGCGCTTTCAATAATGCAGACTTGAGGAATTTCTAAGGAAACACCGAGAGACTTTCGAGCGCTGGTTTGAACTTTAGCTTGCACCACCTCGGAATCAGTGATGGACCTCTCCAGTGCGGCCCAGGCCAAATGTAAACAAGGAGTTCCCCGCGGCGATAGAAACGTACTGCGCGCCATCCACGGTGTAGGTAATGGGGGCCGCTGCTACCTGTGAGCCGAGATAGCACTTCCAAAGCTCCTTGCCCGTTTTGGCGTCCAGAGCGAAAAAATATCCTTCACGGTTGCCGGAAAAAAGGAGATCGCTCGCGGTGGTAAGGATGCCACCGTCGCTGACATCGCGCATCTTGTAATCCCAGACCTTCTCGCCAGTGGCCGTATTGAGCGCCCGCACCACGCCATATCCCCATTCGGGCCCCCATTTGATAAAAGGATCTCGCAAAAGGGATTGAAACGGTGCTCGTGCAGCGCCACCGGTGAAGGGTTTTCCGGGTTCATAGTTCTGATCCCACTGGAAGTAGGTGGTGTGATAGTCTTCCCAGGCCGTGAGATAGTAGAGACCCGTGCGCGGACTGAATGCGGGCGAATACCAGTTCGTCCCTCCCTGAACCCCGGGGTAGGTGTCGGTGCCGCCGACGCTGGGACTCTTGCCCGGCGCTTTGATGGGCTTGCCACTTTCGTCAATTCCGCTGGACCACGTCTGCTTCACGAAGGGTTTTCCGAGGAGGAACTCGCCGCTCATCCGGTCTAGTACGTAGAAGAACCCGTTCCGGTTCCCCCACAGCATCGTCTTGCGTAGCTTGCCCTTCCAACTCAGGTCCGCCAGGACGGGAACCTGAACCGAGTCAAAGTCCCATTCGTCATTCGGCGTGAACTGGTAATACCATTTCAACTTGCCGGTATCGGCATCGAGCGCCACCACCGAATCAGTATAGAGGTTGGCGCCTTGGCGGACAGCGGGATTCCAATCAGGTCCGGGATTGCCCGTGCCCCAATAGACCAGGTTCAGGTCGGCATCGTAGGAACCCGTCACCCATACTGACCCCCCTCCTGTTTTCCACGAATCGCCGGCCCAAGTTTCATTGCCAGCTTCCCCGGGATGGGCCGTCGTATTGAACCTCCAGACTTCGCGGCCGGTCTGGGCGTCGAACGCGGCGAGAAAACCGGCGATCCCGCGCTCGCCACCAGCCGGTCCCACAACCACTTTGTCCTTGACGACCAGCGGCGCCACCGTCACCGCATATCCCTGGGTGTACTCGGCGACTTGGGTGTCCCATTTCTTGCGCCCGGTGGCGGCATCGATGGCTACGAGGTGGGCATCCAGCGTGCCCACAAACAACGTGTTGTCGAGAATCGCAAGCCCCCGGTTGACGTTGCCGCAGCAGACATATGTTGTTTCGGGCATCGGGTATTGGTAGATCCAGAAAGGCCGCCCGGTGCGGGTATCAATTGCCACTACCTTATTCCGGGGCTCCGTCACGTACATGACGCCATCGACCACCAATGGAGTGGCCTCGAATTTTTCGAGCGATTGCGCCTGCCATACCCACTTTAGGTTGAGGGTTGCTACATTCTCTTGCTTAATTTGGCTCAGGCGGCTGTAATGCGTACTCTGTAGGTTGCCGTTGTAGGTAAGCCAGTTCTGCGGTTCATTTACGGCGCGAAGCAGCCTCTCGAACGATACCTGCGCCGGAAGCACTCGCCCAACGATTGCCGCAAAAGTCACCGCCAGTGCCAAGCGTCTCATTGCTGCACCTCGTGGTTAGTTTGTGCGCGCAAGCCCGCCAGGTATGCGACCAGATCTTCCAGATCAGACGCCTTGAGCTTTCCCTTAAAGGACGGCATGGGTGAAGTCCGCACGATTTCGTAGCTCGCCAAGTCGACTTTCCATACCGACCGCAAGCGGCCGGACGATTCGAGGATTTGAAAGGAATCGGTATCCTCGTTCATCCGGATGCCACTGATCATCTGTCCGGTTTTGGTACGGGCGCGAAGGGACCAATAGTCCGGGTCCACCTCGGCATCGGGATCGGTCAGCGCATTTTCCAGTTGGGCCAGCGTACGACGCGAGCCGATTTCGGTCAAGTCCGGGCCGGCGAACCCCCCGGGCTTTCCCGCGGTGTGGCATTGTGCGCAGCCGTTGTCGTTAAAGACCTGCGCGCCCCTGACAGGGTCGCCCGGCGCGTGGCTCGCGCCCTTGGCGATATTCGCCGACCGCAGGAACGAAATCAGTTGCCACACTTCGCGGCCCTCGAGTTTAAAGCCGACCATCGGCGTTCCTGGTACGCCTTTGCTTATGACGGCGAAGAGCGCTTCGTCGGAGTTGCCGTGCCGGAAAACCCCGGTCGTCAGACTCGGTCCGGCGGCGCCGGATGCATCGAAGCCATGGCAAGCCGCACACTGCGAACGAAACGATCGCTCTCCTGCGGCTATGTCGTCAGCCGCGGAGAAGGGGTTGCGAATGACATTGCTACGATCCTGTCCGGCCAATACAGCTATCCCGAAGCAGCACAAGGCACCCAAGAACCGCACTTTCTTGACAAGCATTACCACCTCTTGCGCCACGTGGTTTGCGGCATCCGCTCCGGCGTCGCGAGTCGGTTTCCCTTGTGTCTCAAGCCCCCTCCGGGAGCGGCCGCTTGCAACAGTGTATCCGGAAATCGTGCCGCCGGCCAAGAGCCTTCGACGGAGAAGGGAATAAAGCCGTGATACACGAGTCCTCCGCTGGTCGTCATCTGTCGAGAACACCACCTGAGGGCCTGGCAATTCGCCTGGTCGAACATCTTTGCAAGTCAGCCGATTGACAGCCATCGTGTTTTGCGGTTAATGTGCAGTTTTACGCCCACAGCGAGGGAGGTTACCTAAAGTGAAGATCGACTATCGACTTACGGCCTGGGGAACGATGGAATTCCGCGCATGCGCATCAGTTCTATTCGGCGTGCTGACGCTGTCTGCTCTCTTTGCCGTGAGGGCAATGGCTGCGGACAGCCCCGTCTATGTGGAAAATCAACGGGTGCTTGACAATTTCGGAAAGCCAGGCGGAAACCCTCTGGTTCCCGGTGACGCTTACCGCGTGCAGACCGACCGACGCACGGCGAACGGCAACATTGAAATCCATGACAAAGAAACGGACATCTTCTACATCATCGACGGCAGTGCGACTATCATTGTTGGTGGGACGGCGATTGACCCGAAGCCGACGCGGCCCGGTCAGATGACCGCGAGAGATATCCAAAACGGGCAGACCTACAGTCTCAAGAAAGGGGACGTCTTGGTTATACCTGCGGGGCAGCCGCATTGGTTCAAGCAGGTCAATGGGTTCATCAATTACTTAACCGTTAAGTCAGTCAAGCAATAGCGTAGCGCAGCTCTCGTCATTGCTGCGCAGCCGAGGAGCTGATGTTCGTTTCTCCGATGCAAGGTCTCGAAGTGCGGGGTGTAGTTTCGGACATCGTCAAACGAGAGAGTTTTCCAACAAGACTTCGTGCCGGCGGCAACCAATGATTTTCACAGTCTGCGCGCGTTCCTGTCTCCAGCAACAGGATTCCTCCACGAGTCTCGGTCGCAGGATTCGCTCTCTTGGGTAGACGGAGCATATTTTTCCTTGTTGCAGGCATGCGATCCGAGAGAAGTCTTCATTTCCCGAGCTTCGCGATTTTGGCGTGTCGTAGGAGGATGTCACTTGGCTAGTTCATTCGATAGAGCAGTACCTTCGCTCGCATTGCCCGATCTCATTCTAAGTTCCGCCGAGAACAGGGTTCGGAGCAGCCACACGTCGATCGCTGGGGTTCACCACAGACGCGGACAAATAGCCTTGAAAAGGCGACGTGTTCTCGGATGGTATTCTAATCGGGAGCATGATGCAGGCTGCCAGAGAGATTATCGTTACTTAAGCCGCTGTCTCGTCAATGCCACACGGGTTGAAGGAAGTTTCACCGCATCGTAAGAGGGGATCCCACATTTATGTGCCAATTCACGTGGCTTTGGATAGCGACGGTGGTTGCGGTGGCGGTTGTGGACGTTGGCGCGGAAACCGGCGGCGGCGTAAACGTCTACGTTAAGGAGGATGCCGGTATCCGTCGGACGGCTTATCCTGTGGGCGTTAGAGTGCCCTTTCCCAAGGGCTCGTTGACAGATCCCGGAAGAGTGCGCCTTCTGAACGGCGGAATGGAGATGCCGGCCCAGGTCGCTGTGGACGGCAAATGGGCGGACGGCTCGGTCCAATGGCTTTCTGTGGATTTTAACGCGAGCATTGGGCCGATGGAGTCGCAGACTCTCACCCTTGAATATGGCGCGGGGGTGAAACCCGGCATCGACTTGCGGGGCCTCACGGTCACCGAGAACAACGACAGTGTCGAAGTCGGACGGGTGCGATTCAACAAGAGCGGCACACCCCTGGTTGCTTCCGTAAACTATCGCAGCGAAGAGATCGGCCGGGGAACGAACGGACTGGTGGTTACGGATTCAAGCGGCAGGGATTACGATCTGACCAACGCGGCTGGGTTGCGCGTCGAAGTCGCGAAGCGTGGACCGCTGTATGTAAGCATCCGCTACTCCGGGACGATTGCCGTCGAGGGAGGCTACAGCGCGCCATTTGTGGTGACGGCCGAGATGCCGAACAGCAAATCGTGGGTCAAGCTGTCGGCGAACGTCGAGGACCCCCAGAGGCGGCTGACGGAGATTTCTTTCCACACGCCCCTGGCATTCGGACCCCTACCGTGGTTTTGGGACTTTGGCACTAACCATTGGACATACGGCACGCTGCGCAATCCAGGGGATGGTGTGACGCTCATGGCCCTTGTGACGAGTGCGGGCGCTCAAGAGTGGACGGTGAGGACGCGCGTGAATGGGGCGGAACAAACGTACGAGACCGGTGTAGTATCGCGTTCCCAGATGATCCGCTGGGGACACTTTCAGGATGGGAAGGAGGTGGTAGCGTTTGCAGTGGAGAATCGATGGGCAGAGCCGGGTACCTATCGGCTCACCTTGACCGGCGATGGTCAAACGGCGTTTCGCTTTGCGCCAGCCATGCGAGCGGTGCGACATCACCTGGCCGTTTATGAGCACTATGTGCCGGTGCCCGTCCAGACCACGGCCGCGACCAGCCCGTCATCGATTCTGAATCCGCTGACCGCAGTCTGCGACAAAAAGCAGTATGCCGCCGCAGGAGTTCCCGCTCCGCGCTGACGATGTCGCGGCCGGTCGCGCTCGACAGTGCAGCCGCATTTCGGGCAGGCCCGAGATGGAGTGGCCGAATCATTCGGCAAGATCGCCCGGGCCAAGGCAAAGCGCCGCCAAAGGGATCGATCTCGATACGCTTATCCTTTTCAGGCGCGCCTCATCGAGTCAAACCACATGAACCGCTAACTTCTCGCGGGCAAACCTTCGGATATCTGCGCGCTGAAGAATTACTGCGCAGCAGTGGAAGGTGCGACGTGCGCGGCCAGCGGCGGAAACGTGCCGCGCCGCCGTTTGATGTCCTTGACAAGCTTTAGAGGGCTGGCCATAATAAACGCCGCGCCTCGAGCTAAGGAGGATCTTCACATGTGTAAAGCAATTTCTCTGTCGATTTTGCTTTTATTCGCGTTGGTCTTGACGGGGACAACAGCCTTTGGCCAAACTCCCACCGGGGTCATCTCGGGGACTGTGACGGATGAATCCGGCGCTGTGATCGCCAACGCCGCGATCACCATTACCAACAAGACCACCAGTATGGTCCGAAAAATCAACGCCAATGCGGCCGGCATTTTCAGCGCGTCTGTGCTAGATTCCGGCGAATACGAGGTTCGGGCCGAACTGCCCGGTTTTCGCACGACCGTTCGCGACGCCACCGTGACCGCCGGTAACACGACCACGGTCGATATGGCGATGCGGATTGGCCAGTCCAATGAAGTGGTCACCGTCGAGGCAGCAGCAGCTCAGATCAGTTACGAAAGCCACAGCGTCGCCGGCAACATCCCGCGGGACACCATTCAGAACCTGCCGATCAATGGCCGCGGCTTCCTTCAGTTAGCGACACTCGAGCCCGGCGTGGTGATGGTTCCCGGCTCGCCGTCGCAGTACAACGGCGCTACCTTTACGATCTCAATCGGCGGCGGAATCTCCGGACGCACTCTCATTGCGCTCGATGGCACGACGACTTGGGATGCCATCCAGGGCGGTACGCAGATGAACTTCTCTCAGGAAATTGTCCAGGAGTTCCAGCTCCAGTCGGTCAACTACGATCTTTCCACTGGCATCACCAGCTCCGGCGCAGTCAACGTCGTAACGCGCTCTGGCGGAAATACCTTCCATGGCAGCGGCTATTTCTTCTTCCGCGACCACAACATGGCCGCGTACCCCGGCCTGGCGCGTCAGGCGTCCAATCCGAATCCGTTCTTCGCGCGGCGCAATCCCGGATTTCTGGTTTCCGGCCCAATTCTCAAGGACAAGCTCTTCTTCTTCTTCAACTACGAGTATCAGAACCAGGTGCAGGCTATCACCGTCCAGCACGACCTGCCGGTGTTCGCCCCGCTAGACGCGGTGTACGCCAGCCCGTATGTTCTATCGACCAACAGCACGCGTATCGACTACCAGCTCTCGGCCAGACATAGCCTCTTTTTCCGGTTTTCTCACGATGGCAACCATACCTTCGGCTTGCCGGGCTCGAACGCCGTGCAGCCTTCCACCTGGGTGAACAACGTCAATTGGGCCACCCAGAATGTTCTCGGCTTAACCAGCACGTTGGCCCCGACGATTGTGAACGACCTCCGTGTCCAGTATCAGTACTGGCGCAACACCAACGGTACCGCCACTCCATCTCAATGCACAGCGCCTTGCATCGGCCAAGGGCTACCGCCCATCCTCACTGTCGTCGGTACCTCCTTTAACGCCGGAAACTATTTCAACGCACCGCAGAGCCGCCATACGCGCCGTTATGAAATCGTCGACAACTTAAGCTGGCAGCGCGGCACCCACCGCTTGCGCTTCGGAACCGATCTGGAGCGCTTTAACGGTCCGACGAACTGGGATTTCTGCGACCCGTTCTGCACGGTTTTGCTTCCTCCGGCCACTCCTGTCCGGACCAACGCCGATTTTCTGAACATGCTCGTTTTCAATATTCCGGCGGGAATCTTCAGCGGAATCGGTATCGGCAATCCGAACTTTCCGGGGCCGTACCATCATGACGAGCAGAACTGGAATTTCCGGCCGCGCGTCTACTTTAGCGACACCTGGAAGATCAAGCCTAATCTGACTGTGGACTATGGCGTAGCCTGGGAGTACGAATCCGGTCTTTTCAACAAGGACCTGGCACCTCCCGGCTTTCTCGCGCCGCTCTATACCGCCACTTATGGCGCCGACAGCATGCATGCGACTCAGCCGCAGAAGGACGAATGGCAGCCTGTGATCGGTTTCGCCTGGAGCCCTGGAAAGAGCGGCAAGACGGTCATCCGGGGCGGCGGAGGTTTGTATTGGGAGACCAACTACTATTTTGAGAAGTGGCGCGGGCAATCCGTGTTCGGACCGCTCGGAAACAGCAGAATCACCCTGGATGCGACGGCCTTGACCAATATCTATCCTGGCCTGAGAGTTCCGGTCGGCGCTCCGCTGCCCGTCAGCACGGTGACGGGCATGACCATCGGTCAGATGCTGAACATCTATAACCAGCAGATTGGAGCACTGACCCAAAAGTTCGCTCTGTCATCGGTTCCGACGAGCGGAGCCATCACCGTCACGGGCCTCGATGTCGCCAAGCAGGCCATCGAATTGTTTCCGCCAAACTACACACTCGGCCGAAGCTGGCAGAGCTCGCTCGGTGTGCAGCGCGATCTAGGCCATGACCTGGTTCTGACCGCCGACTGGGCGCGCCGCCAGGGTTCCCACTTTAACCTGACCAACGATCTCGACATCAACCACACCAACTGGTTCGTCAACGGGGTAACTCACCCTATCATCCCGGTTTGTCTACCCGCCCAACGATACGTTCCCGGGCAGGAATGCGTGCAGGGACCGATCAATGAGTGGACACCGGAAGGGCGTTCGGTCTACGAAGCGTTGCTGGTCAAGCTGCAAAAACGCTTCTCGAACCACTTCGCGGGACAGCTTTCCTATGCGTTGCAAAACCTGGATACGGATTACACTAACGTAGCCGCCAACAACTACCTGATGTCATATGGCGCCACTCTGCCGCGGCACAATCTGAACCTTGCCCTAACTTCCAGTCTCCCCTGGGGATTCGACCTGAGCCTGAACATGCAGATGACCAGCCGGAACCCTTTCACCGCAACCACCAACGGGGTCGACTTGAGCGGAACCGGCGTCTCCAGCAGCACGCCCCTGCCGGGGCTGCAGTACGGTTGCCTCAACCTGACCTGCGGCAAGTCGGATCTGACGAAGGCGGTGGCGGCCTTCAATTCGACATACGCGGGGACAAAAGCTCCTAATGGCGCCACTATCCCGGCCTACCAAGTGCCCTCGCATTACCAGTTGGGCGATCCGACCATCAACCAGGACTTTCGTGTGACGAAGAACTTCGTTTACATGGAGAGGTACAGGCTCGGGATCTTTGGCGAGGTGTTTAATGCCTTCAACATCGCCAATCTAAGGGGTTACGGGAGTACACTGGACATCCGGAACCCGAATCCGTCGGCGCAGACGTACGCCTTCGGCCAGCCGACTCAGCGGGCCCTCCAGACCTTCGGTTCCGCCGGACCCAGAGCCTTTCAAGTGGGTGCGCGTGTCAGCTTTTAATGCCGCAATCCCTGGGAAATCGCCACGACCGGCCCTTGCTCGCTTCTTTCCCGTCGTTTACGATGAGGAAAGCCCGCGACCATGCGGCGTTCGCTGCGAAGGAGGGGTGCGATGAATCGTGGTAACTTGTGCTGGCCACTGAGAATCGGATTGGCTTGGCTGGCTCCCGCCGCTGTCTGTTTCTCGGTTTGTTCCGCGCTGAGAGCCGAGGAAGCCCGAACCACCCAGGACACGGTGACATTCTCGAAAGACATTGCCCCGATCCTGCAACGAAGTTGCCAGAATTGCCATCAACCGAACTCGGTCGCGCCGATGTCGCT
>Ga0306926_10006846_pt1 | contig 12292 bp, 9 predicted proteins | sample flu12Cox44000178_FD_203759 | JGI IMG/M metagenome (GOLD analysis project Ga0306926, IMG submission 203759) | Lab enrichment of tropical soil microbial communities from Luquillo Experimental Forest, Puerto Rico - flux8day.12C.oxic.44.000.178 (v2)... | ecosystem: Environmental > Terrestrial > Soil... | reverse complement strand
TGCGCGGCCAGCCGCCAGTTTCGTACTGGAGAGTCTTCGAGATGGGCGCGCATATCACTCCCAAGAATCCGAGCGGATTTTTATGGCTACCTTTTAGAGGCGCCCCCGGCGTCGATGTGTGGCCTCGCGCCTATCCAGGCGAGTTGTTCCGCGCGAGGAGTAAGAAAGGGACGCCGCTACTCGGAGACAAGGCAGATAAACAGAACCCCTGGCGCTACTTCGGCTTGGCAGAGGTTACGATCCCGCAGAAATTCCACCTTCGCAAGATTATCGCTGACGTAGCGAAGGAATTGCGGGTCTATTATCGGGACCATATGAAAGCGATGAAAGCGACATGAGATCATCGTCGTTTCTTTGGCTTGCGCCTATTTCGGGCCTGCTCCTCGCGTGTCGCCCATTTGCAGTTCTTGGGAGAATATCCTTTGTCATTGTCAACGCGCTCAAGGCTATAAGCCTTCGACGGCTTGCGGCCCATGTCTCTCAGAAACGCTTCGTAATTCTTTTGCCACGTTCGACAGACGCCAATTCCCCGGCCGCCATAGCTTGGGAACCACTTGTGTCTTGGATTAAGGCACCTCTCTTTCATCGCTCGCCAGCTATTGTATTCAGGCGTTCTATAATCGTCGTGCGTTGTGTTCCGAGTAATCAGCGTGTCTCGAAGCAGGCATCCGCAGCTTTTGACGCCGCCAAGCCGAACGCTATCAACTGTTACCACTTTCATTGTCCCACAATCACACAGGCACAGAATACACAACCGCGCCCAGCTATTCTTGCCAGTCCGGCTCTTGCGGCGACGAGATTTCGCTCGCTTGAGCACGACGAATCGCCCGAAGCGTTTTCCGATTATCTCTTTGGTGGTAATTACACGCGCAGCCTTGGACATGGCTTATCTCCTTGTCCTTGGTTAGAGCCGTTGGGACGGTTGCACGTCTCGGCGGCTCGTTTGCTATGGGGCAAATAAAGTGCCCGACCTCGAGGATATCGTCCAGAGGATAGCCCTAGCGGGCTCAGATGATGTTATAGCCTCCTTCGGGCGCATTGGCGAGGCTGGCGTCCAAGCATTCAAGCACGTCGCCGAGGCCGCTGGTCCGGTCGGGAAGGTTCTAGGCGGCGCAGCGGGGGCGCTCGCGGGCCTTGTCGGCAGTTCATTCCTGTGGGCCGAACGTAGCTCGCAGGCAGCGCATAGTCTTGAGATCCTATCCAAACAATCCGGCGAGAGTGTTGAGAGTATTTCATCCCTGCAAACCGCACTCAGCGCGATGGGCGGTGGCGCGGCCAACATGCAGGCCATGTTCCGGCGGATGGGCAGCACCATCACGGAGGCGTGGAATCAAGTCAAAATAGACGTCACCAATGCCGCCGATATACAGATCAAAGATACGCTAAGTGTCGAGAAGTCGGAGCAGGCGCTTTGGCAGGCGCGGCAAAAGCATCTCAAGGTCCTTAACGAGACCGGCGATCTCGCACACCAGCTCGCTACGCCGGAACAGGAGCGGCTGGAAAAACGGAAAGAGTCGCAGACAGATTTGGAGGAACACGAGGAGGCGCTGCGCGTAGCCGAGAAAAAACGCCGCGATGACCAGCGCAATTCAGAACCGGCCTATGCCAAGGCCATCAAGGACATCACCGAAGGCACGAAAAATGCCGCCGAGGCGGGCAAGGAAGCCAATCTCAGCGTCGAGAATATCACCAAGGGACTTGTCGCCAACGCGCCGGGCGCAGAGGAAGCGCTAAAGAAGTTCAACGGCACACTGGAATCAATTCAGGGCTTCGGGCCGCAAGTCACCGACATTCTTTTCCGCCTCGCCGACTTCCTCAAGAACAGCGGCAATGCGGCATTGAACAGCGCGGTGCAGATGCACCTGTTTGGCCGGACTGTCGGCACGGAAATGGTTGTGCCGCTCAGTCAGGGCAGCGAGGCGCTCAAAGAATATCAGAAAAGAATGGAGGAGTTCGGGCTTGTCATTACCGACAAGATGACCAAGGCAGGTACAGAATTTCATCAGGCATTCAACCGGCTCTCAAGCGCTCTGTCGATAACGACGGAGCAGATCGGATTGATGTTTGCTCCGACTTTCACGGAGCAGATGCAGACCTTCACCAAATACATCGAGGAGAACCATGAAGCGATAATGAGCTGGGCTACCGATATGGTCGCGCAGGTGAAGCCGATCATCATCGGCTTCTTCGATGCGCTCAAAGGGCTGGTCGGGGCAATGACCGGCATCGATGTCGGCGGCGGTAATGCGGAGAAATGGAAAAACACTTGGATCGAGGTTGGCCGGGTCATCAAAACGGTTGCCGACGGCATCATGTCGGCCATCAACGGCATCAAGTCCGTAATCGATAGCCTGTTAGGGACGGACATTTCCAAGATAACAGCGGGCCTCATTGGCCTTGTCGGCTGGGCCGCTCTCGGCGGCACTGCTGGCACACTATTCGTCGGCGGATTCCTCGCGGCGCTCGGCGGCATGTTTGGTCCCGGCGGCGCAATCGCGGCGATGTTTGCTCCTACTGCTCTGAAAGCATTATTCGGCGGCGGTGCCCCTGCCGCGACGGCGGGTGCTGCGACAGGCGCTGTCGAAGGCGCGGTGGCTGGTGCGGCAGGAGCCACGGCTGCCGGTGCAATGGCGAAAGTAGGAGCCAAGGCGGGCGCAAAGGAATTTATCGTTGACGAAGAAGGCAATCTGCTGCGGCGCGTCAGCGGCACCTTTGGCACGACAGAGGGTGTTGGTTCTGTTGTCGCCGGTCAGGGCGCGTCAGGGATGCGTCGGATCGCTACTGCTACAGTGATTGGCGAGGCAGTGGAAACGGAAGCGGCGGCGACCGGCCTGTTGGCACGGGCCTCTACCGCTCTGCGTGGTGGAGTAGGGGCGACGGAAGCTGCGTTGGCGGGTGGTGGCGCACTGGCCGCTGGCGGCGCAGCAGGCATGGGCTTTCTATCAACAGCGATTGTCACGGCTATCGTCCTCACCGTTCTGGACGTTGGTCTCGAAACGGCTATCGCTGCCGTTCAGAAGGCAATGAAGAAGCCCGAAGAAAGAGAGCCGGAAACCGCAGCGGAAGCGGAACGGCAGGCCCAGGCGAGGTTGGGGCTGCGTGTGACCCAGCCAACAACGGTAGTCACGCCAAGAGAGCAGGCTTTTGAGACACCCTATCTCGGCGAGGGCGAGAGTGTACCGCCGCTTTCAGGCGAGCAGTATGAGGAAGAACAACGGAAACGCCGCGATGAACAGCGGAAAATACGCGAAGCAGATTACGCGAACACCAAGGCTAGGACCGAAGAACTCGTAGTGGAGATGCGCAAACGAGCAGGCCCCGAGGTCGAGGCTCAACTCTTGGCACTTCCGGAAAAGGAACGAGAAGCCAGAGAAGCGCCAATGCGGCGACGGGCAGAGGCGCAAGCTCGCGAGGAGCTGGCAGCTCGCGTGCAACCGGGCGAGGCCGGGTATCGCCAAGCTTATAGCCTTGCTGATGTGCGGGCACCGCTGACGCGGGCACAGGAGTCCAAGGCGCTCGATCTGGTGATGAAATCGGAGGAGGAGGTAGCCAACAAACGGCGAACAGAGGCGCTGACAATCGAGCAGGCGACCGAACAAGTCAGGGCAGAAGCGGAAGCAAGTAAGCAGGTCGAAACCAAGAAGAAGGAGGCGGCAAAGAAGGAGGAAGAAGGACCGAAGCCCGGCGTACCATTGTCGCTGCCGATTGATCTGACCCGACCCTCCGCAACGGGCGGCCCGATCAATATGGTTTTCAAACAAATCGAGGAGGATAGGAAGAAGGCAGAAGCCGAGGCAAAAGCACCGCACATAGAGCGGCCATTTACTCAAGCCCAGTTCGACGCGGAATTAAGGCGCCAAGGCGTTCCTCTTGTTCCTCCGAGTCAAGCACCGCCACCACCAGCCGGTCAACCAACGCTAGAGACATCCAAGATACCAGACGTTTCAGCAAGTCTGGGCAAGATACCGGCACCAGCAGACGCCACCTCAGCGTCACTCCAAAAACTTCAAACGGAAGTTGATAAAACGACAGGCAAGCTGGGTCAGTTAAATCAACAAGCAGCTCCGGCTCCAGCGCGAGGAGGAATGCTTGGACCCGGAGTTGAGCAAGCTGGCGGCGGTCACGTTCGCGGCTTCGGTAGCGGCACCAGCGATGACGTTCCGGCCATGCTCTCCGTTGGCGAGTATGTTGTCAGGGCCGATGGCAGTAACCTCGGTGAAGCTATCAGTCATTTCCGTCCTCACGCCTGGGGAGGTTTGATCGCACGCGGTGATTACGCGAAAGGCGGCGAGGTTGAGGTTGCTCTAGCCAATTCAACAAATTTGAACCAGGCTTGGTCGTCTTATGCCGTTGGCGGCGATGTAAAAAGCACAACACAAAGTCAGAACACGATCAGCGAGCAAGCGAGTAAACAATCAAGCATCAGCACTCAAAACATCACAGGTGGTGATAGCAATGTTGATACTGCCTCATTTGCCGCTGGCGGCGACGTAAAAAATATCACCAGCAGCACAAATATCAATGCCAGACAATTCACAGCCGGAGGAGCGGTGATAGGCGATGGCGCAACCAGCATCAACGCTCCGACTACTTTTGCAGAAGGTGGGGAAATCGGCGGTGATACGACCAGCACGACGGCGACTGACAGCACGACAGCCAGCAATCAAACGACAAACGTATCAGCGGGCCAATATTTTGCCACCGGCGGCCCCGTAAGCGGAGATACCGACAAGACTATCATTCAGCATTTTGCGGGCGGCGGTGTCGTCAATGTGCGCGGCGGTGATGTTTCAACCCGCATGGAAGCCAATGCTGTATCCCACCAGCAGCCCGAGAAGCAAAGCCAGCAGAAGGCCAGTGACGGCTCGCCAGAGCGGCAGGGTGATCTCTCTGTGCGGCATACAGCGGCAGCTCCAAATATCACTCAAGAAGGTTCGCAGACTCATTTCAGCACAGGCGGACCAATCAGCATTGATTCGTCCTCGTCTGATACTCAGCATTTTGCCGCTGGCGGCACGGTCATCGACGCCTCACGTAGCGAAACCCGCGGCGTAACTACACAACAGGGCGGTGATACCACAAACATCAACGCACCGCGCTTTGCCACCGGGGGTATAGTTGGTGGTGATACTGTCATCGGCGGCGTAAGCCGGATCAGCAGCGAGCAATCATTCGCTAGTGGCGGATCAGTTGGGGATAGAGGCACTTTTGACGTTCGCGACCGTCATGGCAGTACCCGCCAGCCTAGCGTTTTAATCCGGCCAGACACGGACTCGAGTTCGCACGTCACTAACACACAACAGGACGGCGACACCACAAACATCAATGCACCACACTTTGCAGCCGGAGGTGTTGTCGGCGGCGATGTAACCAGCAACAGCATCAATGAGCATTTTGCGACTGGCGGATCAGTTGGGGATAGCATTATTATCCATACCTCGCCCTTCGCCGGGGATGGTCAAATAGCGAAAGACACCCGCAATCCAAATGCGGGAGAAGCCGACTCGCAAGCGGCCCCCGGCGCCAGCGCGGGCGGTTTGGTCGATCACATTATTCGAAACTATGTAACGGGCGGTCTTGTCAACAATCTCGTCAGCAGCAGGTTCGCTCAATCGTTCTCTGACGGCGGACGAGTTGGCATCAGCAATCTCAGCTCTATCGTTCAACATTTTGCTCGCGGAGGGCCGGTAAGCAACGCGGTTGGCAGCACTGTCAGCAATCTCGCAAACTATTTCGGTTCAATTGCGCAAACATTTTCCAGCGGTGGATCGGTAGACAGCAGCGATCAAACAATCAACTACGCGGCAGCCAGTGACCGCCGTAGCGGTGGCGGTGCATTGCCTACTCTCGGTGGGCTCCCAAGAGAGCGTGCATCGTCACCTGAACCAGCCATAGTGGGCTCGGCTATTGCAGAAATGTTCAATGGCGGTTTGGTCGGCGGTCTCAGCGAAACAATGCAACCGTCGTCTAACAACATGAGTGTCGGGATCGGCGGCAGCTCTGCTGGCTCCGCACCGCAGGGTCATCCGGTCAACATCGTCATCGATGGCAATACGTTCAGCGGATTTACCGCGCCGCCGCACGCCATCGACCAGGTGCAGAATTATGCCGTTGATCGTAAGCTGCGATCAGGTGGCTCCAAGCCCTCGTGGTACAGGTGAGGGACAGACTATGAAGTTTATAGATATTACCGGACAGCGGTTTGGCCGGTTGGTTGTCGTCAGGCGAGTTGAAAATTGCGGAAGGCACACAAGATTCCTATGCCTCTGTGACTGCGGCAATCAGGTTGCCGTGATTAGCGACTCTTTGCGAGGCGGTGTCAGCCGTTCATGCGGCTGCCTTATCAAAGAAATTTTTGCACGTAACCGCCGCAAGGGCGGCTGGCAACGCACGCACGGATGTGCCCCGCGAGGACGACAATCGCCGGAATATAGGTCTTGGATGGCGATGAAAAGTCGGTGTCTCGATCTCAAACATAAAAACTATAGATATTACGGCGGCAGAGGGATCATGGTCTGCGACCGTTGGCTTAATAGTTTTGAAAATTTTCTTGCCGATATGGGGCTAAAACCATCAATCACATACACCATCGACCGTACCGATAACGACGGCAATTACGAGCCATCAAATTGCAAGTGGGCCACACGCAAAGAGCAAGCCAACAATAGACGCGAGCGCCGCTAATGCCGCTGTTGAATTTGCCGAATAATACTCTCCTCATAATCACTCCATTATCAGGAATCTCCTCGCTCACGCTCACACCTTACGCGGTGCGCGGTCTGACGCAGACGCTTGAGCCGATAATTGGATCAGCCCTGCTTGTCCGCCGCGACGTTTCCGGAATGCTGCACGATCTGACGTATCCGCCGTTTCGCAAGTATCAATCGACCATTTCATGCAGTGACCAGAACACGCCATGCCTCGACGACGCTTGGATCGGGCAACAATGCTCGGTCGAGTGCGCGGCAGAACTCAACTACCCACTCGGCGGCACGCCGTTCCGTCCCGTTGTCCCCGGTTCAATCCGTGGCGAAGGCCATTTTGAATACTATCGGCCAATTTTGACTATGATGGTCAAGGCCATCAAGAACACCTTCCGCGAATGGCGAGCGGAATACGCATGGCAGATCGATCTCGAAGAAACATGAAAGGAACTGAAAATGCCAATATCCAACGCGACTCAGAATGCGATCCTAGCATTGACCTTTCAGGCAGTCGCATGGGCCAACTATGCCGATAACGCGGCCAGTTCGCCGCAGACCAGCACTCAGATCGGCTTGAACACGGCTGACCCGACGACCGCTGGCACGATGAGCACCAATGAAATCGCCTATACCAGCTACGCGCGCGCGAGCGTCGCGCGCACGACCGGCGGATGGGCAATTTCCGGATCAAGTCCGACGACAATCAATCCCGTGTCTGCCATTACCTTCCCCGCTGGCACGGGCGGCTCTGGCACCGCATCGTTCTTTTCCACCGGCAAGACCGGCGGCGGCGCGGCGGCGATCCTCTGGTCGGGCACTGTCACACCCAACATCGTCTGCGGCAGCGGCGTCACTCCGCAGTTGTCGACGGCGACAGCGATCACGCTCGACTGATGTACGTCACGGACATGCGCCGTTATTTGGAAGCGGGCGATGCGGACGGCGCACGCCGTTTATGGGCGCTTGTGTATCCGGGTTTGCCGCAACCAAAGGACGACAAGGAAGCCTTGGTAGCGCTGCACATGGCGCGCACGATGGCGAACTCGATTGCATTGAAGCTGCGTGCCTATTCGCATCGTTGGTTGCTCGATCACAATCTCCCATCACAATTGCCAGACGACTTAAAGCCAGCCGCAGAGCGCATCTATCCGAAGGTGGTGACGGCGGTCGGTATTTCGGTCAACGCCGCCTCGGAGCTGCTCCAACCGGCGATGGCCGAAATCCAGAAAGCAATGGAGGATGCCGTCCTCGAAGCCTATGGCGACGGGAAGGAGGGCGACGTTCCGCATATACGCCAACGCATGAAGGAGGCACGTGAACGCGCCGTAAAGGCGCTGAACCTCAAGGTGACGTGACGTGGCTATTCGCGTCACCCAGACCGGCATTGAAGTTTGGGTACAAAACCCATCGAAAATCCGCGTCACGCAGATCGGCGCGGAGGTCTGGCGCAGCACCAGTTATCTTGTCATTGGCGCAGGTAGCGCCAGCGGCACTGGCACCGCAACCGCAGTTGGACAAGACGCTCCAACAGGGGCGGGAACTGCCGCCGGGACCGGCGATGCAACGGCAGCCGGTTCTACTCAGGGATTAGCAATCGGCGTCGGTTCGGCTGCTGGCACCGGCAGCGCGAACGCCTATCCCACAAGCGCAACAACAAGTGCTGGCACCGCTACCGGCACCGGCAGCGCGAACGCGGTCGGCTCTGGCACGACCCTACAAAGCGGGACCGGCACCGCCAATGGCACCGGCACGGCAACGGCGGTCGGCGCGGCCACGACGCTGCAAACCGGAGTTGGCGCTGCCGCAGGGACCGGCACGGCGACTGCCGTTGGCGTCAATGCAAATGCGGCGGTGGGAGCCGCTTCCGGTATCGGCACCGCCAGTGCCTTTGCCGCACCCGCAGGAGCCGCAGCCGGGGTCGGCACCGCAACCGCAGTCGGCCTCAGATCACGCAATGTCGCAGGGGTTGGCAATGCCAGCGGCGTTGGCACCGCCGCAGCAACCGCTACGATCCTTGCCCCTAGTGTCGGCAATGCGGCAGGCATAGGCACCGCCAACGCATCTCCGTTGATGACTGTGGTTGCTGTCGGCCATGCCAATGGCATCGGCACGGCGACAGCGGTTGGTCAGAGTTTTGTAACTTCCACTGGACCGCCCGTCGTCACTCCACCGCCGCCTACTGGCGGCCCCGTTACTGTCAGCTTAACGCAGGCATTCTTCTTCGCATGGGCGGACTCTACCGAAACAGTGTTCGACCCGAACTATCATCGCCGCATCGACGAGGCCGTGCTGTCATTGGATATGGAGCACAAGGAAGCGGAATTTCCCGGCATCAAGGTCGAAATCAAAAACAGGTATCAGGGCTATCTCAAGCCCGGTCAGAAAGTGTGGGCATGGCTGTCGTGGCTCAATCCGCAGACTCAGCAGGTGCAGCCGCTGTTCTTCGGACGCCTCGTGGCGATTCCGGACGATCTGTTCGCGGAAGTTCTCACGCTGCACTTTATGGCGCGGCACGTGCGTTACCTATTGGCGAAGCAGTCAGTCGCCGAGGGATTGCGCGTTTTGCCGTACTACGATCCGCTGTTCGTCGTGCCGGAAAAACGTGACGATCCCGACACGGTGCTCGAAGCCTATTCAGCCACCTATCACTACGACCGACTGACCCTCGCCATAACGATCAGCGACATCCTTCTTCCCGAGGACGGCTACGTCACCGTCACCGAGCAGCAGCATTGGTATGACGGGATGACGCTCAAGGTCGGGCAAGTACCGCTGACCAATGTCAGGGTACGCGGTACGGTTACGTGGACACAGCAATCGGCGGGCCGCTTTTATGTCGGCCAGTGGGCCGTCAATGCGTGGAATGGCGAATCGATCATCAGCGATTGGCCCAAGCCGGGTGCGCAGCTCGCAGGCGGCTATACCGTTTCCACGTCATTCGCGATTGCCATTAACGGCGCTCTGCATGGCTCGCCGCAATCACGGCACTTCCACTACGAGAACGCGCAGACGACGCATTTGACCGGCGATGTGATGACCGAGGACGCCTCGTGGGTGGAGTGGCCGTGCGAAGGACAGGTATGGACCTACGCCTATCTGGCGCAGGGCGGAGTCGTTAATCCCTATGGCATTCCCAACCTTGGCGGTGCTCCGACCGGGATAAATATCCCGCTGCACGTCCACTACGATCAGACGATGGTCGCGTTATGGAATCTTTCCACCTTCCTGACGCTCGACTACGAGGCCAACAGGCCGCGCACAGAGAACATCGACTTTACGCTTTCCGGAGATTTGCAGAACGTCTACACGGAACCCGGAGAACCCGCTTCCACCGATACCGAGATCCTGCAAGTCACGGGTGGCGATGCCAGTTCGCCGCTGATACTCCCGCTGATGTGGTATTCATACACGGTTGCAGGCGGCGGCAGCGGCTACGTAAACCAAGGCCAATTCGTCGCCTCGACGCCGGAATTTTCCCCACAGACAATATACGCGATCTGCATCGTTCCCGGCGGCATAGGTGGCACAGAACCAAATTGGCCCGACATCACGGGTACGCTTGTCAACGATGGCGCGGCGGTCTGGGCCATCGTCGGCTACCAATTGCCGACTACCTTCCCGATCTGGCGCGAGGTCGCCAATGCCACCGTGCAGGCGGGCACGATCATTCGCGCAAGCTTTTATCAAGCCCCGCCGACCATCATTCCGCAGCCGCCCGTTAACGGCGCGGTGCAGAGCGGTGTGATCGCGCAGTGGGGTATTTTGCCCCCACAACCGCCAGCGGGTCTGCTTTCCTATCAGCTCGCGCTTACGACAGGCGTGACTCAGGTCTATAGCAACGGCCTCAACGGCCTTGCCGACGTGAATCCGGCTCATCCCGAGCCGTCATTCCAATCGGCGGCGGGCGGGATCACGCAGGACGGCGGCGTGACGTGGATTTCCTTGGGGCAGGGGCTTGCTGCAGGCGACACCATGCAAGTCCCGCTGCTCAATAATCTTGCCGCCAACGCCTATCTGCCAACTTCACGTGGTCTCAACAGTCTCGGCTATCTCGTCAATCGCGCCCGTGCCCATCTGCTGATGCGCTCAAGGTGTGTACAGGTTTCATTTGAATGCCGGTTCGAGCTTGCGATCTCCCTTTCCTGCCGCATGGGCGTGATCCTCTACGACCATCGGCTGCCCGGCGGCAGCATGGTCGGCAAGATCGTGAGCTATCGGTTTACCGGGCACGGCGACAAGGGTGAGCTGCGCGGTTACGTCACTATCGCGGCGGCGGTAGGCACCGGCACGCCGATGACGCCAATAACCGGGCAAGCCTATACCGATCCCGGCTACACCAGTGGCACTTTCTATGAAGAACAGGGCGGCACTATCGTCGTCGATCCAAACACCTCCGATGTCGGCTTCTCGACGCCGGTTGCCAGCAGCTCCAATGATGATGGCGTGATCTTCCCCATTAATTCGCTCGGGCAGGTATCGCTGCAAAATCGATGGATGACCGGCACCACCCCCGGCCCGACGCAGACGATTACGACACAGCAGACAATTCCCTACGTCGCCTACAATACCTATCAGTACGTCACCATCATCCAGACCATCACGCTGCAACAGGGATGGACCTATGTGGAGATCCCGTTCGACACGTTGATGTTCCTGCCCTATCAGACCACCGTGCAGGTCAACACGCCGGTATTCTATCCGCTTACGCAATACTTCCTTGAGCTGCGCCCGCTCGATGGAATCTCGTTCAAGACGCAGTACAATCTCAACTGCACCCTGCTTGCCATCCCTAAGATGATAGATCTCGCCGCATGAGCACAGCATTAGAAAGCGTCATCAGGCCGTTCCAGACACCGGATGTTGCGCCGTCTGTATCCGCACAGCCGCAGATCGTCGCGGCAAAAACCGTGGTCATCAATCCCGGCAAGGGTGGCGGAGTAAAAACATTCAGCGGCAATTATGATCTCACCATCACCTTCTACATGATTAAAACGCCGAAAGAGAAATAAATGACTTCCACCTACCGCGAAAGCAATCTGCCGCTGTGGACCGGCGTCAACCGTCCGCTGACGTTCCTTGAGAGTGATTCGAATATCTATGACAAGGAATCGCGCATCACCACGCTGGAACAACACGTCGCGACATTGAGCAGCGGCGCGGGCATCGATTACTTTTCCGTCACCGGCAATCAGTTTTACGTTCATCTCACCAATCACGAGATCCTCGGACCATATCCATTGCCTGTCGTCACTTTCAATTTCCGCCAGGACGGCACACCTCCAGGTACTTGGCTGCCAAGCACTTTATACAACTCAATGGACGTCTTTCAGCACAATTGGACGCTTTACGTCACCAACCTCACCCATACGTCGGCACTCTCGTTCGACCCGAACGCTACGAGCGGCGGCCACAATTTGTATGCCGTCCTGTTCACGCAGCCGCAGGGGCCAACCAATTTCAGTTTAAGCGGGAGCACGACGCCGCAATCCATTGATCCCACGGTTGCCAGATGCTTTGAGGTATCACCAACCGCCAGCATTACTTTTAATGCCGCCTCTACGCCGGATGGCGCTGAGATGAAATTTGTT
>Ga0306926_10006841_pt1 | contig 12297 bp, 14 predicted proteins | sample flu12Cox44000178_FD_203759 | JGI IMG/M metagenome (GOLD analysis project Ga0306926, IMG submission 203759) | Lab enrichment of tropical soil microbial communities from Luquillo Experimental Forest, Puerto Rico - flux8day.12C.oxic.44.000.178 (v2)... | ecosystem: Environmental > Terrestrial >... | reverse complement strand
GCTCTTCAGCAGCAGCTCCTGGCTGTCCTGGTGGGCCGAGCTGAACTGCAGATAAACAAAGACCGGAACGAGCACGAAGATGACCGCGAGGGCCGCGGTCTTCGCCGTCAGCGAGGACGCCCAGCGCGACCCGCGGTGTTCGTCACTCCGGCGCTGCCCAGCGGTATCCGAAGCCGGCGTAGTTTTCGATGTGGTCGAAACCTGGATCGCCATCGCGGAACTTCTTGCGGATACGCTTGATGAAGGTTCGTACATTGGCACGATAACCCTCTGCACCGTGTCCAGCGATGAAGTCCTTTCCATGGACCAGATCATAGATCTCACGATAGCCGACGTCCTGCCCTGCCTTTTCGGCTAACAGCGTGACAATCTTGAATTCTGTCAGAGTGAGGTCGACGGTTCGCCCGGCCCATAGCGCGCGGCTCGCGTCAAAGCGCAGCTCGAGCGGGCCGCGCCGGATCGTTGTCACGCTCTGCGAATCCGAATCGGCCGGGGGCCGTGTCCCCTCGGCGATCAGCTCCAGGCGCTTCAAAAGAATTGGCAGGCGGCGGGATTTGTCAATAAAATCGACAGCACCCCCTTCGAGGGCCGCCTCTTCGTATATGTCGTCGGACAGCGCGGTCAAGAAGATCACCGGGATCGTGATTTCCGCGCGACGCAGGCGGCGCAGCACCTCGAGGCCCGTGAGGTTGGGCATGCGCCAGTCCAGCAGCACCACATCGGCAGCGCCGCCGTCCTCCAAATAGGTCAGCGCGTCGCGGCCGTTGCTGAGGCTGGTGACTTGGTATCCTTCGTCGATCAGGTTTAGACCGAGCGATTCGCGGAAGTCATCGTCGTCGTCGACTAGAAGGAGGTGCGGCATCGGCGAGATGGTTTCTTAGGTACGGCGAGCGGCGGCAAGCTCGCTCAGACAATTCTGACGTCGGGCGGCATCGGCGGCGTCGCCCTTGAACGTGTAGTGCAGTGTCCGCATTCGTCCGCTACGCAGATCCAGATAAAAAAACAGATTGAGTTCGCAGGTGGGCGTCTTGTATCGCCATATAGTGGCGGGCGGCTCCTCGGTTCGCTCTGACGCGGCGCCTAATAGGCGGATTGCCGAGGGTTGGTCCAGTCCGATCAGCTCTTTTACCTGCGGGTGGGTGACCGCCGGGCTTGTGCCGGGCTCGGGAGTTTGGGGTGGGATCATCGCCAGAGCTTCGTTGTCGGCATCGGGCGCCGAGCTTTTTGTCTCCGGACCTTCGGTCCCGCGAGGTGGCGTGGGTTTGTGCGCCGGACGCCGCTCGACATGGGTAGGCGCCTTGGGCGCGGGTTGCTGAGGGGGCGGAACGGCGGCCGTCTCCAGGGGCGGTGGAGGCGGTTGCTCGGCGCAACCGACCGGCACACTCACTGCCAGGCCCAACACAGCGAGATGTAGAGACGAACGCAGCCACCCAGGTCTTGCCATCTGGGTCATGCTCCCGTACGCGCACATCTTGCCAACACACCCGGTCAGCGGCGCGCCAAACGGTCGATGGCGGCAATGTCCCCGTCGCGGTAGATCGCTACGAGCTGCCGATCGTTCAGCAGGACATAGGTTTGATCACCCCGGTCGCAGTCGAGGCTGGCTACCGGATAATTCGGCTCGACCAGCAAGTCGGACAATTTCTTGCGCAAATCCGGTTGTCGGGCGATCAAATCGGTCAGCGCCTGGCGACTTTTCGTGTCGTAGCCGAAATGAAACATGCCGCTGCAGGTGTCCTTCCCGAGCGCTGTGCTTTGACCGTCGGGTTGTGTTTGAACGATTGTGTCCTCGCGGATCGTGACCTTGTCATTGTCCGCGGTCGCCCAGGTCCCGAGAAACGGGTTCTCGGGAGGCTTTTCCGGGATCGTGCAGGCAAGCGGCGCCGCAGCCAGGATCAGCGCCCCGGCGATACGTCCAATCCGCTTTCGAGATATACGCCGCTGGGCACCGGCACCCCTCTTGACCGCCATCGCTGTAATATAGCCCGAAGAATTAACGGCGGCGACAGGTTGGCGGGAACGGCTCACCGCCGCGACATCAGAGCCTTGGTGACCGGCAGCGAAATCGGGTGTGGGGCGAAGCGGCCACCAAGCGCGGTGATCCGGTTGAGAAGACCGGTGATGACCACCCGCCGGCCGGCCTTGAGGCCACGATAGCCGAGGCGCGCAACCGCAGCGGCGCTCATCACCTGGCGTCCCGCGGTGTTGAAAAAAGTGAGCTCGTTCATTCCCGCGATCTGCTGGAAATTGGTGGCGGTGGGGCCGGGGCACAGCACAGTCACTGTTACTCCAGTCCCGCGCAGCTCATACGCGACCGCCTCGCCAAAGCTCAGTACATAGGCCTTGGTAGCAAAATAGACCGCCATACGCGGACCCGGCTGAAAGGCCGCGGTCGAGGCCACCAGCATCACTTTGCCGCGTCGACGGGCAACCATGCTCGGCAGCAGCAGCCGGGTCAGCTCGGTCAGCGCCACGATGTTTACCTGGAGTATCTCGCCGATCCGCAGGGGGTCCGTCTGGTCGAACCGGCCGACGGAACCGAGTCCGGCATTGTTGACCAATACGTCGACCGCCAATCCTCGGGCTTCGATCTCGCTCGCTAGGGCCGAGGCGCTTCCGGGCCGGCCAAGGTCGGAGGGGATAACGGCGGTACCGGCGCCGTGCGCCGCGAGCTCGGCGGCGAGTTTCTCCATGGGCGCCACGCTCCGCGCCGCGAGTACGAGATCGTGGCCGTCGCGCGCCAATTCACGGGCAAGCTCGGCGCCGATGCCGCTCGACGCGCCGGTCACGAGCGCGAGGGGGCGGACAGGGCTGGGCATCGTCGGACCTCCTACGACAGTGATGCGAAGATCCGGCAATTGGTGGATCGTGCGCAAGCGGCACGCCACCCTCGTAGCTGCTTGACAGATGATCAACAGATTGATTGAATATCAATCATGCTGTTGAGCAACCCTCCTGAAGCAGAGCTCGCGGCGGCACGCGAGGCGGCAATGCTCGACCGCGTCTTCTCTGCCCTCTCCGATCCGGTGCGGCGCGCGATCCTGGAGCGCTTGGACGGCGAGGATTTGCTCGTGTCAGAGCTCGCTGAGCCGTTCGCGATTTCGCTGCAGGCGGTCTCCCGGCACATCCAGGTGCTGGTCAAGGCTGGGCTCGTGAAGCAAGAGCGAACCGGCCGCATCAGCTGGTGCCGGCTCGATGCCGGGCCGATTTATCAGGCAGCGGTGTGGATCAACCAATACAGCAAATATTGGCAGGCGCAGTTTGACACCTTGGCCGCCTGGCTCGACCAGATCGAGCGCGCAAAGCCAGCGCGCCCAAAGAGTGGAGCCACCCCACGCCGTTCTCTCAGCAAGGAGTGATTCCAATGCAGTACACGGATGCTTTGGAGAAATTGGCTCGCTACAGAAAAGAGATCGCCGAGTTGCGTAGCAAAATGCGCAAGCTTCAGCAATCGGTCGAACCCGAGGAGGCCAGCGACCACGAGTTCTCGACCACCGACGGCAGGGTCCGCCTCTCCGACCTCTTTGGCGACAAGGAGTACCTGTTCGTCATTCACAACATGGGCGTCGGTTGCCGCTATTGCACATTGTGGGCCGACGGCTTCAACGGCGTCCTCCCGCATATAGAGAATCGCGCTGCCTTTGTCGTCGCCTCGCCGGACGAGCCTGCAGCGCAGCAAAAGTTCAAGGCGACGCGCGGCTGGCGATTCCGCATGGTGTCGTACTGCGACACCCGCTTTGCCGATGATATGGGCTTCCGCGGCGCGGAGGGCTGGCTGCCCGGGGTGTCGGTGTTCCGCAAGCCCGGTCAAGAGATCTATCGCGTCTCCGATACCAGTTTCCAGCCGGGAGATGATTTTTGCGCGATTTGGCACCTCTTCGACCTGCTGCCGGAAGGTGCCAATGGTTGGCAGCCTCAATACACGTACCACTGACGTCCGAGGATAGAATGACAACCCACGAAGTTGTTTCGCATGAGGATTGGCTCGCCGCGCGGCGGCAGCTGCTCGCCGAGGAGAAGGAATTCACCCGACTGCGCGACCGGCTCAGCCAGAAACGCCGGGACATGCCGTGGGAGCGGGTCGACAAGGATTATGTTTTCGAAGGATCCCGTGGCCGGGAGACGCTGTCGCAACTGTTCGACGGCAAACATCAGCTCGCCGTCTATCATTTCATGCTCGGGCCCGGCTGGAACGAGGGGTGTAAGAGCTGCTCCTATTGGGCCGATAATTTTAATGGTATCGACGTGCACCTGCGACAACGTGATGTCACCTTTACGGCCATCTCCCGCGCGCCGTGGCCGGAGATCGAGGCGTTCAAGAAGCGCATGGGATGGTCGTTCAAATGGGTCTCTTCATTTGGCACCGAGTTCAACTACGACTACCAGGTCTCGGCCCGGCCCCAGCAATTGGCAAGCGGAGAAGTTGTCTACAATTACGCGCCAAGCAAGATCACGATTGAGGAACGGCCTGGCATTAGCGTCTTCTACAAGGAGGACGACGGGCAGATCTTCCACACCTATTCATGCTATGCCCGCGGTCTCGACATGCTGAACGGCGCCTATCACTGGCTCGACCTCGTTCCAAAGGGGCGCGACGAGACCGGCTCCCACAAAATGGCGTGGGTGCGCCTGCACGACGAATACGACAGATAACGGAGTCCGCGAACACTTATTGCGGGGTTTTCGCCAAACGGTTAGCGGCGATCTCTCCACCCTTTATCGCCAGAACGATCCGCTCCGGGTTTTGCAGCACTTTTACGTCGGCCAGCGGATCGCCGGCGACGACCACCAGGTCGGCGAGCTTGCCTTTTTCGACGGTGCCGATGTCGCACTCGAGCCCGAGGCACTCGGCGGCCCATCCGGTGGCCGCGCGCACCGCCTGCAACGGCGTCAGACCGGCCTTGACCAGGCACTCGATCTCCATCGCATTGCTCGGATGACCGTGCCCGCCGGCGTCGGTTCCGGCAGCAATCTTGACGCCGGCGGCAAAGGCTCGACGCAGGCTTTCGACGTGCGGCTCCTGTAGCTGGTGCGCCCTCTCGCGAACATGGACCAGAGCCGATTTGCGGTGGTATTCGTAGACCGCGAAGGTCGGCACGAAAAAGATGCCGCGCTCGGCCATTAGATCGAGCAGCTCGGGCTCCTCGTTCAGGTAGCAGCCATGCTCGATCGAATCCACGCCGGCCTCAATTGCGATGCGCAACCCGCGACCGCCCAGCGCGTGGCACATCACGCGCCGGTCGAGCGCATGGGCCTCGTCGGTCAGCGCCTCCATCTCGTCGAGATTGAAGGCGCCGTCGCGCGGCCCGTGACCGAGGCGTGAGCTGGCGCCGCCGGTCGTCGCACACTTGATAACGTCGGCGCCGGCCCGCACGATCCGGCGGACGACCGGGCGGACATCGGAGGGATTGCTGACGACACTCTCCGGCAGCAACGGGTCATTGGGCACACAGCACGAGAAGCCGGACGGGCTCACCCGGTCGCCGATTCCACCGATCGGCGAAACGATGCACAGCGAGACGACGAGCCGTGGGCCGGCGATCAGACCCTCGTCGATCGCCCGCTTGAAGCCGGTGTCGAGCCCGCCTGCGTCGCGCACCGCGGTGTAGCCTGCGGCGAGCGTGTCTTGCAGTACCTTGGCGGTGCGCAACGCCCGTGTGCTTTGCGGCTCGTCGATCCCCCAGCGCCGCGCCAGATCGTAGCCGTGCATTGCCAGATGATCGTGGCAGTCGATCAGCCCCGGCAGGATCGTCATGCCGGAGACGTCGATGATCTCGGCGTCGCTCGGCCAGTCCTCGCCGGCTCGGGTCGTGACTGACTCGATCCTCTGACCACGAACGACGACCGTAGCGCCCGTCACCGGTCCGGCGCCGGTCCCGTCGATCAGCGTTCCTCCCTTCAGCACCTTCATGTTTTGTGTCCTCGTGTTCTCTTGCCGCCCGAAGCGCTAGCCCGTCTACCTGCGCTCGAACAGTGGGGCGCGGGTCTGAGCGAATTCGTCGACTGCCTCGACGAGCTTATCTCCGTCTTGTTCGTCGAGCGCGATCGACAGGGCGAACATACCGCGCTTGGCGAACCAGATACCCCGCGCGACGAGATCGAAATAGAAAAGATCCCGTAACTGGGCATTGCCCTTTTCGGCGTCTTGCTGCGAGCGGATCGGCGCATCGGTCATGTGGACCGAAATCATTGAGCCCAACCCGGTGAACTGCATTGCTACGCCGCGCTTCTGCACCACCGCATTGAGCCGTTCGCGCAGACCGTCGCCCCAGTCATTGAGGGTTCGCGCGCGCTCGGGCGTGTAGAGCTCGGTCAGCCCGGCGAGCCCGGCATTCATCGTCAATACATTGTTGTTGAATGTCCCGGCGTGTTGGAAGGCATCCGCCCGGCGCGGGTCGAAGCGCTCCATGATCTCGGCGCGCCCGCCAAACGCACCAAAACTCATGCCGCCACCGACATATTTGCCGAGCGTCGTCAGGTCGGGGAGGATGCCGTGCGCCTCCTGCAAACCGCCCGGCGCCAACCGCGAGGTCATCACCTCGTCAAAAATCAATAACGCCCCGGTCTCATCCGCGAGGGCGCGCAGCCCTGCCAGAAAATTGCGCTCGGCAGGGATGCAGCCCGTCGTGCCTTGCATCGGCTCGATCAAGATCGCGGCGAGCTCGCCGCGATGTGGTCTGACCACAGCCTGCACTGCCTCGAGATCGTTGTAGCGGCCGAGCAGATACTCGAAAGGCGCGTTGAGCGCGCTGCCGTGACCGCGGAAATAAAAGACCCCGCCGTGGTAGCCGCCCTCGAAAACCAGAATTTTCGGCCGGCCGGTGATCGCGCGCGCTGCGCTGACCGCCATCAGATTGGCCTCGGTGCCAGAATTGGTAAAACGCACCAGCTCGATCGACGGGAAGCGGGCACAGATCGCCGCGGCGAAGCGCGGCTCGGTCGCGTTGTGCGCGCCAAAATTGAGGCCGCCTTCGAGTGCCTGCTCGACCGCCCGGCGGATCGCCGGATGCGAATGACCAAAGATTCCAGCGGTGAACTCGCTGAGAAAATCGACGTATTCGTGGCCGTCGAGATCCCACAATCGCGCCCCCTCGCCGCGCACCATCGTCAGCGGAAACGGGTCGACATGAATCGCCGAGCGGGTGTTGCCGCCCGGCATCGCCTCACAAGCCGCCTGGTGCTGCACAAGGCTCTTCGGGTTGCGCTCCCGGTAAGACTCTTCCGCCTCGCCAAGCGCAGCCGCGATATCGATGTTGGCGGGATGAACCGTCGTCATCGGTGCCTCTCGGCTAGCGCCGAACCCCGATGGTGACGAGATATTCGCGCGGCTGCGCGACCCCAAGGTCACCGCGAAAGCGGTCGTGATATTCGATGAAATCGCGAGTGAATTCCTCGCGCCGCCGGGGTTCGAGAGAAGCGGCCACCGTCTTCGTCGGACCAAAGCCTGCGATGAACAAATCCCAGGCCGCTTGCCCGCTGGGCACGCGGAGCATGGTCGTGCCGGTCTCGAATTTGAGATCGAAAGCATTTCCGAGGCGCGCACGAATACCCTCGTGGCGGCCCCACTCAAACGGTGAGGGTGGAGCAGGCGATGGTGGTGGCGGCAAATAGGGCTTCATTACATTGAAAAAGCCCTCGACGGCGCCGCCAGGCTGCCATGTCACAAGCCCTATTCTGCCGCCTTGCTTACATACGCGAGTCAGCTCTCTTGCGGCGTCTTCCGGGCGAGCGGCAAACATGATGCCAAACGTGGACGTGACGCCATCGAAGCTGTCGTTTTCGAATTCGAGGGATTCGGCGTCGCCGACCCTGAAGTCGATCGAGGGGGCGAGTATCTTAGCCGCCTCGATGACTGGTGCGCCAAGATCGATGCCGACGACACTTGCGCCACGGGCCGACAAGCGGCGCGCCGTCCAACCGGTACCCGTGGCGATGTCGAGAAAACGCTCGCCGGGCTGCGGCAGGATCCGACGGACCAAATGCTCGATCGCGTCGGACACATGCTCGCTGATCTTGTCGTAATCCGGGCCGCCTGCGCCCCAGGTCGCGGCCGCTTGCTCATTATGCTGTCGAATGCTCTGCACGATGACGTCCCTGATCGCTATTTTGGTTGACGGATTTTACCCTGGATAGGCGCGACGGCCGTGGTCGCGCATCCACAACCGGACCAGGTGGCGCTTGCGCCCGGGCTCGGGGTAATCGACAAACGCGGTACGGCTGTGCCCCAACGCGCGATTGTCGACAAACTGCATCTGCCCCGGTTCGAGGTCGAAATCGACCGACAGCCCGTTTTCTTCGACGATGTCAAACATCGCCGCAATTGCCGCCGCCCCTTGGTTATCAATCGCCTCGCCGCGGAGCGCGTAGCCGCTGTTGATCTGGTGCACGCTGAACCGCGCCTTCAATTCTTCGGTGTTCTCAAACACCGGTGCGGCAAAGACCGGGCTTTCGCCCGGGTGAAATTCGCGCTGGCGGTCGAACCAGAAGGGCTGATAAAGCCGGGGCAGTTCGTTCGGGTGCCGCTTGAGCAAGGCATTGTGCGTGGAGTGAAAACTGATCATGCGGCTATGCCCGCCACTCATCGCCGGGCGCAGGCAGAGCAGACCGACATAGTCGGGCGGCGTGTTGTTGTAGGCGTTATCATTGTGAAAGCGGATCTCGATATTGGTCTTGTCGGGCCGCACTCCCGAGCCGGGCAGCGCCTGTTGCCCGGTGTCGAGGACATCGTAGATCAGCGTGCCGTCGAGCTTTTGCGCGACCGGGCGCGAAACCATGCTCGACAAGAGCCAATAGACCGCCGTTGCCTCGCCGCTATCCATCTCGGCGACGGGGAGGCGATCGACGATCGCAAAGCGCACGCCACGCTGGAGAATGTGCCGTACCCGACACATCTGCTCGTGGCAGGCCGGCATCGCGAAATCCTCGGGACGCAACACGATCGTCGGCAGCGGATATGCTCGCATTTCGTCGACCGCGCGGCGGATCTCATCGTGGCCGGCAGCCGAAAGTTCGACCCGATAACCCTCCGGCCGAACATCACGGCCAACCCAGGCGCTCGGCCCTTCGATCAGGGTCATGCCGGTCATTTGGTCCTCCCGAGGATACCCGTCCGAAGCCTATCATAATCGGCCTCGGGCGAGTTGCGGTACAACGGTGTGACGCCACCGTTAGGCGGCGTCGACTAGGACGAGCTCGCTATCTTCAAGTGCACGCACTTTTACTACCGGCTCCTGGCGGATGGCGGCACCGTCACGGGCGTTGAGTGCTACGCCGTTGACCTCGACCGAGCCCTTGGCCGGCACCAGATAGCCGTGGCGAGTTTTGCCGAGCGCGTATTCGGCGGTCTCCCCCGCCTTTAATGTCGCGCCGAGAACCCGTGCATCGGTGCGGATCGGCAAGGCATCGCTGTCGCTCGCGTCGCCGCTCGCCAGCGTGACAAAACGGCCGGAGCGGTCGCCCTTGGGAAACGGCTTGGCGCCCCAACTTGGCGCCTTGCCGCGGCTGGTCGGCAGGATCCAGATCTGGAAGATCCGGGTGGTTTCGGGCTCCAGATTGTATTCCGAATGACGGATGCCGGTTCCTGCACTCATCACCTGCACATCGCCGGCTTCGGTGCGGCCTTTGTTGCCGAGGCTGTCCTGGTGGGTGATCGCACCCTCGCGGACATAGGTGATGATCTCCATGTCGGCGTGCGGGTGTGGCGGAAACCCGGTGTTCGGCGCGATCGTATCGTCATTCCATACCCTGAGCGAGCCCCAGCCCATGCGCTCGGGGTCGTGGTACTCGGCAAACGAGAAATGGTGCTTGGCGTTGAGCCAGCCATGATTGGCCCCGCCGAGGCTTTCAACGGGTCTGCGTTCGATCATCCTGCTTCTCCGATTCATCGAGGCGAGATTTCGCCCCGCCTATGAGCCTAGATCGGATGTGTCTGGTCTATTAAAAGAAGAAACGATAGAAACCCACCGTTTCCAATATGGGTCTTCCGGATCTCGAAGCCTGGGCGATCTTCGCCAAGGTCGCTCAAAGCGGCTCCTTTTCGCGTGCGGCCGCCGAACTCGGCCTCGCCAAAGCGACGGTTTCGAAGGCGATTACCCGACTGGAACGACGGATCGGTGCCGCCCTCCTCCATCGCACCTCACGTAGGGTGGTGTTGAGCGAGGTCGGCCGCAATCTTCTCGCTCACGCCTCGCAGGTGTTGAACGAGGGCGAGGCCGCCGAAGCGCATGCCTTCGCGCAATCCGAGGCGCCGCGCGGCACGGTACGGCTCGCCGTGCCGATGTCATTTGGTCTCGCCCATGTGGCGTCGATCCTGCCCGAGTTCCTGACCTCGTATCCGGAAGTGATGATCGATCTCCATCTCGGTAACGAGATCGTCGACCTCGTCGGCGGCGGCTTCGACATGGCGCTGCGGATCGCCGATCTGCCGGATTCGACCCTGATTGCGCGCCGGCTGTGTCAGGTTCGGCGGCTTGTCGTCGGCGCGCCAGCATATTTCGACCGGCGTGGCCGCCCGACCCATCCATCCGAGCTCGCCAACCATGATTGTCTCGGCTACGCCTACCTTCCGTCGCCCGAGGTCTGGCGGTTTGCGCATGTCAGTGGTGACGAGGCGGTGGTCACACCGCGCGGCCCGTTGCGCACCAACAATGCCGATGCGCTCGCGCCGGCCCTGTGGTCGGGGCTCGGTCTGGCGGTCCAACCCGAATTCACGGTGTGGAAAGATATCGCGGCAGGCCAGCTCGAGCAGGTATTGCCCGAGTGGTCGCTGCCGCCCATCGCCTTGCATTTGGTCACGCCTCCGGGTAAACTCCGACCGGTAAGAGTGGGCATGCTGATCGATTTCCTTGTGGAGCGGCTCGCGACCGCACCCTGGGCGAAATAATCGGGACGATCGGTCGCCAGCGAGGCCTAGTAGCCGCCCCTGTTATCACCCTGATAGCCGATTCTGCCACCCTGCTGGCCGAACTTTCGCTCCCTGTTTGCACGGACCGGGGCAGTCAATAAGTTATTGATATACAATGATTTTGTCGAAAGATGATAGGTGTCAGGCCGATATTTCGCCCTGTTATTGGACTTTTACAGGGGTCCGAGCGTGGGGAGGGCCCGGGCTAGGGCGCGGCCACAAGCCTGGCACAGGCCACTGGCAGATCGCTAACCAGCAGCGGCTTGGCCGGCCCCCTCGGCGGATGACGCCCCTCTGGCGTGAACCACCAATCAAGCTCCTTGCCGCAGCCGTCGCCTGGCGGCGGCAGCGCTTGGTTCCGGCATCCGGCCTGGCCGGCTGGGCAAGAGAGGCGGATATGGAAGTGCTCGTTGTGGCCCCACCACGGGCGTATCTTGGTGAGCCATGCTCGATCCGGGCCGGCCTCGTGGCACAGTTCCCGTTTGATCGCGGCGTTGACGAAAATGCGCGCGGCCGTAGGCTCGCTTGCGAACGCCTCGAGCAGGTACCGGTGCTGCGGCGTCCAGGTTTCGTCCACCTCATTGCCGTTGGTGGCGACCACATCGGTCGCCGACATTTCGTCGCGCTCGGCAGGGCTAAGCCGTCGGTTCGGCATCGGCGTCAGCCAGATGTCGGCATCGAGGCCGATCTGGTGCGAGCCGTGCCCGGTCAGCATCGGACCGCCCCGCGGCTGGCCGATGTCGCCAACGAGGAGGCCGGGCCAATCGGCCGCCGCCGGCAGCCTCGGCGCCAAGCGCTCGAGCAAGCCGATCAGAACCGGGTGACCCCAGGCGCGGTTGCGTGAGGGGCGCATGACCTGCCAGTTCGGTCCGTCGGCCGGCAGCGCCACCGCGCCTTCCAGACAGCCCCGCTCATAGGCACCGATCGCCTCCGGTGGTCCGGCTACCGCTGTGGTCTTGCTTCCGAACACGCGTTGGGCCGCGTCGGGCGGCAGATGCGCGAGCACCGCCGCACGATGTGCCGCCTCTTGAGCAGCGTTGTCCTGTCCCGACGCGCCGCAGGACCAGAGAACAGCGATGAGAACGGCACCTAGACTAAGGCAGCGCATCGCCGGTTCAAAAGTCGAGGTCGGCGTAATGGGTTGGCGGCGGAACGCCGGGCACGTGGTCAGCTAGGATCGGGCGGAAGCTCGGCCGCGACTTGATCCGCGCATACCATTCCTTGGCGGCTTCGTGGGCATCCCAAGGCACGTCGCCGAGATAGTCGAGGCTCGACAGCTGTGCCGCCGCAGTGATGTCGGCAATCGAGAAATGGTCGCCCGCCAGCCATCGCCGGCGCTCAACGAGATAGCCGATATAGTCGAGGTGGTGCGGAAGGTTGGCGTGCCCAGCGCG
>Ga0306926_10006832_pt1 | contig 12305 bp, 10 predicted proteins | sample flu12Cox44000178_FD_203759 | JGI IMG/M metagenome (GOLD analysis project Ga0306926, IMG submission 203759) | Lab enrichment of tropical soil microbial communities from Luquillo Experimental Forest, Puerto Rico - flux8day.12C.oxic.44.000.178 (v2)... | ecosystem: Environmental > Terrestrial >... | reverse complement strand
AAGGGCAGGGTTATCGAGCACGAGGCTGTTGCTGGAGGCGCGCCCGAAGCTGTTGTCGCCCTCCTGCAGCCAGAAAAGTCCCGCGAGCGTCAGCCAGCCGCCGTCGCTCGTGAGCGCTTCGACCCGCTGCGTGCGCCAGTCGCCGATCAGGGTGCGCTCGGCTTCCGGATCGACCCCGCTGTCGGCGCGAGCGGCCGGCGGCGCGGCGCCGGAGGAGAGCGTGAGAACGAGCGCGACGCCCACGGCCGCGGGCAGGGCGCGCGGGGTGTGGGGCGGGCGGGTTGAGGACATGCGGCGGCTCTCCGTTAGCGGGCGCTGATGATCCATGATGCCATCGATGGCCTCAGCCTTCGCGCCCGAGGATCTCCTCGCGCACGTCCGCGATCTCGCGTGCGCGCGAGGGGCGGGCGCCTTCGCAGCGCTCGGGCCGCGGGCAGCGGTTGCTGCGCGGACAGATGATGCGCGCGGGCGCTGCCAGCGCATCGCCGATCCAGGCGATGTTCAGCACGTTGGCGACGGTGCCGAGCGCCTGGCTGGCGGCTTTCGGTATGCGCGCCTCGCCGCGGCGGTGCAGGCACTCGCGAAAGATCGCGTCGATGACGCTCTCGCTCGCGACGCCATTGGAGGCGAGCGCCGGCGCCAGGTCCACCCCCACCGACAGCACGTGCGGGTTGCCCGCCATGTCGTGCACGCGGATCGAATGACAGCAGTAGAGGAGCGAGCGCTCGCCATCGCGCAGCACCGAGATCTGTGAGCCGCTCGTCCCGTGCGCGTCGTCGATCATGCGGAACACGGCCCAGTTGGGGCAGGGATCGCTCACCTGCGCGAGATTTCCCCACGGGAGTGGAATGCCGTTGCCCCGGTAGACGGCCCGCAGGTAGCCCGGCGGATAGGCGTCGAAGAAATGCCAGTACGGGTAGGGCGACACCTTGGTCATGCGGCGCATCACGACCGCCGGGGTGAGCTCGAGCCGCCCGCCCGCCTCGACCCGATAGCGCTCGCGCGCGAGGAAACGCCGAAACGGCACGCGTGGCGCGAGCAGCGCGCCGGCGAAGAAGCTGCACTCGAAATCCCGCCACGCGTGCAGCACATCCTGCGCATTCATGCCGGCGGCCGCCGAGCCGCCCTCGGGGCTTCCGCCCATCTCCCCGCCGGTCGCGTGCGCGGACTTCAGGCCGTCGCCGCCGTGCAGCACCTTGTGGGCGATGTGCGCGGCGAGATCGAACTTGAGGCGCGCCGGGTCCGACTGCAGCGCACGGTTGGCATACACCACACCCGGCGGCTCGAAGAACGAGCGCACCATGCTGCGCAGCTCGCGGTCCTTGTCGCGCGCGAGCACCGGCTTGCGATCGAACCAGCGGATCTCGAGCCCGTGGCGCTTCGCGAGCCGCATGAGATCCTCGACCGAGAGCGGAAAGCGCCGCTCGCCGATGCGGTCGGCGGCGCGCTCGAGATCGGGAAAGTCGTTGCGTGACATCTCCTGGTGCGAGCGGATGAGCAGATGCGCGAATTGCCGCCCGCTGGTGCCGGTCTGCGCCAGCAGCTCGGGGATGGCAGCCTGCAGCAGGCTCTTGGAGAAGAGGAAGGCGGGCTCGAACGGGATGCGGGCGGCGCCGCCGGCCGCGGCCGGTGGCAGGTCGAGCTCCGCGTGCTCATCGAGGAACCACGCCGGCGCACGCTGGAAGACCCCGGCGAGCAGCGCCAGCAGCTGCGGCGAGGGCGTACGCTTGCCGCTTTCGATCATGCTGAGATAGGAGACCGAGGGGGCGATGTCGGGCTGCTGCTGGATGCAGCGCACCGACAGCTCTTCCAGCGTCAACCCGTTGCGCCGCCGCAGCGCGCGCAGCTTGGCACCGAGAAAGTGACCCTTGCGCAGCAGTTCCGCCATATGTTCAGTCCGCGCTCGTGTTCGTCCTGTGAAATTAACAGTGTGAAGTTTTCACAGTCAAATTCGCGCGTAAATGACGGGTATGCTGGGGTGGATGAACGTCGAAACGCACGGACGGGTGCACCTGCGCGAGCAGCCCGGGCCGCAGATCGAGATCCTGGGTCCGAGGATCGAGCGCGCCGATGAGGTGTTGACACCACTCGCGCTGCAGCTGCTGGGCAGCCTCCACCGGCGCTTCAACGGGCGCCGCCTCGAGCTGCTCGATGCACGAGCGCGACGGCAGGCCGGCTTCGATGCGGGTGAGTTACCGGATTTCCCCGCGGCCACCGCCGAGCTGCGCGCGGCCGACTGGCGCGTCGCGCCGGTGCCCGCGGACCTCATCGACCGGCGGGTCGAGATCACAGGTCCCGTCGACCGCAAGATGATCATCAACGCCCTGAACGCCCCGGTGCAGGCGTTCATGGCCGACTTCGAGGATTCCTGCGCGCCGACCTGGGACAACATCATCCACGGACAGGTGAACCTCCTCGATGCCGTACGGCACACCATCAGCTATCAGGACCCGGCGACCTCCAAGGTCTACCGGCTCGCCGAGCGTACCGCGACGCTCATCGTGCGCCCGCGCGGCTGGCACCTGCCGGAGAAGCACGTGCGCATCAACGGCGAGACCGTTTCCGGGGCGCTGTTCGACTTCGCGCTGTTTCTCGCCAACAACCACGAGGCGCTCGGCAGGCGCGGCACCGGCCCGTATTTCTACCTGCCGAAGATGGAGAGTCATCTCGAGGCGCGGCTGTGGAACGAGGTGTTCGTCGCCGCGCAGGACGCGCTCGGCATCCCCCGCGGCACCATCAAGGCGACCGTGCTCATCGAGACCATTCTCGCGGCCTTCGAGATGGATGAGATCCTCTACGAGCTGCGCGAGCACTCCGCCGGACTCAACTGCGGCCGCTGGGATTACATCTTCAGTTTCATCAAGAAATTCCGTAATCGGCGCGACTTCCTGCTGCCCGACCGCGCGGCCGTCACCATGGAGCGTCACTTCCTCAAATCGTACGTGGATCTGCTGATCCGCACCTGCCACCGCCGCGGCGCTCACGCGATGGGCGGCATGGCGGCGCAGATCCCGATCCGCGACGACGCGCAGGCCAACGCGCTCGCCATGGGGCGCGTGCGCGCCGACAAGCTGCGCGAGGCGCGCGCCGGGCATGACGGCACCTGGATTGCGCATCCGGGCCTCGCGACGGTGGCACGCGCGGCGTTCGATGAGGTCATGAGCGGGCCCAACCAGCTCGCGGTGCGGCGCGAGGACGTGAAGGTGAGCGCGCGCGATCTGCTCACGGTACCGGAAGGGGAGATCACCGAAGAGGGCGTGCGCGGTTGCATCCGCGTCGGCGTGCAATACCTCGAGTCCTGGCTGCGTGGCAACGGCTGCGTGCCGCTCTATCACCTGATGGAGGATGCCGCGACCGCCGAGATCTGCCGCTCACAGCTGTGGCAGTGGCTGCACCACGGCGCGCGCACCAGTGATGGCACGCCCGTGAGCGTCGCGCGCTTCGACCGCCTGCTCACCGAGGAGCTCAGCCGCATTCACGAGGAGGTGGGCGCCGCGCGCTTGACGGGCGGTGTGTTCCCGACCGCGGCGCGGCTCTTCGAGCAGATGACCAAGAGCGAGAGTTTCCCCGAGTTCCTCACCATACCCGCTTACGAGCTTCTCAGCTGACGAGGTAGAGGCGATTCATGAATCCGAGCCACACAGCTCCTTCCGCGGATGAGCTCGCGCGCACCTGGCATGACAGCCCGCGCTGGCGCGGCATCACCCGCGGCTATCAGCCGGCCGATGTGGTGCGGCTGCGCGGCACGATCGCCGTCGAGCACTCGATCGCGCGCCTCACGGCGGAGAAACTCTGGCGCTATCTGCACGACCGGCCGTTCCTGAACGCGCTCGGCGCCCTCACCGGCAACCAGGCGATGCAGCAGGTGAAGGCGGGACTCGACGCCATTTATCTCTCCGGCTGGCAGGTGGCCGCCGATGCCAACCTCTCGGGCGAGATGTATCCCGACCAGTCGCTGTACCCGGCGGACTCGGTGCCGGCGGTGGTGCGGCGGATCAACAACACCCTGCGCCGCGCGGACGAGATCTGCCACGCCGAGGGCGATGACAGCATCGACTGGCTCAAGCCGATCGTCGCCGACGCCGAAGCGGGCTTCGGCGGCGTGCTGAACGCCTTCGAGCTGATGAAGCAGCTGATCGATGCCGGCGCCGCCGGCGTGCATTTCGAGGACCAGTTGTCCTCCGCCAAGAAGTGCGGCCACATGGGCGGCAAGGTGCTGGTGCCGACCCAGGAGGCGATCGCCAAGCTGCTCGCCGCGCGGCTCGCCGCCGATGTCGCGAACGTGCCGACGGTGCTCATTGCGCGCACCGATGCGGAAGGCGCCACGCTGCTCACCTCGGACATCGATGAGCGCGACCAACCATTCATCGACGGCAGCCGCGGCCGCACCAGTGAGGGATTCTTCACGGTGAAGGCCGGCATGGCGCAGGCGATTGCCCGCGCGTGCGCCTACGCGCCGTATGCGGATCTGCTGTGGTGCGAAACCGCCAAGCCCGATCTCGAGGAAGCGCGCGAGTTCGCCGAGGGCGTGCATGCGCCGTTTCCCGGCAAGCTGCTCGCGTACAACTGCTCGCCCTCCTTCAACTGGAAGAGAAAACTCGACGATGCGACCATCGCGAGGTTCCAGCGCGAGCTCGCGGCGATGGGCTATCGCTTCCAGTTCATCACGCTCGCGGGCTTCCACGCGCTCAACTACTCGATGTTCGAGCTCGCGCGCGGCTACAAGTCGCAGCAGATGAGCGCGTACGTGAAGCTGCAGCAGGCCGAGTTCGGCGCCGAGCCCGCCGGCTACAGCGCCACCAAGCACCAGCGTGAGGTGGGCGCGGGCTACTTCGATGCCGTGACGCAGGCGGTGAGCGGCGGCAGCTCCTCGATCACCGCCCTGGCGGGCAGCACCGAGGAACAGCAATTCGAAACTCCGCCGGCGATCGCGCCGCAACTCGGCAAGAAGGCGAGCTAAGGAGCACCCCAAGAAATCACGCTTGACGCGGTGAGCGAGCGACGAGTCGACTCTCAAGGCGCGTGATTTCTCGGGGACCCCGGTTAAGCGGCGGTGGCGCGCGCCGCGCCGGCCTGCGCGGCCACCTTCTCCCAGGTGGTGGCAAGGAAGCTCGGGCGCGCCTGCATGCGCGTCAGCCACTGGCGCAGGTGCGCATGGGGCGCGCTGAGCGCTGCCCACTCCGGTGTCTGTGCCAGGAAATCGAGCTGTGGCCCCAGCAACAGGTCAGCGAGTGTCAGCGTCTCGCCGGTCAGGTAGGGGTGTGCGCCGAGCACTCTGCCGAGCTCATCCAACACCACCTGTGCTTTCGGCACTGCGGCCGCGATTACGGCCTCATCGGGCGTGAGACCCATGAGACGGGGTCCGACGATCCGCTGGAAGCCGATCACATTCGCCGCCCCGTGGAACAGGTACCAGTCGTTGACGTTCATCAGCTGGTCCATGCACGCCGCGCGGCGCGGGTCGATCGGGGTGAGGGCCGGCTGTGGCAGCACCCGATCGAGGTAACGCAGGATCGCCTGCGTCTCGTACAGCCGGAAGTCGCCGTGCTCGAGCACCGGCACACGCCCGAAAGGATGCCGGCTGAGATGTTGCGGCGAGCGCAACGTGCCCGGCATCACCGCCACGAGGCCATAGGGCGCGCGCTTTTCCTCGAGCATCGCCAGCACGGAGCGTGCGAAGGGGCTGCCGGGAATCAGGTGAACCAGGAATTCGTTCATGACTTTTTCTCCTCGCGCGAAGCGTGAGTTGCATACAGATCCAGCAGATGCGGCCAGCCGCCATCGACGCTGTTGCGCATCTTTTCCCCGGCAGCGGCGCCCATGCGCTCGAAGTTACGATGCTCGAGATCGACGCGGGTGCGTCCGCTCGGCTCGGCGCTGAAGCGCACCTCGACCTCGGAGCTCACGGCCGGCCGCGGGTCCGGCTTCCATTCGGCGCTGATCTCCCAGGAGACCACCAGTCGCTCGGCCGGCTGCCACACGCGCACGTGTCCGATGACCACGTCGGTTCCATCCTCGTGGCGCGTGTACCAGCGGCCACCGACGAAGGGCTCGATGTTCGACTCGGTAATGGGCGTTGCGCCGATGCCGTGGCTCTTCGGCCACCAGCGGTTGATTCCGGCGGTGAACACCGCGAACGCCTGCGGCGGGCTCGCTTCGACCACGACCGACTTGCGGACCGGGGCGATCTCGATGGTGCGGTTCACGGCTTTTTCCTCTCCTGTGCGGCGCTCAGCGCCGCAACCTCGTGTTTGAAAGACTCCAGGGCGTCGGTCCAAAACCCATCCAGCCAGCGCCGCAGCTCACCGAGCCCGTGCGGATCGATGTAGTACACGCGGCGCGTACCTTCGGATCGATGCGTCACGAGACCGGCTGCCTTCAGCGCCTTCAGGTGTTGCGACACGGCGGGGCGACTCACCGGCAGGCCGCGGGCGAGTGCGCCCACCGAGCGTGGGCCTGCGCGCAGTCGCTCGAACACCTGCCGCCGGGTCGGGTCACTCAGGACCTGCAGTGTTTTTCCGTAAGTCATAACTTACGGTAAGCGTAGGCTAACAGAAAGTCAAGTGCCGGAATCTTCCCGGGCTCGAGCGGTGTCAGGCGCGCTCGCCGGGATCGCGCGGAAGGCGCGCGATCGCTGAGGCCTACTTGGTCGTCGGCAGAGTGAACTCCGCCCCCTTGGGCGTGCTCTCCGGCCAGCGCTGCATGATCGATTTCTGGCGCGTATAGAAGCGCACGCCTTCCTCGCCGTAGATGTGCATGTCGCCGAACAGGCTGTTCTTCCAGCCGCCGAAGCCGTGCCAGGCCATTGGTACCGGAATCGGCACGTTGATACCGACCATGCCGACCTGGATGCGGCGGCCGAATTCCCGCGCGATGTTGCCATCGCGCGTGTAGCAGGCCACGCCGTTCGCGAGCGGGTGCGCATTGACCAGCTCGACCGCGCTGGCGAAGTCCGGCACCCGCACGCATGAGAGCACGGGCCCGAAGATCTCCTCGCGGTAGATGCGCATCTGCGGAGTCACGTGATCGAAGAGCGTCGCGCCGAGCCAGAAGCCCTGCTCGAGACCTGCCACCGTGAAGGGGGCACCGCTCAGCGGGTGGCGCCGGCCGTCCACGACCAGCTCGGCGCCGCTCGAGACGCCATCGGCGATGTAGCCCCGGATGCGCTCGAGTGCTGCCTGGCTGACGATCGGGCCCATCTCGGCATCGCTCTGCATACCGTTGCCGATACGCAGGCGCCGCGCCCGCTCGGCGAGCTTCGGCATGAGCGCCTCGCCGGTGTGCCCGACCAGCACCGCCACCGATATCGCCATGCAGCGCTCGCCGGCCGAGCCGTAGGCCGACCCGATGAGCGCATCGGTCGTCTGCTCGAGGTCGGCATCCGGCATCACCACCATGTGATTCTTGGCGCCGCCGAGGGCCTGGACGCGCTTGCCCGCCGCGACGGCGCGCTGCGCGATGTAGTGCGCGATCGGCGTCGAGCCGACGAAGCTCAGGGCGCGCACCTCCGGATGATCGAGCAGCGCATCCACCGCCACCTTATCGCCGTGCACCACGTTGAACACGCCGGCCGGGAGTCCCGCCTCGTGCAGCAGCCGCGCCATGAAAATGGCGGCAGAGGGATCGCGCTCGCTCGGCTTTAGCACGAAGGTGTTACCGCAGGCGATGGCGAGCGGAAACATCCAGCACGGCACCATGCACGGGAAGTTGAAGGGGGTGATGCCGGCGACCACGCCGAGCGGCTGGCGCAGCGTCCAGTTGTCGATGCCGGTGGATACCTGATCGGTGAAGCCGCCCTTCAGCAGCTGCGGAATGCCGCAAGCGAACTCCACGATCTCGATACCGCGCGAGACCTCGCCCTGCGCATCGGAGAACACCTTGCCGTGCTCGCTGGTGATGAGGGCAGCGAGCGTATCGCGCTGCTCGTTGAGGAGCGCCAGGAACTTCGCCAGCACACGCGTGCGCCGCAGCGGCGGTGTGTCGGCCCACGGGCGCCACGCCGCGCGGGCGCTTGCGACCGCGGCGGCGACGTCGGCTGCATCACCGAGTGTGATCTCGCGCAGGGTCGCGCCGTTGGCCGGATTGAGCACCGCGAGCGGCGCACCTGCGCCCGTGACAGCCTGCCCGCCAATCCAGTGTGGCACGAGCTCCGGCTTGGCTCCGCGTGTGGCGAGGACCGGGGAAGAGAGCGTGGTGGCAGCCATGGGATAGTCCGTGATGTCTGTGTGGGGGGCGCTGGCACGCAGATCATAGACCAGTTGCAGATCGGCCCCCATACTGGCGCGCCAATCATGGGCATCCAGCTGCTTTTCCCGACGCAGGTGTACCGCGCGGCGCTGCGCACGCGTGGCAGCGCGACGCTCAATGCGCGGCTGCTGCAGGAGTGCCGGCAGCTGCGCGCTGACGACGCCGCGGGCCGCCGCTGGTCGGCACGCCACTACCCCGATGGCTACACCTCCTACTGCTCGGCGCATCGCATGCAGCGCATGTCGCCGACTTTTGCAGCGCTGGCACGCGAGCTCGACCGCCATGTCGCGCGCTTCGCCCGCGCCCTTCAGTTCGAGCTCGGCAGGCGCACCCTCGCCATGACCGACTGCTGGGTCAACATCATGGGACGCGGCGCAGTGCACGGCCCACACCTGCATCCACTGTCGACCATCAGCGGCACGTACTACGTGGCGGTGCCCGCAGGCGCGCCGGGTCTGAAATTCGAGGATCCGCGCCTCGAGCGCTTCATGGCGGCGCCGCCGCGCGCACGCGACGCACGCCGCGTCAACCGTCCGTGGATCACGCTGTCCGCGCGCGCGGGTGAGCTGCTGTTGTTCGAGAGTTGGCTGCGTCACGAAGTTCTGCCCAACCGCGACGCGCGCGAGCGCGTCAGCATCAGTTTCAACTACAGCTGGTTCTGAGGCCGCGCCGCGCCGCGGCGCGGGTCAACGCGCTCTCCAGGCATGCGTTGCAAATAGTGAGGTGCGACTCGGTCCGCACCGCTGCGGCGGCGCGGTTAGCGATTCAGCCGCAGTTCAGTGTCGATCGGTCACCGTCCAGAGCAGAGGAGGCTCGTATGCGCAACCTCATGCACGCGCTCATTGCGACACTGTCGCTCGCTGTCGCTCCGCTCGCATCGCAAGCGGCGCTGTTCGTCGGTGTATCGGTGAACATTGCGCCACCGGTGCTGCCGGTGTACGTGCAGCCACCGTGCCCTGCGCCCGGCTACATCTGGGCGCCCGGCTACTGGGCCTGGGACGATGGCTACTACTGGGTGCCCGGGACCTGGGTGCTGGCGCCCGCCGTCGGCCTCTTGTGGACGCCCGGCTACTGGGGCTGGGCTGACGGTGCGTATTTCTGGCACGCCGGTTACTGGGGACCGCACGTCGGGTTCTACGGCGGCGTTGATTACGGCTTCGGTTACACGGGCGTCGGCTTCGAGGGCGGCTACTGGAGCGGCGGCGCGTTCTACTACAACCGCTCGGTGACCAACGTCAACACGACCAACATCACCAACGTCTACAACCGAACCGTCGTCAACAACGTCAACGTGACGCGTGTGAGTTACAACGGCGGGACGGGCGGTGTCGTGGCACGCGCCACTCCGGCGCAGATCGCCGCGGAGCGCGAGCATCACCTCGCGGCGACGCAGGGGCAGCGCCAGCAGGAGCAGTCCGCGCACAACACCCCCGCACTGCGCGCCACGACGAACGGTGGACGTCCTCCGGTCGCGGCCACTCCGAAAGCCGGGGTGTTCTCGGGGCATGGCGTGGTCGCAGCGCGCGGCGCCGAGCATCCGAGCGATCGCTCCGCGTTTGCGCAGCACGCACCGGCACCCTCGGAACACGCGCCACTGCGCCACGAGAGTGCGCCTGCCGCGGAGCGGGCGCCGGCCCATGCCGCCGAGGCCGCGCCACAGCACTACGCGAACACTCAGCCGTACTCGCGGGCCCCGGCTCACGCCTCTGAAGGCGCGCCTCAGCACTACGCGAACACCCAGGCGTACTCGCGCGCCCCGAGCCACGCCTCTCAGCCCGAGCCGCAGCACTACGTGAGCCCGCAACAGTACTCGCCAGCCCCGGCCTCCGCGTCGCACGTCGAGCCCGCCCGGTCCGCACCGCAGTACCAGCAGCACGCGGCTCCGCACTACCAGGCCCCGGCTGCCCCGCAGGGGGCGAGCCGAGGGGCGTCGGGCAGCGCGCGGCCGCCCGAGCACGGCAGACCCGAGCATGGCGGCGCCCCGGAGCACGGCGGGGAGCCCCACGGCTAGAGCTAGCGGTTCGCGGCTCTTTCCGCCAACCAGTCGACAGAATCTGTCCGGACGGACTGTCACCCTAGCGTGTAAGCGTTTGTAGCTTCAGGGAGCTTGCTCGATGCGTCTCGCACTCTTTGCCTTGGTCACAGCACTGGCCGGCTGCGTCGTGCAGGTTCCGGCCCCCTCAACACCGCCGCCCCCCGAGCCACCCCCATCGGCCGAGGCACAGCAGCCGCCCGAGGCTCTGCCGCCCGAGGAGGCCGCGCCGGCGGTCAGCGTCTACGTCGAGCCCGCGGTGGTGCAGCCCGCGCCGATTGCCATCGGCTGGGCACCGCCACCGATGCTGGTGGAAGCCCCGCCGCCGATGCCCTTCGAGGGCGCCGTATGGGTCGGCGGCTACTGGGTGTGGCAGGGCAACTGGGTCTGGGCACACGGCCACTGGATGGGGCCACCGCGCGCGGACTACGTGTGGGTTCACCCTTACTACGAGCATCGCGGCGATGCGGTGATCTTCATCGACGGTTACTGGTCGGCGCCCGGCGTGGCCTTCGTGGCGCCGCCACCGGGTCTGCGCCTGGCGGTGGAGACGCCCGCCTACGGGGTGATCCCCGGACCACGTCCGATCGGGCCTGAGGGCTGCTTCGTGCCCGCGCCGCCCGGCTCGCGCGTCGGCATCATCATCCCGGCTCCGGTCGGTACCGCACCCGCGGTCGTTACGAGCGCGCCGGCGGTGGTCACGGTGGGCATGCGCATCACAAACAACGCGACGACCGTGAACAACGTGACGAATAACAACGTGACGAATGTGACCAACATCACTCGCGTCACCAACGTGACCAACGTAACCATTGTGGCACCGCCCGGAGCCACCGCGAACGGTCGCGCATTCAACACCTCGGTTCCGGCAGCGCCGCATCTGGCCGCCTCCCGACCGGCGTTGGTGCAGGCCCGTGCACCGGAGCCGGTGAGCACGCGGCCATTGCCGGTCTACACTCCCGGCAGCCGGCCGCCCGCGCTTCCGCATCCGGTGCCGATGCGTCCGCAGCCGGTCAACGCCGGCGTGGCGCCCGCCCGCCCGGGTGAGGCTGTCCCGGCGCACCCGACGCCGACCGCATTTGGCCACGATCCTAACCATGCGAACCCCGAGTCCGCGCGGTCCGAGCGAGCCTATCCCGGCGGCTACGAGCACCAGCCGGCGCCGCAAGCGCCGAGCGATCACAGAGCGCCGCCGCAGCCGCAGAATGCGGGCCAGCCTGCGCCGCAATCGCAGAACGCGCACCAGCCGGCGCCGCAAGCGCCGAGCGATCACAGAGCGCCGCCGCAGCCGCAGAATGCGCACCAGCCGGCGCCGCAATCACAGAACGCGCACCAGCCGGCGCCGCAAGCGCAGAGCGCGCACGGCAATGCGGCTCCGCAACCGCAGGGCCAGCACCAGGGTGCGCCGGCCCACGGCGAGAGCGACAACCGCTCCCACAAGACGGAAGCGCAGAGCGAGCACGACGCGAAGCACGGGCAGGGCAACGACCACTAACGAGGGGATGGCGCGGCCCGTGCCGCGCCTCGTCTCCCGCCGGGGACCCGGGCGGGGGAAGCGGTGCGCGCTACCGGTTTCTTAGGGTAGTACCCGGCGCAGCCAGGCGGCGATGTCGGCGACTTCTTGCGGACACACCGCATGCGGCATGCTGTAGGCATGCCACTCGACCGCATAACCGGCCGCCCGCAACTGCTGCGCTGCGGCCTCGCCGAGCGCCGGCGCCACCACCGGATCCTGCATGCCGTGCGCGACGAAGATCGGCGTCGCCTGGTTGACAGGGAGGCGCTCGGCGTCGAAGCGCCCCGCGAGCAGCTGGTAGCAGGAGAGCCCGATGATGCCGGCGAGGCGCTCGGGATAACGCGTGCCGCAGAACAGCGCCATGGCGCCACCCTGCGAGAACCCCGCGAGCACGATGCGCTCGGTGGGGATGCCGCGCGCACTCTCGCGGCGGAGCAGCTCGTTGATCAGTGACTGCGACATGCGGATGCCACTCTCATCCTCGGCCGCGCGCCGATCGAGGGCGATGAT
>Ga0306926_10006830_pt1 | contig 12306 bp, 18 predicted proteins | sample flu12Cox44000178_FD_203759 | JGI IMG/M metagenome (GOLD analysis project Ga0306926, IMG submission 203759) | Lab enrichment of tropical soil microbial communities from Luquillo Experimental Forest, Puerto Rico - flux8day.12C.oxic.44.000.178 (v2)... | ecosystem: Environmental > Terrestrial >... | reverse complement strand
GGCCTCCTGCTCCGGCGTCAGCCGCTCCACGCGGCGCAGCAGCGCCAGCGATTCCGGTTCCAGGGCTTGCAGGATCATCTGCATGGCTGCCTCACTTCTTCGACGTTGCCCATAACTCCCCCTCATCCGAGCACCGAGCGCACTTCGCGCCAGCGGTCGCGGATATCCATTGCGGCCAGCCAATCGGCCAGCACGCGCTTGCCGCTCCGTGCCGGCCAGAGATTGTGCAGGATTGTGTTTGCCTGCTTGCCGCCGACGATCCAGATTTCGGGCCTCACTTCTTCTTCAGGCTCGGATACTTGCGATAGACCTTCGCGCGCACGGTCGCCTTCTGCGATGCGCTGCCGTGCTGGGCGACGCGGGCGAGCGCGTTGCGCGCGTGGGACAGGTCGTGGATCGGATACTTGCGCGCACCGGGCAGCGCAAAGTTCGATCCCTTGATGCGCTTGCGACCCTTAGCGGTCAGCTTGCCCATGCTTCGGCCTCGGCGGAGGGAGCCAGACGGACGCCCAGGTGGCGAGGAACATGAACGGCATCAGCACGAGCAGCATGGGGACTACCCACCACGGCGGCAGCGCGTGCTCGTCTTCGTCCTGATGTTCGCGCGGGAATGGAACGACGGTCATGCGGCCTCCTTGCTGGTCTGCTGCTGCTGCTCCTCGTGTTGCGCCTGCTCGTCGGCAGGTGTCGGCTCGCCCTGACCGCCGGTCGTGGTCAGGGGCATTTGCAGGGCCGGCGCGGGCGGCACCTTGGTTGTGGCGACGAAGGTCAGGTTAAGCTCCTGCTCGCGCGCCCGGTCGGCGGCGATCCGCGCGTCGGTCTCCTCGGCGTCGTAGCCCTGCGCCTCGATGACATCCGAGCGGGCCTTGAACCCGTTCTGCACCGCCAGCGCCTCGGCCTGCGTGTCCTTGAGCGGGTCCACCCACGGCATCTTCGGCGTCATCGCCTTGAAGCGCGTCACGGCCGGCGTGTTGCGCAACTGCGTCGCCGTGACCGGGAGCGCGCCCGCCAGCACCGCCTTGGCGAACCACCGCTGATAGACCGGGCGGAGGAACTGATAGACCATGACGGCGTGCTGGAAGGCCTCGACCTCGGCGCGGAAGGCCAGCAGCCCGGCGCGGGAGGATGCGTAGCTCGCCTTCGCCAGGTCCGACGAGATTTCGGCGTAGGGCACGCCGAGCGCGGCGGCGAGTTGCAGGAGGGTGCGATACTGGAAGGCGTCGTAGTTTGGCCCCACGTCCGCCGGTTCGCTGAATTGGATGTCCTGCCCCGAGTTCATTTCGAGGAAAGCGCCCGGCCCGAAGTAGGGCGGTAGCTCGGCGTCGAACACGCCCAGCTTCATGTCGGGGTCGGTCGCCAGATCGACCGGCGGGTTCTTGATGAAGCCGGCGAAGCGCGCGGCCTGCTTCTTCCGCTCAAGCTCGGCGTCGTCATAGAGGTCAAGCATGAACATCTTGACCACCGCGGCGGCGAAGCCGGAGAGGCCCCGTATCTGCCCGGCCTCGACCGGGTCATAGATGTGCAGGATTTCGTCGGCCGGGATGCGGACGATGTGGTTGTAGATGAACGCGAAGCTGAAGGCGATGTCGGTCGGGTCGCGTATCCAGAACCAATAGGCGACGCGCTTCTTGGTCAGGTTGTCGAACTCCACGCCCATGCGGATCGGGTTGTTCGTGACCGGCGCGGTCGCGTTCTTCCACACCGGCAACTGCTCGGACGGCAGCACTTGCAGCCGCAGCGGAATCTTGTCGTCGGCCGGGCTGGTGTTGATGATGTGGACGAAGCACTCGCCGGCCATAAACACCTCGCGGGCGACGCGCCGCTGGATGCCATAGAAGTCCGTGACGTTCTCCACGTCGCTCTCGTCGGTCCAGTCCTGAAACGCTGCGGCGACCGCGGCTTTGAGCTTGTTGTCCTCGATCAGCGGCGAGGGTCGGATGCCGGCCCCGACCGTGGCCGCGGTCCATGAGCGCACCGCGGCGCGGGCGTAGCCATTGTTGCGCACGACGTAGCGGGTGCGCGCGATGGTCGTCTCGCCGGCCTTGACCAGCAGCGCGTTGACGTGCTCGCGCATCGGCTGCCACAGGCCGAGGCGTCGCCCGTAGGACGCGGCGTCGAGTCCCTGCGGCCGCTGCGGGTGGGTGCGGAACAGCGCCTGGGAGGCGAGGTCAAGCAGCGGGTTGCCGCTGCCGCTGCCCTCGGTCACCTGGCTCCGGATGCGTGGGAAGAAGTCGCGCCAGCCCATTAGAGGTGCTTCAACTGCGGCATGTAGTGCAGCCGCATCCCGCGGCTCGGCCAGACGCCGAACTGGCAGAAGTGCAGTTGAGCGCGCAGGCTGCGGATCGCCAGCACGAGCGCCTGGTTGTCCACGAACGTCACCTGGCGGTTACGATCCGAGGTGCTTTGGACGCCGGAGAACAGGCGCGATTCGAGATCCTGTAGCTGCTGCCACCGCCGCGCCTGCGCGTCGGGCGAGCAGTCGAGGCCGCTTTCCGGATAGGTGAACTGCGGCTGATCCGGCGGCAGCGGTTGGACCGGCGCGTCGGCCTGCACGGGCCTCGCGGGCGTCGCGTGCCGGCGCTGCGGCGGCGGCGGCGGCAACTCGGAAGGCACCCGCGGCGGCAGACTCACGGGTCGTTGCCGCCGTCGGTGAAGGCGCTGCACACGCAGGCGATGGCGGCGAGCGCGAGGATGATGAGCAGGACCGGCAGCAGGATGCCCATTATCCGGCCCTGCGCCGGTTCGCCCGGCGGATCGCGGCGGCGACGCGACGGGCGATGTTCTTGGCGATGCGCTCGCGCATGGTCGCGCGGATTTTGTCGGCGACCTCCTGCGTGATGAACGTCCCCAGCACGGTAGGGCCCCAAAGCTCCTTGACCGGGAGGCGGTGGGTGTTGACCCGTCGATAAACCCCCCGATGGCCGGTCGGCATCGTGGCGATGAAGGCCGAGCGGATGGTCTGGCTCTTGCCCCAGGCGCGGGTGGAGACGCCGACCGCGTTCTGCGTGGGCGCGAAGTCGATCAGCGGGATCGGCTTCTTCGACGCCAGCACGTCGGCTTGGTAGGCCCCGACCTTCACGTAGGGCAGGACGATGGCCTCTTTGACGCCCGCGCTGGTCGCGCCCATGTGCCGGGCGATGGTCGAGGCGGCCTTGACCTTGGTGTTCTTCTGCGTGTCCACCAAGGCGAGCGCGACCGGCTTGTCCAGTTCGGGCTTGGCGAGTGCCGCGAGCACGGCGTCAAAGGCGCTCGTATCGAGCGTGACGCTCATCTCCATCATCGAAGGGCAGCCGGCGAGCGTCGCATGGGAGGGGGAACGGACGGTCTGCGCCCGTTATCAAATCCGCTGGCACATTCCACACCTCGCGGTCAAGTGAATTTGCAGAACCTCTAAATTCCCAGTGAGGTCTGGACAGTCGAGGCGGCGCGGAGTTCGGCGGCCCAGGCCCGAGTCGCGGCGTGGCCGCGGCGTCCGGCGATCAGCCCGGCGAGCAGGATTTTAGCGTGTTCGGCCTTGGGCAGCCGGCGCTCGCAGCGAATCGCCCAGGCGAGGCCGACGACCGCGCGCTGGGTCTCATCCATTCGGATGAGGCGTTCGGCCTCGGCGAAGGGATCACCAGGCATCCGCCAGCGCGCCGAGGGCGTCTACCGTCCAGTTGCGGGCGCTGGTTTCCGAGCAGCCCTCGCGCCGGGCGATCTCGCCGAACGGGAGGTCTTCGACCGCGCAGGCGACGCAGAGCCGGCTATCGCGCTGGGTCAGCACCGCGCCGACTCGCTGGAGTCGCTCCTGGTAGTCGAGTCGTCCGAGTCGCGGCCCGCTGAAACCGCCACCGGTAGGCGTGCCGGCGTCGTAGGACGCGGCGGCCCGGCGCTGCTCGCGGAAGGCACCTTGCACGGCGGCGCGGAACTCGCAGCCGGCGCGGAACTCGCGCGGCCCTATGGCGCGGGTGCGCAGCAGGTTTTCCAGCCGGGTCCGGACGCGCCAGCCGGGGCGATAGGCGCGCCCGTCTACCTGCGGCTCAGCCACGTCGTAGTGGGCGCGGTAGGCGGCGGAGGGGCGGTTGGTCGGCATCACACGTTGCCCAGGTTGCGGACGGGACGGCGCTGGCCGAGGACGCCGCGGCGGTTGATCCTGCCGGCGGTCGCCTCGACCGCGTGCGGAGCGGGCGGCGGGCCTGCCGGCGGCTCTGGCTCAAGCCCAAGCTGGCCCTCGAGGTCGCGCCAGGTGCGATCCGACCAGCGGTCCATGCCGGCGAGCCAGGCGGCGGCGCGGGCGTAGACGCGCATGTCCAGCGCCTCATTCCTCGGCCGCAGTTGCCGCCACTCGGTCTTGACCGCAAAACCCTTGCGCGAGCGGATGAGCACCTGCTGCTCGGCCACGGTCTGCTTGACCCACTCGTCAGAGACCGCGGTGGAGAGGTGAACATAGCCGGCGGGATAGCGCACGCCGCGCTCAAGCTCCTCATCGGTCGGCTTCGCCTGCTCCAACTGCTTGTAGAACTCGCGCTTGAACACACTGACGCTGACCGTCCACAGGTTCAAGCCGCCGCGCAGCCGGACGCCGCCAGGGGTGAGCTCCACCTTGGACGGGCCGGACACGGGGATGAGCCGGTCATACTGCGGCACGCCCTTGACCGGGAGCACGGTCGCGCGGTCCTGCGAGCGCGCCCACAGGTAGACGTTCTGCGTGAACGAGCCGGTGTCGATCGCGAGCCGTTGCAGGCCCATCCGCGCGCCGGTCTCGTGCTCCCAGGTCTCGCCGAGCATTGAGGTCAGCCCGACCCAGGTCTCGCGCTTGCCGGGGTCGCCGAAGATGACGCGGTGCTCGACCAGCCAGGACTCCAGGCCGCGGCCCCAGGCCCAGACGTCCACCTCGATCCGGTCGGCCTGCACGTCGGCACCCGCGGTGATGAACAGGCCGCGGAGCGGGACCGTCCGGTAGGCCCATTCCTCGCGCCGGTCGTAGAGCCGTTGCCAGTCGGGGACCGGGCTGGCCTCCTCCTCCCATTCCTCGCCGAGCACGGTGTTGACGAAGGTCTTCCGCCGGTCGGGGTCTTCGGCGCTCTTGATCCACTGGTCGGCGATCTCGGCCCAGGAGAGCCAGCCGAGCGGCGAGTAGAGCGCGGACAGGTGGTAGCCGCGCACCGTGGGATCGGGGAAGTCGGCGACCGCAGGAATCCACCGCCCGGCGGCCAGCATGGCGGTCTTGTGGTGCTCGCCGAACGGGCGATCGCAGGCGACGCAGAGGTAGTGAACGGTATCGGGGCGGTTCGGCTGCCAGCGCAGCCGGGGGAACTGCAATACTTGCTCGCGACCGCACAACGGACAGGGAACGTGATAGTAACGCTGGTCTGTCGCCTCGAACTCGCGGCAGATGCGCGAGGTATTCTTGAGCTTGGGGGTGCTGAGCAAGAATATCTTGGAGCGGAACGAGAACGTGCGCGTGCGCGCCTCGGCGAGCGCAATGGGGTCGCCCTCGTTTTCGAGGTCGCCGGGGTAGGCATCGACCTCATCGAGCATCAGGAATCGGACCGGCATCGACCGCAGGCCCACGGCGCTGTTCGCGCCGGTCAGCACCAGCACGCCGCCGCGGAAGTCCTTCATGCTCACGGTGTTGGTAGCGCTGCGCGACCTCGCCTCGGCCACCTTGCCGGTCAACTGCACGGTGTCATCTATCATCGGCTGCACGCGCTGGTTCGAGAAGCGGTGCGCCAGATCGACGGTCGGCTGCACGACCAGCGTCGGCCCCGGCACCTGGTCGATGATGTAGCCGACCCAGCACATGCCGCACTCGGACGCGCCGATCTGCGCCGCCTTCTTGAACACCGTGCGCCTGACCGGGCTGCCCACCGAGAGGTTCTCGAATATCTCCCGCAGGTAGGGGGTGCGCGAGGTGCGGTAGGGCCCAGCCTCGGCGCTGCCGCCCTTGGACGAGAGCTTCCTGTAACGGTCGGCCCACTCATCGACCGTGATTTCGGGGTCGGGCTTGAGGCCTTGGTTCCAGGCTTCGGCGATGTAATCATCCGGGTTGAAGTCCGGGACGGCGAGCATGACGACTATGCTTCCAGTGCGCTACGCGGTAGAACGCAATATCAACCAGTCTACCGTCTATGATGCAATCAAACGCGGTGCCATCGTGCTTCTGCCGGACGGCATGTTGGACGTGGAGGCGACCGACGCCGGCTTTCTGGCCGACTTCAACGCCCGCAAGCAATGGACGCGGGATAGCGAGGCGACCCGCATCCGCCGGCTCAACGCCGGCCTGGTCGAGGCGACCGCACAGATCTCGGCTGACCGGCGGCGCAGGAACGACCTGCAGCGGTCCACCGCCAAGCGCGGGGTTGCCGATCCTGCGCAGCGGCGACGGGTTGCCCGGGCACTCGCGGCGCTGGACGCGCTGCCCGACCTGTTCGCCGTCGAGGCCGCCGAGATGCTCGGCCGCCCGGTGGAGGCGACGCGAGCGGCGCTGCGCCGGTTCGTAGACTCGGTGCTTGAGGACATCGGCACCATCCAGCAGCCGGCAGAGGACCGCGATGGCCCGCAAGCCGCAGCCTAAGCCCGAGCCGGCCACGCCGCAGGCGGCCCGGCGGGAGCCGCCGGCACCGGAGCTTGTCAAGAAGTCCCAGGAGCTAGCGGCGCTTCGCGCGACCGACGCGCTGCTACGCGCCGAGATCAAGCGGATGACCGAGCAGGTGGCGACCGGCGAGCTTGTCTCGCTCGAGGTCTACAACGCCCGGCTGTTCACCGAAGCCCGGCGGGTGCGTGACGCGGCGCTCGGCGCGCCCGCGCGCTACGCGGCGGAGCTTGCCGCGGCGCTGGACGTCGCCCCGTTCGCGATGCTGCAGGTGTTGAACGCCGGGGTGCGCAAGGTTCTGTCCCTCGCGGCCGGGAACGGGCCGTTTCCAAGCGATCTGCGCGGTCTGTAGCCGGAGGCCGAAGGATGAGCCGGCCTCCGGCGGGCTGTCACTGAGCGGCCGACCGCTGCGTCAGGCTGAGCGCGTATTGACGCAGCGGCTTGTCGGTGGTGCCGTTGTCATTCGCCGCTTCGAGCGGCCAGCCCCACCATCCGCGGTGGAAGCGGTCATGACACTCGCGGCATACCGACCGCAGGTAGATCATCGGCGGGATCATGCCGTAGCGGTAGCTCAAGTGATGCGCGTCTATTGCCTCATGCTCTAGGCAGAACTGGCAAAGATAACCGTCACGTTTGAGCACTTTGAGCCGGGCGCTCTTCCACTCCGGCGATTTCAAGGCGTCGCTGTATTGTTGCGAGCGAAAGCCTTCCACGTTGAGTTGCGCGATCTGGTCGAGCGCGGACTTGCGCGCCCGTCGCGTTTCATCGTAATTCACTTGAGCCTCCGTTCTGAGCTTCCAAGTCAAGGCGCGGGCACTGGTCCCGGCTCGCTGCTTCGACCCAGCGAGCCGGGATTCGATGGCACAACTCGCGGCGCGCTGTCTAGTCAAGCGTCAGGCCCTCAAAAGTCGCTAGAGACGGCAGTGCAGGCAAATGCGGATAAACGTAGACAATTGCGGGCAAACGACGCGAACCGCGGGATATGAGCGGCGAGTTGCAGCGAGTGGGGTTTAGTCCCGTTTAGTCCCGTTTAGTCTCAGCACGTATCGGGAAGTCCCAGCCCTACACCCGTCCTTTACCAGATTTACCGGGATTTGCCTACTTTTCCGCCTTGGCCGGCTGACTGTAGGGACAAAGCCGCCGCCCATGACCGCCGAACTCTCCGCCAAGGCCATCACCTTCAAGCCGCCAGGCTACGGAAGCCGACGGAAACAATAGAACTGAGTGTGTCGTCTTCAAACGTGGTGTGATGCGTTCAACTCGCGGGGATGTGACCTCTCGCGGCGGGCAACGGCGCATTTCCCGACGATCTGAGGGGGCTCTGACGGGGGTCATGGGCACCATCCAACCATCTCAGTCAGTTTTCGGCGTGATTGAACGCTAGCCAGAATTTGGGCCTGTTCGCCCCGCGCCTCGTTCGGCAGCGGAAAAATCCTTTGACGCGCGCCAGGTGGCAGGCCGTCCGGCGAGGTCTGAGCCGATGGATGCGACCGAACTCGCCGGGCGAACGGGTGCGATGCCCATTCTCTGTTCTCGGCTTGTTCACCATGCCCGTAAATGGCCTAGGACGGGGGCTACGCGGGCGAGAAATTTTCCCGCTACCCTACCCGTGCCCAGCACCGTTTGAGCCGTCAGGCGCAAGCTGTGGCCCAGCGCGGCACGGTTTTGGTCTGGCCTGCACCTGTCGGGTCTGGCTTAGGGCGAGCCGGTTGAGGTTTGCTCGGTCTGCTCGGGGCGACGTTGCCGGCGCTGGGCAGCCGGTAGGTCCAGCGTAGGGTGGGGGTCTGCAAGCCGACCTAGCAATTTCACTTCGCCTCTGATGCCACGCAGCCGCGTGAGCGTGGCGGACATGCGCTTGGGGTGGAGCTCCAAGCCGACGAAGCGACAATCGCCGGGCAGACGCGCGACCGCGTCGGCGGTGCAGCCGAGTCCCGTGCATGGATCGAAGATCACGTCGCCTGGCCTCGCGACCGCTTCGAACGCGGCGGTTGGCGTCGCCGTGTCGTCCATCCCGGTCATGTCGGGCGCTTGGCCGTGCTGACCGTGCCAGCTTGCCTGGATGAGCCAGCACGGGTTTTTGCGGTAATACGTGATTTTCCAGGCTTGCAGGGCGCGACCGCCAAGCTCGCCGATCAGGGCGACAAGGTCGCGGGTGTGTTCGTCGCCCATTTCGAGGAACACGTCGCGCTTGGCGCTGGCGACCAGCGGTAGCAGCCGGCGCAGGAACAGGTCGAAATCCACCTTGCGCGGCACGCCGGCCTTGGTGCGGAACGCGGCGGCGTTGCCACCACCCCACGGCGGATCGCTGTAGACGATGTCGGGCGCAGAACCGGCGAGCGCGAGTAGCCGTTGACCATCCCCAAGCTCGAGGTCGCCGCAGGCGAGCATGTGACGGTCAACGGTCCAGACCTCGCCAGGCTGGACCGGAAAGACGTTGCCGCCATGTCTGGCGTAGTCGAATTCGGTCATGCCGCGGCCATTTCGCGCTGGCACATTTCCAGCAGGCGTTGCGCCGGTCGCTCGCCGAGCACACGCTTGACCAACTCGGCTTCACCGTCGGCGAAGATCAGGTTGATGCGGTAGAGCGTGCCGTCCTTGCGCACCAACTCGCGTTCTTCCTCGGTATGCGCGGCTTGCAGCTTGCGCTCGCGCTCGCGCTGGCGTTCGAGGGCTTGAACGGAGAGCGCGGTGGTATTTTCGATGCCGGCTTGGCTGCCAGCCGTGACGCCGTGCAGTTGCGCTTCCATGCGCGGCTTTGGTGCCCAGGCGTCGTTGTAGCTGTCGCCGGCAAGGGCTTCTGGCGCTGGCACGTCTTCGAGCAGCTTTTCGACCTCGGCGTCGGTGAGCATGAGGCTGTCCGCGGCCCAAGCCAGCGCGCCGAGCTTTTCGAGGTCGCGCAGCACGTCGGCGGAAAGCTGGATGTCTTCGCTGCCGCGAGCGCGGTTATGGCGCAGCGTCGCGATCCGCATTTGCTCGGGCGTCATGTCCACGAGCACGACCGGCACTTCCTTCATGCCGAGATGCGAGCCGGCGCGCCAGCGGTGCTCGCCGTCCACGATCTTGCGCGTGGTCCGATGCACGATGATCGGCTGGGTAAAGCCGTCCTCGCGCATCGAGCGCAGCAGCAGCTCGAAATCCTTCTCCGACATTCGGTTCGGATTGTATTCGTTCGGCTGGATCGACTCGACCGGCAGGTATTCGATGGTCAGCGCCTCGAGCGCGACGTTGGTTTTGATGACCGGCGGCTTCTTCTTTGCCATAGCGTTTCAACTCCATGTCGGGGCGAATCCACCCCAGGTGCCCGCGCCAGGGCGGAAGAATTCGGGCTCGATCGGCTGCACGCCACCGATGTCCCTGGTTTTCATCGCGAACGGGTCGCCGTTGTAGAGCGCGAAGGCGAGCGTTCGCCACGATCCCATGTTGCCGACGCACATGTAGCAGGGACGCGCGTCGGGCAGTTCGGTGGTGGAATGCTTGCGGTGCATCCCGACGATGGCGTTCATCACCTTGGCGGCGCGCTCGCGAATCCACGGCGCAGGAGCTTCGTTGATGCACTCGCGCATGAAGCACTGTTCCCAGGTTTCGCCGCTACGCCGGTATGGCATCACCGAGCGCATTCCGAACTGCGCGACCGTCTTGACGCCGGGCAGACGGTCTTCGACGCGGTCGAACCAGCGCGGCCAGGCGCGACGCGCCATTTCCAGCGTCGAGGCCGATGCAGCGTTGAGCGTCGGCGGCGCGATCCGCATGAACCGCATCGGCACGTTGAACCGGAACATCACGTCGTAGGCGTGATTGTAGTCCCAGCCGTTCTCGCGGATCGCGCGCCACACGTCGCCGTCCTGCCAGTCGTAGATCGGCCGGCAGTTGCGCGTGCCGACCGCGTTCGGCTTGGTCAGATGGCCGCCGGCCGCGAACACGCTGTAGCGGCGCGTCTGGCTCTCGGAGACGCGCAGGCCGACGACGGCGAAGATGTCCTTGCCGGGAGCGGTCGGATAGACCTCGCGGGTGATGATGCGGGTGATGTCGAGCGCATCGACGTGCCGCGCGATAGCCGGCGGCTGGCGCACCCATTGTTCCGGTGTCAGCGCGGGGTCGAACACCCACCAGTAGGGCTGCTTGCGGTTGAACACGTTGACGATGGGCTGGTTGGCGACCGCCCAATGGAAGTCCACTTCGTCGGTTCGTGCCGCGACCCGTTCGGCATACTCGAACGTGCCTGGGAACATGATCTCTTCGTCGCGCATGTTGACGTGCACGGGCAGTCGGCCGGCAGCGCGAGCGGCCATGATGGCGAGTTCGAGGCAGATGCCGGAGTCCTTGCCGGCGGAGAACGCGACCACGACGGTATGACCATCGCGGTATAGCTCGAACAGGCGCATGTAGGCCTGCTCGAACACGTCCAGTCCGGTGTGAACGCGAACGCTTTTGGTCATGGCGCAATCGCTTCGATGACGAGATAGCGGCCTGCGTGCGGCGCGAGCCGCGCGAGCGGACGTTCCACGCGCAGCAGCGGTGCCGGCAGGATCGAGAAGCCGGAGATGGCGACGTGCTTGAACCCGGCGCAGTTCATGCGCTCGCGGGCCTGCCAGACCGACCAGGCGGCGGGACTGGTTTCGACGTAGAGGCGACCTGCACGCTGCGGGTTTCGGTAGTGCCAGCGTGGCGCGTAGACCATCAGGAAGCAGCGGCTTGCGGGCTGGAGCACGCGCAGGATCTCGGCGAGCGCCCTGACCGGAGCGGCGATGTGCGAGAGCGCGGAGAACAGCGCGACCGCGACGGTGAAGGTGCCATCGAGCCAGGGGAGGTCGAGCACCGAAAACCGCTCGAACCGATGCAGCGGGAAGCGCGAGCGAGCGACGTTGAGCATGTTCGCCGACACATCGACGCCGACGTAACGGTCCATCGGGAACGGGATCAGGTTGAGCAGCGCACCTGTGCCGCAGCCGACATCGAGCACGCGGGTCGTATCGCTCTGGCGCAGGAACGCGAACAGCCGGGCGATGAGTTCGCGATCCTCGGCGCGGCAGCGCGGCGAGCGGTAGAAGCCGTCATAGTCCCACGCCTCGCGGTCGTAGGCGTCGGCGACCGGGTCAGGCGTCCACCTTGGCTCGGTTGATGATGATGGATTGAGCACGGTCATTGGTCATAAACCAATAGTAATGACCGTCGCCCGGATACCACGAGCGATAGGTGCGGCCCTTGTAGCGGCGCGGGATGCCGTGATCCGCGATGGCCTGGTAGACGAGCCAGTAGAGGTCGTCGTCGCACGTCTTTCCGCGCACGATATATTCGTGAGGGTCGTCCGGCATGGTCTTGGCAAAGCGCCAGGCCAGGGTCGCCATTTTGGCAATGAGTTCGGCAAGCTCCATCCCCCGACGCTAGTGCGATTCGTGCAATTTGTCACACGCGCTGCTCCCCATCATCGTCCACGACCGGCACGTTGCAGCCGCGGGCCTCGCGCGATTGGCGCAGCCTGTCGCCGTGCAGCGACACGTCGCGCAGCGGCGTGGACTCTGCCGGCGCGCGGCGGTGCTGCGCGCTTTCGGCCAGGAAGCCTTCGACCATCCGCTGCACCGCCTCGCGCTGGACATCGGTCGTTTCGGGCGTGCTTTCGCGACCGTTGATGACCGCCCACGCCTTCGGGCTCTGGCCGCGGATCAGCGAGACGAGGTTTTCCAGCGCCGCGCCTTGCACGCCTTCCGCCTGCCGCTTGTGCCAGTGCGCGATCC
>Ga0306926_10006829_pt1 | contig 12308 bp, 7 predicted proteins | sample flu12Cox44000178_FD_203759 | JGI IMG/M metagenome (GOLD analysis project Ga0306926, IMG submission 203759) | Lab enrichment of tropical soil microbial communities from Luquillo Experimental Forest, Puerto Rico - flux8day.12C.oxic.44.000.178 (v2)... | ecosystem: Environmental > Terrestrial > Soil... | reverse complement strand
GGCTTTGTCTTTGCTGATGATGCTGTTGTAGCCCGGGAAACCCGTGGCCTGCTCCGAGATGACGCCGAAGCCGACGGAATGGTGATTCCGGCCAGTGATCAGTGCGGCGCGCGTGGGTGAACAGAGGGAGGTGGAATGCATTTGGGTGTAGCGCAGGCCATTCTTGGCAATCCGATCCAGAGCCGGCGTCGGGATTACGCCGCCAAAGGTGCTCGGCACGCCGTAACCCTCATCGTCGGTCATGATGAGGAGCACGTTCGGCGCTCCCTTGGGAGGCACGATGCGCGGCGGCCGCCAGGGTTTCGAATCAAGCGCGTAATTCTTAATCACGCCGCCGAATTTCGGGTCGGGCCCCGGGAGCTGCTTGCCGGAGATCGTTGTAGTGGCACTGGGTGAACCTGGCGTGCCGGTCGTCGGAACAGGTTCGGCGTTCGTCGGCTGACCGTAGCCGGCGGTGCGATTGCCGTCCGGCTTAGCCGCGGCGGCGGACTTAAACTCGGCGCGAAGATCGAAGCTGTTATCCGCGCCATGGGCGATGTCGATCTTGCGTGTGACCTCCTTGCCCCTGGACGTGGCCTTCAGCGTGTAGGAGTACTCCTTGCCGGCCGGGAGAGGCGGCGTCTGGAAGGTACGGAGCGCCCCGGTCGATTCCGTCTTGTAGCCGTCGATCTCCAGGACGGCGTCGGCGAGGAGGCGAACCGTGACGACGATGGCTTCCGCTCCCGCACCTGCCTGCTGCGGCCCTGCGCCTGGGGCGGCGAGCGCTTCTGGCCCTGCCAGGAATCTACCCGAGGCGGCCAGGTATCCTAGCACCGCACCGGCCGCCAGGATGATAAGGGAAGGGAACTTCATACTCTTGAACATGCGAACCCTCCTTCGGTGTGATCAAATCGAGTCTTCAGGGTCGAATGATTACCTCCAACGATCCGGCGTCCTCCTATTGGACAAACGCCGCCTTCAGCCTTTCTTCCTGATCTTTCGAAAAGTTGCTCGCGATGACTTCGAACTTCGGCGCACCCTTGAATGCTTCGACGACCCGATCGGTTGTCACCTGCCCGACCATCAGGAAGAGGCCCGAAGTTCCTTCCGTTACTTTGCGGCGGACCTGTTCGAGAAAATCTTTGCCGATCCCATAATCGACGAAGTGGCCACTGAGTGCTCCCAGCGCCGCACCCAGGGCGGCGCCGAGGAAGGGAGCAAAGAAGAGGAATCCAAAAAGCATTCCCCAAAACGCGCCGTCACACGCCCCGGCACACGTGAGGTCTCCCAGGTGGCGCGTCTTCGGTTTCTTCTTACCTTTCGGCCAGGTCACGACCGCCGCGTCCTGCAGCTCAAGAAGATGGTCTCTTTGTAGGCTTTGCGCCAGTTCCAGCCCCTTGTCGGCGCCTTCGGGCGTGTCGAATTTTAGAACCACCAATGACGATGCCATGATCGTTCTCCTTTGTCCCAGCGCTACGAGATCGTTCGCGACTTCGCCGCGCCGGGTGAGAGCGAAGTCCGAATGTAGGCATCGGCTCAAAACCTCCTCGTCCAACACCTCGTTGAGATCTGTGGGGAGAACCAGGACGCGAGCGCCCCGCACGAATCGGGCGCTCACTCGCCCTCGTTGAAGTAGAACGGAATCGATTCCGTTCTACATTCAGTCCGTTACTGCCCGTGGTGTTGCTTGATCGCCGGCTCGATCTGCCTTTTCACGGCGTGCAGGTTAAACGACGCCGGGTTCTGAATCAGCAGGTAGTCGATCGCCGTCTTGGCGAGTTTCGCCACCTCGTACTGGACCATAACGAACCGCCAGAACTCGCGGGCCTAAAGTCTGGGCCGTAGCGGAACGCGCCGGTCAACGGCGTTTCGCCCGCGATATTCGGGAAGCGCGGGCATATCGCTATCAACGCAGATGCGACTCACATTGTAAGCAGTCGTGACCGGAAGACAATTGGATATTGGCTCAATATGGACAAGAATTGTGCGCCGGTCAGAAAATGAAAACTAGGTGAAGATGAGGGAATTACCTTTGGTGCTCGTTGACCGTTCCCGGGCCGGCGTCCACGAGCGGTGCGACGGAGTGGCACCGGATGGCGGGCGCGATCCCCTAGCACTTCCAGCCAGTTTTCAATCTTGCCACCACTCCCTGGCCCGCTGATAATGGCCTTCTCCGGAAAAGGGACGAGAAGCAGGGGATGGCCGTTCCGACCGGGTAGGTGAAGAAAAGCCTGCCGGTTGCCCCTGGCGGGAACGGGGTGCGCGGCCGCACCTGAAGGATGATTCCATGTGCCCCTTCGGAAAAGGGAGAGACAAATGAAACGGCTGTTGCTAGCGCTTGGTTCGGTGGTAACGCTGGCGGTTCCGACTCGGGCCGACGAGGGGATGTGGATGCCGGAGCAGATTCCGGCACTGGCGGAAAAGCTAAAGGCGCTCGGCTTTCAGGGCAACGCCAATGCCTTTGCCGATCTGATCGGGCTCCCGATGGGCGCCATTGTCTCACTGGGCGGCTGCAGCGCCTCCTTTGTTTCGCCGGACGGTCTGATCGTTACGAATAACCATTGCGTGCAGGGCGCGCTGCAGTTCAATTCGAAACCGGATCGAAACCTCATGGTCGACGGCTATCTCGCTAAGGCGCGCGGGGACGAGCTCTGGGCAGGGCCGGGCTCCCGCGTGTACGTGACCGTGGCGGTCAAGGATGTCACCCACGAGATCATGGACCAGATTAATCCCGCCGCGCCCGATCTGGAGCGCTACGAGATTGTCGAGCGGCGGTGGAAGGCGCAGACAGCGGCCTTCGAAAAGGACGGCCTTCGCTGCACGGTGGCCGCATTCTTTGGCGGCTTGAAGTGGTACGCGATCTCCCAGCTGGAGATCCAGGACGTCCGGCTGGTCTACGCGCCTGCGGCCGGCATCGGCAACTTCGGCGGCGAAACGGACAACTGGCGGTGGCCGCGGCACACCGGCGATTTTTCCTTCTATCGCGCGTACGTTGCCAAGGATGGGAAAGCGGTGCCGTACTCCAAGGACAACGTGCCCTATAAGCCGAAACATTACCTGAAGGTTTCACCCAACGGTGCTTCACCGGGAGAGCTTGTATTCGTCGCGGGCTACCCCGGCAGGACATTCCGGCTGAACCCGTTCGCGGACGTCAAGGAGACAGTCGAGTGGAACTTGCCGCGCGCCATCAAGCGGTCCACGGACCGCATTGACATTCTGGAGAGGCTGGCAGAGTCCGACAAAGAGACGGCGATCCGCGTCTCCACGATGATGCGCAGCCTGAACAACGTTTTGACGAAGAACAAGGGTGTCCTGCGCGGGATGACCTCGGGCGGCCTTCTGAGACAGAAGGAAGCCCTGGAGAAGGAGTTGGCCGCCTGGATCGACGCCGACAGCGAGCGCCGGGCAAAATACGGGGACATCCTTCCCGGCCTCAATGCTCTCGTCGCGGAGCGGGCGAAGACGCGTGACCGCGACGCCCTTCTTACGGAACTCACGAGCGGCAGCGGCTCGGCGCTTGGGGCCGCCCAGATGCTATATCGATTCTCCGTCGAGAAACCCAAACCGGATTCCGAACGCGACCGCGCTTTCCAGAAGCGGGAATGGTCGCGGATCCGCGAGGGTTTGGACCGGATACAGCGCAGCATCGAACCCAAGGCCGACCGTGCTCTGATGCACTACACGCTCGTCGATATCGCCCAACTTCCTGAGGCGCAGCGGATCGAGGCGCTCGACAAGGCGATTGGCTTGCAACCCGGCATGAGCGCGGCGGATGCGGCGCCGCTGATCGACGCCTTCCTTGACAAACTAATCAAGGGCACGAGCCTCTATAACAAGGATGTTCGGTTGGCGCTGCTCGAAAAGTCTACCGCCGACCTCCAGGCGCTGAACGACCCGATGCTCGTCCTGGCATCGGAACTGTATCCGTTGCAGGAAGCGATCCGCAAGAAGGGGAAAGCCAACGACGGCGCCTACTACCGTCTGCGACCGCGGTACGCGGAGGCGCTCCTGGCCAAGAGTGGCGGCCTGGTCGCTCCCGACGCCAACTCAACGCTCCGCGTGACCTATGGGGTCGTCAAGGGGGTAGAGCCCCGTGACGGCATCTTCTACCTGCCCCAGACCACGCTACAGGGTATCGTCGAGAAAGCGACGAGCAAGGGCGAATTTAACGCGCCACAGGCCCAACTGGACGCGATCGAGGCTCTTCGCGCCGGCAAATCGACGCCTTATCTCGATCCGAAGCTGCAGGATGTCCCGGTCAATTTCCTTTCGACGGTTGACACCACGGGGGGTAACTCCGGCTCGGCGACGCTGAACAGCCGGGGCGAGCTGATCGGCCTTCTGTTCGACGGCACGTTCGACACCGTGGCGAGCGACTACCTGTTCGATAAGCAGAAGACGCGCTCGATCCATGTCGATACGCGGAACATCCTGTGGGTCATGACCGAGGTTGACAAAGCAGGGCGCTTGCTTCGCGAAATGGGGTTCGCGCTACGCTAGTGTCATTCCTGAAATTGCACTCTTTCCTGCACCCCTTTTGCACACGCCACTTTTTGACGAGCGCAATCGGCGATGCGTGCGCTACTTTTCCAGGCCGACGAGCTTTTTCAGTTCATCGAACGATTTCATCAGCCCATCCTTGAGCGATTCCCATTTCTCCGGGGCAGCCGACTTGAACTGTTCAAGAAGCTTCTTGAACTTCTCGAGCTCTTCCTTGGCCTTGGTCGCGCTCTCCCCGCTGAGTCCCTTGATCTTCTCCTCAATCTTGGGCAGCGCCTCCTCGACCGGCTTGACGACTGCGAGCTTGGCAGTTTCCGCTACTTCCTTGGCCGCTTCCTTGGCCTCGCTGGCCGCCTTCTTGGCCCCCTCCTCAACTTTCTTTGCCGCGCTGTTTGCCGAATCGCAGCCGACCACCAACAGGCCGCATACCATCAACCCCGCACTTGCCATCCAGGTGCGCATCATCGTTCATACCTCCTCACGACACCGAGCCACGAAACCGTGCCGCCCGAACGCCGGGCGGCGATTGGACAAAAGAATGACAAAAGCCTTCGACTACGCGGACCTTCGCCTGGCCACTATCCGAAGTGCCGCAACGGGTCGCACCTCATGCATCACAAATAACCTCGGGCTAGTGCGCGCCCCACCCGCAAGCCGGTTCACGCGCAACAGGGTTGACCGATGACCACTCACGGGCCGTCAACGCAGGGCCGACGGCTTCGCGCGTAACGATTGCCCCACTTACCGTTCACAATCGCTATACTACACTAAATGCCATTCGTGTTAGAAACCCCTTTTTCGGCCCTCTTGGCGTAAGTGTGGACTGGATTGCCGCTCTCCGCCGAGTCACCTACTGCATCGCTGAGCACACCGATACTCCTGGCGTGACGCCGGGTTGGATCAATGGCGTCGGGCTGCGCGCCGCCTACGATTTCTGACCAAAGGGGCGAGCGCCCCGCACAGGGGCGCTCGCTCGGCACGATCCGTTACCCTCCGTGGTGAGCCTTGATCATGTCGTCGATCTGCTTCTTCACCGCCTCCAGGTTAAAGGAGGCCGGGTCCTGCATCGGCGGATACTCGATTGCCGTCTTGGCGAGTTTCGCCACCTCTTGCTGGACCATGACGAAGCGCCAGAACTCTCGGGCGTAGAAGTCGTTGCCGTAGCCGAATGCACCGGTCAACGGGGATTCGCCAGCGATCATCGGGAAGCGTTCGAACGGATCCTGGCGAAGGTTCACGAGGCCGGGCATGTCCGTCACGATCTTTGGCCCGGGCCAGCCTGTCGGTTGGCTGAGGAACTGGAACTTCATGTCGTCGAGGCGCACGGCGCCAAGCTTGGGACCGGAAAAGTAGAAAAGTTCGTGGCGCTTCGACGGTTCCTTGCCCTCGAGCAGGGCCAGTTGGTTGTAGCCGTCGAGGTGGTTCTTGTAGGTCCGGTCACCCAGCTTTACTCCCTTCAGCAGTTCTTCGGTGACATTAGGATTTCCCGCGGCGGCGCACAAGGTCGGGAACCAATCGAGTCCGGAAAAAAGGCCGTTTTCCACCGTGCCCGGCTTGATGTGGCCCGGCCAGCGTGCGATGCACGGCACGCGGAAGCCGCCTTCATAGGAAGTTCCCTTCTGACCTTTGAAAGGCGTGTTGCCGCCGTCCGGCCAGGTGAAAGTCTCAGTCCCGTTGTCGGTGGTGAAGACGACAATGGTGTTGTCGGCTTCGCCGATGTCGTCGAGGTGCTTGAGAAGTTCGCCGACGCAGTCGTCCAACTGGGCCATGCCTGCTTCTTCGAGACCGTAGTTGGTCTTGCTGTTTTGCATCGATGCGTACTTCTTGGAGAGGAACGTCCAGACGTGCATGCGTGTCGTATTGTGCCAGACAAAGAACGGCTTGCCAGCCTGCTTAGCCTTGTCCATGAACTCGCACGATTTCTTCACGAGCACCTCGTCGAAGGTCGTCATGTCGTACTTCGCCTTGAGGAACGGGATGTCGTGCATGCTCGGCACGTTCGACATGTCCGGAAACGGCGGCAGCGGCCCCTTATCGACAATCTTCTGTTTGCCGATTTTGCCCCAGCGCGGCATTTCCGTGGCGTCGTCTTTATCCGTCGCCACACAATGTACCACGCTCCGAGGGCCGTGCTGGTTGTAAAAGGCTTCGTCGAGGGGGAACGAGTACCAGTACGGATCGGACAGGGCGTCGAGGTGGTACAGGTATCCGAAGAACTCGTCGAAGCCGTGCAGGGTCGGCAGATACTTGTTCAGGTCGCCGAGGTGATTCTTGCCGAATTGGCCGGTGGCGTACCCTTGGGCCTTGAGAGCGGTGGCGACAGTACATGCCTGTGCCGGAATGCCGACGTCGGCGCCGGCCTGCCCCACGGTCGTCAGGCCAGTGCGAAGGGGAATCTCGCCGGTGATGAAGTTAGCCCGCCCCGCCGTGCAGCTCGCTTCGGCGTAGTAGTCGGTGAAGATAACGCCTTGCGATGCCAGCTTGTCGAGATTCGGCGTCTTCCCAGACATTATCCCCCGGTGGTAGGCGCCGATGTTCCACATGCCGACGTCGTCGCCCATGATGAAGAGGATATTCGGCTTCTTGCCGCCCCTCTGGGCCTGGGCAACGGCTTGTGTCACTTTCGGATCGGCCCGGGCCAACAGTTGGACCCTGCCGGCGTCCTCACAGCAAATCAGCTTCGCTTTGCTGACGGCGTCGACCTGCTTCCCGCTTGGCGCCTCCGTCGTCGGCTGGGGCACTTCAGCCCTGGCGAAGGGGTTCAGCCTGCCCGAGGCAGCCAGGTAGCCGAGCAGGGTGCCGGCGGCCAAAACCGCCGCCATCTGGACTCTCGTGTTGCGAAACATGATGTTCCTCCAATCGAACGATATGCCATCATCCACGATGATGAGAAAGCCTGTTATCTGCCCGTGCCCGCCTGCTTCTCCCACAGGCTCGGCGTTGTTACACAGCGGAATCCGACGTGATTGGTGCCGCTGTCAGGCGCGCCCTTGCCGCGGGCGCCGACCTCGTAGGCGGTGCAGTACTGGTCCGTACACAGGTACGATCCGCCACGCATAACCCGCTTGGCCGTGCCGGGTTCGCTGGGGTCGAAACTGTCGTCTGGCCCCTGGGGATTGCGGACCGGTTCTTCCCCGGCGGCAAGTTGACGGTAATAATCGTGCCGGTACCAATCGTCACACCACTGCCACACGTTGCCGGCCATGTCGTACAAGCCATAGCCGTTGGCGGGGAAGGAGCCTACCGGCGCTGCAGCCCGGTAGCCGTCTTCCGCCGTGTTCTCAAACGGGAAGCGTCCCTGCCAAATGTTGGCCATCCATTTGCCGCCTGGTTTGAGTTCATCGCCCCAGGCGTATTTCTTGCGATCGAGGCCGCCGCGGGCGGCGAACTCGAACTCCGCTTCGGTCGGCAAACGCTTGCCGGCCCATTTGGCGTAGGCGATGGCATCGTCCCAGGCGACTTGGAGAACGGGGTGTTTCTCACGGCCTTCAATGTTGCTTCGGGGACCATCCGGATGACGCCAGGTGGCGCCTTTCACGTAGCTCCACCAGCGGAAATGATTGTCGAGGGGGACCGGGCCTTTCGGCGGCGTGAAGACGATTGCGCCGGCGACCAGGTTCTCCGGCGGAACGCCGGGAAAATCCTTGGCTTCGGGCGTGCGCTCGGCCACCGTTAAATAGTGCGTCGCATCGACAAATCGTGCGAATTGCTCGTTGGTCACCGCTGTCCGATCCATCCAGAAACCGTCCACCTTGACCCGGTGCAGGGGTTGGGCGTCGCGCATGATGGGATTGTCGCTGCCGCGTGTGAATTCTCCCCCGGGAATCCACACCATGCCCTGCGGATTGTTGGCTGGCGGCTTCTGCCTTTCTCCCGCATTGCCAACCTGCCCCTCGTTCCCAAACTCAGTTTGGGAACGAGCGGACTCTCCCTGAGTTTGGGAAGGCGGGTTTTCCCTGTTGAAATGAACTGCCAGATAGCTAGCGAGAAACGCGGAGACGCCGAGCGCGCCCAGGACAAAGAGTCGTTTCATGGAGGCATCTCGAAAGGGGCGACATCGAGCCTTGAAGATGAAGCACTCTACTCCCGCGAGTGCGAAGGGCAAGAGACAATGTACGGGGTACGAGTGCGAGAGACAATGGAGTTATTTGTTATTGGCATGGAAGGTGACGATCTGCGCCAGGGGTAGGCGGCGAAAAGAAGTAGATTCGATGAGGATTATTCGAGGGCCGATGGCATTAGACAGAGTTACGGTTCGGGTGAGGGGTTAAGGGCAAGGTCGAGATGGAGGGGGCGGACTAGAGCCCATTCTTCAGTCATGGGTAGGAGGCTCGGGCCCGAGTCGCCGCAGCAGCCGAGGCAAGCGCCTCCCTGGCAGCAAAAGTCGCCATGAAGAAGCGCGGCGAGGGCCGTCGGGCTTAGTTTCGGCGGCCGACCACCCGCCGCGACTTTCTCGACCTTGAGGTTCTTGATCCACTCATCTGTCACGCCGTCCAAATCGAGCCAGGCTTTTTTAGCGAGCTCCTCTGGGTCGGACTCCTTTTTGAGAAAACCAGCCTTCTTCATGGCCAGGGCGGCCGTTCGCACATCCTGGCGGGCCTTGGCAATTCCCGGCTCGTATTGCAACATGGCGATTGCCTGCGCGTTGATTTCCGCCGTGGCGGTGACATAGCTCTTTTCGACGGCAAGCCTGGCGGCGGCTGTGGGGTTAAGGCTGACCCATTTGGCGCCCTTGAGCAGGGCACGCGTCGCCTTGGCAGCGGCGGAGGGATTTTCCCGGGCGAAATTGCCGTTCACCGCCACAATACAGCAATACTCCTTGTCGTACGGCGTGTCGCTTGCCTGATCGCAGACCGAATGAACTTTATTGTTGGCCATGAGCATGGTGCCGATCGGCTCGGCGCTGGCAACCGCATCAACCCGCCCCTCTTCGATGGCTTTCGGCATTGCATCCGCGGGCATCGTCACCCACTCGACATCGCGCCTCGGATCCATGCCCCGGTCGGCCAAAACCCGGCTCGCGAACAGGAAGGGCGGGCTGCCCATGTGGGTGATTCCCAACTTCTTGCCCTTCAGGTCTTCCACCTGCTTGATATCGGTCTTGGTCCCGGCCTGGACGCGCAAGCAACCGGTGTGGATGCCGCCCGTCAATTTCAGGTCCATGCCCATTTCGACCGGTTTGATCAGGTACATGATGAAGCTGTATGTGGCGTGGAAGCGGCCGGAGGCGAGGCCGTCCCGCAGCGCGGTCCAATCGGTCTTCACGAGCTCAACGTCCAAGCCTTCTTCCTTGAAGAATCCGTTCTCGTAAGCGGCAAAAATGGCAGGTTCGCATGTCAGGCCGAGGTAACAAATCTGGATCTTGCCTTCAGTCTTGGCCGGCGCATCCGGCGAGGGATTCGCTTTCCGGCCGCAGCCCGAAGGCAACAGCGCGATGCAGGCCGCCAGCAAAAGGAGCGCTGCCAGGCGAATAATTGTCGTCGCCCGTGTTTTCGTTTCGCTCACCGCAAAACCTCCTTGCAACGGAAGGACCCGGCTGATCATTTTCTTAAACTCTCATCATACGCATGTCCGCCTTCCGGGCTATAATATTAAATTCCCGTTGGAACGGTTTCGGCATTTGTCTGCGAGAATTACTCCTTATGAATGCATGCCCATCTCACTACCAACTGGAGCAGTTCCTCAGCGGACGATTGAGTGATTTCGATCGCCTGGCGGTCCATTCTCATGTTGAGACGTGTAGCACTTGCAAGCAAACGGTGTCTGCCCTTGGCCAGGGCGATGCGGCAACGGCAGTTTGGAACATGCAAGCGGCCAGCTTGGCACCTCCCGAGGATGTTGCGGCGCTGCCTCCCCAGTTGCTCAACCATCCGCGCTATCACGTTCTCGAATTGCTGGATGTCGGCGGCATGGGGGCTCTTTACAAGGCCGAGCATCGCCTGCTGGAACGCACCGTCGTCCTCAAGGTGATTCGGCAGGATGTCTTGAGCAAACCGGAACAAGTGCAGCGGTTCCTCCGCGAAGCCAAACTCGCCGCCGGCCTGGCGCATCCGAACATCGTCACGGTGTACGAGGCCGAACAGGTCGGCCAGACATACTTCCTCGTCATGGAGTACCTGGTGGGGATGGACTTGTTCCGTTTGATTGAACAGCGCGGCGCGTTGCCGGTCGCGGAGGCCTGCGAATGGGTCCGGCAGGCGGCCCTGGGCCTGCAATACATCCATGAGCGCGGCCTGGTCCACCGCGACATCAAGCCCCCCAACCTTTTTCTGGTCGAACAGCGACGCGTGAAAATCCTCGACATGGGGCTGGCGGTGCTCCGGACCGAACAAGGGTCGGGCGGCGCCATTACCGAAAAGGGCCAGATCCTCGGGACGATTGACTACATGGCGCCGGAACAATGGGAGGACAGCCGGGCGGTGGATATCCGGGCGGACATCTACAGCCTGGGCTGCACGCTATATCATCTGCTGGCCGGCAAGCCGCCTTTTGGCAGCAAAGATTTTCCCTCGTTGGTCAAACAGATGTGGGCCCACACCCAGGCGCCGGTTCCTCCCGTACGCGAGGGGAGGCCAGACGTGCCACAACCCGTTGTTGACGTGTTGGAGCGCATGCTGGCCAAGAAGTCAAGCGACCGTTATGAGACTCCCGCGGAGGTTGCTACAGCGCTGGAACCGTACGCGGCTGTGATTCCGGGACACGATTCCTCGGTGATTCGGTCCCGGCCGGCAAGCGCCGCCTTCGGTGTGCGGCCGCCGAGTAAGCGATCGTTCAGGCGCATCGGTCTTGCCGCCGGTCTGGCGGCGCTGCTGCTTTTGGCCGGGGGCTTCGCTTTCTTTTCCCTTCGGAACAAAGGCGCCACAACGGCACCTTCCGGTCAACCGATCAAAGTCGGCATCCTCCATTCGCGCAGCGGCACGATGGCCATCAGCGAGAAGCCGGTTATTGACGCCACGTTGTTTGCCATCGACGAGTTGAACGCCAAGGGCGGAGTTCTGGGCCGACAGATAGAGGCCGTCGTCGAAGACGGCGCTTCGGACTGGCCCACTTTTGCGCAGAAGACGGAGAAACTGATTACTCAGGACCGGGTATGCACGGTGTTCGGCTGCTGGACCTCGGCCAGCCGCAAGACGGTCAAGCCGGTCATCGAGAAGCACAACCACTTGCTGTTTTACCCGTTGCAATACGAGGGTCTGGAGCAATCGCCCAACATCGTCTACACCGGAGCAGCGCCCAACCAGCAGATTATCCCGGCGGTGAAGTGGTGCTGCTCGTTCCTCAAGAAAAAGCGGCTGTTCCTGGTCGGCTCGGATTACGTGTTTCCCCGAGCCGCCAATGCGATCATCCGGGACCATGCGGCGGACTTGAACGCCGAGATCGTTGGTGAAGAGTACCTGCATCTGGGCAGCGCGGATACGGGCGCTGTCATGCAAAAGATCCAGGCCACGAAGCCGGACATGATTCTCAACACCATCAACGGCGACAGCAACGTGGCATTTTTCCGGGCCTTGCGCCGGGCGGGCTTCACATCGGACAAGCTTCCCACGATTTCCTTCAGCATCACCGAGGAAGAATTGAGCAGTCTGAGCGCCAAGGAGGTGCAAGGAGACTATGCGGCATGGAATTACTTCCAGAGCATCGACCTGGCCGAAAACGAGGATTTCGTCCGCCGTTTCCACGCCCGGTTTGGCGCCGAACGGATCCTGTCGGACCCGATGGAGGCTGCTTACATTGGTGTGCATCTGTGGGCCCGGGCGGTGGAATCGGCTGGCAGCGACGATGTCAGTGCCATCCGCCAGGCGATCAACAATCAAAGCTTCAATGCCCCG
>Ga0306926_10006826_pt1 | contig 12310 bp, 13 predicted proteins | sample flu12Cox44000178_FD_203759 | JGI IMG/M metagenome (GOLD analysis project Ga0306926, IMG submission 203759) | Lab enrichment of tropical soil microbial communities from Luquillo Experimental Forest, Puerto Rico - flux8day.12C.oxic.44.000.178 (v2)... | ecosystem: Environmental > Terrestrial >... | reverse complement strand
CGGACGTGCAGGGCATCCTGGGCACATGCCAATGCCGATACCACGGCCAACGTCTACATGCAGCAGATCGAGGAAGGCGTTAAGCAGACGCTGGATGCGATCTACGCGGAGTTGACGGCACATCCCAGGCTGGTCGCAGTATCGTGAAAGGAGAAAATTTGGTACGCTTTGGTACGGTGGGATTTTTGAGTAGCCCGCAAGTGATTGTACCGCAAGGACTGGGCGCTTAACTCAGCGGTAGAGTGCCATCTTCACACGCTACCGATGCACAGCACGCCAAGCACTTACAGTCAACCTTGACAGCGTTTAGGCCCTTTTGGAGCACTCGAGTAGGCTTATTGGCCCCAAATTGGCCCCAGATTCCCATACGAGCGGTTCGGCGAAATTTGCTCTTCTGTCGTTTCCTTCAGAAACCCGGATTTTCGGGGCTGCTTGTGCCCTTCCCCTGCGACTGCACGGCAGGTCCGCGGTCAAAAAGATCATTCACCAAGGGTACTAGGGCCATTCCGAGTGCATCTCGGTCGGGAAAGCAGACTGACAGGATGATTTTCGTGACAGAGAAACTTCAACCGGCGTGCTGCTCGGATGCTCGTTTTTTAGCTTCGGCCCACATGGGAGCGACGTAACCGACAATTGCGTTGTCGATCACTTTTGAGCGACTCGTGTTCCAAGGGTGTCGACCGACGTACTGCGTCGGATTGACTGACCGTGCTATTGTCCGGAAACTCTCGAACGCGATACCAAACGTCTTCGCTTCCTGAACAGGGTTCTGAAAGTGGTGTGGCTCCATTCGTCCGAGGAACGGAGCGGTGTAGGTCCGGTCAATTGGAGGCATCAACTCGGGGAGCAGGTGGTGCAGCGCCTTGCTCCTCCCACCGGCTTGCTCTGGGTCGGCTGCGACGTCTCCCTGCTAAGAACAATATCGAGGGAGCGAATTATCCCGAGCGGGTGGCCTATGACGCCGAAGCGGCTGTCAGCTATGCCGCTGAAGTTTGGGCGGGGCGTATTTGGCGAGAAGAGGCTGTCAGCTATGCCAATGAGTTCCTCGATGAGAAGAACGCCCAGCGCTTCTGGATTAGAGGAGGCAGTCACTGGGAGCATCACTGTGCACTGGTGTATACCATCGAGGCCGCACGACAACTGAATTCCGGTGCGGACGGCGCAGACACCGCCATCCGGCTGCTGGAAATGGCCCTGGAAGAAACCAGACATGCCAGGCGGCAATATCAGGAACGCTAAAGATGACAACGAAGAAAGCCGGATGGGAACCGCAACAGGCAGGGAAGACCTTCATCCTCGGTTTTCTGGCCGGGTTCGCCCTCTTCTCGGTCATGTGGCACCAGTACCTGGCGAGCGCCGTCCCTCAGCTCGCCGTCGTCAAGCCGCCAGAGTCCGGTGTGACTACCTGCCCAACCCTCTCCGGCTCCCGTTCTCCGTCCCCGTGCGCCTTACGCCCACAAGCGACGAGTGGCAAGCGTCCGGGCAGTTTACAACCATCACGCGGGACAGCTGCATGGTGACGTCCTCCGTGGACTTTACTGATAAGTGGGAGGCGTCCGGGCTGTTCACAAACATCATGCTGGATACAATACGCTGCAGCGGCACTCTGACCGGGAACCTGCATGTATAAATTCGCCGGCGTCTTTTAACAAACGCGGGGCCTGTCCAAGATGAAGAACGTGACGGTGTCTAACAATAAGGGAACTTACGTTCTGGCATGTTATTCAATCTTTGGTTCATGCCGGAGTCCCACTCCCGGCAAAGACTACTTGTTGTTCAACAAAAAAACGAAAACGAACCTTCCGCCCGGCACCTGCGATCCACCCAACGTGTACTCCGTTACGTTGAGTTACGATACGCTAAGTTTCCTGCAAGACTGGAGCGCCACATTTCATCAAGGTGCAGAAAACATTGCACTGCTTGACGGGCCGCCCAGGCCAGGGACGCCCAGGCCAGGGATAGATGATCTTGTGGGCTTCGTCCACGATAATGAGGTCCCAGTTGCTGCGCAGGAGTGATTCCTTGGCATCTTCAACGCGCGATACCCATGAAACCGAGGTGATGACCTGGTTTTTCTCCTGCCACGGATTCATGCCGTAATTGGCGCGGAGGACATCGCTGCGGACCACCTCGAAACTCTCGCGGAATTTATCCTTCAATTCTCGCTGCCACTGGAAAGAAAGATTGGCTGGCGTCAAAATGAGCGTTCGTTTGGCCAGCCCCCGAACCTTCAGCTCCTTGATGAGCAGGCCCGCCATGATGGTCTTGCCGGCGCCGGGATCGTCGGCGAGCAGAAAGCGGATACGAGGTAGCTTGATGAAGTAGTCGTAGACCGCTTCGAGCTGATGAGGCAATGGGTCAACGCGGGCAATCGAGAGCGAAAAGTACGGATCGTATTCGTAGGCGAGCCCGAGGCGCATGCCCTCGACGCCAAGGCGGAATTTGCCGGCGTCGCCGTTGAAGGGTTTCTGGGCGGGTGAAGCATGGAGCTGCCCCAGTTGCTCCACGCTCAGGATGGGTTCGTAAACAGTGCTGGAGCGGACCCCCTTCCCTACCAGCTTGACGGACGCTCCCATCGGGACGGCGATGATGACCTGAACCGGCTCAGGAAACAGTGGGCCGTAGACCGTGACATTCCGCTTGAGTTCTTCGGGAAGCATCTTTCTAATTTCCGTTCGGGCATTCGGTCTTCAATGGCGCTTGGTAAACCGTCTGATTTTAAGTGCTTATCAGACCGAGCCCTGTCATTCGTATTAAGAATTACGATTGTGCCCGTATTGCCAGGCTGCCGTTGCTCACGGGATGAGGTGCGGTGCAACGATGCTGATGAATTCGCGGGATGTGATCACCTTGGTTTTCTTCCAGAATCTCGGAAAATGCCGCTGGTTCCCGGTCACCAGGTAGTCGGCGCGTACGGCATCGGCGCATTCAACGAACTTGTTATCGTCGGGATCGCGCGTCACCTGCAATGTCCGCGCTGGCTTCACCAGCCGGGAGTGGCTCCTGATGAGCTGGAAAAGCTGCTGCCGGGGTCCCTTGCGGATCTTCAGCTCCGGGCGGGCGAGCACCTCGCGGTACTCATCAAGTATAGCGGGGGACACGTAGAGCGTTGCCGGTTTGGTGATCGCCAGGATCAGGACGGTGCGCTGGAGTCCGTCCGGTTTGAGGGCTGCCGAGACAACGATGTTGGTGTCGATCACCAGCCGGAGCGCGATCATCCGCGCTTGGATTTGGCAGTGCGGGCCGATTTGATGACTTCATCAATCTGCCGTGAAGTAAGCTTGTCGGTCCCCTGGCGCTTCGATTCCTCACCGATGATGCGGAGTACCTCCGGCTCGGGCGCGGCAAGGCGCACATAATCGCGGATGCTGAGCAAGACGGCCTTGGGCGTGCCGCGCTTCTCGATGACGAGCGAGCGGTGTTCGTCCTCCACCCGGCGCAGCAGCTTGCCGAAGCCGGTGCGGGCGCTGAGCGCGGATACGACGATGGAATTGCTGTCCTTGCCTGTCTGCATAAACTCTACATTTCAATTATCTGAACTGTACAGTTGATCCGCAACCGCGTCAAGCGCGGCCTCCCCCTGCCCTTCCGCCGGGCATACGTCCAAGAAATGCTGATATCGCCGGCGGTGGCCGAACGACAGGAATAAACATGGAACTTATTCACCAAGGCAAGTCCGCAGCACCGGCTTATGATCGGCTGCTGACACCAGAACAAGTTGCAGAGCGACTGAATGTCTCTCCCGATTGGGTACGCGATCACTCGTCGCGCAAGACCCCTCGTCTGCCAGTCATTCGTTTGGGAGGAGGCCCGGGACGAGCCGGACTGCTGCGCTATCGGGCCAGCGACATTGAGAGGTTTGTCGAGGAAATGATGCGACTGAGTGAACGCCGAGCGAGGGCGATATAATGCACGCACCCCGCCACAGATTCCAACGCGAGGAAGCTATGGCGAGATCGCATCAGAAAGGCGCAGTTCTACCAGAAGGAGATTCATTTGTCGGATTCTACAGCCAGAAGGTGAAGAATCCCGATACAGAGAAAACGAAATGGAAGCGCATCCGCGTCAATCTCGGCCTTCGCTCGAAGGTGAGCAAATATCAGGCACGAGAAGCGCTGGAGGCAGAGATCAACAAGCACACGGCCGGCACAACTCAAGCCAAGCACGACAGCAAGATCGTCACCCTCGGCTGGTTCACCTGGAAGCGGTTCTTTCCGCTGAAGGAAGGCGCCACGTGGCGACAATCAACTGCAATAAACCGCAAAGCCGATATCGAGAGAGATATCTTGGGGAAGTTCGGCGACCTGGAAATGCAGGCGATCGACAAGGTCATGCTCCAGACTCACCTGAACGAGGTCGCCAAGACGCTCTCGGCGGGGCGGGTGGCGCACGCCCGATTTTACTTGAAAGCGATTTTCGACGAGGCCATCGATCAGGAGTTTCTGAAGGCAAATCCAGCCTGTTTATTCCTCAATTGTCCTCACTGGTATTGATGACCTTCTGGATGATCCGTGTGCGCTTCACGGGCTGGTACAAAGGCTTGGCGCCGAATTGAACCAGGCATCGCAGTACGCGGATTCCGCCTTTGAATGAAGGCGAGGAAGCGCGGTTCCAAAACGGGGGTGGAAGCGTGGTCCACCCCCGGGCGAGTGTTTAGTGCTCTAGAACGAGAATTTAAAGGCGAACTGGATCTGCCGCTCGGAGCTGAGTCGCGTGCTCTGCAGTTTGCCGAAGTTGCCATCGGTGAGGTTATTGTTAGGGTTGACGAACTGTGGAGTATTGGTCAGGTTGAAGAACTCCGCCCGGAACTGCAGGTTGTGGCGCTCCCCGAACAGGAAGTTCTTGAATGTCGAGAAGTCAAGATTACTGACGCCCGGTCCAATCAGGAAGTTGCGGGGCGTGGTCCCACCGCGCAACTCCACACCGGAAGAGTTCTTCGGGACCGCGGCAAAGGCAGCGGGATTGAAGTACTGATAGGGGGTGGTGATGCCGACATACGGAGCGCCCACCAAGTCCGGACGTACCGTCGGGTTACCACCGTTGTAATACACGTCAAATGGGGTGCCGCTGTTGGCGGTGTAGATCAGGTTGACCTGCCATCCTCCCAATACGGAGTTCTCGAAACCGTTCCAGTTAGAGCCGTACTTCGTGCCCCTCCCGAACGGCAGCGCGTACAGGCCAGTGAGCACAAAGCGGTTGCGGAAGTCGAGGTTCGAGCTGGACTTCTCCGCAGCGAAGTCGCGATAGTCGACGACCGAGCCCTGGTAATTGTCGAACGCCCCCGGTGAATCGTCTATGGCGTGCGCCCAAGTGTAGTTCGCGGAGAACTGCAGTCCGTTGACAAAGCGCCTGTTCAGGGTCACTTCGAAGGCGTTGTAGGTGGAGTTTCCGATGGTGGCCTGAGTGTTGATGGCGCCGAGGGCTGGGAAGTTGCAGCCATTGGGAGCAGCGGCGCCGCAAGGGGACGTGTTGTAGATCTGCCGGTTGTAGTTGAAGTACGTAGTCAGGTGGGTCCCCTTGGTGCCCACATAGGCAAGACTTAGCGACATGTTCTGGGTGATCTGCCGTTCAAACTGTAGGTTCCACTCTTGATTATTGGGAGTGTTGTTGGTGGGCAGTGTGGCGATGGAAATGGCCACGTTTTGGGGGTTGTCCAGGTTGACCACGATCGGGCCTTTGGACGGCAGAGGTGCCGTTGCGCCCTGCGCGTTGCAACTAATCAGGCAGTTTCCGTTGGCGTCCTGCGTGCCCTGCGGCGCCTGGCCGGTGAACGTCACGCGGTAGCCGTTGGAGAAGCTGTAGTTAACCTGGCCGCTGAACGGCGGGTTCTGCGCCAACTGGTTGTTGATGCCGCCGCGGTCGACGAAGTAGAAGATGCCGTATCCGCCACTGATCTTCGTCGACCCGTCGCCGAACAGATCATAGGCGAATCCCACTCGGGGTGCCCAATTGTTATAGGCCACCGGAATGAAGCTGCGGGAATTGCCGTTTTGTCCCGCAATCTGCAATTGTCCGGTAAAGATATTGAAGTTCGCCTGGTTGTTGTTTATCTCCACCGGCCACGTGATCAGGTCCCAACGAATCCCAAGGTTGAGGGTCAAGCGCGAGGTCACGCGCCAGGTGTCCTGCGCGTAATATCCGGTTTCCCAGTTGCGAGTCTGCGAATCGCCTAGCGCCGGTCCCACCTGATAGTTGCAGGTAAAGCCGATCAGAAGGTCAGTGATCTCGTACCCCGTAACGCTTGGCGACTGGCCATTGCCGCACAGAAAGAAGTAGCCTTTGCCAGTCAGCGGGCGGAAGAAGTTGACCTGACGGCGAAGGATGTTGGCACCGAACTTCATGTTGTGCTTGCCCTTCACCCACGACAGGTTGTCGGCTGTCTGCCAGGTGTTCTGCGGCACCTGATATGGACCGAAATCGCCGGTATACTCGAGCTGGCTGTTGAAGCCGCCGATCAGAGCGCCGCCGAACAACTGTGAATCGGGCTGACCCAGGGCATTCACGTTGGCGTTAACAATGCCCAGATTCGCCGAGATGGGCACGTTCCCAAACGGCGGCTCGTAGCCGTAGTTCGTGCGGATGAACCCGAAGCGGAATTCGTTGAGCAGGTTGGGAGTAAACGTGTGGGTCTCTTCCATCACGGCGCTCCATGGCAGGGTCGGGTTCGTACCCGAGCCGAACCCCGCGGGCAGATTCGGCAGACGCGAGGTTGTCGTCAGGTTGTCGTTGCCGTAGCTGTAACGGAAGAAGGCCGTGTCTTTCGCCCCGATCACCCAGTCGCCACGCACATCGAAGTCATCAATGGTTTGTGTCCGCTGGCGGGTAACGGTGTAGTTCTGCTGGATCGCGTGGCAATTGGGGTTGGTGGCGGGTCCGCAGTTGGGTACGGGATAGGCGTTCAGATAGTTCACCGCCGCCGGATTCAACGTGAAGCCGGTGATGATGTTGCCCGGGAACGGCTGGCCAGTGAGCGGATTCATGATCTGGGTTCCTGGCAGCAGTTCGGAGAAATTGGTGTATCCACTGCTGCGCATCAGGGCCGTAGGCACCGTCGCATAGTCGGTGCTAGCCGGTGCTGAGGCACGGAAGCCCTGGTAATCACCAAAGATGAACAGTTTGTTCTTGATGATCGGGCCGCCGACCGCAGCGCCAAACTGGTTTTGCTTGAACGGGAACTTTTTGGCGTTCTGCTGTGGGGTCCATTGGGTGGCATCAAGGGCGCTGTTTCGCAGGAATTCCCACAAGGTACCGTGCCACTGGTTGGTACCCGACTTGATGGCGGTGTTGACCACGCCGCCGCCAGCCCGGCCAAACTCCGCAGGGGCCACATTGGTATCGACACGGAACTCCTGGATGGCATCAGGCGCGGAGAAGAAGATAATGGTGTTGACCAGCGACTCGTTGTTGTCGAATCCGTCCAGCAGGAAGTTGTTAGCCTGCGGACGAAGTCCGTTGACCGAGAGAGCAGCGCCGCCGCTGTTGTTGTAGCGGTAGGTTTCGGCGTTGCCGCTTGCACCGGTAGCATCGCCATTGGTGTTGGAGCCGCGGGTCACACCGGGAACCAGCGTCGCCAATTGCGTGAAGTTGCGGCTGTTCAACGGCAGGTCCACCACCTGGCGTCCCTGGATCACTTCACCCATACCCGAGGTGGTTGTCTCCACCATTGGCGCCTCCGAGCTCACTTGCACGGTTTCCGAAACCGTACCTGTCGTCAGCGTGAAATTGAGCGTCTGCGCCTGTCCCACTTCCACGGTCACGTCCTGCGTCACCGTCTTAAAGTTCGGTGCCTTCACTTCGATTTTGTAGGCGCCAGGCTTCAGTGCATTAACCGAGTATTCGCCAGCGCCGCCGCTCTGCACCGTGACGGCTCGGGCCGTCGCTTGGTTGGTGACGCCGATCGTCGCGCCTGAAACAACCGCGCCAGTGCTATCGGTAACTGTCCCCGTGAGGCGTCCGTTTTCCGACTGGGCCCATACCGCTACACCTGAGCACACAAGAACCAACAGAACAGCAGCACGGGTCACACTAAAGCGTTTCATGAAATGCCTCCATCCTATTTACATTCTTAGAATTGCCTTTTCGACGACCATCAACCTCCGGCTGGCGGCCGTCCGAGGGGTTGCCTTTGAGAGTTCGCCAGCAGGTGGCCAAAATCCAAAAGGGACTTCTTTCTGACGACCACGAAGAAGTTCGTTGGAAGCGATTGGACGAATAGCAGGTCACTTCGGCACCGGGGGAGGAACGATCGCGGCCAACCTGGGGTCCTGCCAAAGGCTCGAGAATTCTTTATCTTTGTAAACCTTTTCCAGGTCGCGATACCCGTCTTCCTTGGCCTTTCTCAGGCACACCAGACAGCTATCCGTGTTGCCAAGCTTGGCATAGACCTTGGCCATCATGTAATTGTGCTTGGCACGCTCTTCCGGATTTGTGATCTGCGCGTCCACACCGGCCCTCGAACTGCGCACCAGGGCGTCAGGATCCAACTCCAGAGCGCGGGCGTACTCCCTCATCGCCCGCTCCAGGTCGTTCTGCGCGAACCACGCGACTCCCAGATTCACATGGTACGTCGGACGTGTTTCGTCGAGGGCCACAGCCTTCTTGAAGTACTTCGCGGCGGATACATAGTTCTTGTCGATGTAATATGTGACGCCGAGGTTGTTCCAGACTTCCGGTAATTGATGGTTGTACTTGGCGGCTTGCGTGAAGTCATTGCGGGCGCCCTTAAAGTCACCACTCTTCAATTCGGTCATACCGAGCTTGTTGTAGAGCCTTGCATTCTTGCGGTCATGACGCAGCGCTTCCTTGAAGTACTGAATGGCGTGTTCGTAGTCCTTGTCCGCGCGGGATTCGTCTCCGGCCTTCTCCAATTGGGCTACGGTCATCGACTGGATGGCGACATTGCCCTGCTGCGAATCGCCAAGGCTGACGGCATGTGCGGCCACCGCCAACACCATCAACAAGAGTGAGACTTTTAACAAGAGGTTTTGCATAATTGTTCCTTTCCCAGAGCCGGAGCCATTGTGGCGAGCCTACAGGACCGGTGGCCGTGCTCGCCGGTGATCTACGCTCTGTGTCAGCTGTTTCATCTATGCACCATTGCGGAACGAAGAACAACGCTAAAGCCGCTACAGGATCGCTAACATAGGGGTTAGAAGCGAGTGCAGCTCCGCGAACCTCCTGCTGGTCAGGCACTTGGTAGAAAAACCAGTTGCACAGGGGCAGTCGGCCAAGGGGGCGTTACAAGCAGTTAAAGGACACACATGTCACCCCTGTAAACCGTTAATGCCCTTTACATCACCGCGCGGTCCAACAGGATTAGGTGTATAAGCAATTACGAGACCCACCCGCAGAGGGCGACGATGCCTCCGGCAACGCCAGAGTACGTTGACAAGGAACTCCGGCAGACTGAGTTGCAGGCCGTGCTAGAGTCTTCGCTGTTTCTTCGTTCTCCAACCCTCGCCCGCCTGCTCACGTATTTGTGTGAGAAATTGTTCGCCGGCGAGAGCGGCAGGATCAAGGAATACTCGATTGCCGTTGACGTATTCGGGCGCAGCGAAGCTTTCGATCAGGACAGCGACTCCGTTGTCCGGGTGGAAGCTAACCGTCTGCGTAAGCGCCTGGCTGAGTACTACAAGGGGGAAGGCGCCGGTCATCGGGTGCACATTGGCATTCCGGTCGGCCAATACGTGCCCGTATTCGAGCCCGTGTTTGCTCCGGCGGAGGTATCCGAAAAATCCGTACCGGAGGAAGCGGGCCGGCCGCTGAATGCAAAAGGTTTCGGCAAAGCTCGAGCCTGGTTCCTGTGGGCCGCCATCTCGGCACTGGCAATTGGGACCGTGGTGGCGTTTGTGCCACGTGAACGGGTAGTCGAACGTCGCCCGTTTCCGCTTGCGTCAGTTGGGCCAAGCAAGATGAAAGCCGAACCTGCAGTTGCCCCCGCAGCCGGCGAAGAGATCCGCATACTAGCCGGCTCCAGCCGAAACTATGTAGATCACTCCGGCAAGCTCTGGAGTCCCGATTCCTTTTTTTCGGGTGGCACTCCTGTCAAAAGCCCGGTGCAGCTTGTATGGCGCACGCAGGATCCCGCCATTTACCGCACCAGCCGGCAGGGCGACTTCAGTTACAACATTCCCTTGAAAAAGGGCGCTTATGAACTGCGTCTGCACTTCGCGGAGACCTACTATGGACCCGAGGAGGCGGGTGGTGGTGGCGAGGGCAGCCGGGTGATGACAATCAGCGCCAATGGCAGAGAGCTGCTGACGGACTTCGATGTGCTGGCAGATGCCGGAGGCGACAGGACCGCTGACGTCAGGGTTTTCACGGGCATAGTGCCGGCCAAGGATGGCCTGCTGAACCTCAAGTTTTCGTCTTCCGCAGGGGGCGTGGCCATGCTGTCGGGAATAGAGATTTCGCCCGCAGTGCCAGGGCATCTCCGCCCTGTTCGCATTGTCGCCCGGGACATACCCTATTACTCCAACGACAGCCAGTGGTGGAGCGCCGACATTTATTTCAAGGGAGGGCAACTGGGCGGCAGCCTCGAGCCTGCCTCGGGAACTGACGACCCTGAGCTCTATGAAACTGAGCGTTGGGGACATTTCTCTTATGCTGTCCCTGTCGCGCCCGGCAAATACACAGTCGTACTGCATTTTATCGAGCACCGTTCCGAGCGTCCGGCACCTCCCGCCGTGGGTACGCCTGAGTCGACGGGTACAAGCGAGCCGAGGATCTTCGACGTTTTTCTTAACGGCAGTCGAATCGTCAACCATTTGGATATTCGCGATCAAGCGGGCGAAAACCACCCTCTGGTTCGGAAAATCGTGAATCTGGAACCAAACGCACAAGGCAAGATATTGCTTGAATTTGTGCCGGTCAGTCATTACGCGACGGTATCTGCCATAGAAGTGTTACCCCAATAATTTGGAAATATGTAGCCCTCAAGTTCACGGGCGCGGCCTTCTATGTCATGGCAGAAGGGACAGAAGGCGCAGCCGCCGAGTATCAGTTGTTGCGACTTGAAACGGCGGCAACGCGGCGCGCTGCCGAAATCAGACTCCTGGACCCTTGCACGTAAGAATGCTCGAACTCCCGCACTACGCCGTTAATCGTGGGTAATCGGCGCAGACAAGTTCATCTCTTGGGATTTTGTAAGGTTGCACGGCCCTTCCACGAATAGGGCGTTTTCGTAGCTACCCGGCCTCCCCCGGGCGCTGGCCTGCGCCACAATGAGAACGTTCCTTGTGATAGGCGATTCGCTTTCATCACCTATGAATCTGCAATGCTGCCGGTTTCGTGTGGCGCACCTGCTCTCTTCAGATTTGCTCGGTCGGCTACGTGGGCTTACCGGATCGTTTGCGTTCTGACACCCTTGATGAGCAACCAAAAGCCAAGCGGAACCTCGAACGCGAGCATTGGTATCCAGACGTACCAACTTATCGCCCGCGCGGGTCAGCACACGCTCTCTGTTCCGCATGGCCAAGAGCCGCTGGGAGATTGAGAACCAAGGCTTCAACGAAGCCAAAAACCAGCATGCCCTAGAACATATTCCGCATCATCACCCCAACAGCTTACTGATTGCATGGCTGCTTCATGCCCTGGCTCTCACCATCGAACGGCTCTATCGCCTGCGCTACTTGCATCGTGGATCCCATCCCCGACTCAGCGCCATCGAGCTCTGCCGCCTGCTGTGGCTAAACCTGGCAAGATGTTCTCCGCCCAACACCAGTTGACTTTCTCTTACTGACCCAATCGCTGGCTCTGGCTGCTGCTCTTTGAAAACTTCGCCCCTCCTCCAACCGCCTGGCATTCCCGCGCTTGAAAATAGGGTTTTCTATGAAGCACTAGCAGTCCTGCCCCAAAATACCTATCGCTCGACGCTTCTCAAACAACAGGCGTGCTCAGGTTCCGAAATGGCTGTCTCATCTCTCTCATCTCTCTCATCTGTGTCGGATTGATGTTGCTCCTCAAAGAGCGTATCTTCTCCAAACAGACTGCTGTGAGAATCCGCACCGTCATCCTCTGATCTTCGGCAACTAGCCGAATGGACGTGCCTCTGTGTTATGCACAGGCACGAGCGCGTTCCTCCAATCACTCCATCACTTGATCACGAAATAGGAAGCTTGGCATGACCTGCGATCTCGAAGTCCACAATATCGTCAAAACATTCGGCCCGGTTCGCGCGCTAGACAGCAGCCTCAGCTTCTCCGTCGCCCGCGGTACCATATTCTGACGAGATGGGTATGCATTTGACTCAGGTAGCCCCTACAGGTTGTGGTTTGCCCTTCTTTGGGTTTGGATGGACGATCCTGTGATA
>Ga0306926_10006824_pt1 | contig 12314 bp, 9 predicted proteins | sample flu12Cox44000178_FD_203759 | JGI IMG/M metagenome (GOLD analysis project Ga0306926, IMG submission 203759) | Lab enrichment of tropical soil microbial communities from Luquillo Experimental Forest, Puerto Rico - flux8day.12C.oxic.44.000.178 (v2)... | ecosystem: Environmental > Terrestrial > Soil... | reverse complement strand
AGGGTGCGCGGGATGCTCCGACGGGCTGTGCCTCGAGTTCACGTCGCTGACGCTCGAGCAGCCCGGCACCGAGGGCGACTTCCTCCTCACCACCGCCGCGACCCGCAACTGCGTGACCTGGCAGGGAGGCGGCGCGGAGTGCCCCGGCGCGTGCCATCAGCAGACGCGCTACAGCACCTGGGGCCGGGTGAAGAACAGCTACCGCTGAGCCGCCCCGCCGAGCGGCTGCTGGCGGGTTGCTTCCCGAGACGACCGGCCCGAGCGGATCGAGGCGATCCACGCGCTTCAACTGTCCCCGGGGACAGTTGGGGCAACCTGCCGGACTGTGCCGTCTACATTACCGGGTCGAGCGCTGGCAGGTTCTTGTCGGCCAACGGCAAGTGGGAACTCGAAGACCTCGGCACGGACATGCAGCTCTCTGGCATATCACGCCACTTCGGACTCCTGCTTGTCATCCCGGAGGGCCCGGCAGGACCGTACACACACTTGGGTACCTCCATGCCGAGAGGGGTCTTCGGTGGAGGGGGCACGATTGAAATCCATCCGCATGTTCTCCGGTTCAAGCTTGATCCCGATGGAGCCGAATCCATTCAGTACGAGAAAGTCCCACGAGCAGCGCCCGCCGGCCGGAGCGGCTGAGCGGCCCCTTGAGCCGGTCGTCAGGCCCCCATCTCACGCGGCGCCCAGCGCGGCGTAGGCGAAGTGCACGTTGGCGCGATGGACGGACCGCATCGAGTACCCGGCGGTCTTTCCCACGTAGTCCATGTGGTCGAGCGCGATCTCGATCTCGGCCAGCGAGCGGCCGCGCTGGTGCGCCTCGCGCACCCCGGACTCGAGGCGCTCGAGGTAGGCGAGATCGCGCGACAGGCGCACCGCCGGCTCGCCGCCCTGCGCGGGGGCGCCGTGTCCGGGCACCAGGGTCGCGACCGCGCCCGACTCGAACAACGGCGCCAGCGCGCGCAGCGTGCGGGCGTAGACCGCGGGCGGCCCGTCGAGCATCGGGATCTCGATGTCGCTCAGCATGTCGGCGGCGAACAGCAGGCGCGCCGCGGGCAGATGAGCCGTGATCTGGCTGGCGCAATGCCCGGGCGCGTCGCGCAGCACCAGCGTCCACGGCCCCAGCTGGCCCGCGCGCTCGCCCTCGATCGCGAGATCGGGCTCGAAGGCGCGAAACGGCTCGCGCCACCCCTCGCCGCGGGCCGCGGCGATGAACTCGGCCTCGCGCCCGATCAGCGCCTCGCGCTCACGCAGCTCGGCGGCGAAGCGCGCATGGGCGATGGTCGTGGCCGCCGGCCACCACGGGCGCCCCAGCACGTGGTCCCAGTGGGCGTGGCTGAACAGCAGGGTGACGCGCTCGGGGCGCCGGTCGGCGACGCGCGCGGCGATGTCGTCGAGCTCGCCGGGCAGCACGCCCGGGTCGATGACCGCGGTGTGGCCGGGGTCGAGCAGCAGCAGCGTGTTCATCCAGAACACGCTCGACTGCCGCACCAGGATCCGGTCGCCGAGCTCGGTCCACACCGCGGGCCCCGCGCGCGCCGCGCCTACTGCGCCGGGACCGCGATGCGGCCGGCGACGATCTCGCGCTCCAGCGAGTCGACCCGCGCCTTGACCGGGGCCGGGACCAGGGCCTGGTTGTGCTGGTCGTAGACCCAGCCCACCCCGTGCTCGCGCAGCCCGAACACCTGGACCCCGCCGTGCCACTCGCCCAGCTCGAGCTTCGCGATCGTGTCGTAGACGGCGTTGTCGACGCGCTTGATCATCGAGGTCAGGATGAAGCCCGGCGCCTCGTCGTACTGGTCGGAATCCACGCCGATCGCCAGGCGCTGCTTCTCGCGCGCCGCCTCGAACACCCCGAGTCCGGTCGAGCCGGCGGCGTGAAAGATGATGTCGGCGCCCTGGTTGTACTCGGCGAGCCCCAGCTCCTTGCCCTTGGTGGGATCCTTGAACGCCGTGCCGGTGGTGCCGGCGTACTTGACCAGCACCGCGATCCTGGGGTCGACCGCCGCCACGCCGGCGCGGTAGCCGGCCTCGAACTTCTTGATCAGCGGGATCTGCATGCCGCCCACGAAGCCGAGCTTGCCGGAGTGGTTGAGCAGCGCCGCCAGCGCGCCGACCAGGAACGAGCCCTCCTCCTCCCTGAAGGTCAGCGCGGCCAGGTTGGGCGGCAGCGGCTCGCCCGGCTTCACGGTGTAGTCGACGCACGCGAACTTGATGTTGGGGAACTCGGTCGCCAGCTGGCGGATATCGTCGGAGAACAGGAACCCGACGCCGAACACCAGCTGGTTGCCGGCCGCGGCGAGCTGGCGCAGCGCCGCCTCGCGGTCGTTGCCTTCGCCGGTCTCGAGGGTCTGGACCTCGACGCCGAGCCCGGTGCGCGCGCGCTCCAGGCCCGCCCAGGCGGCATCGTTGAACGACTTGTCGCCGCGCCCGCCGACGTCGAACACCAGGCCCACCTTGAGGCGGGTGGGGGTACCACGCGAAGCGCGGTCCGGCGCCTGCGCGGCGGGCGGCTCAGCGCGCTTTCCGCACCCCGCTGCGAGAACGGCGGCGGCGGCGAGGGCGATTGTTGCGCGAATGATCGGACGGTGCGGCATCGGCTCCTCCGGGTCGTGCGGCGTCATGACGGGCGCGGCGGCCCAACTCGTAGCAGCGGCGGCAGCGCGCCTCGTAGAGATCGGCGCCGCCGACCAGCACGCGCCCGCTGCGGCGCACCTTGCGGTAGGTGCGGTTGGCGGGGCCACCGCACACCATGCAGATGGCGAGGGTCTTGGTGATGTACTCCGCGATGGCGAGCAGGTGCGGCATGGGCTCGAACGGCCGCCCCGCGTAGTCCTGGTCGAGCCCGGCCACGATCACGCGCTTGCCGCGGCGCGCCAGGCGCTCGCACACCCGCACCAGGTCGGGACCGAGGAACTGGCCCTCGTCGATGCCGATGACCTGGGCGTCGCGCCCGTAGTCGAGGATCTGGCGCGCGTCGCGGATCGAGTGCGAGGGGATGCGCAGCTCGCTGTGCGAGACGATGTGGTCGCGGGCGTAGCGGTCGTCGATCACCGGCTTGAAGATCTCGACGCGCTGGCGCGCGATCTGGGCGCGTCGCAGGCGGCGGATCAGCTCCTCGGTCTTGCCGCTGTACATGCTGCCGACGATGACCTCGATCCAGCCCTGGTTGGTGAAGTGCGGCGTGGGTTCGGCCATGGCACCCGGGTCAGGCGCGGCCGTCGGCGGGAACGGCCTCGACGCCGCGCTCGCGCAGCAGCTCGCGGATCTTGGTCTTCACCAGGTCGATTGCCACCTTGTTGTGCCCGCCTTCGGGGATGATGACGTCGGCGTGGCGCTTCGAGGGATCGACGAACTGGAGGTGCATGGGGCGCACGCTCTCCTCGTACTGGCGGATGATGCTGTCGACCGAGCGCCCGCGCTCGACCAGGTCGCGGCGCAGCCGGCGGATGAAGCGCACGTCGGGGTCGGCGTCGATGAACAGCTTGATGTCCATCATGCGGCGCAGATCGGGGTCGACGAAGATCAGGATGCCCTCGAGCACGATCACGTCGTGCTCGCCGATGTGGCGGGTTTCGCCCAGCCGCCGGTGCGCGGCGTAGTCGTAGATCGGCTGCTCGACCGGCCGCCCGGCCAGCAGCTCGGCGATGTGGCGCTTGAGCAGCTCGCCGTCGAACGCGTCGGGATGGTCGAAGTTGCGCCCCACGCGCTCGCGCAGCGGAATCGCCTCGAGGTCCTTGTAGTAGGAGTCCTGGTCGATGATGACGACCCGGTCGGAGCCGAGCTCGCGCACGATGGTGCGCGCGACCAGCGTTTTGCCGGACCCTGAGCCCCCGGCGATGCCGATGAGGATGCGACGCGACATGCCACCCCGCAAAGTAGCGCAGCCGCGAATCCAGGGTCAACGCCGCGCGCCTGCGGCGCCCGGCTACTTGCGCTGCGGGGTGAACAGCAGTGCCACCTGGTGCTCGGGCAGGCACACCCAGCGCGCCCAATCGGACATCCCGGGCTCCACCGGTTCGAGAAAGCGCACCCGGTAGCGGGACCAGAACGCCTCGCCGCCGGTGAGCTCGCGGGCCGCCAGGTTGTTGCACAGGTTGTTGAGCGCCGCGCCGTCACTGCGCACCTGGGCCAGCACGCGCTTCGTCATCGGACCGCCCAGCAGCCACAGCACGCCGTAGCGGTAGCCCTGGTACTCGTTGGCCAGCACGACCATCGCGTTCAGCGCACCCAGCGTCTGCCGCAGCTCGCGCCCCAGCGCGCCCGCATCGGTGGTCTCCGGGGCGGTGGCGGGATAGAAGCGCACCAGATCGGGCTCGTCGAGGATCGAGTAGCGGAAGCGGGTCGAGACCGGCGGCACCGGCGCCCAGCTCTGATGGCAGAACTCGCCCATCACCAGCATGCTGAGGAAGAACCGCGGGTGGAGCGAGTCGGACAGCGCCGGCGCGCGCACCCCGATCACGCCGATCGGCCGATGGATGTCGTCGCGCGCCACCGAGCGGACCGAAGGATGGAAGCCGGCGCCGGCCGGATCGGCGGCGCGGGCCGGCGGCGCGCCGGCCGGGAGGCCGGCGAACTGGTTCTCGACCAGGGCGTGGACGTTGAACCCCTCGAGGCCGCCGGCCAGCGCCAGCACCGCGCCGGCCGGGACGAAGGTGGCGCGCATGCGCTCCCCCAGCGTCCGGGCGTCGATCCCCGCCAGCGCCCGGGCGCCCGCCTGATCAATGACGTCCTTCTCGCCCTCCCCGGCGGCGTAGGCCCGCGACTGGTAATAGAGCGCGTCGTCGGGGTTCCCGAGCAGATGCTCGCCGACATCGCGGCGCACGCTGGCGAGCGCGGGCTTGAGCGCCTCGGGGGTGACCGAGACCCCGCGCATCCGGCCCGCGACCTGGTGCAGCACGCCCGGGAACTGCTCGCGGGTCGCCACCTCGGAGAGCTGGATCGCGCGCGGGTTGGTCTTGAGGCTCCAGCCCAGCGGCCGCAGGCTCTCCATCTCGGCGCGGCTGCGCTCCGGCGTGTCGCCGGCGGGGGCGGTCATCTCGACCTCGGCCATGAGCCGCGCCAACCCGGGGGTACCCGGCGGATCGTCGTCGCTGCCGGTCGGGTAGGCCACCGTCACCGCGACCGCGCGGCAGCCCGGGATGTCCAGGGTCACCACCTTCAGGCCGTTCGAAAGCTGCCAGCTCTCGAGCCAGGTGCTGTCGGGCAGCATCCTGGCCCCGGCATGAGCGGCGGCGGGCGGCGGCGCGCCCGGCGCCGGCGCGGCGCCGGCGCGGGCGGCGAGCGCCAGCGCCAGCAGCAGCGCGTTGCGTGCGAGGGTGGACGGTCGGATCACGAGGCTCCTCGAGGGCGGTCGCGGGGACCGGCGACGCGCAGAGCCGTCCATTCTACGCGCTTCGCGCCGCCGTCGCATCCCGCCCGCGCTTGACCGCCCCCGGCACGCTTTCTAGACTCGACCGGCCATGCGCGACATCGATCCCTCCGAGGTGCGGCGTCTGGTGCGCGAGGCGGTCGAGCGCGCCCTGGGGCCCGAGCCCGCCGGGGCCGCGCCGGCCGCGGCGGCGGTGGGGGCGGCGGCGCGGCGGGTGGCGCTGGGCTCGGATCACGGCGGCTACGAGCTCAAGCAGGCGCTGGCGCGCTACATCGAGGACGAGCTGGGCTGGAGCGTCCACGACTGCGGCACCCACTCCACCGCCGCGGTCGACTATCCGGACTTCGCCGCCGCGGTGGCGCGCGAGGTCGCCGCCGGCCGCGCCGCCCGCGGCATCGTGGTCGACGCGGCCGGCATCGGCTCGACCATGGCGGCCAACAAGGTGGCCGGGATCCGCTGCGCGCTGTGCCACGACGACACCACGGTGCTCAACTGTCGCGAGCACAACGACGCGAACCTGCTGGCCCTGGGAGCGCGGATCGTCAACCGCGGCCTCGCCCAGCGGCTCGTGCGCCTGTTCCTCACCACCCCGTTCGGCGGCGGCCGCCACGAGCGGCGGGTGCGGAAGATCATGGCGCTCGAGCGCGGCGGGGCGGCGGGCGCATGAGGCTGACGCAACGCGTCGTCCAGCGCCTGCCCAAGACCGACATCCACTGCCACCTCGACGGCTGCCTGCGGCCGCGCACCATGCTGGAGCTGGCCGAGGAGCAGGGCGTGCGCCTGCCGACCACCAACCTCGTCCGCCTCACCCGCATGCTGCAGGCCGGCCGGCGCACCCGCAGCCTCGGCGACTACCTGCGGATCTTCGACCTCACGCTCAGCGTGATGCAGCGCCGCGAGGCGCTGTACCGCGTGGCCTTCGAGCTGGCCGAGGACGCCGCGGCGGAGAACATCCGCCACCTCGAGGTGCGCTACTCACCGGTGCTGCACCGCAAGCGGCGGCTGGGCTGGGAGGACATCGTCGATCCGGTGATCGCCGGGCTGCGCGACGCGGGTTCGCGGCACAACATGACGACCGGCGTCATCATCTGCGGCATCCGCTCGATGGATCCCAAGGTGTCGATGGCGCTCGCCGAGCTGGCGGTGGCCTACAAGGGGCGCGGGGTGCTGGCCTTCGACCTCGCGGGCCAGGAGAAGGACTATCCCGCCAAGGCCCATCGCGCGGCGTTCGAGCTGATCCTCAAGAACAACATCAACTCGACCGTGCACGCCGGTGAGGCCTTCGGCCCGGCCAGCATCGCCCAGGCGCTCCACTACTGCGGGGCCCACCGCATCGGGCACGGCACGCGGCTGCGCGAGGACCCCGACCTGATGCGCTACGTCAACGATCACCGCATCCCGCTCGAGGTGTGCCTGTCCTCGAACGTCCAGACCCACGCCGTGCGCAGCATGCCCGAGCATCCGTTCGGCTACTATTTCCGGCAGGGGCTGCGCGTCACCCTCAACACCGACAGCCGCCTGGTGTCGGCCACCACCGTGTCGCAGGAGTTCACGCTGGCGGCGCGCGCGTTCCGGCTCAGTCCCTACGAGATCAAGCGCATCGTCATCATGGGCTTCAAGAGCTCGTTCCTGCCCTACGCGCAGAAGGCGCGCGTGCTGCGGGATGTCAACCTCGAGATCGACCGGATCTTCATGGAGGAGTTTCCGGAGGAGTACGACCGGCACGTGACGGGGCTGTGATGCGCGGCGCGGTGCGGGCGGTGCTGGCGCTGGCCGCGCTCGGGTTCCCGGCGCCGGCACCCGCCGGCCCGGCCTTCGTGCTCCCCGACTCGGTGCGTTATGCCCAGACCTTCGAGACCGCCAACCGGGTCGGTCTGGCGGTCTCGAACTACGGCTTCCTCGGCACCAACTTCCTGAACAAGAACCCCTCGTTCGAGTTCCCGCTCGGCGACGGCTTCGAGCACATGTCGCGGGCCGGGCTGTGGGTGGGGGCGCATGCGATCAACGACAACGGCGCGTTCACCGGCGTCTCGTCCGCGATCGTCGACAACGCCCAGGGCAGCGACGCGGTCTCGGAGACCGAGTTCACCCCGGCGACGCTGGGCTTCGTCGAGCGCTCGCGCATCCTGAACAGCGACCGCTATTCGCCGGCGGCGATCTCGGACCTGGACCTCGACACCTGGTACTCCGACGAGCCCGCCAAGCCGGCCTTCGGCTTCCAGCAGGAGGCGCACACCCCGCTCGACATCGTCGTCCACCAACTCACGCTCGGCTTCGACCTCCCGGTCGCGGACGCGTTCGTGATCCACCGCTACACCATCATCAATCACGGCCAGCCGCTCACCGACCTCACCGTCGGGCTCTACGCGCAGCTGGTGAGCGGCCCCAAGAACGCCTACGCCAGCTTCCCGCCCTCGGGCTGGTACTACAAGACGCACATCGAATACGACGCGCCGCGCCGGCTCTACAAGGAGCACTACTGTTCCTCGTCGCCCTACCCCACCTCGTGCTCCTTCAGCGTCTGCCCGCCGTGGGCCTCGGTGAAGCTGCTCAAGATCTCGGATCCGCCGCTCGACAGCGCCACCATCAGCTTCAACTGGTGGTCCTATCAGCCCGGCGACCCGTCGAAGGCCACCGACGTGCAGCGCTACGACCTGATGACCAACGGGCTGATCCTCGGCACCTCCGACTGCCTGCCGGGCGGCTCGTGCTCGCCGATCATGCTGCTGTCGGTGGGCCCGCTCGGGCACCGCGCCGGGATCCACCGCGAGCTCGACTACGGCGACAGCGTCACGGTCGACTTCGCGTTCGTGGGCGGCGAGGACGAGACCAAGCTGTTGGAGCACGCGGACTACGCGCAATTCGCCGCCGATATCGACTACAAGCTGCCCACGCCGCCGCCCTCGCCGCGGCTCCAGGTCGAGAGCGGCGCCGGCCGGCTCGACCTCTACTGGGACGACTCGCCCGAGCTGGCGACCGACTCGACCAGCAGCGCGCCGGGCTTCCACGATTTCGAGGGCTACCGCGTCTACCTCGGCACCTCGCGCTCCGATCTGCGCCGCGTCGCGCAGTTCGACCTGGTCGACACCACCGGATTCAACACCGGGCTCGACCGCATCCGGCTGCCGGTGCCGAAGCAGATCGGCAACCACCTCTATCCGTACAAGTACTCGATCAGCGGGCTGCGCGACGGCTTCAGCTACTTCGGCGCCGTGACCAGCTACGACATCGGCGACGCCAGCACACCGAGCCTGGAGAGCGGGGCGAGCCAGAACAAGTTCCTGGCCGTGCCGCTGCCGGCGCCGGGCGAGTCGGGCGCCGGCGTCACCGTGTTCCCCAACCCGTACCGGGTCGAGGCGCGCTGGGATCAGGGGCAGCTGGTGCGCGACCACTACCTGTGGTTCGCGAACCTGCCGCCCCACGCCCACCTGCGGATCTACACCCTGGCCGGCGACCTGGTGTTCGAGACCCGCTTCGACGGCACGACCTATCAGGGACAGGGCACGCGCGGACTCTATGACCCCCGTCACAATCTGGACACACCGCCGCCGGTGCTGTCCGGCGCGTCCTACGCGTGGGACATGGTGAGCCGCCAGGGTCAGGCGGTGGCGACCGGCCTCTACATCTATTCGGTCGAGAATCTCGACAACGGCGCCGTGAGCCGGGGCAGGTTCCTGATCGTCAAGTCGGACCGCGAGCGATGAGCCGCGTTTCCGGAATGTTGGCTTGATTCCGTAAGGGTCAGTGGTTAGGTTCGGGAGTCCACTTGGGAAGCACCGTCCCCATGCCTCGAAGACGCACCCTGGTCCTGCTCGCGCTCCTGGCGCCGCTGTCGTTGGCCGTGCTGCGGTCCGCCCGCGCCGCCGACACCGGCACCATTTCCGGACGCGTCACCGACAAGAAGACCGGCCACGCGCTTCCGTTCGCGAGCGTGACCGTGGTCGAGGCCAAACGGGGCGTGCTCACCGACTCCGAGGGCCAGTACTTCCTGCCCGGCCTGCCGCCCGGCAGCTACGAGATCCGCGTGCAGTTCCTGGGGTACCGGGCCGAGTCCCGCCCCGCGGTCAGGATCGAGGCCGGCCGGCCCATCACCCTCGACATCCCGCTCGAGGAGATCGTGGTCCACGAGGAGAAGGCGGTCGAGGTTACCGCCGAGCGCCGCCTGGTCGAGGTCAAGCAGGGGACCACGGTGCGCAGCGTCGGGGCGGCCGAGATCAAGAACATGCCGGTCCAGACCGTGGCCGACGTGCTGCAGCGCCAGGCCGGCATCGACACCCAGAACGATCAGATCCACGTGCGTGGCGGGCGCTCGGACGAGACCATCTTCGTCGTCAACGGGGTCACGAACCGCGACCTGGTGACCGGCCAGTCGACCGCCGGATCGCTCAACGCGCGCTCGGTCTCCGAGGTCAACGTCGCTACCGGCGCCTACGACGTGCGCTACGGGAACGCCCTGTCCGGGGTGGTCGAGGTCACGCTCCGCGAGGGCGGCGACCGGCTGGCCGGCGGGTTCACCACCGCCGCCGGCAGCTACGGGGGGCGGACGTTCCAGTTCGTGGTCGGCGGCCCCGACGGGGTGCTGGGCCGGCTGTTCAACAAGATCGGGATGCGCGGCCAGTACTCGAGCCTGATCGACATCACGGGATCGGCTCTCGACACCCGCTTCCAGAACCTGTTCGGCGACCGCCCTACGCCGCTCGGCAGCATCTTCAACAGCAGCAGCGGTCTGCCGGCGCGCCTGCGCTCCAGCTACGAGGACGCGTTCCTGGGCTGGCACTTCACCTACGGCGATTTCTTCTCGCCCTCCGAGGACAACCGCTGGGGGGCGCGCTACGCGCTGACCTGGAAGCCGGGCGACGCCGACAAGGTGAGCTTCAACTTCTCGAAGCGCATCGCCATCGACCAGGGGTTCAGCCGCACCTTCATCAACGCCACCGGCGACGCCGGCGACCCCGCCTACCCGTGGCAGTGGGCGAAGCGCATCGCCCACGCGCCCACCATCTTCGAGGACAACGTCACGACCTCGCTGCAGTGGCGCCGCACCCTGACGCGCAGCGGATTCACGGAGTTCCAGTTCTCGCGCTACTTCTTCGCCCAGCGCCAGGACGTCCAGGGCAAGCGCTGGACCGACTACGTCGAGCCCGACGACCTGGCGCTCCCCGACTCCACGAAGCGCACCGACTTCTTCGTCGACACCGGCGACGACAACACCTGGCAGGACCGGCGCACCACCAGCTACGGGCTGACCTGGAGCCTGACCCAGCGGCACCACCGCCACGAGATCGAGGTCGGGCTCGAGCACCAGTGGCAGACCGTGCAGTTCGTCACCATCCAGGACCCGTGGGTCTACGACCCCGACACCCTGGGCGGCGCGCACGACCTGTGGCGGGTCCATCCGATGGTGGGTGACGTCTACGTGCGCGACCGCCTGGAGTACGAGGGGTTCACCGCCAACCTCGGGCTGCGCGCCGACTACTGGTTCCCGGGACACGAGGCCGAGGCGGCGCTGGCCGACACCGGCAACACCAACGTCTCGAGCGTGACCCGCAACAGCTTCTACAACGACACCCGGTCGTTCTTCGGGCGCCGCTACAAGGTCAAGTTCTCGCCGCGGCTGGTGGTCGCCCACCCCATCACCGAGCACAGCAGCTTCTTCTTCAACTACGGCATGTTCACGCAGTGGCCGTCCTATCGCTACGTCTACTCGAAGCTCACCTCGATCTCGAGCGAATCGTTCCCGCTGCTCGGCAATCCCGACCTCAATCCGCAGGTCTCGATCAACTACGAGCTGGGCGGCAAGCACCAGTTCCTGCCCACCGCCGCGATCAACGCCACCTTCTTCGTCAAGGACACCTACGACTATCCGGCCGCCACCACCTTCCAGCGCACCACCGGCCAGAGCCTCACGCCCTACTTCGTCTACCTCAACGGCCACTTCGCGCGCTCCAAGGGCTTCGAGGTCGAGCTCGAGAAGCGCCGCAGCACCTACTGGTCGGGCAAGGTGAGCTACACCTTCCAGCAGACCCTGGGCAAGAGCAGCGATCCCAACGCGCAGAAGATCGTCCAGGAGAACGGCGGCGACGCGGCGGAGACCCCGCTGTCCGAGACCTTCGTGAGCTGGAACCGGCCCCACAAGCTCGACATCAGCTTCGACCTGCGCTTCGACCAGAAGACGCCCGAGCGCTGGGGCTGGCTCCGGAACATGGGGTTCAACCTCTACATCCAGGGCGAGTCGGGCCGCGCCTACACGCCGCTCGATCCGCTCACCAAGGCAAACGGCGAGCCCTATTCGCGCAACGCGCCGTTCCAGACCACCACCGACCTGCGCATCGACCGGATCTTCCCCTTCGGGGGCCGGCGGCTCGACCTGAGCCTCGCCGGTCTCAACATCTTCAACACCCACGTGATCTACCGCGTCGATCCGGTCACCGGACTCGGCCGGGTGTGGGGGGTCGGCTCGTACGATCGCAGCAACTTCCCGCTCATCAACGACTACACGCGGGTCTCGCAGGTCGACGACCCGTCGAACTACGGTCCGGCGGTCCAGTGGAGGCTGCAGCTTGACTACGACTTCTAGGCCCGCATGCCTCAAGGCCGGGCTGCCGCTGCTCGCGGTCCTGGCGCTCGCCGCGCTCGTACCCGCACCGGCGCGGGCCCAGTTCAACCTCGGCGAGCAGCGCACCGGGACCTCGTCGGGCACCTTCCTCAAGATCGGCGTGGGCGCCCGCGCGGTGGGGATCGGCGAGGCGTTCGTCGCGGTCGCCAACGACCCGAGCGCGATCTTCTGGAACACCGCGGGCCTGGCCTCGGTCCAGCGCCAGGCGATCGAGTTCTCGCACGTCTCGTGGCCGGGCAGCATCAACTACGAGCACATCGCCTGGGTGGTGCCGGCCCGGCGCCTGGGCGGCTCGCTGGCGTTCCAGATCGGGGCGCTCGCCACCCAGCT
>Ga0306926_10006823_pt1 | contig 12315 bp, 9 predicted proteins | sample flu12Cox44000178_FD_203759 | JGI IMG/M metagenome (GOLD analysis project Ga0306926, IMG submission 203759) | Lab enrichment of tropical soil microbial communities from Luquillo Experimental Forest, Puerto Rico - flux8day.12C.oxic.44.000.178 (v2)... | ecosystem: Environmental > Terrestrial > Soil... | reverse complement strand
CTCGCGCACCGGTGTGGACCGGCACTTCGGCTCGCTGCTCCCGGAGGACAAGGTGGCGCGGATCGCCGAGCTCGAAGCCGAGGGCGGTGCGGTCGCGATGGTGGGCGACGGCATCAACGACGCGCCCGCGCTCGCGCGCGCCACGGTCGGCATCGTGATGGGCGGAATCGGGAGCGACGCGGCGCTCGAGAGCGCGGACGTCGCGCTGATGGGCGACGACCTCACCGCGCTGCCTTACGCCGTGCGCCTCTGCCGCCACGCGCGGCGCGTCGTGATCCAGAACGTCAGCGTCGCCTCGGCCGTCATGGCGCTGCTCGTGCTGTGGGTGTTCCTCGGCCAGCACACCCCGCTCGGTGCGCTCAAGCTCCCGGTCGCGGTCTCCGGCCACGAAGGCAGCACGGTGGTCGTGATCCTGAACGGCCTGCGATTGCTGGGGGAGAGGCGGCTGCCCGCGTGACCGGGCCGCATCCGGACCCGGACCCGGTGGCCGGACCCGCTACTTGAGCGCCGTCACCACGACGTTGTCGTAGTAGAGCGTGCACTGTCCGGCGCCGCCGGTGTAGGCGGGGAGCGCGATGCGGCCGTTCGGACAGGCGTTCTTCGGATCCTCGCGATCGATGACCAGCATGCCGTTCACCCACACGCGGTAGCGCTTGCCGCGCGCCTCGATGCGCAGGTGGTGCCACGCGCCGTTCGCGTTCACCGCGGAGGCGCGCCCCATCGGCCATTCCTTGCGATACATCACGACGTCCTGGTAGCCGGGGCCGCGCAGGTCCACGCCGATCCCCTGCTTCTCGGTCACCCGCACCGCCACGCCCTTGTCCACGCCGCGGATGCCGCAGACGTCGAGATCCACGGCGTAGTCGGTCCAGGATTCCGAGCCCGCGTAGAGCAACGAGCGCAGCTGCCGCCCGTCGGGAAGATCCGCGCGCAGCACGCCGTGCCGGATCGACCACACGCCCGGCTGATCGGGTGTCCAGCCGTCGAGCTTGCCGCTCTTGAAGTCGTCCGAGAACAGCGCGTCCGGATGCGGCTGATGCGGGGGCGGCGGGGGCGGCAGCGTATTGCGGATGGGGTCCGAGGCGCTGTCGGTCGCCAGCGCCTCCGGGGCGTCGCCGGTCGAGCCCCCGAGCCAGAGCAGCGCGAGAGTCGCGGCGGCGAGCGTCGGCGCGGCGAACGTTGCGAGATGACGCCCGGCGCGCGAAGGATGCCGTGTCACGCCGCGGGAGGTTGACGGATTCCGTGCGAAAGTCAACCGCAACGATGCACCCGGGCCGGAACGCGCGCGGCGGCTCCGCGCCGGGTTTGCCGGGCCCGCGAAGCCGCTGCTAGAGTGCCTCCCCCTATGGCCTCCGGCAAGCGTTCCATCGACATCATCGGGGTCCCGGTTGACCTCGGCGCCGGCCGCCGCGGCGTCGACATGGGGCCCTCCGCGATCCGGATCGCCGATCTCGAGCCGCGCCTGGAGCAGCTCGGGCACAAGGTCCAGGACATCGGCGATCTCGACGTGATGATCCCGGAGACGCAGAAGGTCGGCGAGGGCAAGCTCCGCTACAAGGTCCCGATCCTCGCCGCATGCCAGGAGCTGTGCGAGAAGGTCGAGAAGAGCCTGGAGAAGAGCCGCCTCCCGCTCGTGCTCGGCGGCGACCACAGCATCGCGATCGGATCGGTGGCCGGCTCGTCGAATTACTTCGCGCGCCAGGGCGACGCGCTCGGTCTGATCTGGTTCGATGCGCATGGCGACGCGAACACGCCCGAGACCACGCCGTCCGGCAACATCCACGGCATGTCGCTCGCGATCGCGATGGGGCTCGGCGATCCCGATCTGGTCCAGCTCGGCGGCCGCACGCCGAAGGTGCTGCCGCGCAACATCGTGCTGATCGGGATCCGCGATCTCGACCTCGGCGAGCGCGACACGCTCAAGAAATCCGGTGTGACCGTGTACACGATGCGCGACGTGGACGAGCGCGGCATGCGCGATGTCGTGGACGAGGCGATCCGGATCGCGAGCGACAACACCGCCGGCATCCATCTTTCGTTCGATCTCGACGTCGTGGATCCCGAGGACGCGCCCGGCACCGGAACGCCGGTGTGGGGCGGGATCACGTACCGCGAGGCGCACCTGGCGATGGAGATGCTCGCGGACCGCGCGCAGATCGTGGCGATCGATCTCGTCGAGGTGAACCCGGTGCTCGATACGCAGAACATGACCGGGATCCTCGCCGCCGAGCTCGCGCAGGGCGTGCTCGGCAAGCGCATCCTGTAGCGCCCACGCGGTGCGCCGCCGCGCGCCGCGGCGGTGGACCGGGAAGCGGGGCTGCCATGCTGCTGCTCAACGAGCGCGAAGTCGCGGGACTGCTGAGCATGGACGACCTGATCCCGCTCATGCGCTCGACGCTCGCGGATTTCTCGAGCGGCCACGCGCAACAGCCCGTGCGCGCGAAGATCCCGATCGACCGCCACGGCTCGACGGCGTACTTCATGCCGGGCTACGTGAGCGGATCCGATGCGCTCGCGATCAAGATCGTGAGCCTGGCGCCGGGCAACGCGCAGCGCGGCCTGCCGACGCACCTCGGCGCGATGGTGCTCCTCGACGCCGCGACCGGAGCCCCGCTCGCGCTCCTCGACGCGCGGCTCGTGACCGAGATGCGCACCGCTGCGGTGAGCGCCGCGGCGGCGGACGCGCTCGCGCGCCGCGAAGCGAAGACGCTCGCGCTGATCGGCTCCGGCGTCCAGGCGAAGAGCCATCTCGAGGCGCTGAGCCTGGTTCGAAAGCTCGAGCGCGTGCGGGTGTGGAGCCCGAACGCGGCGCACCGTGAAGCGTTCGCGCGCGAGGCGGTGGTGCACGGTCGCATGCCGGTCGAGGCGGTGGAGAGCGCGGAGCGCGCGGTGCGTGAGGCGGACGTCGTGGTCACGGTGACGCTCGCCAGCGAGCCGGTCGTGCGCGGCGCCTGGCTCGCGGAAGGCGCGTGCGTGATCACGGTCGGCTCGAGCAGCGCGACCGTCCGCGAGCTGGACGGCGAGGCAGTGCGGCGCGCCCGCGTGTTCGTGGACTCCCGCGCCGCCGCGTCGCAGGAGGCCGGCGATCTCCTGATCGCGATGAGCGAAGGCGTGATCGGCGCCGATCACGTGCGCGGTGAGATCGGCGAGGTGTTCGCGGGCAGATTGCCGGGCCGCACGTCGGAGCGCGAAATCACGCTGTTCAAGTCGCTCGGCCAGGCGGTCGAGGACGCCGCGACCGCGCGGCTCGTCTACGAGCGGGCGCGTGCGGCCGGGGTCGGCCGGGAGTTCGAGCTCCAGGGGTGACTCTCCGCATGAACTCGGGGCGCTGGCTGATCTTCGTGCTGGCGCTGATGGCCGCGCTCCGCGCGGTCGCGCTCGTGCTTCCGACCACGCACCTGTGGGGATTGAACGCCGCGCGGTTTCTCCCGATGTGGCTCGGCGGGGCAATGCTGGCGCTCTCGATCGCCGCGCTGCACCCGGCGCTCGCCCGCGCCAGCGTCCCCGCGCTCGATGCGCTCGGTCGCGGCCGGCGGCCCGCCTTGTTCCTGCCGATGGCTGCTCTTGCGCTGCTGGTCGCGTTTCCCAATCGGCTGTGGTTCGTCGGCGACTACCTGCTCCGCCTCGGAGTGGTCTCCCAGCCGGGCGAATTCACGACCATGTTTCCGCAGGCCCTGCCGCTGGATCAGCTATGGCACTACGACCTGCCGCGCGCACTGGGCGGACTGCTGCACATCGCCCCCGACGCGGTGGAGCGCGGGCTCGCGGTGCTGGAAGGCGCCGCGCTCGCGCTCGCCTCGATGTATTTCGCGCGCGTATTGAACCTCGACTCGGCGCCGGCGCTCGCGGTGGCCGCGGTCGTTCTATTCGGCGGGTACTTCACGCTCTTCTCCGGCTACGGAAAGGCGACGCTCGAGCTTTGCCTGCTGAGGGTGATGATCGGCACGTTCGGCGTGCGGCTGGTTCGCGACGACCGGAGCGCCGTCGCGTTCGGCGTGGCCACCGCATGTGCGCTCGCGTTCCACCGCTCGGCCTGGGGCCTGCTGCCGGGGATCGCGTTCGGCTGGCTTCTGTGGTTCCGCAGCCACGCGCGCGGCGGAGCCTGGCGGTCGCCCCGCGTTCTCATCGCAATCGCGATCCCGCTTGTCACCATCGCCATTCTGCTTTCGCGCGTGGTTCATCTGGTCCGCGATTTCGACCTGCCGCTCCACTTGCAGACGCAGGCGGTGGAGGAGCAGGGCGGTCTCCTTCGGGTCGCGCTCTCCGAGCTCAAGCTCCTGAACGTCGCGAACGCGATTCTGCTCCTGAGCCCGCTCGCGCTCGCCGCTCTCGGGCTCCCGTTCATGCTGGGACGCGGCGTGAGCGATCGCGGCACGGCGCTGTTTCTCTTCGCGCTCGTGATCCTGCGCCTCCCCGGGATCCTGCTCGTCCAGGTCCGGCAGGGGCTCTTCCGGGACTGGGACGTCTTCGCCAGCGCCGGCGTCGGGATCTCGCTGTGCGCCGCCTGGGTGATCGCGGAGGCGTTGCGGCGCGGGCCGGAGCGGAAGTGGTTGAGTGTTCCGATCCTGGCCGCGGTGGTGACGACGACGCTCGCGCTGCTGTTCGTGAGCAGCTTTCCCGAGGCCGGGATGCGGCGCGTCCGCGCATTCCTCGACGAGCCGCCGCGGCGGCCCGAGGAGTTTCGGATCGCGACGCTCGATTTCATTGGACTGCGCAGTATGCGACTCCACCGTTGGGCAGAGGCCGCGCAGGCGTATCGCGAAGTGGCGGCGGCCGCCCCCTCCCCGCGAGCGCTCGAATTCTGGGGTGTGAACGCCGCGATCGCGGGCGGCTACCGCGATTCGGAACAGGCATTCCAGCTCCTGAGCGCGCGCGATTCCAGCAACGCCATGGGCTGGGTCGGCCTCTGGATGTCGGCGACGCTCGCGGGTGATACGACCGAAGCTGGCCGCGCGCGATCGAGGGTGATGGCGTACGTTCCGAACGGTCCCGAGGATCGCGCAGTGCAGGAGCGCATCCGGCGCTCTCCGGAGCTGGGCGCGCTCCTGCAGAACGCGACCATCCGCGATCGGGAGTACCATCAAAGTCACACCATCCAGGAGCCGCGATGAGCTCGGGTCCATCGAGGACAGGAGTTGGATCACTGCCCGGCGTCCTGACCTTGATGGCGCTGTTGCGGGCCGTCGCGCTCGCCCTGCCCACCATGCACCTCTGGGGGCTGAATGCGGCGCGGTTCCTCCCGCCCTGGCTGCGCTGGACTCCGCTCGTCATCTCGGTCGCCACTCTGCACCCGGCCATCGGCCGTCTCTGCCTTCCCGGATTCGAATGGTTGTCGCGCGGGAGGTCGCTCGTCCTTTCGATCCTCGCGGTCACGCTCGGGCTCCTGATCGGGTTTCCGGATCGAGTGTGGTTCGTCGGCGACTACCTGCTGCGGATGGGAATTGTCTCGGAGGCGCATGGCTTCGAGACCATGTTTCCGCAGGCGCTCCCGCTCGATGCGATTCGCCACTTCTGGCTGCCCCGCACGCTCGGCGCGTGGCTGCACGTGGCGCCCACGACCATCGAGCGCGCGCTGGGAGTGATCGAAGGCGCGTGGCTCGCGGTCCTGGCCTGCCGCTTCGCGAAGAGAATGAATGCAGGCCCGGCGGCGACGACCGCCGTCGCCCTCGTGGTGTTGTTCGGGGGTTACTTCACGCTCTTCACGGGCTATGGAAAACCCACAATCGAGGTCTGCCTGTTCACCGCGGCGGCCGGGGCATTCGGGCTCGAGCTCGTTCGTGACAATCGAAGCGCGATCCCGTTCGGCCTCGCCGTCGCCGCCGCACTGGCGTTTCATCGGTCGGGCTGGAGCATCCTGCCCGGGGCCGCGCTGGCGTGGATCCTGTGGTACCGCGCGCACGGCCGGCTCGGCGCGTGGAAATCCGTCCCGCATGCGATCGGATTCGCGATTCCGCTGGCGACCGTGGCGGTGCTGCTGCCGAGAGTGCTGCGCCTGGTGCTGGGATTCGACGTTGCGACGAATTTTGCCTCGGCCGAGGTCCGGCGCCAGGGGGGCGTTCTGACCGTCGCGTTCTCGTCGCAGCGCCTGCTCGATGTCGCGAATGTCATTCTGCTCCTAAGCCCTCTCGCGCTCGCGGCGGTCGGGTGGCTGTCGTCTGTTCGGCGCGAACCAGCCCGCCGGAACGAGGCATGGCTACTCCTCGGCCTCGCGCTCTCGTTCGTGCCGTCGCTCCTGTTCGTCTACGTCACGCAGGGACCATTCCGCGACTGGGACGCGTTCGCGGGAGCCGGGGTTGCGACCTCGCTGCTCGTCGGCTGGATCCTCTGCGAGACGCTGCGGGACTGCGAGCGGATGAGCTGGCTCGCGGTCCCCGCGGCGCTGGCTGTGATCACACCAACGCTCGCGCAACTTCTCGTGCACAATCTTCCGGAAGCCGGGATGCGGCGCACACGGGCGTTCCTCGACGAGCCACCCGTACGCACTCAGGCCTACCGAATCGCCACGCTCGATCTCATCGGACTTCGGAGCATGCGGCTGCATCAATGGACGGACGCCGCCGAGGCCTATCGCGAGGTCGTCGCCGCGGCCCCGTCGCCGCGCGCCCTCGAGTTCTGGGGTGTGTCGTCGGCACTGGCCGGCAACCACCGCGACGCGGAGCAGGCGTTCCAGCAATTGACCGCGCGCGACTCCAGCAATGCCATGGGCTGGGTCGGGCTCTGGATGTCGGCGACGCTGCTCGGCGATACGCTCGAGGCCGGGCGGGCGCGGGCGATCGTGGCGACGTACGCGCCGGATGGCCCTGAGGATCGCGCGATCCAGGAGCGCGTGAGCCGGCTGCCGGAGCTCGGGGTGCTGCTCCAGGCCGCGACGGTCCGCGATCGGGAGCGGCTGCGCGCCCGCTGACCCCGCGCCCGACTGCGGGCGACCCGGCGCTCGCGCCACGGCGGGTCCGCGGCGCCTACTCCGGGGTGCCGCGAATGAGTTTCGCGAGCGCCGCGCGCAGCTTTGCGTGCGCATCGAATGCGCGCACGAACTCCGATTCGCGCCGTCCGCCCTTCGCCCGCACCACCTCGATCAGCGCATACTTCTCGCCCGCGCTCCAGCGCTCGAGTCCGGGCAGCAGCGTGACGAGCGGCGCCCAGCGCCGCCACGCCATGCGCTGATCCGCGCTCCAGCCGGTCATGCGCGTCGCGCGGAGCCGGCCGAGCGCCACGCGCTCGCACGCGTCCTCGGCGCGTTCGCGATCCGCGCCGAAGCGGCGCGAGAGCATGCGCGTCGCGGCGAGCCCCGCGCGTGGCAGCGGCAGCAGTCCCATCACGTCCGCGCGCGGGCGTCCGGCGGAGAAGTACACGTTGTGCGCCGCGAGCCGCTCGAGCGTCGCGCGGCTCGAGCGATGCCGGGGGCGCCGGCGCATGCGCGCCTCCTCGGCGTGCATCAGGCGGCGCGCTCCCGCGTGGCGCGGCTCGAAACCGAGCTTGCGGTAGAACCACCACGCGCCGGACGCGAGCCCTTCCTCGTTGCCGTCGCCGCCGAGCTGGTACGGCACGATCGTGAACGTGTCGCAGCCGAACAGGTGCCGCGTCATGGCGAGCATGCGCGCGAAGATCGGCGCGGCCTCCGCGCCGCGGAACGTCTCGAACACGTTGTATGCCAGCTCCGCCGATCCGTACAGCGTGCTCGTGAGCACGTACCCGACCGGCACGCCGTTCTTGAGCGTGAGGTAGCCGTACACGCTCTCCAGTAGCAGGCGGCGCTCGGGCTCGGCGCCGATGCAGACGAACGCGAGCCCCTCGCCGCAATCCACCATGCGCACGTCGCGTGGATCGCCGTACGCGAACACGTCGAGGTCGCGGCTGCGCGTCACCATCGCCGCGCGCGCGAGGTCGATCAGGCGCGCGCCCTCGCGCTCGGACAGCGCGCGCACGGAGCGTGGCGGCCGTGCGATCTCGGCGCGCAAGTCGGGGCGGTGCGTCGCGAGCGGCCGGCGCTGGAACGCGTGCGGCGCACGGGCCGCGACCGCCAGCGTGCGCGACGGCGTGCCGTGCCCGCTCTCGAGCACGAACGGCACGTCCATCACGTCCACGAGCTTCTCGTGCAGGAATGCGTCCGGCACGAGCCGCTCGAGGCTCCGGATCAGAAACGCCGCGTCGGTCTCGCCGTCGCTCTTCATCCGATCGATCCATCCGCGCAGGCCGTAATCCAGCTCGTCGAGCCCCGGCGTCTCCGCAAACGCCGCGAGGAGCGGAAGCAGCGCTTCGAGCAGCGGTGCGTCGCCGAGTTCGCCCCACTCGATCCGGAGCTGCTTCGGCCAGCGGCGCGCGAGCCACTTCGTGGTCTCGGCGAAGAAGCGGTAGTGGATCGCGGCGCCGGCGATCCCGGAATCCGCGAGCGCAGCGCGATGGCGCCGGAGATCGGCGCGGCGCGCGAACCGGACGAGCGCGCGCTCGACGGCGCGAAGGGTCGCGCGATCGTCGGGATACGCGCGCGCGAAGCACAGCGCTTCGTGAAACGCGAGCACGGCGGTCGCGGAGTCCAGGCGTGCGCGTTCGAGCGCGTGAATCAGCCGACGCTTGCGGGCCGCCGCATTGGGACCGAACGCGAGCCGCAGCCGCTGGAGCTCGCGGAGCGCGGCGCGGGGAGAACGCGGCGGGCGCATCTCGATCGCGAGGTCAGGAAGTCTTCGAGGTGGGCTGATTCTCTTGCGAGCCGGCGTCCCCGGAATCCCCCTCGACCGGCACCCAACCCTGATCCGGGACCAGCATGTCGCTGTCGCCGGTGAAGCGGTCGATGCGTACCGGGTACGTGTCGCCGTCGGTGGAGAGGTGGTCGTAGCGGAAGCGCGTCGGCCAGACGTACACCACGAACGCGACGAGGAACAGCAGCACCGCGACGCGAAGCGCGATCGAGAGGATGCGTCTCATCATCGGGGGAACCTTCGCACCGCCCGGCGCACCACCGCAAGTGACGCGCCGGAGCGGATCATTTCACCCAGCGGTCGAACCAGGCCAGCATCCGCATCCACTGGTCGGCGCGATGGCGCGGCTCGCGCAGTCCGTGGCCCTCGCGCGGGTAGTGCACGAACTCGGTCGGCACGTTGAGCGCGACCAGCGCGCGGTAGAGCTCCTGTCCCTGCGGATACGGCACACGCGGGTCGGCCTCGCCGACCAGGACCTGCGTCGGCGTCTTCACGTTCGCGATGTACGTCATCGGAGAGGAGCGCTTCCAGTTCTCGGGCGTTTCCCACGGCGTCCCCCCGAAATCGTATGCGCGGTACTTCTGGATATCGCTCTGTCCGTAATGCGCGGCGAGATCCACCGCGCCCGCGAACACGCTCGCGGCCTTGAAGCGGTTCGTCTGCGTCACCGCCCAGGCGGAGAGGTACCCGCCATACGATCCGCCGTACACGCCGAGCCTCGAGCCATCCACGAGGCCGTCCTTGATCAGCTGGTCGATCCCGGTCTCGACGTCCTTCCAGTCCTGCAGGCCCCAGTCGCTGCGCTTGCGCATCATGAACGCGGTGCCGTAACCGCCGCTCGAGCGGAAGTTCGGCATGAAGATCTGGTAGCCGTTCGCGGCGAGGAATTGCGGCGCGCTCTGGAAGCCGAGCGCGTAGCGCTCCGTGTACGGGCCGCCGTGGAGCAGCACGAGCGTCTTGAGCGGTGATTTCTCCGGCGCGCCCGCGGGACGGAGGAGGAGCCCTTCCACCTTCACGCCGTCCGTGCTGGTCCAGCTCACGGAGCGCGTCGTGCCGAGCACGCGTTGCGCGGCTGTCGCGTTGACCGCGCTCACGGCGCGGCCGGCGCCATTGGGCTCATCCGCAATCCACAGCTCGGGCGGAGCCTGGGGCTGCGACTGCACCCACGCGATCTTCCCGCCCGGACCCGCGACCGGCGCGCCCGCCTGCGCCCTGCGATCGGCGCCGAGAATCACGACGCCGCCGGTGCGCGCCACCTTCGCCATGCGCGTCGTGACGCCCCTCGCCGCGTGGAAGAACAGCGTGTCCGACGTCGTGTTCCAGCACGGCTCTTCGGCGTCATCGTCGTAGGAGGGCGCGACGTCCACGGCGGCCCCGCCGGCGGCCGGAACCACGACGAGCGCCGCGCGGGCGACCCAGCTCTTGCGGTCCCGGCCGGTCGCGAGCGCGATCCAGCGGCTGTCCGGCGACCAGGCGAACGACGTGCCGATCACACCGAGCGTGCGCACCGGTCCGCCGCCGACCGCGACCACCGCGATGTCCTGCGCATTCCCGTCATCCGGCTTTCCGGTCGGGCTCGTGATCCAGGCGAGCGATTTCGAATCCGGCGACCAGCGCACGTTCCAGATGAAATCCGTCCCGCTCGAGAGCGCCCGCGGCTTCCCCATCCCCGACGCGCTCGTCACCCACAGGCGCGGATGCTGGATGCGCTCGTCCTCGATCACCTGGTCCCACTTCTTCTTCTTCCAGTCGCGCACGCTCTTCGGCAGTGTGTCCTGCTTCACGTACGCGAGCCACTGGCCGTCCGGCGACCAGTGCACCTCGCCGACCGACTCGTCCGTGCTGCCGAACGGCCACGGCTCGCCGCCGTGCAGCGACATCATGTAGATCTGGCTCTTCGCGTCGTCGCCCGTCGCGCGGTTGCCGATGAACGCGATCGTGTCGCCGCTCGGCGAGAACGTCGGGCTGAAGTCGTTCTTCGGATGACGCGTCAGGCGGATGGTCTCGCCGCGCGCGAGATCCGCTAGCCAGATGTCCTGGTTGTTCGTGTCCTCGGCGGTGTCCGGCGCGGAAACCACGAACGCGATGCGCCGCCCGTCCGCGGACCACACCGGATCGGACGGCGCCGCGAGCGTGAGCAGGTCGTCGAGCCGGTAGCGGCGGTCCGCGTCCGTTGCGGGCTTGGCGCGCCGTTCGGCGGCTTGCGGGGCGGGGGCGAGGGTGATGCTGAACGCGGCGAGTAGCGCGACGGCGAATCGGGCCAGGCGAAGCGGGGTCGGGCGCATCGGGATCTCCGGGTCGGGGAGAAGCCGCAGGATGCGCGAGGCTACTTCTTCGCCGGAACGAACTCCAGCGCCGCCGAGTTCATGCAGTAGCGCAGATGGGTGGGCGGCGGGCCGTCGTCGAACACGTGGCCGAGATGTCCGCCGCAGCGCGCGCACTCGACCGCGACGCGCTCCATGCCGAGCGTGCTGTCGGTGCGCTTCATGACGTGATTCTCGGCGATCGGCTGGAAGAAACTCGGCCAGCCGGTGCCGGATTCGAACTTCGCGTCCGAGCGGAACAACTCGAGGCCGCAGCCGGCGCAGCGATAGACGCCTTTCGCGTGGTTGTCCCAGTACTTGCCGGTGAACGCGATCTCGGTGCCTTCCTCGCGCAGCACGTGGAACGACTCGGACGGCAGCCGCTTCTTCCACTCGTCCACGCTCAGCGAAACGTGGCCAACGCCGTCCGGCGTGGGCGTGACCTTGAGCGGCGGGAGCGCCGCGGTCTTCGGTGCGGATGCGGCGCCCGCGGAGGCCGGCTTGAGCAGCGCGGCGAGCGCGAGGCCGAGGACGATGCCGATCAGTGTGCGGGTCATGGAATCCTCCGGACGGCGTTTCGATGGATGATACCGGCTTCGGTTTCGCGGAGGTTACGGACCGGCGCGCGAAGTGGGACCAGGCGGCGCGATTCCTGACAAACGCCGGACGCCGGCATCACCGGACCGCATCGCCGAGCGCCTCGAGCGCCGCGGGCAGCGCGAGATCGGCCCACGCGCCGTACATCCGGCCGGAAGGGTGGAGCCCATCCGGGGCGATGAGCGAGGAATCCCGCGCGGCCTTGCGCGAGCAGCCCGTCACATCCACGCAGCGTGCACCCGCGAGCCGGGCCGCCTCCGCGTTCACGCGATTGAATGCGTCCAGCTCGGACGCGATCCGCGCGCGATCGCGCCCCGCGGCGAACGGCGTCACGCCCCAGTCCGGAATCGAGAGCACGACGACGCGCGCGGCGTCACCGCCCGCGAACCCGATCGCCTGATTCAGCAGCGCCGCGAACCCCAGTGCGTACGACTCGATGACCAGCTCGCGGTACTGATCGTTGACGCCGATCAGCAGCGTGACGAGCGCGTACGGCCCGCGGGGCGACGCCTCACGAATTCCATCGGCGAGCTCGTCCGTGGTCCAGCCGGTGCGCGCGATGATCTCGGGCTCCGCGATCGCGACGCCGTGCGCGCGGATCCGTGCCGCGAGCAGCACCGGCCAGCGCTCGGATTCCGCGACGCTCTCGCCGATCGTGTACGAGTCGCCGAGGGCAAGAAAGCGGGCGGGGCGCGAGCCGGACATGGAGGAGGAAGGTA
>Ga0306926_10006822_pt1 | contig 12315 bp, 10 predicted proteins | sample flu12Cox44000178_FD_203759 | JGI IMG/M metagenome (GOLD analysis project Ga0306926, IMG submission 203759) | Lab enrichment of tropical soil microbial communities from Luquillo Experimental Forest, Puerto Rico - flux8day.12C.oxic.44.000.178 (v2)... | ecosystem: Environmental > Terrestrial >... | reverse complement strand
TGGGTTCTCGGTGCCCTGCCGCGTAACATGCTGTTTCTCGGAGGTGCTGAGGCTGGAACGCAACTTTTCGGCGAGGTCGCCAGAAATCTGCTGCTGCAACGAGATGATGTTGTTGCTTTTGCTGCTGTAGTTTTGCCCCCAGATCAGGGTGCTGTCGCGGGCATCGGTAAGGTCGACGCTGACTTCCAGGTTGTCGTTGTGCTGCACGATTCTCCCACTAACGACCGCCGCAACATCTAGATCCTTGCCGACCCTTTGGACATCGACTTCCTTTCCTTTGTACTGAAACACTGAACTGCGGGACTTCACTTTCAGCTGTGGCAAATGGGCGAGGTTCTGGATCAGCGATTCCGTCATGCCATCGCTCAGATACTCAGTATTGCCGTCCCCGCCGACGTTGATGAAAGGCAGCACAGCCAGAGAATCAATGGCGGAACTTGAACCAGGTGAGAGCCAGCGGTACACACCGTAGCCAACACCACTCAGGATGAGGACGGTCGCGGCGGCGATCGCGAAGAAAGTTTTTTTGTGCTTCGCTAGCAGTCCAGCGGCGATTTGGGCGTCGGAGCTACTCGCTCCCGCGCCGAGCGTGGAAATCGCAGATTTCGCGGAGGAAGGAAAACTGGCACTCGTGTCGGCGAGCGTGGCCGACGAAGAAAGACTGGGCGTCGCCGCGATCGCGCTTGTGTCCCGCTTCACCCTCCGCAAGTCTGCTCGAAGTTCCGAGACATGCTGGTACCTGAGATTGCGGTCTTTCTCCAGGGCCTTGTTGATGATCCGTTCGAAATCGGCTGGCAAATCGGGATTGAGCCGGACGGGCGCGACTGGAATACTGTCCAATATTGATTTGGAGATGACCCCTGGGCTCTCTCCGCGGAAAGGAAGCTGTCCGGTGGCCATCTCATATAGGACAACGCCGAAGGAAAACACGTCGGTCCGCGAGTCGAGCGGCTTGGCCCGAACCTGTTCCGGCGACATGTAAGCGACTGTGCCCAACGTACTGCCTGGTGTTGTGAGGTGATCGGTAACAGTGGCCAGCGTGTCGACGCTCGACGAGTCTTTGGCGCCGAGTTTTGCCAATCCAAAGTCGAGGATCTTGGTGTGGCCATCTTTTGGAACAAAAATGTTTGCGGGCTTTACGTCCCGGTGAACAATCCCCTTGGAGTGCGCGGCGTTGAGACCGTCGGCCACATCAATCGCAATCTCGAGTATCTGATCCAGATCCATCTGGCCGGACGCAATCATTTGCTTTAGCGTCTGGCCTTCCAGATATTCCATCGCGATGAAGGTTTTTCCCTTGTCCTCCCCGATGTCGTGGATGGTGCAGATATTGTGGTGATTCAATGCCGAAGCAGCTTGCGCCTCACGCTGAAAGCGAGCGAGCATTTGCGGGTCTTTGGCAACTTCATCGGGAAGGAATTTGAGGGCAACAAAGCGGTGCAGGCGTGTATCCTCGGCCTTGTAGACGACACCCATCCCTCCACCACCCAGTTTTTCCAGAATGCGGTATCGCGAGATACTTTGGCCGACCATCCGCGGCAAATCTTACGTGGACGAAACTGGCAAGTCAATGAACCCCTTGGAGATGCCGGAAACCTAGGTGGCTGGCCTAGGTGGCTGGTTGAGTGGGTCGCTCGCGGAACTCAAACGGGAGTCTCTCGGACTCGCAAGGTCGCCCCAAGCAAAGCGACTGACTCTTAATCTCACCGGACCTCCGCGCACCTAGGCGCGTCATGATGCATGGTTCACTGAGCGCAAGGAATAGGCTTTCGGGCCCTGTGCACCAACGCGCAGCGAACCGCACTGAATCCCAAAACGAACTGACAGCAGAACTAACACTTGGATTGGGTGGTGAGTAAGCCGACTTCACCAGACCACAGTATTGTCCAATAGGACGACAGCCACTTGCAGGGTGCATTCTTTTTCATATTGACAACGGCACTACTTGGGATCAGCATCTCTGACACTGTCTCGGGGCAAGCCTTTCCTGAAGCACAGGTTCCTGTTCAAATCCCCAGGCGTAGGTCCAGGGTTCCAACCGATTCAGCAAGTAAATCTTTTTAGCTGGCAAGGAGGACACCCATGAGTATCTCCCGACGCAACTTTATTTGGTCTTCGGCAGGCGCTGCGAGTGCGGGCCTTGTGCTTGATGCGGCACTGTCCAAGCCTCTGCTGGCATCCGAAGATGACGGTGGGGCGTGCTCGGCGCAACCACAGCCGATTCCACACACGATCGCTACTCCATTCGGCACCACCATTCACCACTTCTTTCCCGGCCCGGTCGAGGGCGTAAACCCAGTTACTGGGCATGACCCGTCAGACATCTTCGACTTCAGCGGCACCGTCGCGCAAACCGACCTGCTTCTGACTGGCACAGGGACCGATTTGAACACTGGCAACAGTGCCCCCTACAATTTCCATACCGACATGCGGTTCATGGCAGGCCAGTTCCGCGGTGCCGATGGAGAAACGCATAAGGGCGCTTTCGCGTTCATATGACTTGACAGCCTCCCGGCAGCAAGCCCGTTGGGCTTGCATTCCTACGATCCTGGAGTTTCTCCGACTTTGGCTTTTTGGGTAACTCCCATCCCGAATGGTGGTGCCCGGGCTGACTTTGACCAGGGCACAGCCGAACTTCACGTGAGAAACGTCTGCGTATTCGACGCCTTTGCAGTTTCGAATAGTCTGAATCCCACTCATCCTCTGGGAAACATTGTGGGGGCGGTTATTGAGTCGCTTGATCTCAAGTGGAGTGGCGTGACTCGAAGCGTCATCGGATTCAGCGACCCGGTCAACCGCTTTTCTGGCGACTTCTTCGAGACGTCCGCGGCCATAAGTGTGACGGCCAAGACGAAGATGAGCACAGGATACGGTTTCCGATTTGTTTCTTCAGCCACAACCACAGTTAACTTCGCCCAATTTGGGCGCGAGAGCAACGGTGTGTTTTTCTGACAAATCCTGACCGCACGGCGGTTCCGGGGGCCCGAGCCCTTCTGGGGCCGCCGTGAGTCTTTGGGAGGGCTGGGGGCTGGGCACTTCGTCGGATGAAACGAAAGGCAGTCCGGTGGCCGTCGCTGCGTCCACTAGTCCGCAGTGGACCTGCAACCCGCAGGCCCATGAGGATAAGCCGGGTCTGCTTCAATCATCGGGGAGCAGTCCAGCCAGAAGGGGCGGATTGCTGCGATCGGCAAACTCTAGCATTCAGTTCCTGCGCGGAGGTTCTCAGGGATTGTTGTGGTCGGAACGAATCGACACGAGGGGGATGAGGTTTCTGTCCCCGGTTATCCGGCTCCTATGAAGAGCGACTCAATCCAAGATTAGACGCGAGGGCGATTCTAATGACAAATATTGAGCGCGTGGCCACTGTGTTACTAGTCCTGCTTTTGCTACCTTTCCTGAAGCCGGCGATGGCACAAACAGCAAGCCTAATTGGGATGGAAAAATCTGTTCCCACGCATCTTCAGGACGGACAGGAATTTCAGCTCGATATCAGGCAGCTGATTTCGTTCGGACAGCTGCTTTTTCAGGCGCGATGGACGTCCCAGGAAGGGCAAGGACGTCCTCTCAGCAAAGGAACCGGTGCTCTATTGTCGGATTCAACGGCACCTCTAATCTTTCCGCGCAACTTCGACCGCCTGTCTGGACCGGATTCGAACTCCTGCGCCGGGTGCCACAACACGCCTTTTGTTGGCGGTGGCGGTGACCGCGTCAGTGAAGTCTTTGTTCTGGGTCAGCGCTTCGATTTTCTGAATTTCGATCACTCGGACACGACTCCCATCATGGGCGCGGTCGATGAGCTTGGGAACTTTGTCACGATGGGGACTGCCTTCAACGAGCGCAAGACCATCGGCATGAACGGCTCAGGCTTTATCGAGATGCTAGCCAGACAGATGACTGCGGATCTTCAAGCTGAGCGCAACGCGACACCAAGGGGTGCATCCGTGACGCTGACATCGAAGGGGGTCTCCTTTGGCATCCTGACCCACAAGATCGATGGCACGTGGGATGCCTCTCAGGTTCAGGGAATCCCAGCACCGAGCTTGAACACCAAGAATGGTGCAACGCCAAGCTTGCTCATCCGGCCATTCCATCAGGTGGGAAATATCGTATCGGTCCGTCAGTTCACGAACAACGCTTTTAACCACCATCATGGTATCCAGTCGGAAGAGCGCTTTGGCCTTGGAGTGGATGCAGACGGAGACGGCTTTACCAATGAGCTGACAACGGCTGACATGACTGCAGCCACACTTTTCCAGATCACACTGAACGTCCCGGGACAGGTGATTCCGAGAGACCGTTCCGTCCAAGAAGCAATAGCGGCCGGACAGGAGTTATTTAATGGGATTGGTTGCGCCAGCTGCCACATTCCCGCTCTGCCCCTAACGAATAACAACAACCCTGGAGCGCCCGGCCAGCCAGGCTGGATCTATACCGAGCCGAGTCCATTCAACCCCGCCACTGGGCCCAATGCGCCAAACCTTGTGCCAGGTCCGTCCGATAATTACCCGGTAAGCGCCCCTCCGCTATTAGTGGATCTGACCAGCAACGCTCTGCCACTGCCGCGCCTGAAACCGCGGCACGGAGTGGTCATGGTCCCCGCTTATACTGACCTTAAGCTGCACACTATGTGCGACGGTCCCACGGATCCGAACGCCGAGCCACTTGATCAGAACCAACCGGCCGGGTCACCTGGATTCTTTGCAGGAAACCAAAAGTTCATCACGCGGAAACTGTGGGGACTTTACAACTCGGGACCCTTCATGCATCACGGAAAATTCACAACGATGCGTGAAGCAATTACACTCGGTCACAACGGCGAGGCCACGGCGACACGCGTGGCGTTCCAAGCTCTCACATTGGCCCAGCAGAACGACGTGATCGAATTCTTGAAGTCGCTCCAGGTTCTGCCTTCCGGGACGCCATGCCTGCTCGTTGACGAGAATAATCGTTGTATACAAAGCGAAGAATAGTTAGTTCAGCGCTGCGTGATGTTCAGGTACCCGACCCGAACCAATCTGGCTTCTGAGCTGCCTAAGTGGGAGGATTACATTGATGGATGTCGATGTTTGTTTCCCGACACGCATTCGGAGGCTTGAAGTCTGCTATTGTTGAAGCGGAAATGAAGTCCCCGAGATCACATCCAGCGTGCTCTCCTTGCTGAGGTGGGCGTCCACTTTCACCGCATCCAGCGGTCCGTTGTGGGCGAAGGTGGCCGACGCAACAGAATCGACCGGAATCGCAACATCCTTTCCCGGACCAACCAACTTCACCACGCTGCCTCCGGCGGGAATGGTAAACGAGACCGTGATTTGATCGAGCTTCGCTTCCGAGACAGGAGTCACGGTCAGCACGCCCATGATGTCGCGATCCGTCTCGTTGGTGAACCCGTAACACTCCCTTGCCAACTGGACGCTCTGCGCAGTATCTACGACAAACAATTGGAAGTCCTTAAACGTGTGCCGGCGGTAATAGCGGTGCCCCTGCCTCTCAACATAAAGATCGACGACTTTGGGCAACCACAGCTCTTGTGCTCTGCTCGGGAATTCGACCGGTTGATACGAAATAGCTACGTGATCCACCGTGAGGCCAACCTCCAGAAGGGGCTTCACCAGTTCGGTTTCGATGCGCAGCACCTGGAACGTTCCGGGATCGATCCAGGCGCGGCCCTTGAGTGGGAGCGAACTGTATTTTCCCCCTGCCGAATAGGAAAGAATCCGGCTGGGCCGATCGGGCCTCTGAACAAAATGAACCTGCCAGGCAGATCGCCCTTCCCATGCGCCCAAGCCTTCGCAGGCAAACGTGTAATCCGACGCCAGCACCGGATGAAAAAGCAATGCGATGGCCGGCATTCCTTGCGTCGCGATGTGGGCCGGGAACTGCTCCGGGTCGGAACTGCCGTTTCGATATTCATCCATCAGGAAAACATTCATCGAGGTCCGTTTCACCGTCACGACATAGTTGAACTCGCGCACCTCCGACGAGTGCCAACCACCGGTCACGTCGATCGCCTGATGCTCAACCCGTTCTGTCGCGGTGAACCTTTCCAGGTTCGCGACGAACTCCTTCATGCGCTGCCCTGCACCCCGAACGACGTGAGGAAGCGGACATTCAACGCGAGGATCCACTTCGGGCACCGTGTTGTCGATTCCGCTTGAAATCCAGGAACGTGGATCCACAGCAGTGGCTGGCGAAGGCGACGTTTTGTCTGTTGCTTGCACATCAAAAGGCTTGGCCTTCATCACTACGAAACGCGTCAACAGACCCTGGTGCGGTTGAATCTGTATCTTCTGACGGAGGGTCAAAAAGCCGGGTGCGCTGGCCTCCATGATGTAAGTGCCAGGTGGCACATCGGTGAAGAGCATTTCGCCATCCGATTCCGTATGGCCTGCTACTTCGTAACCCTCGTTTGGCATCACACGGATGCTGGCCGTGCCCGCGAAGGGTGACTCGTCCGAAAGCCGAAGGCGGATGCGGAGTGAATTTGGTGGCGAACTAGCGTAAGCAGCAGATTTTTCCGCGGGTAACGACTGTGCGGGCAGGAGTGGAAGGCATGAAAGGAGCGATGCTAACAAGACGGCGGAATGACGAAAGAACCTTTCCCCGAGCATAGTCACCCCCAGCAGTCATGGGCCCATTGTAGGCCTGGAGTTCGGTGGACGATGTAACCTAACGTCAGCAGTGCCAGTCTGAAACCGCAAAACCCCGCTCCAATTTAGTGATCGTGAGCCGCTTAACGTTTCATCCGTGCTGAAGACTTTCGTGCCGGAGTTCCCTGTCGGCCTCCCGCCTCGCGTTCACCCGCACGTCCGCCTGCCCCTCACACTTTCGCCCGCACGCCGCCCGGCGCGCGCCCATTTCCCCCCGCCCTTGCTGCGCCATCCGCCCCACGCCATCCCCCCTCCGTCCATGGTGTGGGCACCATGCTATCCAAGGCCTGCGTCGACTCTTGTCCCTGCGCGCCGGTATGTCCCTTAAGGTATACACGGCCGCCAATGGTCGCGGGCTGGGACAACCTGCTGCCCGAATGCTTCACGCGGCTCCGCCCGAAGTACAAGACGCCTACCAACTCCATACTCTTCATCGCCTTGGTCACACTCGTCGCATCGGTAGTAGTTCTGGTTGGCGTGAATGAGGAGGAGGCTTTGTCCCTGATTCAGATATGGGCTTTCACATTGTACGGGCTCGTTTACCTAGTCATGTTCGCAATACCGCTGGCAGACAATCGTGCGAGGAATTCATCCGCCTGTCTGGCTGAGGCTGGTGGCGTGCTCGGGCTTTACCGTGGGGATGATCATTATGGGAGCCATTCTATATGTAGGCCGAAGGCGGAGAGCTCTGCGGTTTTGATGCTTTGGTTGCTCGTCACTCAACACAGCTTTCCAAAACCAAAGTCTTTGGGGAAGGTGTGGAACCTCTGATAGCAAGGCTGAGAATTCAATCGCTTGGCTGTCGGTCCGCCGGGACGTTTTTGGAAAGAGAAACGGACCCGTCGCGAGGCAACGCTCAATGTCCGGTTAGCCCGTCAACCGCAATTCAAGGAAGCTCTCAGCGACACGCATGATCTGGGTGCAATTATCTACTATCTCCGACAGCGAGTTTTACTGAGACCGGAAGCAAGCACCTTCCTATGCAGGCAATGCCTTGCCTACAGTTTCCGGCACAAACCAGGGTACGATGAGACCGAGCATGTAAATCCCTCCCAGCGCGACTGCAGCGTGTGGTGTGCCACCAAAACGTTGGATGATACTTCCGGCAATGATCGGGAAGATCCAGGCAATCATTCGCGTGCCATTAAAAATGAAACTGATCGCGCTCGAGCGCACAGTGCTCGTGAAAAGTTCCGCCGGATATATCGCCATCCAGGTATAAGCCCAGCTCATCGTAAAGAAGCCGTTAATCGCAGCGACAGAAAGCAATCCCTCTACAGAGTGTGTCCACAGGTAGGTAACTGCAGTCATCAACAGAGCGCCTAGGTAGGTAACGAACAGAAACTTGCGGCGTCCGATGGCATCGATAACAAATCCGGAAATCGGATAGCCGACGATCGCACCACTTGTGTAGAACAGCGCGGCCCGTGCACCCCATTGAGCAGCGTTACGATAGCCTTGAGTACTAGCAAGGTGCTGAGCGTAACCAGGCAACCAGCTCGAAACCGCCCACCAACCGACCACGCTGGCGAGCGACAACAAGAATGTTAGAAGAATGCGACGACGACTCTCGCGCTCACGGACGATTTCGACCAACGTAAATGGGCGCTGCGCCGTTGCTGCGATATCCTTGGTCTCTTCGGTGGCCGCCCACCGGCGCTCACGCACTGCTTGAATCCATTTCTCCGATTCCTTAATCGCACGGCGGATGTACAGCGTGAAAAATGCCGGCAACGCACCAACTGCAAACATAAGCCGCCAGGGGTGAATTCCGAGAGGATTTGCGCCGTTGATCATCCACCAAACCACAGAAGCGAACAGCGCGCCCCAGCCAAAGCCCGACTGCAGAAAACCGCAGCCTTTCGGGCGGGCGCGATCCGGCCAAGTCTCAGCTACTAGCGTCACACCGGTGCTCCATTCACTACCCATGGCCAGCCCGGTTAGAAAACGCAAGCCAGCGAACGCTGTGAAATTCGTGCTAAGACCGGTCAGGCCGGTAAATATTCCATAGAGCAACACCGAGTACAGCATCATTTGCTTTCGTCCGATGTAGTCGGCAAGCGTTCCCCCTATCAATCCACCGGTACCCCAACCGAGAAGCGTGGTGCTGATTGCGACACCTGCCCACACCGCAGTTGATCTTGCTTGCATCGGTGTCAGAATGTCTTGCAATGCGAAGGGAAGCACGATGAAGAGCGTGTACGACTCGTACCCGTCAAACATCCAGCCTAAGAAGCTGGCAAAGAGGATACGCCAGTGACTTGGAATGAGTTCATCATGCCAACGGACCTGCGCTGCTGTTACTGCAGTGGACGGGATAGCGATTAGAGCGCCATCCGAAAGCGGGCGTTTTTCTTCGGGTGACACACGTTCTCTCCCGATCACGGAGTCCCGAGAACACAAGAACGACGAGCCGGAACTTCGTATGTGACGATACTACCTATCAGCCTCCGATGTCGCGCACTACGGCTCCTTGAAGCAGATTTGGCCGGTCCTGAGCGGATGGCAAACCGGAAGTTACGGCCACTCGGGTGTCAGTTCTGGTGTCAGTTGGTTTTGGAATTCAGTGCGTTCCGGTGCAGTTTGATGCGCCGATCCTGATGGCTAAGTCTTTGCATTTGCAGAGCAGTGCACCTTGGTGCGCTTGGGTGCAATGACAGCCGCGGAGATTAAGAGTCAGTTGCTCTGCTCCAGCCGACCGTGCGAGTCGGAAGAGGCTCCCCTGAGTTCCGCGAGAGCCAGCCAATGTCGCGGATGCGGGCGGTATACGTGCATGCCGAAAAGGTGGCGGTGCAAATGAGGGCTTTGGCCGACACATTGAAGGCGCGGTATGACGAATGCTGTAACATTTGTGCGGACTTGGGCGCCGAATTTTGGAGAAGATCTGCCGACGGCAGCCCGTGAACGCGGGCACACTACGAGAGTACGAGCAAAAATTAGGGGTCACTGGGAGGTGTAATCGGCTGATTTTCGACAGTCAATTCCGAATTGCTCGTCAATGGGGTCACGAAGGATTAGCGGCTGCTTCGGAAGTTGATCTAAACTTTGCCTTGCGCCTTGCCATATAATTCCGCTCTGATATGCCCGTAGCTAAGGGGAGCAAGCTCGGGCCGTACGAAATGATCGGAACGTAAAGTAAGAATTTACATACTCCCATTCAGTTGGCGGTTTTCTTTTTGCACTCAAATCGAGTAAAGTCAGAGGACCAGATTGCTCCCCCCAGCCGTAGGATGACTTCCCGGCAAGTAGTCTTCATTCAAGGACCCTACATCCCCCCTTCCTTAATGACCTGCGTGCTCATCCTGCGCATTTGCGCAGAATTATCGACGACAAATTTACGACACAAAGACAACCGTACAAAGCCAATTTCCTTATCGTTCGCCTATGGCTTGCTCATACACGAATATCGACGTACCCGGTTCCGAGACGACGGGTGGCGCTCGAGCGGCGGCATTTCTAAAACGCCTCGTCGTGGTTTTCGGGCTGACGGCGACTCTGGGCGCGCCCAATCTCCTCGCTCAACACAGTTCTGTGACAGCTGTCGAGGGTGACAGCTTGCTGGGTCACCTTCACCGACCATTCGAGGAGACGTCGATGGGCAAGACATGGCGTCTGGGACCAATTCTCAAGGCAGGGGAGGAAACGGCCGACCCCGCACCATCTGCTCCACGCCGTTCTTCCTCGACCAACACCGTCCTTCTTCATGGCGCTGATCTCTATCGCCTGAACTGTGAGGGATGCCACGGAGAATCTGGTCTTGGGGCACCTCCGGAAATCGCTTCCATCATCAACCCGGTACGTGCGACGTCCGTGTCCCTCGTCATGCAGCGCATGAAGTCCGTGGGCGCCGACGTCAGTCGTGCACAAGCCACAGAACTCGCCGGGCAATCGAAGACTGCATTGCTGCAACGCATCCACAGTGGCGGGCAAGATATGCCATCTTTTTCCTACTTAAATGATATTGAAGTTCAGTCGCTGCTCGCCTATCTGAACCTATTGGCGGGCGTGCCCAACGCTGCTGCTCGGCAGGCCGCGGTTTCGGAATCACGCGCAAGAGTGGGTGAGTTGATCGTCAAGTCCACCTGTCACATTTGTCATGCCGCCACGGGGCCAAATCCCGGCCCCACGGAGCTTGCAGCCGGAGCGATCCCACCTCTGGCGACGCTAACCGGCCGCGTCAGTCGCGCTCAGTTGATCCGCAAAATTACAGTGGGGGCGCCCGTCATGATGGGCGCGGTTCCGGACTCGCTCCGCAGTCGCATGCCTGTTTTCTTCTATATGACCGAGAGCGAGGCCGCCGATGTCTACGGGTACCTGGAGGCCTATCCGCCATCAGACTCTATAAATCCGTCAACTGCCGTTCAAGTTCACGTCGCGCAAAGCGCCACAACGACTGGGTCGTCCCTGCCTCCGGAGGGAACTTGGAAGCAAAAGGATCTGGAACCCGCTGACTACGCAAACAGGAAATGGTTCCTGTACTTGAGTTTTGGTGTCTTAGGGCTCTTGGCTGCGGGGCTTGTTTTCACACAGCGTGAATTCCGAAGGTTGTCCACTGAAGCTCACATGCGGCGGTCGCTTCGCCCGCACCTTGTTGCCAGAGCCTTACCGATCGTCGCACCTCAGAACAATTCCTGGGTAGTAGAAGAAACATCTAGACGCCCGATCGCGTTGATGCCATCCGGACGCAAACAGCACGCAAGTTCAGCAAAACGATTAAAAGATTGGTGGGACCCAGAGGAGTTTGGTGACGCTTGTTAACAGGCGATTTCACAAGCTTGCTCTGTTTGTTCGCCTATTACTTAAGATCTAACACGGGCCAGTGGCGATGTCGGAATAGCGTGAGGGAACCCATGAACTTGGTGCACGAGCTCAATACTTAACTGGGCGAGGACTTTGCCGAGTATGCTGTTATGCTCGCGATCACTCTGGTGCTCGTCGTCAGGTGATACCCGTCTGATCGGCTCCAACGCCAACATGCCATGAGATTGCCGTGGTCCACCGGTGAACATATAGAGGGTCTTCGAGTGAGGGTCGAAGGTAGGTCCCTACACAAGCTGCGGATCGGGAAGGTCTGAAGGTCCTTCTGTTCCCCTGTGGTGGTTCTGGCGTCAACCATCTTGCCTTCATAGCAGGAACCTAGGCTGAAGAGTGTGTGTCTGTCGCATCACGTTCGAGCGTGACGAAGATCACTGCATTCAGCGAAGTGTTCCTATAGCTATTGTCGAGGCGGCCCGAGTCCTCCTTGGCTCACCAAAAAGACCCCTCTCTGGAGGACTCCTCCCGCAACGGCCCTTACGATCTCACCAAAAAGGAGCACCTCTATGTTTGCCCGTATTCTTAATTTCGAAGTGCGACTGGAAAAAAAGGAAGAGTTTGTGAAAGTGGTGGAAAACGAAGTTCTTCCAGTTCTGTGCAAGCAAACAGGATTCTTAGAAGTCCTGCCTTTCTTCCCCGAGCAGATGACAGAGCAGAAAGTGATTACCATCAGCCTCTGGGCAACTAAAGCGGACGCCGAGAGATATGAGAAAGAGTTCTATCCGAAGATGCAAGATATCATCAAGCCGTACCTGGCCACGCCAATCGTAGCTCGTCCGTACACAGTCGAGACTAGGCTCTGCCAACACTTTGTGGAAGCGCTTGCCGCCTGACGTCGAGAAAGAGCTTATTT
>Ga0306926_10006818_pt1 | contig 12318 bp, 15 predicted proteins | sample flu12Cox44000178_FD_203759 | JGI IMG/M metagenome (GOLD analysis project Ga0306926, IMG submission 203759) | Lab enrichment of tropical soil microbial communities from Luquillo Experimental Forest, Puerto Rico - flux8day.12C.oxic.44.000.178 (v2)... | ecosystem: Environmental > Terrestrial >... | reverse complement strand
GCTAACAGAAGCCTTACCCCCACGGAGACAGCGCCTCCAAAATGTTTTGCGAATGCGGGCGATATGGAACACTGTACAGCCACACCCAGCCATATATGGCCGTATGGCAGGAGGAAGAACGTTTTATGCATCTGCTGCCGCGAAGTGCTTTGGACTTGGCAGTCGGCTGATTGACCCTCCAATCTTTTTCCGCGCGATGCCGAGCTTATAGAAGCTTTGCAGGTTGAGCCAAAACTCAGGCGTCACCCCAAAGAAGCGCGCGAGTCGCAGAGCAGTGTCCCCTATGATGGCCCGTTTGCGGTTCAAGGTCTCGGTGACACTCTTGGTTGGGACATCGAGCTGCCACGAGGTTCAGCCGCGCTCATGCCGAGTTCCGTCAGCTCTTCGACCGAGCTTGAGCCGGGCAGCACGATCAATTCGCGAGAGTGCTCTGACTCGCTTACCGGAAGCGAAGTCTCTCGTTCCTTAGCTCGCCGCCGGGTGCAACGCCCCCGGCTTCACGTATCTCGATCGTTACGCCGGAGATCTTCGGGCCTGTCTAAACCCAGGCGCAAGAGGGTCGGTTCATGGTCAGCCGCAGTCCACAGCACCTCGCCGAATGCCCATTTCGTACCCAGCACTACGGTTAGCGCAACAGCCGATGTCTGCACCGCAAAGCCCAGCCATACCAGCCGTCCATGCGGATGAAACCCGCTCACCGCCACCACCGCTTCCCTAACCCAAAGTTCATAGAGGATCCACGTTACCCCAAGGGCAGACTGAGTGCGCAAAGGGTTCCAGTTCCACGAACGCGAAATCTTCACGATGACCCAAGCGACGCCTGGACTGAGCAAAACGGTGGTAAAGATCAATATCAGGTAAAGTTGACGTGCTGCCATAACTGCTCCGTGTCGTTCCATCAATTCTTCTCCTCTTCACAACCGCTGCTCTGGTTTGCAAAGGACTTCCTGGGTGGGGGTGCGCCATAACAGTTCGAGCATGCTGAGTAGCAGCTTCACCCAGAAGCTGCCACTCAATCGGTCTACCATGCGAGCAAAGAGGCTTGGGTAAGCGCCCGTCGACTCTCCACCTGATTGCACCCTCCGGGTCCCGACAATGGTTGGAGTCGCCATCCAACGTCCTCCCCTAACTCAGTTGAGCAGTCGTTTGCGGAGAACGCCGGCTATTCCGAGAATTCCCGACCCGAGAAACAGTAGCGAACTGGGTTCAGGTGCAGGTGCGGAAATGGTTGTGGTGAAGGTTCCGGCCCCGCCCGTGATAGGTGAAGAACCCAGGCTGCGTACACCTTCTCGGCCATGGCGCGTGCCCCAGTCCCAATCCGATTCTTCCGGGGAATAGTGGTCGGGTTCATCCTCAAAGTCGCTGCCCGGAATCCTGTGCCCATGTTCGTCAACAAAGTGCCCGGACTCAAGACTATGTCCATCTTTATCCCAACGGATATGCGTTACCCTGCGCCGCTCCGTTTCCACACCGTTCATGCTGAAGATCTGGTCCCCTGAACCGTCCATTCCGCTTACAGTGTTCCTAAGGGTTTCCACTTCGGTAATCGAGAAGGAGTTGACGCCGACCGTTCCGGTTGTCGTTGCGGTCAAGACGCCGGTGTTGGGATCGAACGAGCCGTGCGCGCTCTCCGTTATCTGCTGTCCCAGGTAAGTTGAGCCCTGGTTGAGGAGAAAGGAAAAGGTAAAGCCTGCAGGATCGACGAAGCTGGTGAAGTTGAGGGGCGAACTGGGATCGGGACCAAAGATCCTTTCGAGGAGGGCGGCATCCCCGCCTTCGCTGCTTATGAGTGCCTCGGTCATGATCTGAACCGGTGGCAGGTTGTTCCTCGGTCTTGCCGATTGCAAAGTTGTGATGGCGGAGGCAGAGGCGGCCTGCGATGCCCCCAGTGCCAGAACGATGGTGAGCAGCGCAAACAAACTCTTCATTCCAGTGCCAATGCTTTGGGTTTTCATGACGACCTCCTTTTTGGTCTTCGCTTATCGCGGCGGTGAAACGGTCGCGGAGTTATGGTTTGCCTGCACCGCTTCCGGGCCCGACGAAGCGCAAACACAGCGCTTCAAGGGCTCCCGCTACGCGGCCAGGCCGTATTCCTTGATTCACAGACTTTCGGGCCCGTAGGCGCGCTCCAGGTATCCCCAAACCTGTATGTAGGTATCGCGGGGAACCACGGACGAGTTCTTCGACTCACCGTTGCTGAAGAGAAACGAATTGGCGCTGGAGCCGTTCACCACGATCGGCACGGCTGAGTCGTCGCTGACCTTGCCTTCATTTGGTGCGTCGAGCGGGCAGCGCAGCGGCATGTCGCGGTACATGTGCGACCACCTGGTGACGAACTGCACCTGGAGGTGTTCCACGTCGGCTCCGCACAAGATGTCCAAGTTCTCGATGACAAAGCGGTGGCGCGAGGGCACATAGAAGATCGCCTGATTGCCTTCGGTGAAGGCGAAACCTAACGGCTGCCGGTCCGAAAACTCGACCTCGACCGCGTTGGACATCTGAGTTTCAGAAGCGTTTCCTTCGTTTCCCTTCATAACGACCTCCCTGGATCTTTCTCACAGCAGCGCGGCTGAGTTGTTCGCTCCCAGGAAATGTGTAGGAGGCGCGCTCATTCCCCCTAGGGCGGGACTGGTTTCCCCGTCCTGAGCCCGCCTCCACGGAGCAGGTAATCCAGCGTCCAAAGGCCTGTTGGCCCCACTCCTGGGTCGCACAGTAGGTCAGCTCTGGTTTGATCTCAATGGTTGGCGGCTGATTTGGGGGTGAGTTACAGATGATCGTCTAAACGATTGAGCTGACGGAGGTTGGGCGCGCGCTGGTAGTCGGGATTGAAGGTAAGACAGGAGTGGTGCGGCAAATTTGGGCGCGGGTTTGAGGGCTTAATCCAGTTTCCGGGAGGTTGGTCAGCTGATTCGCGACGCATGTTGAAATCATCCGAGGGAGAAGGCGGGCAAACCAGCAAGTTTGGCAGTTGGTGGTGCAGTTGCAAGAAGCGGAGAACCAGATCATTACCCATTACCAGGAGTACAACGAGGGGGAGAAGTTCAAGGCAGAAGAGGCGTAGGGAGATGCGAAGGCCGGATCAGCGTGCTCAAGCCTCGGCACGGGTTAGCTTGTTGCCAGCCGGGGTCGATGGCATGGAAATGGATTGGATCGGGAGTCATCGCGGATAACCTCGTCAACATGCGACGCTGGCTGATCGTACAATCCGCATAGGATATCCGTGACGTCCGGAGCGAAATCGGCAACCGAGGCTCGCTACTCCATGCCAAGGAATTGCCGTCTGTGGAAGAGTAGCCCCATCCCAGAGCTGCTCCTCGCGGGACGAGGCTGTGTTTCGTTAACCAGGAACGACATTCATGGCTTCCGTTCACGCTGGAACTCCGCTTCTCCAGCGCGCCTCCGCTTGAATGAATTGCTAGAGCTTCGAAACCGTTCCATAATAGTTAGAGACCCACACGTTGGCGCCATCGAAAGCACTTGAGTTTAAAGCGCCGCCGACGTTGACACTGTCCAGCAGCGCACCATTGCTGGCACGCAACTTCGTTACGCCGCCGTAACTGCCGGCTACCCAGATGTTCACGCCGTCAAACACCACGCTGTCCGCCCCTTGCGGGGCGGCATAGCTTCCTACGATCGAGGCATCGCTCGCCCGCACCTTTACTACTTTGGGCATCGAGAACCCAGCTACCCAAACATTGGCTCCATCGAACGCCAGCCCGGCTGGGGCAGACCCAACACTAACGGTAGCGAGACAAGCGCCATCGCTGGCTCGCAGCTTCATTAGTGTGCCGTCGCTTTCGTTTGTTACCCAAATGTTGGTGCCGTCGAAGGCAACTCCCCACGGCCGCTCTCCGACCGTGATGGTGGCCAGGTTGACACCATCGCTCGCCCTTAGCTTTGTGAGGCTGTTCCCGTTGATATTTGCCACCCAGATATTGCTGCCGTCGAAAGCGAGTTCCATAGGCCATGCTCCCGTCGGATAGGTGCCCAGTACCATCCCATCAGCTGCCCGGAGCTTTGTGACTGTATTGTCTCTAGCATTCGATACCCAGACACCCGCTCCATCAAAAGTCGCGAATTCAGGAGCATTTCCCACTGCGAAGGTTCCAAGGATGGCGCCATCGTTCGCTCGGATTTTGGTCACGCTATTGGTGGCAAGGTTGGTGACCCAAATATTCGCGCCGTCAAATGTCAGGCCAGATAACTGTCCTCCCACTTGAATGCTTGTTGTCAGGTTTGCCTGGTACCAGGCCAGCAGCGCGACTTGTTGTGCATTTTTTACCTGCGCCAGCAGTGTGCCAGGCAGGCTAAGAAGTACAAGCAGAGCAGTACAGATAATGGTCAGACTGCGAAGGCGAACCGGGTCGTGCATCCCTATTGTGCCCGTTAGCGCGGAAGCGTCTTGGGTTCGGCAGTTCTCTGGCTTCACGATCAAGTATTCCGTCGGGTCGTAGGAGTTGATGGTGTGCGTTTTCATGACGATCTCCTTGTGGTCGGAGGTGTGGCGGCAATCTGTGCTTGGACGAGGAGCAGCTTCACCGCGGAGCTGCTCCTCGTGGGGACGACGCTGTGTTTCGTTGGCCAGCAACGCCGTCCCCTAACTTCGTGTGAGTAGCCGCTTGCGGAGGTAGCCGCTCAGGCCGAGAACGCCAGAACCCAGATAAAGCAGTGTGTTTGGTTCAGGCGTTGACGTGCCAAATATCCACCCCCTGGTGTAGTCTTCGCCTGGATGTGGGCCGCTACCTTCGGCGAAAGTGAATTCAGTCCCGCCATTCACATTAAGGATCCAGTTTTCAGTTCCGGCGTCGAATGAATAGACAATGGGTGTACTTCCATCCGGGGTTAGGGAGCCAAGCATCGAAAGATCATTGGAGACCATTTCGAAGCCAACAACGCCGTATGTCTTCGTAAAGCTGTTTTCCCACATGCCCGATTTGTCGCCTTCCATGGTTAATGCGGTTGGCAAGCTTAACGGAAAGAAGGAGTCGCCGTTCGCAGGCGAATTCGTAGGCAGCGATGCTATTGCTTTGACGACAAACGAATTCACATCGTTGTGAAAGTTATCGACGCTCTGATTGTTTGTCGTGTCTGGGATAGTATATGTACCGGTTGAGGTCTTTACCGTTGCCCCTGTGATCTCGGCACGTACTCCCTTGGACTTCATGTAGTAGGTACCGTCCGGCCGTCTGAATAGGTGCCACGGAACCCCTTTGTTCCCGTGGTAGTAATTCACGATGTCAGCGTCCTTTCCGTCCACGTTCACACGATCGACATTGCCGAGATCAGTATCTTCGGCAAACGCGAGTGATGGGAGTAGAAGCGCCATCAGGATCAGGAGCGCCAGGAGGCGCGTGACCCTCGCTGGAACGGCCGGAAGCGTAGAGACGGTATGCTGAGAAAGCTTCTTCGGTTTCATAACGACCTCCTTCGGTCATTGGTTGTGGCGGCTTGCCGCGCTCGCCGCGGTTGCTGTTTGCCTGCACGCCACTTTGCTGCAGGCTTTTCTTTGCCCTCTCAAGAAACGTCGGGAAAGGTCGTCGTCTCCAGGTAACCCCAGAGCTGTATGTAGGTGTCCGGAGGCACGGTCGATGAGTTCTTCAGCTCGCCGTTGCTGAACAGAAATGTGTTCGCCGTCAATCCGTAGATCTGAATCGGAGCCGCCGGCAGCGCTGAGCCGCCATCCGCAATCACCAGTTCTTCGGTCGAGTTGCACAGTGTCAGGCTGCGGAACATGTGCGGTGACTTCGTGACCAACTGAACCAGCAGATGTGGGTTCTCAGCCCGGCTGGAAATGTTCAGGTGCTTGATCACAAACCGGTGGCCTGACGGCACGTTGAAGATCGCCTGGTGCCCCTGGGTGAAGACGAAGCCAAAAGGTTGACGGCCGGTGAAGTCTAGACCCAGTGTTGGAGCGCAAGAAGGCGTGACAGCAAGCCGTTCGTTGTGCAACCGCAGCCCATTGGCGGCGCAGGTCAGCTCAATCAACGCTGCCAGGGTGGCATCCCAGCGGAGCGTCTCGGCCGAATGGTTCTTCTCAGCATGGCTTGCTAGATGGTTGGTTTTCATCACGACCTCCTCCTGGTCGGCGAGCGTGGCGGCGCCTGAAGCAAGCGCGGCCGCCTTCCCTGTTCACAGCTAGAGTTGGTGCCCGCACCAACTGCTTCAACCTCAGGTTCGGTCCAATTTGCTGCGAACGAGCGCACAATGCGCTGCTTTGCCTCTGGGTTCAATGTTTAAGAGGTGAGTTCAGGATGGGTTTGACATGATCGTGCAACTGATTGCAGAGAGCCATGTTAATGCCGCAGATGATCGGGCGGCCCTCGTTGGTGTAGCCCGATGTATAATCCGTCGCACACTTCGGGGCCACGGAAGGGTATTGTGCACGGAGCGCCACCAGTTCTTCGTTTTGGGGTCTTCGAGTTGAATCTCGCCACCGAAGAACTCCGTAAGTTTGGAACCGTCATCAAGTTGGCTCCCCAACCTTTCGAGTTGCTCGCCTTGCTGGCCAGCCAGGCTGGACAGATCGTCACCCGCGAACAAATCCAGTTGCAGCTTTGGGGTAATGACACCTTTGTGGATTTCGAGCAGGGCATGAACCACTGCATTCGTCAGATACGAAATGCGTTGAGTGACGACGCAGATAGGCCACGTTACATCGAGACCTTGCCCCGTCGCGGGTATCGTTTCGTCGCACCAGTCGAGGTTGTACCAGCTACGGTCGAGGAGAGCCTCGTTACATTCGCAGACCATCCGGCGAAAGTCACGGCCTCTACGAGATCGGAAGAATCCGGATCTAGGGTTGCAGCGGTTGCCGCGGCACCTGCCCCAGTCGCAGATCTCAGGCATCCCGCGACAATTAGTCCGTCAGCTACCTCCTTCCAACACACCCGGCTTGTGGTTGGATTGATTTCGGTCACACTAGCAATGGCAGCAATCGGCACCTACCGAATGTTCCATGGCCCGAGGTCGGAGCAACTGGCTTCTCCAGCGCCACAGCTTAAGCACCGACGCACAGTCGCTGTACTGGGCTTTAAGAACCTGGCGGAGCGTTCGGATACCGGCATCCCTCTCTCGACCGCCCTCACGACGATGCTGGGAACGGAACTGGCGGCCGGCGATCAGCTGCGCATCGTGCCGAGCGCTGAGGTGGAGCGGCTGAAACGGGAAATGCAGGTTGGGGATGCTGATAGCCTGCCCTCGGAGACGTTGAGGCGCATTCAAAAGACTCTCACCGCGGATTATGTAGTCCTGGGCTCCTATCTGGAGGAGGGTGGCCAGGTGCGGGTTGATTTGCGAGTACAGGACACGATGCAAGGAGAAATCATTGCGTCACTCGCGGAGAATGGAACCAATGGCGTTGCCGGACTGGCCGACCTGGCCTCACGCGCCGGCGCAAGCATCCGGCCTAAACTCGGGGTTCCAGGGCTTTCACCGGACCAGATCAGCGGCATACGAGCAACCCGACCCGGAGATCCAGCGGCTGAATATTACTATCAAGGGCTGGCAAAGTTTCGCGCTTTCGATGCCCTGGCGGCACGGGAATTGCTGGAGAAGGCCGTTGCCACCGAACCGGAGTTCGCTCCGGCGCATCTGGCACTGGCGGAAACACTAAATAGTCTTGGCTATGCGAAATTAGCCAAGGATGAAGCTGAGAAGGCATTCGACTACTCTTCGAACCTGCCACCCCAGGAACGCTTACTGGTAGAAGCAAGGTATCGCGAGTTGACCAGCAAGTGGGCGCAGGCCATTGCCCTTTACCGGAAGCTCTGGGAAACGGGGTCCGACAACATTGACTACGGCCTGAATCTTGCCAGAGTCCAGACCAAGGCGGGGAAAGGGGAGGATGCGTTTGCAACCTTGCACGCTTTGCGCTCCCTGCCGCAGCCGGAGCGCGATGACTTGCGCATTGATCTAGCAGAAGCCGAAGCGGCTTACGCCATAGGAGAATACGACCGTGAACAGGTTGCAGCGAACAATGCAGCCCGGAAGGCAGAGGCGCTTGGTGGCGGATTCGCCCTGGCCGAAGCACGCAAGGCTCAAGGGAAGGCACTCTTTTATCGCGAGCACCTTGACGAAGCAATCGCCATGTACCGGCAGTCGCTTGCAATATCGCAGATGCTCGGAGACAAAGGTGAAATCGCATCTTCTTCTAACAATTTAGCCGGCGTCCTACAGGAGCAGGGGAATCTCTCTGCTGCACTCGAATTGCATGCAAAGGCACTGGAAGGATTTCGCGAGATTGGCAACCAGAGATCGGTGGCCGCCACCATGAACAACATGGGGGCGGTCTACCAGCTTCAAGGGGAACTGGGCGACGCGCGCAAGATGTACTTGCAAGCCCTAGATATTTATCGCGGACTCGGGGACCGAATGAATGAAGGCGTCGTCACCAACAACCTTGCCGAAGTCCTGTTCCTGACGGGAAATCTCGGCCCCGCGCGCCAGAAGCACGAGGACGCAATGGCGATATATCGCCAGATCAAGAACCTCTCAAGTGAAGCAGAGGCTTTATTTGGAATTGGAGAGGTGCTTGCCGCGGAGGGCGATTTGGCGGCTTCGCGCCAGACGCATGAGACAGCTCTGAAGATTCGCATGCAACTCAAGGAAGAAGAGTCGGTCCCCGAAAGCCGGGTCGCGCTCGCAAGAATTGCGCTCGACGAGGGGAAGATGGACGAATCGGAAGCAACAGCACGCTCCACGGTCCAGGCATTCGAGACTTTGAAGCTGCGGGATAAACAAGTAGAAGCTCTTATTCTTCTCGCTCGATCTTTGGTCGCACAGGAGAAGCAGAAAGAAGCCGCCCAGGTCATAGCGAAAGCACAAACAATCGCTTCGGGAATTCAGAACCGCATCCTGCTGCTTGATCTCGAGGCGGCTTCAGCGCAGATTATGAGTCGGAGCGATGATGCACCTAGCCGCTCTGAGGCGGATCAAAAACTGGCAAGCATCATTTCCGAGTCTGAAAAGCGCGAATATGTTCAGATCCAGTTGGAGGCTACGCTTGCACTTGCTGAAAGTGAAATTCGGTCGGGAAATACGAAGGTTGGCCTTGTTCACCTGGCAGATCTGCGCAAGCAAGCCTACGCCCGTGGGTTCGGATTAGTAGCACGGCAAGCGGCCGCCGCGGAAAAGAGGGCGGGGCCATCATCCAAGCGACAGTCTATTCGTCCGCTTTTTCCGCCTGATTTGTCTTAGGACCGGTCCTGCCAGCCCCGAACCAAATAGCAGAAACGTTGCCGGTTCGGGTACATTCGCCGCGGCACGAAACAAGCCGTTCGGACTGAAGCAATTCGGATCGCATACCAGCGCAACCTGGAATGTCATTCCGCTGGCCAGCGTGCCACCCGAGAAAAGAATATCCGGAATCCCGTGGTCCGTTCCTACCTTGCACTGGAGAAATGCATTGCCACCACAACTTAGCGCGCCCGAGAAAGAATTTTCTACAAGAATGTCCAGATTGAACCAATTCACTCCACTGCCATTGGTAAAGCACTGAGTGCCGTCTCCCGAACCATCCGCATTGAAGTTGAAGCGAAGCCCGACCGGTGTGCAGGGCCCTGCCGGATCGGTGATAATCACACGTGGATCGGCGGGAATTGCCGCAGAGGCGAACATCGGAACGGCACAGAGTGCCATAAGCGCAAGAACAATCGCGAGACGGTAACCAGCCAAAGTCCTACCCTCCTTGGCACTAATCCCATAAATCGACGAAGTATATCCCACATTCGACCGATGTGCCATCGCATTAATGTGTGCATGTTGCAATCGCCGGCGGAGAGCATAGCTGAGTGAAATCGATTGAGGGACGGGTGCGTCAGAAGCATCGAAACGCAAGAGGGCAATCGTGAGCTCTTTTCAGAATTCGCGATTGTTGGGAATTGGCGGAACCGGCGCCCTTGGCAATGGGCACAGACCACGATCAGGCAAGGACAGAGTACTTCACGTAGGAGACATGACGCGGATCGGCTGCCTCAAGACCTTGCCGGGTGGAAGGTGGCGATTGCCCCCGAGCCACGTCCCTCCGAGTCGAACCGTCCGTTACTGGAAGATGCCGGCAATCTTCAGAAGACCAGCCCCCGAAGGGATGGAACCGCAGTCAGTCCAGGCCCTTCGATTCCGCCCATGGCGGATTACGCCGCGGGCGGAACTCTGAGTGGGTGCCTGCCCAGTTTCATTGCGCAGCTGCTTTTACCTTGGTGACGTGCAGTGCCCCCGCCGAGGTCATGCTGCCGCTGACGGCAACGTGCTGGCCTACTTCGTCCTTCACTGCATCTGGGTTGTCAATCGCGAGAACCTTCTGGTCCTTGTCGGCTACCAGCACCGGCTTCTCGCCCGCGGCAATGCATTTCTTCGCGCAAGCTTCATGGCTGGCGTTGGCTCCCTTAACTCCACACTTGGAATCGCTGATCCATCCGGTCAAGCTCTCATCTTTGGGTGCGGCCCACGCAGCCAGGCCGCACAGCAATACTCCCGTCAAGACTATGCTTGTTCGCCTCATCAACCTGTCTCCTTAGTAAGTCTCGGCAAAATGTGCAATTCGAGTGAAGCGAGACCCGGTGTTTGGCCGACCGGTTGCTCCCTTCTATCTCAAAACAATTGAGTACCCCGTCAAGAAATGGTTACAAGGAATTGCGCGCTCATGAGAATATCGATACCTGCTCCCGCGATAAGTGACTTGTTTCCTCTCCGTGCGCCGTTGTGTTCTTGACGCCGGACAACGCCGCCAGAGCAAAGGCTCCGAACGAAATTTCGATGTCGCGCACGGCAATATCCAAGAAAGCCCACTGGCTGATCAGGTTGGCGGCAATGGCCCACAACCATATCATCACAATGTAGGCGGCATAGCGAGTGTATCGTGTGATGTCCCGCCTCAGTTGGAAATGGAGAAAGCGTTCCTCGGTTAAGATAGCGGAGCGAACGTATGAGGAAGGAACGGAAGCATTTCACCCCAGAAGAAAAAGTAGCCATCCTGAGGCGGCATCTTGTGGACAAGGTGCCAGTCTCGGAGCTGTGTGAAGGGCTGGGCCTGCGCCCAACAGTGTTCTACCGCTGGCAAAAGGAACTGTTCGAGAACGGAGCCGCCGCTTTCCAGTCTCAAGAGCGTCCCCGCCGTCAGGTGGAGGAAAAGCAGAAACGGATCGAGTTCTTGGAGAAGAAGGTGCAGACCAAGGACGAAGTCCTGGCTGAGCTGATGGCGGAGCACATCGCGCTAAAAAAAAGTCTTGGGGAACTCTAACCGGTATCTGGGTGCCGCACGATGTGCGGGATCTAGTCGTGGATTTCGTCCGGCGCTGGTCGGAGAAGGCCGAGATCGGCGTCGGACGGTTCATCCCGTGGCTGGGCGTGACCGCCAGCAAGTTCTACGACTGGCGGCAGCGGTACGGGTGCGTCAACGAGCACAACGGTTGGGTTCCCCGTGATTTCTGGTTGGAGCCGTGGGAGAAAGAAGCGATCATCGCTTTCCACCTGCAGAACCCGGTGGAGGGTTATCGGCGGCTGACGTTCATGATGCTTGACGCTGACGTTGTGGCCGTCAGTCCGGCGAGCGTGTTGCGAGTGTTGAAGCAAGCTGCGTTGTTATCCCGTTGGAAGAGCAAACCATCGCGCAAGGGAACCGGTTTCGAGCAGCCGCTGCAGCCGCATCAGCACTGGCATATCGACGTTTCCTACATCAACCTGTGCGGCACCTTCTATTACTTGTGCAGCATTCTGGATGGGTTCAGTCGTTTCCTCGTGCATTGGGACCTGCGTGAGTCCATGCGAGAGGCTGATGTCGAAGTGATCTTGCAGCGAGCCAAGGAAAAGTACCCGGAAGCGAAGCCGCGAATCATCTCCGACAATGGTCCGCAGTTCGTCGCTCGCGACTTCAAGGAGTTCATTCGCATCTCGGGCATGACGCATGTCCGAACTTCCCCTTATTATCCACAGTCGAACGGCAAGATCGAGCGGTGGCACAAGTCGCTGAAAACCGAATGCATTCGGCCGGGAACGCCGCTGTCGCTGGAAGACGCACGGCGTCTGGTCGAGGGCTACGTGGAGCATTACAACAACGTCCGCCTGAACAGTGCCATCGGCTACATCACTCCAAAGGACATGCTCGCCGGCCATCAGCAGGAGATTCAAGCCGAGCGGGATCGGAAGTTGGACGCGGCAAAGGAACAGCGGAAGAATCGCCGCCAGCGGGCGGCGTGATGGATGAAACGGATTGCTCCTGGTTGGCCGACAATGCAGAATTAACACAGCGGCAAGGCCAAGCATATAGTCAACGAAGCGAATCGCCGCGCTTTCCTGAGGAGTCCCTGCATCTCGGTACACGCG
>Ga0306926_10006814_pt1 | contig 12321 bp, 12 predicted proteins | sample flu12Cox44000178_FD_203759 | JGI IMG/M metagenome (GOLD analysis project Ga0306926, IMG submission 203759) | Lab enrichment of tropical soil microbial communities from Luquillo Experimental Forest, Puerto Rico - flux8day.12C.oxic.44.000.178 (v2)... | ecosystem: Environmental > Terrestrial >... | reverse complement strand
GCGCAGCATCGCGCTAAGCTCGACCACCGGACATGGCACGAACGTGATTCAAGGCCTTGCTGTGTCGATGGAGGCGACAGCGCTGCCGGTTGTCGTAATTTGCGTCGGTATTATCGTCTCCTTTTTGATCGCCGGTTTGTTTGGCATCGCGGTGGCCGCGACGACGATGCTGGCGCTCGCCGGCATGATCGTCGCACTCGACGCCTACGGCCCGGTTACCGACAATGCCGGCGGCATCGCCGAAATGGCCGACCTGCCGCGTGAGGTGCGGCGCACGACCGACGCGCTCGACGCGGTTGGCAACACGACCAAGGCGGTGACCAAGGGCTACGCCATCGGCTCGGCCGGTCTGGCCTCCCTCGTGCTCTTCGCTGCTTATACCGAGGATCTGAGACATTATTTTCCCACGCTCGACGTCCATTTCGTTCTGCAGGATCCTTACGTCGTGATTGGGCTCTTTATCGGGGGCCTCCTGCCCTACCTCTTCGGCTCGCTCGGCATGACCGCGGTCGGACGAGCGGCCGGTTCGGTCGTCGTCGAAGTGCGGCGTCAGTTCCGCGAGATCCCCGGGATCATGCAAGGCAAAGCAAAGCCGGATTACGGCCTCGCCGTCGACATGCTGACCCGCGCGGCAATCCGCGAAATGATCGTGCCGTCCCTACTGCCGGTACTGGCGCCGATCGCTCTGTACATCGTAATCTCGCTGATCGCCGGCCGCGCGGCCGCGTTCAGCGCATTGGGCGCCATGCTGCTTGGAACGATCGTCACCGGGATCTTTGTTGCCATCTCGATGACCTCAGGTGGCGGCGCATGGGATAACGCGAAGAAGTACATCGAGGAAGGCCATCACGGGGGCAAGGGTTCCGAGCCCCACAAAGCAGCGGTGACTGGCGATACCGTCGGTGATCCCTACAAGGACACCGCCGGACCCGCGGTCAACCCGATGATCAAAATCACCAACATCGTCGCCCTGTTGCTGCTCGCCATACTAGCGAAATGGGGCGTCTGACGCTGTACCCCCACCGAGAATCAGTTGTCTGGTCTGCCGGTCTGATGGGTGTTGCCGGTGCCGCCGCCTCCCCCTGCGCTCCCTGCGCTATTGTTGAACCTTCCGAGGTTGCCAATGATCTGCTCGAGGAATGTCAGCTCACGACCAGGCGCCGGGGTCGCTCTCGCTACCGGCACAATCTCCTTCCCGTCCTCCAAGCCTTTGTGATCGACGGCTTTGACGACGCCCTGGTTGTCAAAGTTGACGATATAGACCTGCTGGTCGAGCACATTCGGGTCGAAGAAGGCGATTTGTCCGGTACGCCGGCTGATATAGTACCAGGATTTGTCGTCGAAGACACTGACGCTCGATGGCGAACCGAGGATCTTGATCACCTCTTCTTTGGTGGTGGTGCCTGGGTGAACCTCGGCAATCTTATCCTGGGCGGGCAGGTTGCCCCGCTGCTCGACGCTAGTCGAACAGCCCGCGACCAGCGAGATCGCCGAAATTGCGCTGAGGATGGAAAATCGATGCCGAGCGAGGGGCTCTCGCCGGTGAAACATGGGATAACGCAACCGATCCTCCGTTGAAGCAAGTGGGGGCCGCGCCCATTTCTGCCTCGCAGCTTTTAACCGAGAGGAGTTCGTTGTCAACGTCTCCGGCGGTTCTGAGCGCGCTGGCACCCTGCTTTTGCCGACGTGGTCCGGGCGCGTCTAGTTTTGGTGAGATTCGAGGGCCGCAGTGACCGATACCATACCCGAATTCTCGCGTCCTGTCCCGCTCGCCCGGCTGGGTTTCGCCCCGTTTCGCCAGCAGATCGAGGCAACCCCGAGAGAACGTGAAAAACTTTCTCGGCGTTTCGACCTGCTCGCCCTTGACCGTCTGAACGCGGCTGTCGAGCTTCGCCGGCAAGGCGATCAGGTCATCGTGTTGGAAGCTGCGTTTGAGGCCGACTTCGTGCAGAGCTGTGTTGTCACTCTCGAGCCGGTCGCGGGCACGATCTGCGACCACTTTACGCTGGTTTATGGTCCGGCCGAAGCCGAGCAGGGGGTCGAATCGCAAGGAGATGATGCAGCGTTCGAGCCGTTGAATGGCGATGTGATCGACATCGGAGAAGCGGTGGCTCAGGAGCTCTCGCTCTCGTTGCCGGCCTTTCCGCGTCACCCCGACGCCAAGAGCGACACCGAAACCGCGGCGCAACCGACCGGAAGCCCCTTCATATCTTTAGCCCGCCTAAGGCAGCGCATGAAATGCTAAAAGGTTTCCGAGGCACGAGCAGTTCGGCTGCCGGGGCTTTGCTGGACGGCCGCATGATTGTTGCCGCGGCGTCGGTTTTTGGCTAATTAGCGACGTTCTTTTGCGTCGCGTTTCGCGAAAGCGAGTTTGCCATGGCCGTACCAAAAAAGAAAACCTCGGCGTCGCGCCGCAACATGCGACGCTCGCACCATGCGCTCAAACCTGCCGCCTACGCGGAGTGCCCCAATTGCGGCGAATTGAAGCGCCCGCATCATCTTTGTAGGGCATGCGGGTACTACGCCGGCCGCGAGGTGATCGTGACTCCAACGGAGACGCCCTGACCAACAAACTCGGCCAGAGGTCGGGCACGGTGAGCGACACCATCACGATTGCGATCGATGCGATGGGCGGCGATCGCGCTCCGGGTATTGTGCTGAAAGGTGCCGAGATCGCCCTGCAACGATATCCCAGCGTTCGTTATCTGCTGTTCGGTGCGGAAGAGAAAATTCGTCCGCTCATCGCGAAGCTGCCGAGCCTCAGCGGGGTGGTGACGCTTTGCCACACGGCCGAGGTCGTGGCAGACGATGCAAAGCCGTCACTGGCGCTTCGCACCGGAAGGCAATCGAGCATGCGGCTCGCAATCGACGCAGTCGCCGACGGACGGGCCGACGGCGTTGTATCTGCTGGCAACACGGGCGCTCTGATGGCGATGGCCAAATTCTCGCTCAAGATGTTGCCTGGGATTGATCGGCCGGCCATTGCGTCGTTCTTCCCGACCCAGCGCGGCGAGAGCGTGATGTTGGACCTCGGCGCCAACATCGAATGCGACGCCGAAAATCTCGTGCAATTTGCGCTGATGGGTGACGTGTTCGCGCGGACGGTCCTCGGTCTGATCGAGCCAACCGTTGGCCTGCTCAATGTTGGTGCCGAAGATTTGAAAGGGAATGATGCCGTCCGTGCCGCCAGCGCCAGATTGCGCCTGGCGAAGACACCGATCCAGTTTCACGGGTTCATCGAGGGTGATGATATCGCGGCGGGAACGGTCGATGTCGTCGTCACCGACGGCTTCACCGGCAATGTCGCCGTCAAGACAGCGGAGGGAACGGCCAAGCTGTTCAGCGAGTTCCTCGAAGCGGCTTTCCACCACTCGCTGTCGGCGCGGCTCGGTTACCTCTTTGCACGTGGGGCACTGAGGAAGCTCCGGATGCGTTGCGATCCGCGCCGCTATAATGGCGCCATGTTCTTGGGCTTGGGCGGCATCGCGGTCAAGAGCCACGGCTCGACCGACGCTTTTGGCTTTGCCAACGCGATCGGCGTTGCCATCGACATGAAGGTCAACGGCTTTCTCGACAAGATCCGGCTCGAGTTGGAGCGCCTCAACGAGGCGCGGTCCGTGCCGCAGCCGGCGGCGCTCTGATCGCCGGGACCATGACGGCGCGATCCCAGGTCGCTGGATGCGGCGCCTACCTGCCCGAGCGGATTATTACCAATCTCGAGCTCGCCTGCCGGCTCGACACTTCCGATGAATGGATCCGCCAACGGACCGGGATAGGGGAACGCCGGGTCGCTGCGCCAGGAGAGTTGACATCCGACCTTGCCGTCCGTGCCGCCGAACGTGCGCTTAGCAGCGCCGGAATGAGCGGCAGCGACCTCGATCTTCTCATCGTTGCTACAGCGACTCCCGACAACACCTTTCCGGCCACTGCTACAAAGGTGCAGGCGCGCCTTGGCATGAGGCGCGGCGCAGCCTTCGATGTTCAGGCGGTCTGCGCGGGTTTCATCTTTGCGCTGTCGGTCGCTGATAATGCGCTGCGCCTCGGCCAAGCGCGCACGGCGCTCGTTATCGGGGCCGAGACATTCTCTCGCATTCTTGACTGGGCAGATCGCAGCACCTGCGTGCTTTTTGGGGACGGAGCGGGGGCCCTCGTTCTGAGGGCGGTCCCAGCCACGGCACCGGGTGGCCGCTTTGTCCTCTCAAACCATTTGCATTCGGACGGACGCCAATACGACATCCTTTATGTCGACGGCGGTCCGTCCTCGACCCGCCAGACGGGCTTTCTGCGGATGGAAGGACGCGAGGTCTTCCGGCTGGCGATCCAACATTTGAGCGCAGTGGTGGACGAAGCGCTCGCCGCAAACGGCCTTACCGCGGCGGATATCGACTGGCTTGTCCCGCATCAAGCAAACAGTCGGATCATCGACGGTATAGGAAGAAAGCTCGGCCTGTCGAAGGACAAGGTGGTCGTCACGATCGAACACCATGCCAACACCTCGGCCGCCTCGATCCCGCTCGCCATCCACACGGCCGTCGAGGACGGACGGATTCAACCAGGGCACCTCGTCTTGATGGAGGCCCTGGGTGGCGGCCTGAGCTGGGGGGCGAGCTTGGTGCGCTGGTAGTCGTGCCGGGGCACTCTGCGGGCTCTAGCGTGGAACGCGACAACGCTTTGGAATTTGACGGGATTTTCGCTGCGGGTTACGCTTCTGGCAAAGAGAGGGAGGGCCTCATGGCTGGAGAAACGGTGACTCGCGCGCGGCTCAGCGAGGCGGTTTATCAAGAGGTCGGGTTGTCGCGGAACGAGTCGGCGGAACTCGTCGAGGCTGTGATCGCGGAAATTTCCGGCGCGCTCGAACGCGGAGAGATTGTCAAGATTTCGTCATTCGGCAGTTTTGCGATCCGGCAGAAGGGTCAACGCATCGGCCGCAACCCCAAGACGGGTCAGGAGGTGCCGATCAGCCCGCGACGCGTTCTCGTCTTTCGTGCGTCGCACACTCTCAAGGATCAAATCAATCAGGGTTTGACCGACGCGGGTGGCGGTGAGACGCCCGCTGTCTCGGCGGCCAAGGCACCCTCGGCGTGAGGTGAGCCAGGCAAACGCGGCAGCAGTCCCCCGGCGAGCCGGCAAATCTGAGACTGCCTATCGTACCACTGGAGAAGTTTCCGAGGAACTCGACCTTCCGGCGCATGTGCTGCGCTTCTGGGAATCCAAATTTCCTGAGATCAAACCGCTCAAGCGCGGTGGTGGCCGCCGTTACTATCGGCCCGAGGACGTCGACCTGCTGCGCCAGATCCGATATTTCCTGTATCAGGAGGGATACACTATCCGCGGGGTCCAGAAGCTGCTGCGCGAGGGTGCGCCGCGAGGCAAGGAGGCGCCCGGTAGACCCGTCGAGGAAGACGCGCCGGCGACGCTATTCCCGCTTGATCCCGTGGCCGATCCGCCACGCGCTGCGGCGGCTTCTGTTCCCTCCCGGCTCGCCCTACAAACAGCTCTGGAGGAGGTGCGGCGCGAGCTCTTGGAAATCCGCGCTTTGCTCGACAAGCTCCTCATGCAGTGATGAGCCGGAGTGAGATGTCGTGGCGCGGGGCAAGTTGCACGGCCCGAGCCGTATCAGTATGATTGATCGCGTCGGCAGAGCCGCCCGGGTCGGAGCGTAGCGCAGCCTGGTAGCGCATCAGCATGGGGTGCTGAGGGTCGTGAGTTCGAATCTCACCGCTCCGACCATTTCCCTCACTTTTCCACCGGCTCGTCGCCGATCAAGGAATGGACGAGGAGGACGAAGGCATGAACGCTTCCCAGGCCGACCTCGAACCCTGGCAGTGGCCCGAAGAACAATGGCGCAAGCTCGTTAATCGCGTGCGTGCCGGGCGGCGACTGCGGCCGGCTGAGTGGCCAGGTGGCATGCGGTGCGCTGTCGCGTTGTCCTTTGACAGCGACCACGAAACCAGCGATTTGCGCGATGGCGGCAAGTCGATAGGGCGCCTGGCCTGGGGTCAGTTCGGCAACCGTGTTGGCGTGCCCCGAATCCTCGACCTACTCGACAAATACGGTGTCAAAGGCTCGTTTTACGTGCCTGCGGTGACGGCACTGCTCCACCCCGACGAGCAGCGCCGGGTGGTTGCAGAAGGCCATGAAATCGGGATCCATGGCTGGATTCACGAGCTCAATTCGAGCCTGCCGCACGAAGCCGAACGCGATCTGATGAGACGGTCGGCCGATACCCTCGAACAGATCGCCGGCGTCCGTCCGGTCGGCCTGCGCACTCCCTCATGGGACTTCAGCCAGCACACATTGCAAATCGAAAAGGAGATGGGGCTGCTTTACGATTCCTCGTTGATGAGCGACGAGGATTGCTACGAACTGCTGCTCGACGGCGTGCCAACCGGGATCGTCGAACTGCCGGTCGAGTGGGTGCGCGACGACGCAGTTTATTTCATGATGAATCGGTTTTCGGCGCTGCGACCCTATACGCCGCCGGCCGACGTGCTCGATATATTCCAGCGCGAATTCGATGCCGCTTACGACGAAGGCGGCATCTTTCAGCTCACTATGCATCCGCACATTATCGGCTATCGCTCAAGGATTTGGATCCTCGAAGAAATCGTCCGCCACGCGAAGGCGCGCAAGGGGGTGTGGTTCGCTACTCATGCCGAGGTTGTCGACTGGGCAAAGCAGCACGCAGCCTGAGACGGTGGACGAGGCCCAGGCTCCGCCGGCGCGGTGCGGCCATGTCGCGCTGATCGGCGCACCGAACGCCGGCAAGTCGACACTGCTCAACCGATTGGTTGGCCGCAAGCTCGCCATCGTCACACCCAAGCCGCAGACAACGCGGACACGGTTGCTCGGAATTGCGATCGAAGGCCCCGCGCAGATCATTTATGTCGATACGCCGGGCATCTTTGCACCGCGGCGCCGTCTCGATCGAGCGATGGTTGCAGCGGCGTGGTCAGGTGCTGAGGACGCCGAGCAAACCGTGTTGCTGGTCGATGCCGCCCGCGGCGTCGACCGCGATACGCGCCGCGTTCTCAACCGCTTTGCCGAGCGTGGCCAGGGATCGATCCTCGCTTTGAACAAAATCGATCTGGTTCGGCGCGACAGTCTGCTCACGCTCGCTGACACGCTGTCGCGGGAAGGCCGATTCGACCCCGTCTTCATGATCTCGGGCCGCACCGGCGACGGCGTCGACGATCTGAAGCGGTACCTAGCCGCAGTCTTACCGCAAGGCCCCTGGTTGTTCCCTGAGGACCAGCTGTCCGACATGCCCGAACGGGTGATCGCCGCCGAGGTGACGCGCGAGCAGGTCTTTCTGCAGCTGCGTGACGAACTGCCGTATGGCTCGGCGGTCGAGACCGAGCGGTGGGAAGAAAAAAAGGACGGGAGTGCACGGATCGAACAGGTGATTTTTGTCCAGCGGCCGAGCCAGCGCGCGATCGTCCTCGGCGAAGGCGGACAGCGGATCAAGGCTATCGGCGCCCGCGCTCGCGCAGAGCTCGAGCATCTGCTCGACCGTCGCGTCCATCTGTTCCTGTTCGTCAAAGTGCGCGAGAACTGGGTCGAGGATCGCGAGCGCTACGCGGCCCTCGGACTCGATTACGACGTCTGATGCAGTGGCAGGACACCGGGTTCGTCCTCGCGGCTCGCCGCCACGGCGAAAGTTCTTTGATCGTGGAGCTGCTGACTCGCGAGCGCGGACGGTACGCTGGCTTGGTTCGCGGCGGGCAGTCACCCAAGACACGCGCTATATTGCAGCCGGGCAATGAAGTCGCCGCCGTGTGGCGCGGACGCCTCGACGAGCATCTCGGCACCATCGGCTGCGAGCTGTTGCGGGCTCATGCGGCGCGCTTGCTTGATGATCCAGACCGACTTGCCGGTCTGACCTCCGCGGTGGCACTGGTCGGAGCCGCGCTGCCGGAGCGCGAACCCCACGCGGATGTGTTTGTCTCGTTCGCGCGCCTGATCGAGTCCCTCGATTCGGGGATCGACTGGTGCGCGCAGTATGTGAAGTGGGAACAGGATCTGCTGAGCGCATTGGGGTTTGGCCTCGATCTTAGCCGTTGCGCGATGTCGGGTTCGGTGGCTGACCTTGCTTATGTGTCACCTCGCACGGGGCGTGCGGTGTCGCAGACAGCAGGGCTGGCCTACCACGACAAGCTATTGTGTTTGCCCGAGTTTCTCTGGCGCGACACGCCCGCCGACGCGGCTCAGATCGTCCTCGGGATGACCTTGACCGGGCATTTTCTGGCGCATCACGTGTTCGCGCCCCAAGGTCGCACCCTCCCGCCGGCACGAATCCGGCTGGCCGACCGGATGCGTCAGGCGGCTGCGGACGATCGCGTGTCCGGTTAGAACACCGCCGCTAATCCTATGCTCGCATCGAGGATTATCGACCTATGCCTGTGACGGCCCTTTCCGGCGAGATCCGCAATGTCGACTTCGCTGATGCGCTAGGGGAGCGCTATCTCTCCTATGCCTTGTCGACAATCATGTCTCGCTCGCTGCCCGATGTACGCGACGGCCTGAAGCCGGTGCACCGTCGGATCCTGCACGCCATGCAGCAGCTCCGTCTCGATCCTGCCTCGGGGTACAAGAAATGCGCCCGGGTGGTGGGTGACGTAATCGGCAAGTTTCACCCGCATGGCGAGCTGGCGGTTTACGACGCGCTGGTGCGTCTCGCACAAGATTTTTCGCAGCGCTACCCGCTGGTCGACGGCCAGGGGAATTTCGGCAATCTAGATGGCGACAATGCCGCGGCCATGCGCTACACCGAGAGCCGTCTGTCGGCTGTGGCGCAGGCAATGCTCGACGGGATCGACGAGGATGCTGTCGATTTCCGCCAGACCTATGACGGCGAAGACCGCGAGCCGGTCGTCCTGCCGGCCCGCTTTCCCAACCTGCTCGCCAATGGTGCTGCCGGCATCGCGGTCGGCATGGCGACCAGCATTCCACCGCACAATGTCGGCGAGCTGTGCGCGGCATTGGTACACTTGATCGACAACCCGGCTTGCGCACCGGGGGAACTTACCAGCCTTGTGCTCGGACCGGATTTTCCGACCGGCGGGGTGCTGGTCGAGCCGCCGGGCAGCATCCGCCAAGCCTATGAGGTCGGCCGCGGCAGCTTTCGGCTGCGCGCGCGTTGGAAGACCGAGGCGCTCGGCCATGGGCTCTATCAGATCGTCGTCACCGAGGTACCGTTTCAGGTACAAAAAGGGCGGCTTGTCGAGAAGATCGCAGGCTTGCTCGAGGAAAGAAAGCTGCCGTTGCTCGCCGATGTGCGGGACGAGTCGGCTGAGGACGTCCGCCTCGTGCTCGAGCCGAAGACCCGCAACGTCGATGCGGAGCTGTTGATGGAGCAGCTCTTTCGGCTGACCGAGCTCGAGGTGCGCGTGCCGCTCAACCTCAACGTGCTCGACGCGCTCGGCGTGCCGCGGGTGATGAATCTGAAGGAGGCGTTGCAGGCATTTCTCGACCATCGCCGGATCGTGCTGCAACGCACCAGCCGCCATCGGCTTGCGGCGGTCGCCCACCGGATGGAGATCCTGCACGGCCAGATCATTGTCTATGTCAATCTCGACGAGGTGATCCGCATCATCCGCGAAGGCGATGATCCAAAGGCCGAGATGATCGCCCGGTGGGCGCTGACCGATGTGCAGGCTGAGGCGATATTGAACCTGCGGCTGCGCGCCTTGCGCCGCCTCGAGGAGATCGCGATCCGCAAGGAGCTCGCCTCGCTCTCGGCCGAAGAGACGCAGCTCACCAAGCTGTTGTCGAGCGAAGGCAGACAATGGCGCGCGGTGGCAAAGGAAGTCGCCAAGACCGCAGTCGAGTTTGGCGGCGACACACCGCTCGGCCGGCGGCGGACCGAACTCGCCGCTGCTCCTGAACCTGTCGAGCTTCCCGCCGAAGCACTGGTCGAACGCGAAGCGGTAACCGTGCTGTGCTCGGAGAAGGGGTGGATCCGCGCCGTCAAGGGGCACAACGTGTCGGCTGCGGAGCAGAAATACAAGGAAGGCGACGGTCCGCGCTTCGCGATCGCCGCCGAGACGACCGACCGCCTTATCATCTTTGGTACCAACGGGCGGTTTTACACGATCAGCGTCGATCGGCTGCCCGGCGGGCGCGGACACGGCGAGCCCTTGCGGCTGATGATCGATTTGCCCAACCATGACGACGTTGTTGCGCTGTTTCCCTATCGGCCAGGCATGGAGCTGCTCGTTGCCGCGAGCGACGGGCGCGGGTTTGTCGTCGACGGCGAGGAAGCGGTGGCGCAGACCCGCGCCGGCAAGCAGGTATTGACCCCGGGCGAGGGTGCCGCCGCCCGCGTGTGCGTACGAGCGGAAGACGGCGACGCCGTTGCCTGTGTCGGCGACAACCGGAAGATGCTGATCATCAAGCTCGACGACATCCCGTTGATGACACGCGGCCGTGGCGTCATCCTGCAGCGCTACAAATCGGGCGGGCTCGCCGACTGCAAGGTGTTCCGCCTGACCAATGGCCTCTCCTGGCGCCAGGGCGAGAGTCGTACCCGCACCGAGACCGATCTCGGTCCATGGCTCGGCTCGCGTGGCAGCGCTGGCCGCCTCGTGCCTGCCGGCTTCCCACGGGTAAACCGGTTCAGCTGACAGAGAAGCCGGACAACCAGGACTGCCTGCTTACTCTTTTGACCCGGTCGCTTGCCTCGGAGAGGCGCCGCGGCCATGGCCTCACAGCGTCGTGGCGAACAGGATGATGCCTGCAACGACGGCAGCCCCGCCGAGTGTAATCCCTGCGTAATCTAGCGACTCGGGTTTGAGGTCTACAGGCGCCGCGACGGCCCACAGCAGGATGCCAACGAGGAGGAATATCGCCGCGAGGATTCTTTTGCGAGCCCGCTTGCGATGTCGTGAAATCCTGTCCCTGCTCCGGATTACCATCGAGAATGACCCTTCCCTGCCGGCGCTTCGCCTCCGGCTCGTCGGTCGGAACGAGATTACGCGCCTCATCGGTAGCGGAAAAGGGTTAACCAAGGTTGTTCGGTCCATGGCGAAAGGCCAACCGGAATCCGGTCGATAACGATGCAAGCGCGACGTGGCGGTCTTGCCGGAGAAGCGAAACGGGCGCATTCTCAGACACGGGCTCAGCTAGCGCGGAAGGAGAAACCGATGCCCAGGATCAAGCACATCGCCCTAACCACGAAAGATCCCGGAAAGACCGCCGCCTTCTATAAAGAGGCCTTCGGCATGCAGGAGATCCGGCGCGCCCCTAATGGCGCGGTGTTTCTGACTGATGGCTATATCAATCTGGCGGTGTTGAACTGGAAGACCGAGAAATCCGCCGATGTCGGCGCCAATGGACCTAACTACAGCGGCATCCATCACTTTGGCTTTGAGGTCGAAGACCTCGATGAGGCTGCAAACCGGCTGGAGCATGCGCGAGGCGAACGGCTCGAGGAGAAGCCGGGGCTCGATCAGGAGATGGCTGCCGGCGGCCACCGCAATTTTGAGATGAAATGGGCCGGCCCCGACGGGGTCGTCATCGACATCTCCCACACTGGATGGGAAACGCGACCGAAATAACGAAATCGGGGAGGAAACAGATGGCCGACAATTTTACGATCTGCGTCGGCACGGTCGGGACCGGCGCCTGGATCAGCCCGGACGGCGGCGAGAGCTGGCGGCAGGTGAGATCGGGTCTGTGGTCGGAAAGCCGCATCTTCGGCTTCGCGATTCATCCGCAACGGCCGCGCACCATCCTCGCCGGCGCCGATGACGGCGTCCACCAGAGCGAAGATGGGGGCGAGCACTTCGAGCGGCTCGACTCGCCGATGAACGCGCTGCATGTCTGGAAGGTCGCCTACGATCCGACCGACCCGAACATCATCTTCGCCGGCACGCGGCCGGCGGCTTTGTACCGATCGGCCGATGGCGGGCGGCATTGGGACAAACTGCGTGCGGATATGGCCGAAGAGTGCCCGAATGTTCGCGTCCCGCGGGTGACGGCGCTGAGCGTGGATCCGTCGGATCACCGCATGGTGTGGGCGGGTGTCGAGGTCGACGGCGTACGGCGCAGCCGCGATGGCGGCGAGAACTGGACGCGGATCGCCGGCGGGCTCGACGATCCCGACATCCACGACACCGCGGTCAGTGTCAACGGCGGCAAAACCGTGCTCACCAGCACGCCGCGGGAGATCTTTGCCAGCACCGACGGTGGTGAGAGCTGGCAAGGGTTGGGGGTCGGCAAGCATTTTCGCCTGCCTTACTGCCGGAGCCTGGCACTGAAAGCCGACGATCCCAAGGTCCTTTTTGTCGCCACCGGCGATGGTGCGATCGGCAGCACCGG
>Ga0306926_10006813_pt1 | contig 12321 bp, 12 predicted proteins | sample flu12Cox44000178_FD_203759 | JGI IMG/M metagenome (GOLD analysis project Ga0306926, IMG submission 203759) | Lab enrichment of tropical soil microbial communities from Luquillo Experimental Forest, Puerto Rico - flux8day.12C.oxic.44.000.178 (v2)... | ecosystem: Environmental > Terrestrial >... | reverse complement strand
AAAAGCTTGTTTTTGAAGGAGTACCTTCTCTGGCGCGGTGCAGATCGCTCACGGTGGAGGGGAACCTTAAGTTTGGGCGCGGCGTGGTAATCGTGGGCGATGTGAAGTTTCTGAATCCCGGCGGGAGGATGAAAACGGTGAGCGCGGGTATCTATGAAAACCGCGAGGTAGTATTTCGTAGCGACTAGTGTCCTGTCCGCGAAATAACATGCCTTTCGTTGCGATCAAAATGGGCCGTCGGTAAGGCGCGAGGAGGGCGCATATCTGAATCGATACGTAACCGACGAGCAACGCAGCCGCCGGCGCATTTTCATGGCAACCCTTTGGGCCGCGGCCAGTTGGCCGTTTTTCCGCGTTGCTCGCTCCTTACGTATCGGTTTAGATATGCTCGTCGCTCGCGCCTTGAAAAACAGCCAACTGACCTGCGGCGAAACGCATGCTATTTCGCGGACAGGGCACTAGCTTTTCAAGGATTCTACAGACGAACAAAATCCCAGAGAAACCTGAACCAGAGATAGAACATTCCGCGCCAAGTGTAACGCACCTTTTGGGAATCGACTGGCTCTAGCAATCCTGCTTTCACATTGTGAGTGATTTGGGCGGAAAGGTCCTGTTGCAAAAGCTCCTGGATTTGCTGCGGATCGAGCTTGAGCACAGAATCATTGGAAACCGACTGCTTGGAGAGCATCGCTCGATGCGCTGCACACATTGCGTTGAAGGCCAGGGTCGGGCTTACGCGTTGAATATGAGTCTGCGGCAAAAATTTGAGTGCATAAGAGAACGGGTAGTTCCATGTCGTGAAAACCTGCCCATCCTGAGAGCGGGTCATTAGGCTGATGTAGTAGAATGCTATTTCACCTTGATCAATCAGGCAGAGGGCAGCCTGCGTTTGATCCTCGCCGCGATGAAATAAGCGAAGAAATTGCTGTTGCGCATCCCAATCGTAACCAACGTCATTTACCAGCTCAAATCCCTCCTGCTGAATCTCATCGGTTAACTCATCCAGCTTCGGAAAAAGATCGCGGTCTGGAGGGGCTTTGTACAGGAGTTCGCGCTCCACCGGCATGCGTAATGCCCGGATCCGGGTGAGAATCTCAAGCCATGGAAGAAATATCCATATGGAGGCAACGGCAAGACCTGCGAGCCAGTTTCCAGAAGGAAGGTAACCAATCAGGAAGGAGGTTATCAAAAGGCAGATGATCCCCAGTCTTTGCGTGACAGGATGATGAAAAGAACGGAAGGCCATCCCCAGGATGGCAACCCCAAGCACCAGCAGAATAGATGAGAACATTGTAATCTTCGAGGCGGCTAGCGTCCTGTTGGTGACAGGAGACTAAGGCCGGATGTTATGCTCCTGCAAAAAATCTTCAAGCTCATCGGGACCGAAATCTCTAAGAACCAGGTCCCCGGCGACAAGTGTCGGTGCATAGGTCTGTCCCGAGACGGCTAGGAGTTCATCGAGAGCAGGGCGGTTCCTACGGACCTCGACGCTCGTATATCTGTAGCCTCGCTTGTTCAGGTATTGCTCGGCCACCGTGCACCAGGGGCAGCCGGCCTTAATGTATAATGTCATTATATCCTCAATCACTGTGACGTTGGTGTCGTGGCGACGAAATAAAGAACAGTCTTTCCAGTTTTCGCAAGAGAATCGATATTGAGGCGTTCGGCCGTGTCATCCGCTGTGTTTAAAACCGGGGAGTTGGCGTCGAGCAACGCGACGCTGGGAATGCCGGCTTGCAGGAAAGGCATTTGATCCCCCAACAGCAGCCTGTTGTCCGGTTCGAGATTCAAACCCGCCATGCGGGCAGCCATTATCAACTGTTCTATGATGGCCTTATCCCCGTTTGGCGCATAGTTCAAGACTCCATCACCTGTGTTGCGCAAAAGAATCGCTGCCCGAACATCTTCTGTGCGTTCCCGGATCCGCAACATCTGCACATAAAATCGACTCCCAAAGAGACCATCGCTAAGATTCAACTCTCTGAAGGGAGCGTCGCCATCCAAAAAGAGAAGTTCCACTTGGCTGGCAAGCGCTGGGTCGGTAGCAAGAACCCTAGCCAGTTCAACCAGAATTGCGCAATTTGCAGCGCCATCGGTCGCGCCAATCGCCCTGAATTCCTGGGTCGGCATTGTATCAAAATGAGCGCCGATCAACACGCGTCTGGAAGAAAACGGCGGCTCGGAAAAACGGGCGATCAGATTGCAAAACTCGACCGGTTTTCCATCCGGTGATCGATCCGTAAAACGCTGCTCGGCCGTTTGCCAACCGAACTGTTTGAGGCGCTCGACGAGATGAGCGCGCACCTGTATGTTCGCCTGCGAACCTGAAGGCCGAGGGCCGAACGCGGCCAAAGCCTTGGCCTCTGCCAAGGCCTTGTTCCCGTCAAAATTGTTCCAGAGGCTTTCTCGAGGCAGAACGGTTTTGGACGAATTTTGGACAAGGATCAAATCCGACGAAGGCTTTTTAGCGTCGTCGCTTGCCGTGGCTTCTGTCCTCTTGCAATCAGGAAGAGACAGAATCGAAATCGCTGTCAGGGCCAGTACAACAGGTCTCACTGCGCCGATATCCCGAGAATAGAAAGTATCCTTTCGAGATCGCCGTTTCCATAGTACTGGATCTCGATACGCCCTTTTTTTTCGGCGTGGTGAATTTTGACATCTGTGGCGAATCGCTCGCGCAAACGGCTTTCGAGGTTATCTACGGCGTTGCGTACTCCCGCTACTCCTTCTTGAGATGGGCGGAACCCGCTTCGCGTGGGTCGAGTTAGTTTCTGTCGCCCAAGTTGCTCAGCGACGAGTTTTTCGGTCATTCGAACTGTCGCAGATTGACGAATAGCGAGTTCTGCCATAGCAAGCTGTTCCTCGTGATTCTGGAGGGCCAACAACACTTTTGCATGTCCGACAGTCAAGCGGCCTTGCTCCAAATAGCTTTGCACCTGGGCGTGAAGGTCAAGTAAACGGATCGAATTCGCGACGACGGAGCGACTTTTCCCGACGCGTTGGGCGATATCTTCCTGCCGAAGGGCAAACTCTTCAGCCAGGCGCCGATAGGCATTAGCTTCCTCGATCGGATTGAGATCTTCGCGTTGAAGGTTCTCGATCAAGGCCAATTCGAGGACATCACGATCGGAGGCCTGGCGCACGATCACCGGAGCTTCCTTTAGCCCCAATCGATTCGCAGCTCTCCAGCGGCGTTCCCCGGCGATGATTTCCCACCTCCCGTCAACCTTTCGCACGATTAGCGGCTGAATGATCCCGTGCTCCCTGATCGATTCGGTCAATTCCTCGAGCTGATCGGTCCGAAACGCCTTTCTCGGTTGTAGCGGGCTCGGTACGATCTCAGAAAGTGCGACCCGTTCGACGCGTTCGCCGGGTTCTACCAAGTGAGCAGCCGGCTTGCTGGCGCTGATCAGGGCGCCAAGACCTTTGCCGAGAACAACTTTCGTCATAGACGGTTTGCAGCGTAACCAACCATACCCGCGAAAGCAATAACCGTTCGCCGTTCACTGTTTGGAGTTTGGAGTTTGGAGTTCGGGGTTCGGGTCGGCGCCCCCGCGAACGGCAAACGGCGACCAGCCAAAGGTTGCAATGTGGGCTGGAACATGCTTCCAGGAAATTAGTGAGTCTATGGCAAGATCCCAAAGCCCGGCTGATTTTGCTTTCCAACTTTCTTCTTGTAGTTGGTAGCGGCGTAACCTGGATTGCTGTTCCTTGGCTGTTGATTCATCGGCCGAACGGGGAGGCACTCTACGGGATTTCAAATGCTGGCCTGACTCTGTTAATCTTCATTCTCTTGCCCTATCTGGGCAAGTTTATCGATCGCACCTCCCGGAAGAAAGTCATCGTTGGATACTTCTTCTTTGGAATCGCGACAAATCTTTTCGTTATCGCGATGATTCTCATCGAACATCACGTGGCTGCGTGGCATTTGATCGTGGCTACCAGCTTGGGCTCACTCGGTGCGAGTGTCTACTATCCGGCGCAATACGCATTTAATCAGGAGGTCCTTTCTCGAGATCAGTATAAGGCCCTGAGCGGAGCGATCGAAGTCCAATGGCAAGCCGCAGCGATGATCGCCGGAGGTCTGGCGGCATTCCTGGTGAATCGGATACCGCTCACCTTCATTCTGTTTTTCGATATGCTGACTTTTGCTTCCGGCCTTTTTGTAATCTCGTTTGTACCGTATCAAAGGAATACCAGGCCTGATTCCGCCTCTCCATCTGCCTGGAAGATGATGTTTGAAGGTTTCAGTTATCTGCGGCACCGGCCAAGATTGTCCCTCGTGATGTTCAGCAGTTTCCTGCCGTTCCTTGGTGTGATGCTTGGAGGTTATCTTACACCGATCTTTGTAAAAGACGTCCTCAAGGCCGGCCCCGAGGTCTATGGTTTCGCGGAAGTTTTCTATTCACTCGGCGCAGTGGCTGCCGGCTTGATGATTCCTTCAGTCAGCGGCAGGCTTGGACTGGTTTCGACCCTTCTTTTGACTGTCGGTGGTTACACCATCGCAGTTGCGGCCAATCCGCTGTTTCCCGCAGTCGCCATGCTTCTTTTCTCCATGCTCCTACAGGGATGGGGAAATGCAGGATCGCGAGTCGCCCGAAGTGCCCTTACCCTTGAGACGGTTCCGAACGAATTAATGGGGCGGGTAATCCTCTTTTTCAGCGCTCTTGAGCGTTTTTTGAGAGCGATCTTTCTAGCAGTTATAACCCACCAGGTCGCGACGCTCGGAGCGAGATCGGGCTTTTGGACGATTACCTCAATAGGGGCCTTTGCCTGGTTCTCCATCGTGGCTTGCCGCCGGTTCCGAAGGCATAAAGTTCCTCCGGCAGGTTTGATCGGTAAGGCGGCATGAAACTTGACAAACTGTCTTACTTCGCCGATGCCGAGCCCAGGAGCGCTGCCGAAAACATGGCGCTTGACGAAGCGATTTTCTTCCGGGCAGCTTTTCCGGTAATGCGGTCCTTTCGCTGGATTCGGCCCGCAGTCTCATTTGGGTATTTCACACCCTGGAGGTCGGTCATCGAGCGTTTTGGGGAACGAGATCTTGTCCGCCGGTGGACTGGGGGAGGCATAGTGGAACATGGGAATGACTTCACCTATTCGGTCATTTTCCCCGATCCGAATCTGGCGACCAATGCAGAGCTCTATCGCTTTATACACGGCGCGCTCGCAAAACTCCTGCGAGGATGCGGCTATGGGGTTGAGCTTTCGGAATATCCAGATGCCCCAGGGTCGAATGACTGTTTTCAAAGAGCCGTTGAATGTGACTTGAAAGTTCGCGGCGACAAGATCGCTGGAGCTGCCCTTCGTCGCAATAGCAAGGGCATCTTACTCCAAGGGAGTATTCAGCGTATCGAGCTTCCGGAGGATTTTACGGCGATGTTCGCCAACGCTTTGTCTGAGCAGACCGAAAAATTTGCTCTATGCAGTCCGACGGCTGAAGCTGCAGCGCTCATCGCCAAGGAAAAATACGGTGCCGCAGAATGGACGCAACGATTCTAGCCCGCATTCCTCACGGTCCCGTGAGAAATGCGCACGAAGTGCCGACACCCGTCGGGGCGAGTGCATCGCCCTCTTTGCGCCAGTCCGGCCCGGCCAGCCTTGCCGACAGCCCCATTTTGATCGCAATGAAAGGCATGTTATTTCGGCGGCAGTACACTAAATTCAGCTCTCATGAACGAAGCGTTCCTTTCCAATAGCTTGTTTGAAGGGCTACCATCAGAAGCGTTTCGTGGCATCGAGATTCGCGAGAAGGAATATCAGCCTGGTGAAGTCATTTTTGAGGAGGGAGCCAAGGGATCAACCTTGATGCTTGTCGGACGTGGTTTGGTCTTAATATCAAAGGCAGGACGCCAAGGCCTGCAAGAGACACTAGCGACGATTGGCCCGAACGACTTTTTCGGAGAGCTCGCGGTGATCGATCGCGGACCGCGATCAGCTCGCGCTATCGCCTTGGAGCCAACCTTGCTGGGGGAAGTCGATCGGCGGACCTTCACCCTGTTGATGGAAAGCGCTCCGGGCACCCTGCCGCTGACTTTCACGCGAATTATTGTTCAGCGCCTGCGGTTCAGCAATTCCCGCTTCATCGAAGAAATGTTGCGCAACGAGCGATTGACGATTTTAGGCACGATGGTGAGTTCCATTATTCACGATCTGCGAAATCCGATGTCGGCGATTCTTTCCTCGGTCGAATACCTTGACAAGACGGCTCCAACGGATTCTGTCCGTCAGTTGTCTGACATTATCCGGGCCTCGGCGTTGAAAATGGTTGAGATGACCGACGAGCTTCTGGGATTTGCTCACGGCAAAGTGAATTTGAAGCCGCGCGCAACTTCCGTTGGGCGCCTTTTGGCACTGCTGGATGAGGAAATACTTAACGAGATACGCCTGAGCTCGATCCGAATTTTACTGTCCACTGAAAGCATTGGCAGTCTGACGCTCGATGAGAGCCGCCTAACGCGATGCTTTGCGAATATTATTAAGAATGCAAAAGAAGCGCTCGGCCAGGAGGGAACGATTACTATTCAGATTCGGGATGTGGGTCCGCTCATGAAGGTTTCCATTTCCGACACCGGCCCGGGTATACCCGAAGTAATTCGGGGCCGGATTTTCGAACCCTTTGTGACGTACGGCAAAAAGCGTGGGACAGGCCTTGGGATGGCGATCGCGAAGTCCACCATCGATGCTCATGGAGGACGCATTTGGCTCGAGAGCGAGACGGGCAAAGGCACAACTTTCCACGTTGAGGTCCCGAAACACTTTGATCCATCTTCCTCGCAGGGTCGACAGTAACAGCGTTTTGCGGGTGTGACGGCTACGACGAAGCGTGGCCGGCAAATTCCGGATCAAAGCTTTTGTCGTTTCTGACCTGGAGGGCTGCGGTCCCTCGCAGCCTTTTGAAGCCCGCTTTGGGCCTTGTTTCGCCGGTTTCCACATCCAAGTCTTCTGCGAAGGATTTGGAGGGATTGAGGGCAAACGTGGTCGACTAACACGCATTCTCGGGACACACTCTAACCGGTTCGCAGCATCATGCTATCTTACCTGCTGTCGAGGCTCATCCCCAGCGACTATCATGTCCGACAATGTAAAGAGTCTAACTTGGCTCACCGACCCCCACCTTGAATTTTGCAGCTATCGGACGCGACACCAGCTCTATCATTCCATTAACCAAGCGGCCGGCGAAATCGTAATCATTACAGGCGACCTCTCCGCAGGGTCTCATAGATTGGCCCAGTACACCGAATTGGCGGAACAGATCAAAAAACCGGTCTACTTCGTGCTCGGCAATCACGACCGCTATGGCACGACGTTTGCAAATACGGAGACGGTCGTGGGGCGCGTCACGGCACTTTTTTCTCACATGGTCCGACTCAACGGATCTCAGATTATTCCCTTAAGTCATTCGGTCGCATTGATAGGGGTAGACGGCTGGGCCGACGGACTTGGAGGCGAAGGACCAGAGACAAAAGCGCGCATCAATGATTTTTACCAGATCATAGACTTCGCCACTGACCCGGAGCCCCAGGTTTTTCGTGAAATGAAAGAGCGCGCCGGCAAATACAGCCGAGCCCTCAGGCCATCATTGATAAGGGCCCTGAAGAAGTATCAGACGACTATCATCGCCACACACGTCCCCCCCTACGAAGGCGCCGCCTGGCACGAAGGCTGCCCTAGCTCCCCAGCTTATCAGCCCTTCTTCTCTTCGCCGACTATGGGAAAAATGATCAAAGCCGCGGTCGCCGAGCATCCTGGGAAGAACGTCTTGGTCTTGTGCGGCCATACCCACTCGCCCGGAATTTACTGCGATGGGAACGTGTTGGTACTCACCGCCGGAGCACGCTATGGCTTTCCCGAAATCAGTAAGACGATTTACCTGGAGCGATTACACTCGATATTCGCGTCATCAGACACTCCGGCCCTATGACTGTTCGGGGAATGATTAGCTGCCTGAAGCCCGCTTTCGATCAGGGCTTTTGCCAGTTCCCTGGCCGGCTTCAGCAATCAGTTGCTCGCCGGGCCGGAGTCTGACATCTTTTATCCAATGATCGTGTGTCCAAACGCACCGCCGCTCACTGTCGAAGACTATCGGTCGTTGCCGGAAGCCGGGCCGCGTTATCAACTGATAGAGGGAGATCTTTACATGGCTCCGGCTCCAAACCGCTTTCACCAGGAGATATCGCGTAACCTGCAGGTGAAGCTGTTTCTCTACCTGCGTGAAACTGGTGCCGGAAAAATCTTCGATTCGCCGTTCGACGTTTACCTCGACGAGACGAACGTGTTTCAGCCGGATCTGATCGTGGTTCTGAATGATCGGCTGGGGATCTTAACCGAAGCAGGTGCCGAGGGAGCGCCGAATCTGGTGATTGAGATTTTGTCGCCCAAAACCCGCCGGCTTGATCTGGAGCAGAAGCGCAAAGCCTATCCTCGCTTTGGTGTGCAGGAACTTTGGATCATAGATCCGGACCCGAGATTGACTATCCAACACCGATTCTTCGCCGACGGAAGTGTGACCACCGTTGTGATCCCTGAAAGCGATTCCCTCACCAGCCCGTTGCTTCCGGGATTTCTGATCTCGGGCGCTGAGTTGTACGAGCGGTAACGTGAGCGGTAACGCTACTTCAAACTTCTGAGTCAGGATTTTCTTTCGGGGACGCACCGGTCGAACGGGGAGGACTGCGCAATGTTTCGCCATCTCCTTGGTTGTTAACTAACCCAGTAGCGAAGGACGGTTAAGTTAGAACTAAAGACCTTGTGACCCCTCATCCCCGATTACTTTGGGCCAAGAGCCTCCCAAGAATGGTTCGTGACGACGCGTTTGGGTGGGATCTTCCGGCCAGAAAAGACTGCCTCGGGCGTCCACGTAAAAGCATCCGGGAGTCTCACGCGAGAAAGCTTCGACTTGTGCGAGTGCTCGATCGTGTATCTCGAGCCACTTTCGTTTCAAATCTGTAGGGCTTATGTGCCAGGCGGCGATGTGCCTCAATACCAGGGGGTCGATTCGCGCATTTCTTGCCATCTGCTCCAAAAGAAACACTGGGGTGAATCCCGGGTCTTTGCCGCATGCGGCCCACACTACGGCATGGAGTGGCAAGAAGCTTCCATCGACCATGACGATGTCCAGAAGATCTCGAGTTTCGGACCGTCCGCCCAAAGCGAGGGCTTTGTTTGTGGCAAGATCAGCGTTATGAAGGCGCCAACCCATGTCGGGATCTTGGATAACGGGAAAAAACCGATACGCACTATCGACCGCCCATTCCAATTTTAGCTGTTGGTCGCCACGCGTAATAACTGCCCGGAAAAAGTAGGGATTTACCGTTAACCAACGCATCGAATATCCCTGCGATTCGAGTGTCTCGGCATCCAGCCGGGCTGAGCTTTCAACTAACTCCTGGGCATCATGGAAAATATCGATATCGAGACTGAAGCGGGCCGAGGCAGGAGAAGCATTTAACGCGGTTCCCCCAGCTATATGACTGTCCGGGGAACGATTAGATGCCAGAAGCCTAAGGACCTGTTTTTGAAACTCCGTCAATGGCATCTTGAATTTCCCGAGCTTTTTGCCAACCTTTTCGACCGCCATACTTGCGCAGCATTGCCGCGGCGAGTCTGGCCTCGTCGACAGAGGTGACTCTGAAGCCCGGAATACTCCAGAACACCGCGGCGCCAAACTGCTGAACAGCTGCTTGCGCTAAATTGATTGTTTGCGCGTGAGTCATTTTGGGCCCAATCACAGCCTACTGCGCTGCTGCAATATCTCAAACATCGAGACCCCTGGTCGAGGATGATGTCAGCGTGCGCGGAATAATATCGTAGCCAAGGGCAAAAATTCCGATTTACGCAACCTTTGGAAAGATAGGCGATGGAGTTCCCAACTGATGGGTAGAGGGCAAGCGTCCCCACTCCAGTTCGCAAAGGTTTGTTGCCTGCAACTGTTCCAGAATTCGTGCGCTTGAGTGAGGTATGACCGGACTCATCATTACAGATAGCAGTCTTCCGGTCTCCGCAAGAGAATACAACACAGCATCAAGCAAGCTTGCATTTTCAGGTTGTCTGGCGAGTTTCCAGGGAGCCTTTTGCTCGACCAACGAGTTCGCCCTCGCTACTAATTCCCAAACAACTTCAATCGCGTTCTGCACTTCAAAACGCTCGAAAGCATCGCGGTAGCGTTGGGTAACCGAGCGGGCGAGCTCTTGAAGAGCCTTCAGATCGGCGTCATGAATTTGGGTGGAGGTCAGTAGACCGTCGCGATACCGCTGGCTCATATTGATCGTGCGGTTGACCAAGTTTCCGAGCCCGTTCGCCAGATCCGTGTTGTACCGAACAAGAAGACGTTCTTCACTGAAGTCCGAGTCCTGGCCGACTACGTTGTCGCGCATCAGGTAATAGCGCAAAGCGTCGGCCCCATACTTGTCAGTCAGAAGGTCCGGATCGATAACATTCCCGAGACTCTTACTCATTTTGGCGCCGGCCACATTCCACCACCCGTGGACGAGCAAACGCGGCAGTTGATCGTCCGGGAAGCCCATCGCGTGGAGCATGATCGGCCAATAAATTCCGTGTGCCGGAACGAGAATGTCCTTTCCGATAATGTGAGCCTTACAAGGCCACAATTCCTTGAAATCCGGCAAGGTTGAATCTCCTCCCGAAAGGTAACCGGCGAACGTGACGTAGTTGAGTAGCGCGTCAAACCAGACGTAGGTAACATAATCGGGATCGAACGGGAATTCGATGCCCCATGAAAGGCGTTCCTTCGGTCGCGACACACAAAGATCTCCAGAGATGCGCTCAATTGCATTGACGAGCTCGTTCCTTCGAAAGGCGGGAATAACGAAGTCAGGATGCGATCCAACGTAGCTCTTGAGCCAGCGCTTGTGTTTTTCGAGAGGAAAATACCAATTTTCTTCTTCAAGGAAAATCACCTCTCCCCATTCCGGCCCGAATTCACCCGAATCATTCCGTTCCTTGTCGGTGAGAAATTGCTCCTGTCGAACGCTGTAGTAGCCGGAGTATTTGGCTTTGAACAGCTCACCTTTTTCATAGAGCGCTTGGAGTACCTTCCTAACGGCGCTTTTATGCCTGAGATCGGTCGTTTCCGCCCAACCGTCGTTTTGAATTTCAAGCTTTTTCCACAACGCGAGGAATTTGGCGGTAATCTTTTTGGCGAATTCCAGCGGCTGAACGCCGTTCTTCTGGGCCGCTTGCTGAACTTTTTGCCCATGCTGATCGACACCGGTTAAAAAGAAAGTCGGCTCGTCGAAAGTCCGATGATATCTGGCAATGACGTCGGCCAGAATTCCCTCGTATGCGTGCCCGATATGAGGATCGGCGTTCGTGTAGTAAATGGCGGTCGTGATGAAGTATTTCACAAATTACTAGCGCATCCGCGCTTCGGACTTGGCGAGACGGAGGGTTAGCGAGCGTGTGAAGGCAGCCGTGCTGCCTCCGCGACGCGACCTCGCCACAGAATCCCTGAAAAGCAAAACCTCCATGAACGGGCACGGATAACCTTGACTCATCTCCAATAGGTTTTGCTTTTTAAGGATTCTCGCGAACAATCTTGCCGCCCCAGGATAAAATTCGGGCCTTGGTTCCAGCGGCTTCGGCTTCTTTGATCTGGTTATTCCTGACGTAAAAAAGCGACAGACTGGACCATGCCAATTGGTCATTCGGGCGGAGCTCCACCGCGCGTTTCCCTGCTTCAATTGCCTCTGGATAATTCCCATTTTTCATCAGGGCCATCGCAAGAGCGTGCCATCCATCGAAGAAGGTCGGCGCTATCTTGACACACTGCCGGTACTTGGCAATCGCATCCGGCAGTTCGCCAATCGCGAGATCCCCATTAGCGTCGTCGAAGAGTTCTTCTACTTCTGCAGGAATGTCTTCCAAACGTTTCCTTTCCGATCAGGCATCGGTGCCTTCGAGTCCGCTCAGGAGGGCGCTTCTCTAACCTGTCGTACCTCGGTTTAACAAAGGCGGTCGTCCTGCCTTTTGCAGTCCGGCTTTCAGCCATTCCCGAACGACGATAGACTCGTACCGGCTACTCTGCTGGGCGTATTCCGCCTTTTTGTATTCCTGGTATTTCGCCTCGTCGATCGGCTCTTTCTTTATAAGGTGGATGATCAAGCCGCCATCCGGGTCCTCCAGAAATTTTGAGGTCTGTTTGTCATCGAGTTCGATGTTATTCATGGCGATCGTCCGCGCGAGTTCGAGGTTGTTGCCCGGGTTCATGAGAGCGAATGGAGGCAGTGTTTCGGGTTTGCAACCTGCTGCTTCCGCGGCTTGAAGAAAATCCTTTCCGCTTTGCATTTCCGCATCGATCTT
>Ga0306926_10006807_pt1 | contig 12325 bp, 10 predicted proteins | sample flu12Cox44000178_FD_203759 | JGI IMG/M metagenome (GOLD analysis project Ga0306926, IMG submission 203759) | Lab enrichment of tropical soil microbial communities from Luquillo Experimental Forest, Puerto Rico - flux8day.12C.oxic.44.000.178 (v2)... | ecosystem: Environmental > Terrestrial >... | reverse complement strand
ACTCGCAACGCGCGTAGCGACGCTTCACATAGCGATCGAGTGACTTCTCAAGGGGCGCATCCTTTCGCAGCTCATCGGCCAGCACGACCGCATCTTCGACAGCTTGGGCCGCACCTTGGCCGAGGTGAGGCGTGATTGAGTGAGCAGCGTCGCCGATCAAGGCCACCCGCCCGCGATACCAGGGCGCAGGAACCAGTACCGATTCCAGCGGTCGGTAGACGACCAAGTCGGGGTCGGTAATTCCGCGAGCCAGCTCACCGATCGTGCCGCCAAACGGTTTCAGTCGCTCCCGCATGAGATCGGCAAGCTCGTTCTTGGGAAACCGAGGATTGCCCGGCTCCGAGCCAATTCGGAAGATGTAGGCCGTTTCGCGAGTGAGAGGGATGAGCCCCGCCTTGGGTCCCTCGCGCGAGGCGTAGATCGAGCCATAGTCCATATCCGGAGGGCAGGGGACGTTGTACCGCCAGACGCCTTCTCCAGTGAACTTCGGCCTGAACTGGCTGCCGAATATCATCGAGCGAATCTGCGAATGGACGCCGTCGGCACCGACCACAAGGTCGTATTCGTGGGCGACACCGTCCATGAATTTCACGACAACCTTCTTTTCGGATTGCGAAAGCTCCGCAACCGTAGCGCCCAATCGAAGCGTGACGCCTGCTTTCTGCGATGCCGCGGAAAGGACGTTGTGCAATGCAGGCCGAGTGAGGCCAAGATAAGCCGGATATTCGGGCCCCGCGAGTTTCACGCCTGGCGAATCACTCATCACATTGCCGTTAGCATCACAAAATCGCACGCCCTGATAGGGAAATCCGGCCGCAACGCAATCGTCAGCAATACCGAGCGCCACCATGGCCCGGACAAGGTTGCTCTGAGCAATGATGCCAACGTGGTAGACGGTCCACTGCTCCTTGATTTCGACGATTTCAACGCCGATTCCAGCTTTACACAGGCCAATGGACAAGGCCAAACCGCCGATTCCGCCTCCGACGATGAGAACTTTGTTGGCCCTGGGCATAGTCTGTTTCAAATCTCAAGCCGTCACGGTTGCGCCTGTATCAAGACCCAGTAGGCGCGCCGCGTTCTGACCAAGGACCAGCTCGCGCTCCTGTTCAGTTAGGCCTCGCACGGCAGCGATGAAGCTGTGTGGGTCGTATGCACCCATGTCGAACGGATAGTCCGTGCCAAGCATGATCTGCGTCACTCCGACCTCTTCAATCAAGTGCCGCAGACCCTCCGCTGTGTAGACCAGGCTATCGAAGTAGATTCGTCTCAAATACTCGCTGGGTTTGTGCTTGATCCTGGCTGCCTCCGGACGCACGTTGAAACTGTGATCCGAGCGCCCAATGTACGAAGGCAGGTAGCCGCCGCCATGGGCAGCGCAGATCTTCAGCCCCGGGTAACGATCCAGCACTCCGCCGAAGATGAGATGGGACAGCGCAATCGTCGTCTCGATTGGCTGACCGATGATGTTTCCCAAGTAGTGGCGATTCAGGCGTTCACCCAAAGATGTGCCGAGCGGATGAATAAAGACGAGACAGCCGAGTTCCTCCGCTTTCGACCAGAAGAGCTCAAAGTGCGGATCCGAAAGCTCGAGCCCGTTAACCGCGGAGGAAATCTCAACTCCGCGTAAGCCGAATTTCCGAACGCAGTCCGTAAGTTGTTCGACTGACAGCTTTCGATGCTGCAACGCCACGTTGCCGAGGCCGCGGAGCCGGTCGGGGTGGTCCGCGCACACCGAGGCGATGTGCTCATTCTGTGTCGCCACTATTTGTCTCGCGAGGTCGACGTCGGCCCAGTAGTAATACTGATTTGGCGAAGGACTGATGACTTGCATATCGACGCCCATCTCGTCCATCCTCCTCAGCCGCTCGGCGATGTCGGTGAGCTGAGGAATCAGGCTGGCAAAGAGCTTACGATTGTGTTCGACCGACTCAGCGCCATACATGCGCAACTGGACGGCGGGCTCTGCCTGCTTTTCCGGACAACCAGAGACGAGTCGCTCCAGTGCAAGCGTCAGCAGGTGGCAGTGGACGTCGACCGTAAGAGTCTTGCGGCCGCCCGCGCTTTGAGGGCGCTTGGTTCGCACCTCATTTGGCGTCATGCGTGGCCGCCTCCTCCGAAACGCATTGATTGCGCTGGACGCCAAGCCCTGTGATCGATCCCTCCATGACATCGCCTGGCTTGAGGTACCGGTTATAGAAGGTTCCGTTCCCGGCAGGTGAGCCAGTCGCGATCAGATCGCCAGGCCAAAGCTGAACGTAAGTCGACAAGAATTCAAGGAGACGAGCCACGCCAAAGATCATGTCGGCCGTGCCTTCATTTTGCATCACCTGGCCGTTGAGCTTCAGAGTGATTTGTAGGTTCTGCGGATCAGAAACAAATGCAGCCGGCACGAGATAGGGGCCGGTTGGCAGGTAACCGGGCGAGCCTTTGGCCGCGATCCAGTCTGCTCCCATCGCTCCTACGTCCCGTCGAAAGACAAGGTCCCGGTTCGTAATGTCGTTCACGATCGTGTATCCCGCTACGTAGTCGAGCGCGTTGCCTCGTCGCACGTGCCGCGCCGGCCTGCCAATGATCGCAGCGAGCTCGAGTTCCCAATCCGGCTGAGCGGCATGGCCAGGGAGGATCACCGGATCGAACGGACCCACAATTGCGGAAATCGGCTTGGAGAACACGAACGGCGCGCCATGCGCGGCCCGATCATCCATCAAGTTGGCGGCCTGAGCTCGTCGCTCCTCGGGAGTTTGATCGCGGGATGTGCCAGAGGTCTGATGGACAATCAAATCGATCACGTGCTTGCGATAGTTCGCTCCGGCGCAGAAGACCTGACGAGGCAAATCGACCGGCGGATGAAATCTCAGCTGGTCGCTTGGCATAAGGATATTCCGCCACTTTTCGCCTCTGGCTTCGTCGTCCCGCAGAAAGTCTGCCGCTCGTCGCAGAGCGTCGAAGCGCAGGTCCCAATTCTCAAGGAGTTGAAGGACTGAGGGCGAGCCAAGCGATGCACATCCGAGGCGTTCAAACACCGGTTTCAAAGCGTGGACCGGCGCAACTCTATCGCCGATGACTACCGCAGAAAACTGCGGTTGATCACCCGACGAGAATGTGCCCAGCGCAAAGCCTGACTTGGGCAATGTCATCTTGGGTTGCCTCAACAAGGTATTGGCTTATTCCCGCCGTGTGCTTCGATTTGCTGCAGCAGCCATGGGTGTCATATCGGGCTCAGGAATCGCAGGCTCGGGCGCCGGAGGCATTGCCTCCAGGAATGATTTGGGCCCGTAGTCCAGGTTGCGGAACATGACGTTTGATCCCTGCGATGGTCTCCACACTCTTGGCTGCCAATCGGGTATGTAGTTGCGGTATCCGCCGGTGTTCATCTCCACGCGCAGACCGACCGGGTCTCGAAAATACAGGTAGCCCTGTTCGCCGATTCCGTGTTTGCCGGGGCCGAACTCAATCGGAGTACCTGATTCTAAGAGCATGTCCGCTGCACGCAAGAGGTCCTCATACGATGGGACCCAGAAAGCGAGGTGATGGAATCGTCCGGGGATCTTCGAGAAGTCGCCGCCAAATCCCAAGTCGTGGGACTTTTCGTTCATGGTCAGAACGCCGAATACAGCAGTCTTCGGATCGTGGTCGAGAACCGTGTAACCCATGAAGCGAAACCCCAGAATATCGCGATACCACTCACAGGTTTTCATGACCTCCTGCGTGTTCAGGGTAATGTGATCGATCTGCCGCGGAGCAATGCCCCGGCCGACGTATCGTTGCGGACGGTCCGGATACGTCGATTTCAGGTCGGCGGGTGCGTCGAAGCGATCGACTTCCCAGAAGACTTCGTGCGTGTGTCCGCCTGGACCGCGAAATCGGTACGCGCGGCCGTGCCCAACCGATTTGTCGCGCCACTCGCCACGGATGCCGCTGGCTTCAATCCTCGCAGCTGCCTCGTTTAGCTCGTCCGGGCCATCGGTCCGCCAAGCGGCGTGACCGAGACCAGGCTGGGCCGCTGCAGTAAGCACCAGACTATGATGGTAGTATTCTCCCCAACAGCGCAAATACACGGATCTAGGGGCACGGGCGGTTTCCACAAGCCCGAGGGTATTGGTGAAAAAAGCGGCCGATTCTTCAAGCTGCGGTGTCAGTAATTCTACGTGCGCAAGATGAGACAGGATTCGTCTAGCCATACGAGCCTCGCTTCAATGAGGTACGACTTGCCTGTGCCGCCACGATAGACGCATTACTCGGTATTTGCCAAATCGTTTGTCGGCATACGCTGTATCTATGTGATGGATAGCGGTGTCCCAATGAAGCTCTCTCAATTCGACCTCAACCTTCTGGTCTTAACGCCGTGCTGGCGGAAAAGCACGTGACCCGTGCCGGCATGCGAATAGATTAGAGGCTGGCAGGCTCGACTTGGCTCGTCTCTGCCAGCTACTCACCGCGCCGGCGGCTCACTCCAAACGAGTCTTTCGAAAGTGCTCCGGAATCAGCCCGCCGCAATCAACCCTCCTATCTGCCGGATCACTTCCGATAGAGATCTACCGTTAATCGCAACCCGTGAGGCGTGTGAGGCCCTAGGGCTACCTACCCCGCTGCCCTGATCTAACGTTAGACACTTGTAGAACTCATGTTCCTTTTAAGTGCAAGCTTGTGCCTAGGTGCTGACAAGTAAGGCGGCCAACTCGAGGAATGTCAAGTGCTCTGTTACTAAGAGCTTATCAGAATAAAAGGGGGGGTCGGAAGTGGACTCCGCCGTGCTCCTGGTCACACCCGGATACCCCTCGTGACCACATCGGCATATTTGATGCGCTAAACAGACGAACGACCGATCGGGGACGGAACTCTGTCATGCAGCCGGTCGCCCCACGCGGCTTACCTGTTCTTTCTTTGGACAGGACTACCCTGTCACTCCCAAAGCTCTCTGCGCCGTCGAGCTGGCTCCCACAACTCGCCTCCTGTAGTGGGACGGCCGAGAAGTTGCTTGGCCTGCTGACCTCAAGTACCGTGCGAAAGTGCAGCCTCGAGAACATGCAATTTCCGCGTTGCCGGATGGACATGCTGCGCGCCATCGAACGGCGCGTGCGAGCCGACAAGCCCGTGCAGCTAACCTTGATGGCCTTCCCTTTCAAAGTGCCTAATCCGGCCAAGGTCGGTCCCCGCCACCTGCCCGATCTCGCAGAACTCGCGGCTCTCTTGCAAATGTACAAGCTTCACCTGAAAGCAAAGTCTATATACCCGCCGGGCCTGGAGATTCATATCATCCACGATGGGTCGTACATCGCCAACGTGTTCGGCGTCAGCCTTGAAGAAGTCCGCGCCTATGAGAGATACTTCTCCCGGCTAGTGGGCGCGCTCGGCGAGAAGGATTTCATCCACGTTCACGATCTTGAAGCTCTGTCCCAGCCTGCCGGCTTCACCAATCTTGGGCAGCAAGCAGCGCGTTTGCGCAATTCCATACGCTGTTGGCTGGGCAATGCCCAGGAAACCAAAGAATGGAGGGAACGCTTTTCCAAAACGCTGGGCATGATCAATCTCCGCGACTTGCCCGCCCGTGAGGTGAGCTGCCTGCTGCTTCATGCTGCGAGCGGACGACTCCCTTCGGAGTATTGTGACCTCGAGCGCCAAGTCCGCATCGCCATGTTGCGCTATTGCTTGCGCGATTCATTGCTGCACATGCTCGACCCTCGGCCAGCGTGCTTTCCCGATGCCATTCATGTCACAACGCAATGCCGCCCCTGTCGCTTGGCCATCTGGATGGTGAGCCGCGGACGCAGTCTGCTGCCTTGGCACGGAGTAGGCGTGATTGACCGCGCCGGGAAATGGGGTGTGGAGCTGGCCCGCGATGTGCTTTGGAACCCGTCGTACACGCCGTTTTTCCTCGACGGTGAGGATACGCCGTTCTGTTATTTCCAGGACGCCTGACGACTTGCGGCCGTCAATATCCAGAATGCACCTGGGTGAGTACTGAGAGTTGAAGCGAAAACTTGAGAGCATTTCAACCTCGTGAGATGTCCCACTGGAAATGAACAAGCCCATAGTTTCCGTCGTCATGGTTGTGTGCAACGTGGAGCGGTTCCTCGCCGAGGCGATAGAGAGCATCCTCGCGCAGACCTTTCGCGATTTTGAATTTATCATCATCGATTACGGCTCGAGCGACCGGTCCAGGTCCATAATTTCCAGCTTGGCGGCCAAGGACAAGCGAATCAAATTGCATGAGATACCACATTGCATCCTGCCTGAAGCTCGCAATGCGGGATGCTTTCTCGCTCAGGGTCAATACATCGCTCTGCTCGACGCGGACAACGTCTCTCTCCCGGAGCGTTTGCAATGGGGCGTGGAATTCATGGAGAAACATCCGGGGGTCGGCGTCGTTGGCGGCGGAATGGAGGCGATTGATGCAAGGGGAGCATCCTTGCCAAACTTCGCGCTTCCGTATCAGGCCGTTCCACGGCCAGTCGAAAGTCGCGAGATTCAAACCGCCTTGCTGAGCTACTGTGCCATCTGGCAAAACTCCGTTCTGATGCGAAAAGAGGCGTTCACCCTGGTGGGAGGATACCGGACACTCTTCCTCCAAGCGGAGGACTACGACCTATGGCTGAGGATTGCGGAGCGCTTCGAGATGGCCAATCTCAAGCAGCCGGTATTCAAGCTCAGGTATCACCCCTACCAGCTGTCCGTGCGCAAGCGGACGCAGCAGACTCTCTGCTATCTTGCGGCCAGGGCTTCGGCGGTGCGCCGGAAAGCTGGGCAACCGGATCCGTTGGACTCCGCCAAAGAGATCACACCCGCGGTTCTCGTCGCATTGGGTGTCAGCTATACGGAGCAGCAGACTGCTCTCCTCTACTCCTATTGTGCTCAGGTCCACTGCATGTGCGCGTTAGGCGAATGGTCCGTTGCTCTGAATCTGGCTGTGGAAATGCTGCGGTCTTCCTCTGACTGGAAATACGTTGATAGGGGAGCGATGGCCAACATGCGGCTCAAGGCCGCAGTGGTCTATTGGAAGAACAACCGATTTTTGCAGAGCATCTTCACGGCGGGCCATGCCGTAATGACTCGACCGATGTTGGTGGGTCGTCCTCTGAAACGATTGTTCGTGCGGCCTGAAATGCCGTGATGGCGAAGACGTGGGTGTTTCGTCTTGCCTCCCTGAGCAACTTTGGTTTGGTGCGAGCAGGTCGAGTCAATGCCAAAAACAGGACACGTCCCCTGGCTATTGACAACGCAATAGCGGCATTCTTCATTTTCGATCAGACCTCTGGGGCACTAACCGGCGAGCATGGGACTGCACTCCAACAATTGAAAGGAAACCAGAGGTCCGAAACACGTCTCTACGGACGCCCACTGAGCCCATATCGCCAGCGAGGCCGGGCAGAGGAGGCGCTGATCTATGGCGCGCACCGATTCAGGCAGATAGCGAGACGGCATGCAATTCCACCTAAACGGATTTAGACCAGGCGATCCTCATGTCTCCGAGGCCGCCGAGCCCCTTCCGTCGCGTGCGTCATCCCTGCAAGGGGAAGTGGATGTCCTGGTCGTCGGCTCCGGACCGACGGGCCTGACCCTCGCGGCCCAACTCGCGGCTTTTCCCGACATCAAGACTCGCATTGTCGAGCAGAAGTCGGGGCCGTTGCTTCTCGGCCAAGCCGACGGCGTTGCGTGCCGCACGATGGAAATGTTCGAAGCCTTCGGTTTTAGCGAGCGAGTCCTTAAAGAAGCCTATTGGGTTAACGAGACGACGTTCTGGAGGCCCAACGACCATGCGCGCGACCACATCGTTCGCAGTGGAAGGATCCAGGACACTGAAGACGGCTTGTCTGAATTCCCGCATGTCATCCTCAACCAGGCGCGCGTGCATGATTTCTATTTAGACGTTATGCGCCATTCGCCTACGCGGCTGGTTCCAGACTATTCGCGCCGGCTTATCGATCTCACGGTCGCCCCTCCCAGCGAAGGCGTCCCGCAGGGCGCGGCGGCCTATCCGGTGACGGTCAGGTTCGAACGGCTCGATCCCTCCCACGAAGGTCAGACGGAAACGATCAGGTGCCGGTTTGTGGTCGGTTGCGACGGCGCGCGCAGCGCAGTGCGAAAGTCGCTCGGGCGAGAGCTGCGGGGAGACTCGGCCAACCAAGCCTGGGGCGTAATGGACGTGCTCGGCATCACCGACTTCCCCGACGTGCGCCTGAAGTCAGCGATCCAGTCAGCCGCTGAAGGCAGCGCGCTTATCATTCCCCGTGAAGGCAGCTATCTCTTTCGCGTCTATATCGAGCTCGACAAACTCAATGCGAATGAGCGAGTCTTGAACCTGAACGTCACCCCCGAGCACCTGATCGCGGCGGCACGACGGATCCTCCAACCCTACACATTGGAGGTTAAGGAGATCGCCTGGTGGTCGGTTTACGAGATCGGCCAGCGTCTCTGCGACTCCTTTGACGATCTTCCGCAACAGCGAACCCCAGACCTGATTCCGCGCGTGTTCATAGCGGGCGACGCCTGCCACACACACAGCCCCAAAGCGGGGCAAGGCATGAACGTTTCCATGCAGGACGCGTTCAATCTGGGTTGGAAACTGGCGTCGGTGATCCGTGGCCGGTGCGCGCCCGAAATCCTGCAGACCTATTCAGCCGAAAGGCGGTCGGTTGCCAAGGAGCTGATCGATTTCGACCGCGAGTTCGCCAAGATGTTCAGTGCAGCGCCTAAAGACCCCTCTCGTCCGGACAGCGAAGGCGTCGATCCGGCGGAGTTTCAGAAATACTTCGTTCGTCAGTTGCGCTTCACGGCGGGCACAGAAACCCAGTACTATCCCTCGATACTTTGCGGTCCGCCGACCTATCAGCATTTGGCGCAAGGCTTGCCGATGGGCAGACGCTTTCATTCAGCGCCCGTCAAGCGGTTGGCGGATGCGAAACTCGTTCACCTCGGCCATACTGTCAAGGCGGACGGACGCTGGCGCCTGTTCGCCTTCGCCGGCGCCGAGGACCCCTTGGACACCGCCTCCCGCCTGAGGTCGCTCTGCACGTTCCTTTCCGAGTCTCCAGACTCTCCCGTAAGAAGGTTCACGCCAGCGGGAGCGGACATCGACTCCGTCATCGACGTTCGCGCCGTGTTCCAGCAGGGCCATCGCGAGCTTGCAGTCGAGGCCATGCCCTCCTTCCTTTTACCCCGAAAAGGTCGCTACGGACTTCGCGACTATGAAAAAATGTTTTGCCCCGACTTGAAGGGCGGTCATGACATTTTCGACATGCGCGGCATCGATCGAAAGCAAGGGTGCATGGTGGTCGTGCGGCCTGACCAATATGTCGCGCATATTCTACCGCTCGACGCCTACCCTGAACTCACGGCGTTCTTCGACGGATTCATGATCGAGGCATAAAGGGCCAGAATGGCATCAGCATCCGACAAACCGCGCGAGAAGGCCGAGCAGGAAAACCTAGCGATGGCCCGAGACGTAGCAGCTCTCACCCAGCATCTCCACCTGGAGGTTGATGGATCGCTTTCTCCGTGGGAAGCTTGTAGAGACTATTTTGTCGGGGGATTGAGGTTGGGGTCAAGGCGATGAGCTTCGGCGAACTCCGACTGAGCAGACTTGGCGTCGCTTAGGCGGAGCAAGGTTATCCCCAAATTGTAATGAGCGTGCGCCAGCGATGGGTTCAGTCGCACAGCTTCGCGGTACTGTGTGGCTGAATCCTGATACTTTCCGGCGTTGAACAATGCGTTTCCGTAGTTAAATCGGACGTTCGCATCATCTGCTTTGAGAGCAATGCAATTCTCGTAAGAACGGATCGCATCGCCGAGTTTGCCCTGGTCAGCTTGAGCTACAGCGAGCGCGAATAGAACGTCTGGGTCCTGCTGGAGCGCCAGGCTTCGTTCAAAAGCGGAGACCGCCGGGTCGTAGCGTTTCGACTTGTAGTAGAGATAGCCGAGTTGTGCCCAGGGCGCCGGCTGGTCCGGATGCGAGCTGGCGAGTTTGTGGTAGGCAGCGATTGCTTCGTGAGCTTGTCCGTCTCGCTCCAATGCCGCGGCGTAACTCTCGAGCACATCCGACCGTTCTGGGCGCAGTGAGTGAGCCCTACGTAGAAACGGCAACGCCTCCGCCGCCCGATCGTCCTTTAGGAGTGCCGCACCGAGATTTCCTAGGGCATCTGCATTTCTGGGATTGCTGGCAATCGATGAGCGGAAGGCTGCAATTGCTTCATCATTCTTACCAAGGTGAAGAAGCGAAGCACCCAACCCATTTTGGGCCTCTGCAAAGTCCTTGTGGCGCTCGATGGCCTGGCGATAAGATGCAGCCGCCTCTTCGTATTTCCCTTCCTGGAAGAGCGCCATTCCCTTGTCTGCGTATGCAGCGGCCGTTTCAGGCGCAATGGCGATGGCTTTGTCCAGCTCCACAATCGCCTCCGCATCTTTGCCGACGGCCTCGAGTGCTTTGCCCAGATTGTCGAGGGCATCCCAATACTCCGGTTGAATTCGCAGAGCTTCTCGGAAACTGGCGATTGCTTGTTCGTATTCCTTTTTGTGCAGAAGATCGATTCCCCGCTGATTGAGCTTTGCAGCTTCCTTAGAAATCTCGGAATCACCTTTCGCGGCGAACAAAAGTGATTGAAAACAAGCGAGGGTGAGGCCAAACGCGACTGCTGCGGTGCGACGAACAAATACACCCATGAATTCTTGCCCTTGCCCTCCCTGCCCTGTAGAACGGCTCAGCAGAAACGGCCGATTGCCCATTCCACTCTGGTGCGCGACGCTGGTGACCCGAATCTGTCAAATGTGACAGGCGCAGGGAAAAGCGGCTGGTACATGTAACTCATCTCATGGGAAGGCCGATCCGTTTCAAGAGTTTCTTCGCTCTTTCCGTTTCTTCCATTCTTTCCGGTTCAGCCAAGCCGCCTCTTTCGCCACCCTTCGATCGGCGCTCTTGGGTGAGCGATTTTCGCTCGGTGCCAGTCGGGTTCTCTCGCTTCAAGGGAGGTTTGGGCCAGGACTGGTCGCGGTCAACTCGACTCGGCGGTCGAGCGCTGCTGTTCGGTACAGACCCTCTGGCTCTGCCAGGCTTCTCTGTGCCGCTACAGTCATCGCCTTCTGGTTGTTGCGCGGCGTTTCGTACACCTTCCGCTCACCGACAACGGGGAACGTGTGAATTGCGCGCTTCGCTACCTCTACACCCACGCCTCAATCTCCTGGGCAGGGGGAGGTGCACCGCTAGCAGCATGATTGTGTCATTTCATCGATAAGGGATGTTGCTTAAACCGGCGAGTCTGTCCACTCGCGCACATTGGTGCCGTCAAGCAGATTAGAATCTTCGGCAAGTCTCGCGAAACACTGGGGGCGGAGGAGATACGCCGATACCAACTACACCCGCTCAACGAAAAGAGTCACGCCCCAGGGTGAGATGCGCTGGTCAGCTGTGCGCTTTCTCTGCAAAAAGTATCTTGAAGCGCCGCGATCTGACTTCGATGATCTGGTTTACGCCAAAAGACTCGATAAACTGCCGGTGCATTGAGCCTCACATTCGCCAAGGCAAGCGAGCCCCGGGAGCGTGATGTTTCGCTGAGCCCCAAGTTGTTCAAAGCCTTCCGCGAGCGCCGTAACCCGTCAGATTGGTGTTTTCGTTCGTACCGGACCCTTCCTTTCTCGAATTAGGATTTTCGTCTAACACGCCCCGCTTGGCTTGGGTGCTGCGCCGCTCTCTTGAGTCGGTAATATCTGCGGGTTTGGCACCATGTACGCCGTCGTACCCACAAGGCTCGCGGCGCACTCTTGAATGATCTGCGGCAACGCCGCGACTGTGGAAGGCAGATTCGGAATAGACGTATCCGGGGCCGCAAAGTTGAAAGCGGTCGTTAGATCCCCCACCACTGATCGCCGCCAAGCACTCAGATTGGGAACTTCGACGCCGAACCGGGTTTCCAGAAACCGCAGCAGGGAGGTGTGATCGAACAAGTCCGAGGAAACGAATCCGCCACGACTGAATGGAGAGATGATCAGCATCGGTACGCGAAATCCCAAACCAATTGGTCCCATTATTGGGGGATTTCCGATTACCTGCGGATCGGGTACAGCCGGAGCGACTACATACTCACCAGGAGTGCCTGGCGGCGCGGTGGTTGGCCCGACATGATCGAAAAATCCACCATTCTCGTCAAAGGTTAGGAAGAATGCTGTTTTCGACCATATCGCCGGATTCGCGGTTAGGGCACTTACGATGAGGGAAACGACAGCTTCGCCGAAAAGCGAAGGCGAAGGCGGATGGTCCGAGGTTACAACCGATCCGATAATCCAGGATACTTGCGGAAGATTATTGGTCGCCACGTCAGCCAGGAAGTCCACG
>Ga0306926_10006806_pt1 | contig 12325 bp, 9 predicted proteins | sample flu12Cox44000178_FD_203759 | JGI IMG/M metagenome (GOLD analysis project Ga0306926, IMG submission 203759) | Lab enrichment of tropical soil microbial communities from Luquillo Experimental Forest, Puerto Rico - flux8day.12C.oxic.44.000.178 (v2)... | ecosystem: Environmental > Terrestrial > Soil... | reverse complement strand
ACCCCACGCTCATTCTCCACTTGCCGGACTGCATCCTTTTGAACGTCGAGTATGGCGACGCGGTGCCCTGCTTGAGCCAACCGTGTGGCAATACCTAGTCCAATCCCTGAGGCTCCACCTGAGACGAACGCGGTGCGAGTCATTTCGGAGAGGTGATCGGCGTGAACTCGAGATGCAATGCTTTGAGGCCTCGCAAGATGTAGGTGGGCTCAAACTCAAACCTTGGATCCTCGGCTGATCCGTGGTGGTTCGGCGAAATCCGAATATCGTCCAAGCGATCAAGCAGCCTGTTAAAACTCACCTGGACTTCGAGGCGCGATAGCGGACCGCCCGGACAAGAGTGAATGCCACGTCCAAAGGAGAGGTGCGCCTGACCATTGGGCCGGTCCATTCGCACCTCGTCGGGAAGTTCGAAAACGGCTGGATCTCGATTTGCCGCACCAGGCAGAATCATGACTGTGGTGCCTGCGGGTATCGATACCCCTGCGAGCGTGGTGGAGCGGCGAGCCAATCGGAAGTCGCTCTTGACGGGACTCTCGATCCGGAGGATTTCCTCGATGAACGTTGGAATCCGCTCTCGGTCCCCTCGAAGCAACTCCTGGAGCTCGGGCCGTTGGGCTAAGACTCGCAAACCGCTCGAAAGCAGTCGGGTCGTCGTGTCCTGGCCAGCGGCAAACAAGAAGGTTGCGGTCCGGACAATCACGTCCACCTCGGGAATCGAGCCGTCGGGGTAGGTGGCCGTCGCCAGTTCCGTAAGCACGTCCTGGCGGGGGCGCTGGCGTCTATCTTCGACGTAAGCTGTAAAGGTCTCGTTGAGAAACGCCAAGGGATCTCGCCTCCCTTGCGCGCCCATCCCCACCGAAAGCTGTGCTTGGAGCTCGAGCAACTCGTCGCGAAATGAGTTGTGATCCTCCGCCGGGACGCCTAGGAGGTTCGCGATCACCAAAAGAGCAAAGGGATGCGCATAGTCTTTCAGCACTTCGAACGATCCCTGCTCGACAAACGTGTCGATTTGGCGGCCAGATAGATCCCAGATGAACGCCTCGTTCCCGCGCATCCTCTTGGGCGTGAGGAGCCGCATCAGTAAGCCGCGGTGAGCTGTATGTATCGGAGGGTCTTGCGTTATCAAGTAATCACCCATCGGCATCCGATATCGGTTTTGTTCGATTAGTGCCCCGACGTCGTCGCCCTCCGGCTGGAACGGGAGCCCGGCGATGGGTCCGGCAACCACGTTGCAAGACGAATACGTCTCGGGGTCGCGCAAAACCTCCAGTGATTCCTCATAACCAGTTACCGCTACTACCCCCCGCTCGGGCAAGGGCACGACCGCGCCCTTGGAGCGGAGGAACTCAAAGTACGAGTACGGATCGGGGACGAGAGACTGGTCCGTGAAAAAGTCGACAATCTCGAAATCGACGGCCACAAACTTTCCCCGTTTCACTATGCTGGACGATCGTCCAGCGTATTGAATGGCTGGACGACCGTCAAACAACCGTTCCCAGGGTGCACCTAGCCTGGCCCGATGGCCTCTCAGCCCATAAGCAACTCGCCCAGGAGAAGCGCCAGCGACGATTCCAAGAATCGCAGAGCGCTGCTCGACGCCGCCGATCGGCTCATGCTCGCGGAGGGCTACGCCTCCATCACGGCTCGGCGTGTTGCGGCCGAAGCGGGCTTGAAGCCCCAGCTCGTCCATTACTACTTTTCATCGATGGACGAACTTCTGATCAGCGCCGTGAAGCGGGGAGCGGATCATGCGCTCAAAGAACTTGATCACGCGCTCAGGTCGCCCCAACCGCTCCGCGCGCTTTGGACACTCAGCTCGAACCCGACTGGCACGGTTCTGGCTGCTGAGTATTTGGCGCTAGCACGCAATCGAAAAGGGCTTGCCAAAGAGATTACGAAAGCAGCACAGCGATTCCGACAGGCTCAGCATGAGGCCGTGCGACAATTGTTCAACAGTTACGGTATCGATGAAAACGCTCTGCCCGTGGGTGCATTTCTTGTCGCCCTCGCCGGCGTTGCTCGAGTGATTGTCTTGGAGGACAGCGTGGGTATGAGCACCAATCACGCTGAGGCTCTAGCCCTTGTGGAGCGGGAACTCACACGGCTTGAGGGACCCGCGAATTCTGGCCCCCACGGCATGTCTTCAAGACGCCAAGCGTCAAAGGCAGCGGCACGAAACAGATAAACCGCACCACTCGTCAGACGGTCGCAACTGGCGTCACAGGCGAGCCCACTGCCCCTGGCAGACGCAGTGGTGGGGCGGTGAGGAGAAATCGGCTCCGATTGTGCTCGCGCAACCAAGATGCGAGGTCGTGGAGATACCACAGCTCCCCGAGCGGGACGCCGAGCTTGAACAGGCAGAGGTGGTGGATAGGAAGGAGGGAATGCCTGCTCTCGTCGCGATCCCTGCCGACCAGCCCTTCCACCGCGTAATTGTCGGCTATCAGCGCTGAGAGTTGCGAATCGGTGATCCATTCGAGCAGCGACTCGTCTCGGGCGTCGAGGTATGTACACGTGGTGAAGAGCTGCTTGGGGTCCGGGTTCCGGTTCCACTCGAGGATTTTGGTGGCGAAGCCGGTGTGGAGTAGGAGCATGTCACCCGGCTCTACGACGACGTTGTCCGCAGCCATGATCTCCTCAAGCGTCTTGCGATCGACGCCACGCCAATCGTGGCCGAGATGGTGGGCCAGGTCGATGAGGACCCCTCGACCCTGGGCGCCGTGGAATGCCAAGTGCTCCAAGCCGAGATGGTGCGCGAAGCAGCGGTGCTCACCGCCGTCGCCGGCGGCGTCCACTTTTGGTCCGACGAGGTCGACGCCCGCACGGTAGCCGTTGTAGTAGACGGCCTCCTCAATCCCGTCACCGTCGGCGTCGAATTCCGCGCCGGCGTGGGCGAAGGAATCCCACTGCGTCGAGTATTGGAGGAAGAGCGTCACCTTGTCGTCGTTCCAGACGTCGACGAATTTGGGGTGCCCCCAGTCCTTCATCTGACTCTGGTGGACGTTGTAAAACGTGTCAGCGTTGCCCTCCATGTCCTCGGTCGGCGCGAGAACCGGTGGGTATCGCCTCTGGTTCAGGGCCGTGCCACCCGGAAAATCGAGTGGCAGACTGAGACAGAAGCTGATCCCGGTTTGTACCTCCCGTGCCCCCTGGAGAACCTTGTCGGGGGTGAGGAGGTTGATGCGGCCGAGCTCGTCGTCATCGCCCCAATCACCCCATGTCGACCCGGGCGGACGTTCCTTCCACCGCTTCGTCACCATTTCTCCTTCTGGTCCTACGGCGTTCCCCGGCTCCGAACGTTAGAAGCCGAGGTCCAGGACTGGCTTGTCGAACGGGGCCACGTTGACCAGTTGCAGCGCCGGGAGCAGCTGCTCGTAAGGGCGGCCCGCAAGGAAGCCATCAATTGTGCGCTCGAGGTTGGATATGTGGCCCTCGAGCCGCTCGTTCAAGCGCATGTACCTGAAGCCTCGTGCATGCAAGCCTTTTTGCTGTCGCGGGATGTTCGAAAAGTCCTGCGCCGGGATCGGCGGCCATCGTGGATCGTTGCTCTCCCATACTTCCGGCGGCGAGGGTGTCACAGGTTCCTCGCCCACTGGGAACCGCGTCATCGACCAGATCTCCATGAGGGTCTCCTCAGGTCCCAGCGGCCGGAAGCGGTACGAGGAGGCGCTGCTGTACATGGGCAGCACGAAGTAGTGGGGGAAGCAGCCATAGAACGTATCGTTGAAGCCGTGCTGATCCAGTTCGTTGAGATCGGGCATGTCAGCGCCGCGCTCTCGGTTCCAGTTGATTACGGCGTCATTCAGGGCGCGGTTCCAGGTCGAGATCGCGAGCTGCGGATCGGCCGGCAGCTCCATGTCGCGCACACTCTCGGCGACGCGCACATCGTTGGCATGGACCATCCCGTCCATGCCGTCACTCATCGCTCGGAGGTACTCAATCTCGGCATCAACGAACGCGGCAGGGTCGAAGGGTGCGTTCGGACGCAACGAGTACCGCATACCGGGGATGTCGAGCTGGGGGTGCGTCACCACCACGTGATACATCTCGACGAACGCCTCGACAGCTAGCTTCCAGTTCACGGGGAGACGAGCCGCATACCACTTCTCAGCGCGTAGCGACTCCACCTTCCATGAGTCGAGGATCGTGGCTGCCGGCTCCATGCAGGTCCTCACGGGTGGTGCGTCGTTGTCGAAGTTGATCCACGCGCACCCACCCCACGCTTCGCATCGCACGGGCAGGAGGTCGATCTCCCCCGCCTCCACGTTGTGGGGCGCGAACAACTTACGTCGCGGGATGCCTTTGTTCGTGCCGTCGACGCCGTAGCACCACCCATGGAAAGGGCACTTGAAGCTGTCTTCACATGTGCCTCGACCCTGCACTAGCCTGACGCCGCGGTGCCGGCAGGCGTTCTCGAAAGCCCTCACTCCCATGTTCTCGGTTCGCACCACCACGACGGACTGATCGAGAAACTCGTACTCGACAAAGTCGTTCGGGCGCGGGATTTCCTCGAGCCTGCACGCCATTTGCCACACCCGTGGCCAGAGCCGCTCGACCTCCAACTGGTAGAAGTCGGGGTCGAAGTAGCGCTCTTTGGGAACACGGTCCGGAAAAGCCGGATCCATGGCGTACGGCACCGCCGATGCCACCCGATTTTGGTCCACGACGGCCATCGGGCTCCCTCCCAATCGGATTGTCTTCTACCTCGCCGGCCGAATACTAACCAACCGGCCGGTACAAAATTCCCCTTGCGTTGCCAACCTGTCGGCTTAGGATCGTCGTAGAGGTCGGAGATTCGACTCCTGTTCCCGGCTGTCGAGGAGGTCGCAGATGATCAACGGGGATTTTGTCGTCTCGGGCGACGGGCACCTGCTGGAGCCCATCGACCTCTTCCGGACCAGACTCCCCAAGCACCTGCGCGACCGTGCCGTGTGGGAAGAGGATTTCGAGGTCGAGCCCCTCGTCGAGGGGGGCGCCCGGATCTTCCGCCGCTTACACACGCCCGGGTTCGAGGGCTGGACGATCTCCCGGTACCGCCAAACTGGTGGGCGGACGCCGGAGGGTGATCCCGAGATGATCCTCGAGGACATGGACCTCGACGGGGTCGATGCCCAGGTGCTTCATCCCAACCTCTCCCTGTTCGGGCTCTACTCCGACGACCACGAGCTCTCCATGGCTCACGCCCGGGTATACACCGACTACGTCATCGAGAGATTCTCGCCCTACTTCTCGCGCCTGGCCCCCACCGCGCCTATTCCAATCTCCGACGTCGACGACGCGGTGGCCCAGATCGAGAAGATCGCGTCCAGTCGGTTCCGTGCCATCCTCCTGCCGGCGACGCCGCCGAAGCCGTACTACTCGCCCGACTTCGACCCGATATGGGCGGCGGCCCAAGCCAACGGCGTGCACGCGTTCTTCCACACGCAGACCGGTGGCGTCAAGGTGAATGATCCTGCTTCGTCGACGCTCAAGGTGATGATGGAGACGGCCGCGCAGGTCAACCAGCCAGTTACCCAAAAGTCGGCCGCGAAGCGGATGGTTACGCAGGCCGTTTACGCCGGGTTCGTTCCCGGGAAGCTGATGAGCGAGCTGATCGGCGGCGGCGTCGCCGAGCGGTTTCCCGACCTCCACTTCTCGCTGATCGAGTTCAACGCCCACTGGCTGGCGTCATTGGTCGGCGGCATGGACAAGTGCTGGGTCACCGGCATCGGCCAAGATCCCGATTGGTGGATCGGGGCGTGGGACGACCGTCGCCCGCCCGACGATCAGCCCAACATGGCACAGTTGTTCCAGCTAAACGAGAAGTGGCCATACCCGCTTTTGCCGAGCGAGTATGTGAAGCGGCAGTTCCATGTCCAATTTCAGGACGATCCGGTGGCTCTTGCCTGTCGCGATATCACGGGAGTGTCGAGCCTCGTATGGGGGAACGACTATCCGCATGCCGAAGGGACCTTCCGGGGCAGTCGCGAGCTGATCACCAAACTCTTTGCAGGTGTACCCGCAGAGGATCGGGCCGCCATCCTGGGCGGCACACTCGGACGGCTGCTGCAGTTTCAGGCGCCGCATCGCGAGTCGGCTTCCGGGTCCATCACACTTCCTTGACGTAACCGTGTTCGTCGAGTTCAGGGGACCGATGAGCGACGGGCGCCGACGGATAGGCCGGGTGCGGCGAACGAAATGAGGGGCGTGCCGCTAGCCGTCTGGCAATCGCGGACATAGCAAGCGGTGGATCGTCGAAAGCAACTTGGCCGTGACCCTGGGCATACGCTCAGGGGTTGCTGTACAGTCGTCTAGCAGCCAGGGTTACAGACCCCTATTTTGGGGTTCCGGGCCTGCCGCTTCAGCATCGACGATCGAGGGACAGGAGCCGCCGATGGCATTGCGCGTCGTGCAGTGGACCACGGGGAACGTTGGCAAGGGATCGGTACGAGCTATCCAGCAGGATCCCGGTCTCGAACTTGTCGGATGCTATGCGTGGTCCGGGGACAAGGTAGGCCTCGACGTCGGTCATCTCTGCGGCATCGAAGCTCTCGGGATCGAAGCGACAGATGACGTTAAGGAACTGTTGTCGCTGGAGCCCGACGTAGTTCTCTATAACCCTAAATGGCAAAACACCGACGAACTCGTTCAGATTCTCAAGGCGGGAATTAACGTCGTCACAACCGCCGCCTTCATCAACGGCAAGGGTAATCCCGCAGATCGCGAACGCATCATCGCGGCATGCGAAGAGGGCGCGTCGACAATATTTGGTACGGGAATCAGCCCCGGCTACGTCCAGATGGTCTGCATCGCAGCCGCAAACGTTTGTGGTCGCATCGACAAAATCACAATTGACGAAAGTTCAGATACGACTTCCTATGATTCACCTGCTGCTGAGGTGATAGCCGGCTTTGGCCGGCCGATCGATGACCCAGAGCTTCCCGGAATGGCGGCCAAGGGGACTGCGGTGTTCCGTGAAGCCGTTGCGATGATTGCTGATGCCCTAGACATCGAATTGGACGACATCGTGTGCGAGGCGGAATATGCCGAAGCCATCGAAGACGTGGTCATGGATTCCTGGACGATCCGGGCTGGGCACGTCGCGGGCGTCTGCGCGAGCTGGCAAGGAAGAGTTGGCGATCGAACAGTCGTGGAGTTCAACGTACGGTGGCGGAAGGGCCAAACCATCGAACCCGACTGGCCGATACTGGAAGGTCATGTGATCAGAGTCGACGGTCTGCCCACAGTAACGACGACTATCCAGTACCTACCGCCGGCGGACTTCGCCGCCCTTCTGCCGCTGTCTACCTCCATGGGGGCGGCATGATTGCCGGGTCGATCGACCTCTACGACAGGTTGGTAGCCGGCTATGCCGCGGAGAGCGGTGTGGGTGTTCTCTCTGTGAACTATCGACTAGCGCCAGAACACCCCCACCCGACCCCGGTTGAGGACTGTTTTGCCGCTCTCTCCTGGCTCACCAGCACGTCCTCGGGCGAGCTCGGGGTGGATCCATCGCGGATCGCCATTATGGGTGACAGCGCCGGCGGCGGACTCGCTGTAGCGGTTGCCATCCTGGCCCGTGAGCGAGAACTCGATGTATGCCGTCAGATACTGATCTATCCGATGCTTGACGACAGGACGACGACGCCGGACCTGGAGCTCGTTCCCTTTGCGGGTTGGACCTACGAGAACAACTACACGGGCTGGCGCGCGCTTCTCGGTGATCGAATCGCAACCGACGACGTCCCTGCGGCAGCTGCTCCAGCCCGGGTCGCCGACTTCCGGGGACTTCCCAACGCCTACGTCGAAGTCGGCGAACTCGACATCTTTCGAGACGAGAGCATCGAGTACGCACGCCGCCTTGGCGAGGCTGGAATCTCGTCCGAGTTGCACATTCACCCCGGCTGCCCGCATGGATTCGATCGCGCTGGGCGCTCAGTCGACGTTGTGAACCGCGCCTGGGCCGATCGGATCCGCGTGCTCCGCAGCCTGTAAGGACGCTGAAGGCCGACGCCTACGACCTTATCCAAGGTTCGTGCCCGCTGAAGCGATGCTGGGCAACAAGAGGACACTCCCGCGATGACGGGCTCAGATGCATCACCAATGGCTCCTGTGGGCACATCTCACCGAGTCGGTCACCAACGTTCAGGTGACAACGACGCGCACGCGCGCTCCATTTTCTATGGGTAGACCGGTGCCGCTTGAACCATCTCGATGGGCGGCTGAGCGGAAGCTCGCGAAGTAGGTTCCGGGCTTCGTGTATGAGTAGGTCGCCGCAACGGTGATTGATGTTGAGCCCTCTTCAATGGGAACCCGAGAGAACGTGCCAACACCCTCAAAGTCCCAATGAGCTGAAACGATGGTTCCGGCGCCGGACGGCTGCTCCACCGTACCGATGAAACTGACATTGTCGCCCACACCGACCTCAGCGCGGGCAGCTCCATTCGCCATTGCTCGGACAACAGGCTGCACCCCGCCACGATCGGCCGCGGAGTCCGCCAGAACTAGTCTGCTGTCAGGACTAAAGCGATATGAAGTCGTTGGCGCGGGAGGAACATCATCCTCAACCCAGCGCACGACCGATCGGAGCGCCTCACAAACGACCCCGTCGTAGCCAACGAGGCGACTCCGCCAGATCCCCGGATCCTTCTCGGGCTGTGTGAAGGGCAGCAGCAATTCGGCTGTCGCGTGGGCGGCGTTCTCGACCCACCAAAGACGGTAGTAGTCGTCGATCTTGTCCCCATGATGCTCGCGTACCATGCGGTGGTAGTGGCCGACCGAAGGCAACGGGACAATAGTGTCGTGTGTGCACGACACATGGATCACCTTTCGCTCCAGCCGACCGTGTTGGCTGACTGGCAGCACTCGACCTTCTCGCTGCGGGTAGATAGGATCTTCGTCCACCAACAAGAAGCCCAACCCGGCGTACTCGGGTGCCAGGGTGCGCTGGCGTGTCTGGGGTTCCTCGACCGTCCATCGTTCGAGATCAAGGCTGTACATCCACCGGTGTGCCCAAGCGATCAGGTCACGGTTGTCCAACTGGATCTCGTCTCCCGGCTCGACTCCATCGAACATGTCAGGAGCCGTCATTCGCTCGCCTACTAGAAGGTCACCCTCCCGAGCGACATAGACCTCGCGGGTTTGCGCGTAGCCGGTCAGCACTGTTGCCTTCGCCATGTAGAAACGAGTTGGGTCTTCGCCTAGATCAAGGTCAACCTCGATCCCATAGTTGCTCCCGCGGTCGGGATCCTCCGATTCGGCGCCGAACCCGCCGAGGGCAGGCAGCCACATTTGCCCGGGTCCGTCCGACCCACTCTGAATCCGACTCACCGTTGTCTTTTCGTCGATCAATACCGATGCCAGTCGTTCGGGCTGGTCGTGGCCTAGATAACCAGGCTTTGTCCAGAAATCGACGAAGTACGAGGGGTCGTTCTCTTTGAGACCAGAGAGACCGAACATCCACGACGCTGACGCCCACAGTTGAGTTTCTGCGCCGCGATTCCAGCCCCCGCGGTAGAGGACCGCGAGCGCCGTCCGCTCCTCGTCACTCAGTCCGCCGAAAGGATCGCCACTCCCACCAGGCTCGCACGCATCAATGATTTCACTGCGCCGTCCTCGGCAATACAGCCACCAATACGCCAGGCTGAAGGACAAAGACGAACCGCTGGCCTCGCCGATGACGAAGGATACATCGCCGTCCCAAACGTCAGGCCGATTTTCGATACAGCACAGAGAACGAACGCCTCCGCCACTGCCCCCCCACACGTAGCTATGATGTGGCGCCGCGCCATAGATGCCGGCGGCGAATTGCTTTGCCTGCAACGCTGTCTCGGCGCTTGCCCCAAACAGCTCCAATTCACCGGTCATGCCCGTATTGCCTTCGTTGCCAAAGTGGCCCTGGTTGGACTCGACCAAAAAACCACCGAGCTGATCGAAGACGACGTCGAAAGCCCAGGAGAGCCCGAATCCAGCCATTTGCCCAGCCAGAGAGTTCTCGTCGCCGCCGGCACCGCCGGACAGAAACTGGAACAAGCGACCTTGGTAGAGCTCATCGGGGGGAAAGTAGAACGAGAACCGCGTGTGAGTGCCTTCGAAGCCGCCGTGTACATAACGGTGTGGCCGAGGCGAGTCCCGCCATTCGTCCACATCGATAAATGTCACTCCAAAAGTTCCGTGATTCACCTTTGACATCCAGCTCTCCTCCCTTGTTGGTCGACCGAACGGATCGATCCCGCTTAGCGCTCGTCCGCCACCAGATTGGTGAGGATGTTGCCTTCGTTCTTAAAAGGCGTGTCCCACTCGGGAAGGCTGCTCATCAACTCGTCGGCTCGAGCCACCACTTCGGAAGGCTCGAAGCCCACTCGATCCATGTGGGGCCGAAGTGAGTCGAGGTCGAAGTCAAGTGCCTTCGTGGCATTGGTCATCATGATCTTTCGAGCGTCGAGATCGCTGACACCGGGAGTCGTCAAGAGTGTGGCGACCTCGCCCATGTTGCGGTTGAAGCTCGACTCGAAGTGCGGGTAGTCCACCCCGTACATTGCAGCGTCAGCGCCGATATGGAACCCAGGCAATGGACGGCCTTTCTCGTTCTTGCCGATCAGATCGCCAATCGCAATCTGCCTCGGAGTGAACGGCGAGACCCCTACGAATAGGTTCGTGCCGAAGTACTCACTCGGCTGGCGCTCGAAGATGCGCTCTCGACCCATCATCTTGGCAAAGCCGAGCCAATCACTGGTTGGGTCCAGAACTGTGTCGAGTTGCTCGATGACTGCCGTCAAGATGTGCACTTGAGTCTCGATGTATGAGACCCGCAGGGCCGGAAAGCGGTCGAACACACCTCCGGCGATCAACATCCACATCGATCGGTTAGAGAAAAAGCCCTGTTCTGCGATAAGCATCATGATCAAGGCGAAACCCGCCGGCTGGTAGTCCGGTAATCCGGCGCCCCCATGCTGGGTAATGGGCAGACCTACCTCCTGGATTGTCGCCCATATCGGGTCCAACACCGGGTCGAAGAAAAAGGTGTCGCCCGGATTAAGACCAGGCAGACTGATCCCACCAAGACCATTCTCCTTGGCCCAATAGACGTCCTTAACGGCCCGGTCGATGTCGGTGAAGTCCATTACCATTTGACCCTTACGTCGGCCGGGCATGTCGGCACAGAAGTCGACTAGCCAGCGGTTGTACGCACAGCGCCCCTCGTTTAAGAGTTCACGGTTGTTGCTTCGTGCGAAATCGTCGAAGGGATTTTCCTGAAATGGGACGCCATTGGGGAATAACACTTCGGCAACTACGCCAATGGACTCAAGCTTCTCCATCCTGAGTTTGGAGTCCCACTGCACTTCGACCCCGATGGACGGGTTCATGTTCCCAGCGTCGGGCAGTCCGGTCGCCTCGACCGCCTTGACCTGCTCATCGTAGGTATCGAGGTACTCCTTTTGGATGTAGTCACGGTAACCAGCCCGCGACGCCTTGACGTGCCCATCTACGGAGATGATCGCTGTCCGACTCATGGCAACCCCCAGACTCCCGTCTCTTCAACTGCCTTTATAGAATTTGCACCCCGTCTTGAAGTTTCCTCGAGCAAGACCTACCGACAGACCGGTCGCGAGAATTGTTCGCCGGTTTGGCAGACTTCACTAAACCCTCGCAGCGACCAGCGCCTCGTCGCAGTTTCCAGCTGGTAATGCCACAAATCCGACTCCGAAACGTTCATCAAACGCTCAGACCAAATAGCTTGGCAGCGTTGCCTCGAACGATGGCGTCGACATCGGTTTCTGGTACGTCTGAAAACTGCTTCTCAACCCATTGCTGTGACCATGGGAAGGAGCCTTCGCGGTGCGGATAATCATTTCCCCAGAGCAAACACTCTGTACCAGTGAAATGTCGGAGTTCGACGGCCATCGGATCCCACATGAATGTCGCATGGGCCTGGCGCTTGAGGTAATAACTAGGCGGAGCTTCCAGCTTGGCGGCGAGGTCGGGTCCCAACAACTCGAACGAACGAAACCGGCCATTCCAATGATGGTCCCAAAACTGGATAGCAAAGGCGAGCCAGCCGGCGTAACCCTCCGTCATGATCACATGGAGGTCAGGATGGCGCTCGAAGACTCCGGTGAAGGTGAGCCAACCGAGTGTTTCACCCATGCCCACGCATTGGTTGTACCAACCGACGAAGTCCAATCCCCTGTACAAATGCGACTCTCCCGGACGAGGGGGCGGAATACGAGCTCCGCTGACGTGCATCGTGATCGGCACTTTCAGAGCACTGGCTGCCTCCCACAAAGGTTCCCAAGCAGCGAGGTGATACGGCAGGTCCCAGATGCCGTCCGGGAGCAGGGCC
>Ga0306926_10006802_pt1 | contig 12327 bp, 9 predicted proteins | sample flu12Cox44000178_FD_203759 | JGI IMG/M metagenome (GOLD analysis project Ga0306926, IMG submission 203759) | Lab enrichment of tropical soil microbial communities from Luquillo Experimental Forest, Puerto Rico - flux8day.12C.oxic.44.000.178 (v2)... | ecosystem: Environmental > Terrestrial > Soil... | reverse complement strand
ACTCAGGAGGGAAGACCGCAAGCCTCATCTCTTCCTTTTGACCTGGGCAGCAGTTGTCTTTGTTTTCTTTTCCGTTTCCCGCTCCAAGCTTCCAGGCTACTTTCTGCCGGCAACGATTCCGTTCAGTATATTGATGGCTTACGTTTGGGCTGAACTGGATGCGCGGGCGTTGGAACGTCGGCCGGACTGGCTGACGGCTGGGTTCGCGACGCTCGTGGCCCTGGGTCTGATGATGTTGCTGTCCCCACAGTTACTCCGCTTCCACAGCCTGCAATCACTGGCGACGAAGAAGATTCCGCCTGCGTTGATGCCGCTGGTCCGGCCGGCGCTGCTCTTTGCCGGTTTGATGCTGGCTGGCTTGGGCGTTCTGGGCCGGAACCTCTCTGCAAGACTTCGGACCGGCACCCTGTCTACTGCTTCCTTTGCATTATTGGCCTTTACAACTCCATTGTTGATTGTCCGCTGGATCGTACCGCTGGAGGTCTATGCCGCCAATTCCTCCAGTCGCCGAATTGCGGAGACAATCCTCCAAAGCCCTGAGAAAGACTTGCCCGTTTACGGATACTATTGTTTTCGTACCAGCCTTCCCTTCTACTTGCGGCGCCCGGTAGGTCTCGTTACCCAAAACGCCGCTGAACTAACCAGCAACTACGTAGCCTTGCGATGGCAGGCTGTCCAACCGCCGGGTTTGTCAGGCTCCGCAGGTGCGCCTCAAGTAGATGTCGTGCGGAGACAGCTGCAGGCGGGAGCGGCAAACGGAACCCCGCTTCTGGTCGACGGCCGCCAGCTGCCGGGCTTTGTCGATAAATCGGGGACTCCCTGGCTCGTAATCCTGTCGAGCGATCGGGTGGCACAACTGGCTCAGACGCTTGGGTCCCTGGAGCCATTGTGGGACGAATGGGATTGCTCCGTTTGGAAGGTACAGGTAACAGGGAAACCGATCAGAATATACAGACTAAAGTAGCCAGGGAGCTGGCCAGCTGGCGGTCCGGGTTGTCATCGGACAAGATGTTCTATAATTACAAGGAATCTGCCCGCCGCAAGCAAACGCGGGAGTCGAAGGCGGAGAAGAGTTTTCGATTCTTTAACAAGGAGTTCACGATGAAATTCTTTTTGGACACCGCCAACCTGGACGAGATCCGTGAAGCCGCCAGCTTGGGTGTGCTGGATGGGGTCACGACCAACCCGTCGTTAATTGCTAAGGAGAAGGCTGATTTTAAGAAACGAATCGTGGAGATCTGCGAGATCGTGCAGGGTCCGGTCGGCGCCGAGGTAACCTCCAGGGAAACAGAAGAGATGTGTCGCCAGGGACGCGAGCTGGCGAGACTTCATCCCTGGGTGGTGGTGAAAACGCCGACTACCAAGGAAGGCTTGAAGGCCACTAAGTGTCTGGTGGCCGACGGTATTAAAGTGAACATGACGTTGTGCTTCTCCGCGTCGCAGGCGTTGCTCGTGGCCAAAGCCGGCGGCACTTACGTCAGCCCCTTCCTAGGGCGGCTGGACGATATTTCCCACGTCGGCATAGACCTGACCACGACATCGTCACCATATATCGCAACTACGGCTTCAGGACGCAGGTTCTGGCCGCCTCGCTGCGTCACCCGCTGCACGTAGTGGACGCTGCCAAGGCGGGCGCTGATGTGGGCACGATGCCCTTCAAAGTCTTCGAGCAGCTCGTCAAGCATCCGCTCACCGACATAGGCCAGGAAAACTTCCTGAAGGACTGGGCAAAGCTCCACCATTGAAGAAGCCAGAAGTCAGGAGTCAGAAGTCAGAATAAAGAGATCTGTGTATTCAGTTGACTCCAATACCGCAACAGGCGGCGGGTAATTGTGGGGACCACATCATACTGAGCTACTGGAGCCGACTCGACACCCCTCATTCTGGCTCCTGACTTCTGGCTTCCGACTTGTGCTTTTTATGACTTTGCAGCAAAAACTCGACGAAATGCGACGACGTCACTCGCTGGCAGAGGCGGGGGGCAGTGAGGACCGACGCGCGCGGCAGCGCGCAGAGGGAAAGCTGTCGGCGCGCGAACGGCTGGATTTGCTATTTGATGAGGGGAGCTTTGAAGAGCTCGACAAGCTGGTGGAGCACCGCTGCCAGGACTTTGGGATGGCCTCGCAGCGCATACCGGGCGACGGCGTTGTGACCGGATACGGCCGCACCAACAGGCGCCTGACTTTCGCTTTCGCTCAGGACTTCACCGTTTTCGGCGGGTCGCTCTCCGAAGCCAACGCCGCCAAGATCTGTAAGGTGATGGACCTGGCCTTGAGGATGGGCGCCCCGATCGTCGGGCTGAACGATTCCGGTGGGGCCCGCATCCAGGAGGGTGTGGCATCCCTGGCGGGTTACGCCGACATCTTCCTACGTAATACATTGGCCTCCGGCGTCGTGCCCCAGATTTCCGCGATCCTGGGACCCTGCGCGGGCGGCGCCGTCTACTCCCCCGCCATCACCGATTTCACTCTGATGGTTGACAAGTCCAGCTACATGTTTGTGACCGGGCCGGACGTCATCAAGACCGTGATGCACGAGGACGTCACCAAAGAAGACCTAGGCGGTTCGATGACCCACAATACGGTGAGTGGCGTCGCTCACTTTATTACTCGCGACGACGCTGATTGCCTTGCCCTGGTGCGTGAATTGCTCTCCTTTATGCCTCAAAACAACCGCGAGGACCCGCCGCACGTCGAGACCAGCGATCTTCCGGACCGCTGCGACGAAGCGCTCGATATCCTTGTGCCGCCGGAGTCCGACCGACCTTACGACATTAAAGACGTCGTTCATCACGTGGTGGATGAGGGCTACTTCCTGGAAGTCCAAGAGCACTTCGCCAAGAACCTTGTGGTAGGCTTCGCGCGACTGGGCGGGCAGAGCGTGGGCGTGGTCGCTAATCAGCCCCAGGTGCTGGCCGGGTGCCTCGACATCAACGCCTCGGTGAAAGGGGCCCGCTTCGTGCGCTTCTGCGACGCATTCAACATCCCCCTAATTACCTTTGAAGATGTCCCGGGCTTCCTCCCGGGCACGCAGCAGGAGTTCGGCGGCATCATTCGACACGGCGCCAAGCTGCTCTTCGCTTTTGCCGAGGCCACCGTTCCCAAGCTTACGGTCATCACCCGCAAGGCTTACGGCGGGGCCTATTGCGTGATGTCGTCCAAGCACATCCGCACGGACGTCAACTTCGCCTATCCCACGGCGGAGATTGCTGTCATGGGTCCGGAGGGCGCCGTTAACATTGTCTACCGGCGCGAACTGCAGAAGGCCGATGATCCTGAAATATTGCGTCGAGAGAAGGTGGAGGAGTTCCGGGAGCGTTTTGCCAACCCGTATATTGCTGCCGAACGCGGCTGGGTGGACGACGTTATCCAACCGCGCGACACGCGCCCCAAGCTGATCGCGGCCCTGCGCATGCTCCAGACCAAGCGTGACATCAACCCGTCCAAAAAGCATGGGAATATTCCTTTGTAAGTCAACACAAGCCTGGGAATTTACAAATAATTGACATTCTCCAGCCGCCCTGGATGCCATCCAACGCATCTTGGCACGGGGGTTGAAGTCTTCGTCTAAGGTGGAGCGGCCCTTTGAGAGCAAGAGAGCCTTCGGGCCGCCTCACCAGTGAGAACGATAAAGCGGTGGGCTCGTCGCAACGATGAGGTCGTGGTATGTAAATACGCCTGCGCACCCCTCCCGCACCTCTTCTTCAGTCCTCATCCGGACGATAGCCCGCGATAGACTACCGCGCCTTGAAAACCTCCGCTCGAAGGGGGGAAGATAGAGTTTACAAACAACGAACGTTTGTCCATTGCCGTCCGGGAGAAGCCAGGGACGGGGCGGAGTCACACCATGCGATCCGCCACGCTGAAAGCACCAAGAAACAACACGGAGAGTACCAAATGCATAAGCTATCTGGGATACACATGTTGTACATCCTGATCGCGGGGACCCTTTTGATCAGCACTGCTCAGCTTCTCGAAGGAAGGGCAGCGGCCGGGGCCCCGGGCGGCCCTGATGCGCCGGCCGTGCCACTAACTGCGGCGCTGGGAGTGGAGTTCGTTAAAGGCTCTACCTCGACGGTTATCTTGGAGCGCGGCGGGAAGAAGTACGTTGTTGATCTAGTCGCCCGCACGATCCGGGAGGCTGAACCTCACTCCGAGGGTTCCGCGTCGACGGGCAAGGCCGGGCCGGCCGTCGCTCTTGTTGCAGACCAACCCGACGGTGCGGCCATATTCAAGCGCAATTGCGTGATGTGCCACGGTCCTGATGGCAAGGGCGTGGCTACGTTTAAGACCCCAGACTTCACTAATCCTAGAGTGCAGGCAAGTCTCACGGACGAACAGATTCTTGAGACCATCAAGAACGGCAAGAAGGGCACCGTCATGCCAGCGTGGGCGGACAAGCTGTCGGACCAGGATATCAAGGCCGTTGCAGCGCACATTCGCTCGTTCAACGCTCAGAATCAACCTGGACAGACAACCGCGACGCAAGCTGCAGAGAGTACACAGCCAAAGGTGTATACCCCCGGCGACGACTTCCTTCTCAGCCTACCGACGGGACGCCGCCTTGATCGGCACGGCTTCTACGTCAACTTCACCCATCGCTTCGTTTACACACCGGCTTTCTCGGGACCCGCGCTGGGCGGCTCTTTATCCGGGTTCGACGATTTTTCTATATCCTCCTTTGGTTTTCGCTACGGGGTTACCGACAAGTTGTCGGTCAGCATTTATCGTTCCCCCACTTTCATCGCCCGCCCCATTCAGCTCATGGCCGCCTATAACTTTATTGACGAACACGATGGTTATCCACTCAACGCCGCAGTGCGCGTTTCCATTCAGGGCGAGAATAACTTCTCGAGGAACTTCACCGAGAATATCGAGGGAATAGTGTCGCGAAGCATTAGCAGCCGGGCGCAACTTTATCTGGTTCCGACGGTATCTTTGGGTGCCCGCGAACTGTTCCAGCCCACTTCCTTCTTCTCAAGTGCGATCCCCAACCTTCCCGGTGTCAACACGGTTTCCTTGGGCGTGGGAGGTGCGCTCGACATCCGGCCGACCGTTGCCTTGGTGGCAGAAGTTATTCCTACACTCGCGAATGGCGACGCCTTGGGAATTCACCGCCCGGCCTTCGGCTTCGCCATCCAGAAGAAAATCTGGCGCCATGCGTTCACTTTCGGCTTCACAACTAGCCCGGGAACAACGGTGGCACAGCGGGCAGGCACGAGAGCTCAATTCCTGGGACAACCCAATGCCGACACGCCTGCTGGGTTGTGCATTGGGTTCGATCTGATGCGGCAGATTTTCTAACATTTCAGCTCGCTGATGGAACTCCATGCAACTGCAGACGCCGATCTGCTACCAGGGCAGCACAAAGGCCAGGTAACAGCAAGGCGAGACTGAGAGGGACGACCATCAGCGGCCATGGCGCCCAAGGTTCAGCGAGACTAGCTTCAGTTGGCGGGTTAGACTCCGCCTGAGTCTAGGTCCGCGGGCAAAGATTCTGGAGGGTCTGTCGGAGCGTGCTGCGGAACACATCAATCGAGAACCGGCTGTCGACGCTGGAGTGGGCACTGGCCCCAAGCCGGGCCCGCAGTTCCGGGTCAGCCAGCAAGCGCGCGAGACTGGAAGCGAGCTGTTTGTCATCTCCTGGCGGAACAAGTAAGCCATTCACCCCTTCGTGAACGATTTCTGTGATACCGCCTACTGCTGAACCGATCACGGGCACTCCCCACTGCATGCCCTCCAGGGCCACGAGCGGAAGTCCTTCGCTAACCGTCGAGGGAATAACGAGTACATCGAAAACTGCATAGAACCGGTCCGGATCATTCTGATAGCCTGGCCAGTAGACCCTATCTTTCAGCTCCAAGGCGCGCGCAGAAGACTGCAGAGTACGCAGATAGGCGCTGTCGTCCGCGCTGTGCGGCTCAGGGGCTCCTACAAAAACCAGTCGTACATTGAGCCCTTGTGCGACCAGCCTTCCAACAGCTTCGAGCGCTACCTGCTGTCCTTTCTGAGGATTGATGCGACCGACAACACCGACAATGAGACTGCCGGACTGGCGGAGATGGCTCAGGGTGTCATCCGGGGACTGGCGCGAGACTCCGGAAGCCGGACTGCGCACTGGGTTGTAGACGATCTGCATGATGCGACTGAGGGATGGATCACCTTTCAACAAACTTTGAGCGGCCGTTTGAGAGCACGCCAAGACTCTTGTCACGTGGCGGGCCGTGTGCGCAGCCACGAAGAGGTCCGTTCTTCTGCTCAGCGTCATATGAAGGTGGTAAATAGAGGGCCTTCCCGTCAGGCGGGCGGCGATCACCCCTCCCAGGAGCCATCGGGGACTGTTTATGTATACCAGCGCGATCTTCCGTCGACGGATGACTTGCGCCAGCCTGAACCCGCAATAGACACTCCGAGGTGGAAACGCCATCATGTCCGTAAGGGACTTCGGCCCCGACCGGTAACGCCCGAGGGGAAAGAGCAGAGTCTCAACATTTCGGCTCCGCAGGTCAGCGGCAAAGGGGCCCTCGTCGGGAAATGCCACTAAGGGAAGGAAGTCCGGCTCTACAGCTCGTATGGCTTCGTCGAGAACACGCTCAGCACCGGCTCGCCAGCTTTGTTGGTTCAGGAAAAGGATGGGCAGCTTCGTACGTTCCGCTCCTGGCGGGTGAATAGTTTTAGCAATCGCCGCGTTGAAAGCGGTGCAAGACCAGCTTCCAACGTGGCAGTTCCCAGGCGTAGCCCAGAGCACCGCCGACGTGAAACTTTAGACGAGAGCAAACGTACCTCCATTGGCCCCAAGTCGCTAAAGTGCGCGACGACAGGGTTGGGTTACCGGATTCGACCACACGGGCCGGACGATGGATAGGGATTAGCCGGCTCAACATAACCTCCTTCCATAAGTCTGCATCTTCAACGAATTGACGGTGCACAAGCAGGCTGAGCTTGCTGCCAGGAAACCGAGCCAGCGCCCAATTCCATCCGTGACGCTGCACCCAAAGCGAGAGAGCCGCCGGCAGTGTTTCCTTTGTCCAGCCACGAACCTCGGTTGGAATAGGAGCCTTGAACAGTAACGCGGCCATCGCGAAGACCAGGCCTACGATTTCAGACAAGTACCTCCGACCTTTGAGGCGCAAGCGGAATCGCTCCCAGAAATCGGAATCGCAACGTCGCCGCGCAATGAAATACGCAATTTCGAGGAAGCAAGATGGTCTGCACCAATAATCCAGAGTGTGCTGGAAGGCGTGCAATGCCTGCAAGATCAGGGCATCTTCATCGGCCAGCACCGGGAAGCGCAAGCCTTCCCAGGTCGTGAGGGTCGTTCGGTCCACAGCGTCTGCGGGCGTTTCCAAGCGGATCCGGTCTTGATTGGGTTCCCACAAGCTCAGGTGTAACTCCACGGTGCGGGAAAGGTCGTCGCTGTAAAAGTCTTCATCAGACGAGGGCAGATGTAAGGATTGTGCGGCGAACAACGACGCTCCCACCTTCTCGAAGCCAGGGCTTTGGATTTTTTGGGAATAACCCGTCGCTTCCAGAACCTGTTGCGCCTTTGCCAGCGAACCTTCAGCCACAAGATAGTCATAGTCATATTGGCTGCGGAGCCCGGCATCCGGACAATAGTCGGGAATAAGAGCGAAGCCCTTAAGCACGACATATTCGACCTCTGCCGATTCGAAGCGGCGGTTGAGTGATCCAAACTCCTCTTTCATCTCGGCCAGACGCCGGCGGTTGCTGTCGAGATTGCCTCGTAGGCGCGATTCAATCTCATCCGGCAGCGTTTGACTCAAGCCCGAACGATTCACCCGATCTAGAAGGTAGAGCGCAAGTCCGCTGTCATCGAGCCAAGGAAGGGTCTGCTGCCAGTCACGGCGGCTAAAGGTCCTCAGTCGTGCCAAAGGCTCCTGGAAGGGGCCAGTAACACGAAGAGATTCAACAACGCATTGGGCCAAGGCGCGGTTCACACTGCTATCTTGAAAGTATGAGCAAACGATTCGACTGCCGTGCGCGGGTCAGCGCAGTCATACGAAGCGCCTGTCACGATATAGCATTCGCCTAACGAAGTATGAACCTCTTGATCCGGAGAGGCCCACCAGCTTGAAACTTTCACTTTGAACTCTCCCACGGTGCGCCCGAGGATTACGCAACCGACCTTCGGTCGCGAGCAAACGCCCGAACCAGAAGGGGCATGACGGCGTACGATCCGCCCAATGTTGTCTACTCATGATGCTCATTTACATAATAAGGTACTTTCACGGGCATTGGCGCGGTTGCAAGATCAGCGGAGACTGTGGCTGCTGGGTAAAATCGAAGCTATCAAGCATGTCGCTCGCCATGTCATCTCGTGACGTGAGCGGTGGCAACTGATATCGTGTCTCGACGAATTTCAAAACCGACGAATGCTCGGACACGGTGTGCGAGATGTATCCGGCTTTGGCGAAGGGCGAAATAATCAGCAGGGGCACGCGCGGGCCGAGACCAAAGACATCAAGTTGCGGAGGCGGGACGTGGTCGTAGAAGCCACCGAAATCGTCCCAGGTCAAAAAGACCACTGTGGAATTCCATTCAGGGCCTTGCATCACCGCATTCAACTGCTGCACCGTCCAGTTCTCACCCTCACAGATGCTTTCCGGCGGGTGTTCGCTCTTGCCGGCCGCCGGGAAAAGCCAACTCATCGCGGGGAGCTGGTCGTTTTGCACATCGGCAAGAAATTGTGCCGTGGTTGCGACGTGATCCCGGTAGTCGGGCCTGCTGTAAATCTGGCGAAACGAGGTGAAAATACCGCCACTACCGTCTTCCGAGTAGTGTTTCCACGTTAGGCCGGCGGCGTTCAAGCTGTCCGCCAGTGTTTGAAAATCGAAACACGGCGCTTGGTAGGTGATGTTGCCAGCGCCATTGAGCACTGCGAGGTCTCCCCAGGAAGCGCCAGTGCAGTCTGTCCCCGGACCCGGATCACCGTCGTCGATTACACCCCCGGACTGAGCGGCAACAGCGTAGAAATAGTTGGGAACACTGGGGCCGTGAACGGAGGTGAAATATCGGTCCGCAAGCACGAACTGACGCGCATAGGCCCAGTAGTTGGGAATATCCTTTTCGGTCACCTGCGTGTACGCGCTGAAGCCGCCACTGATCAGGTCGAATTTGTCCATCTTGCCGCCGTCGATGGCCTGGATGGCGCAAGACCAGCCGTTACAAAGTTGCGCCTGGTATGTGTCCGGCATCGGCGTAAGAGGAACCACTTGCCCGACTGACGTAATTCCGCTGGTGGCGCCATCCGCTCCAGGGAAAGTGCCAAAGTAATTGTCAAAAGTGTGGTTTTCCTTAATGATGAAGACAGTATGCTGAATGGCCGTGATGTCCCGGGTAGGGAGAACATCCCCAGTTCCGCTGCTCTGCTGGCTGCCGCACGACACGAAGAGGAAAATCGATCCGAGAACGACACCGAGACTTATCGTCGGCGTACCGCGAACCATCTCCGCCTCAGCGTAGCTCTCGGCTGTTTGGCCCGCCTGGCTAAGAGCTCTCAGCGCCTATTGGAGTATCTTATCACTTCTGACTGCCGGGCTTCGTAACTTTCTCGCACCCTTCTCACCTTTCCGAAGGGTGGGACAAACTGTGCGTAGGTCCGATTTGGCTCTATAGCCGGTGCCGGACGCTACCTTATCATGGTCTCAGACATAGTCGCCGCCGAGCTAAGTTCTGCCACTTCGTAAATACGACCAAGAAAGGCCCGAAGGGCCGATCGATCTCAGGCCAGGCCAGTGAAGGTGAAAAAATCTGGCATCAGGGGGCTGGCGCACACCTTGAGGTGTGCGTTTTCGGGAGTTATTGCCCGCCTCGCAGACCTCAAAGGTTTGCGCCAGCCGAATTTTTCACACCTTCAGCGGTCTGGGCGTCAAGATAGCCGATTCAGACTCACGCGCAACGTGCGTCGTAAGCGCTCCTGCAACCCTGCGGCGCGGAAGGGCTCCTGACGCGGAGAGTGTCAATGACGCTTTGGGCCGAAGTGAAATGGATTGTGGCGAATCGCCGCCATAGTCATCGAGCATAGCTTGGGAAGAAAGGAAGCTTTGAAGCCGGAAGTATCTTTCACCAGTTTCTCGGCCAGGAAGCCCACGGCGCATTCTGCCTCGCTGTCAATCGCCAGAAAGCTGCGCTGTCCAATGTTTGCCAAAAGCAGGCCGTCAGCGGAGACCATCGAAAAATCGGGCCAGGGCGGCCTCAATCCGCTGTCTCCGTCGCTGACCAGACGCCACAAGAACGCCTCACGCCGCGAGCGTTTCGGCGCGCGCTCCAGGGCGTCGCTTACCCACCGCAGTATAAACGGGCTATTCGTCTCCAAACGAACCGGACGATGGCCCAGGCTAAGATCGGCCACGAAGGGTGTGGGGGTCAAACGCCCTGCAAGGTGTGGCCCCGTCCTGAGGGAATACGCGCTGCGCCTCGGCGACTCATCATGCGACAGGCTCGGCCGAGAAACAGCACAAAACCCGGACAGCACTTGGGCAATCTCCTGGGGACTCTCCCCGTATCGGAGTAGCCAGCATTCGCGCTTCACGAGACTCCGAATCGTTGCCTGCTGTATCTTCCTGAGCGAAGACAACTCCAGCGGTAACCTTCCCAAAGCGGACTCTAACCTGATCGAGGCCTGCGCGGGCGCAACCCTGACAAAGCTATGCCCTGGCTCCTGCTGGCGCTCTAGAAAAACCAACCAACGAGGCTCACAACTGAGAGATCGCCGAACACCAAACACAAGTTCGGGGTCGACCTCATAAGCTCGTTCACCATTCAGCGAAACGCTTGCCTCAACTGCCCGCAGTTCAGGGAAGTATCGAACCGCGTCCGGCAACAGCTTTAAGGGCGTGGCTAAGCCCCAGGCCCGCAGCCGCCGTTCGAAAAGGGAGAAATAGGTCCAATCATCCGACAGGAAGGCAAAACCGGTCTGGGCCAAGGTCAGAGAAAGGGTGGACTTGCCTGACCCCGACTCACCGGCGAGGAGAAGCCCCATGCCGTCCCGCTCCACACACGCACAATGGAGCGCTGGGACATTCAGTGCCTCGCTCGCGAGGCCGACCATCACGGGAAAAACAACGCGTAGCCAATAAGCCTCATCCTGAGCCATCGACTGAGATAATCGGCCGACAATACGCCGCCCCCGCAAGTCCAGCAGCATCGAGTTCTCAGAATCAAATCCAGCGTATACAAGATGACTCAGCCCTCGAAAATAAGGCCGGGGCCACGGAGGAAAAGTCTGCGCGGCCGGATCCACCCAGAGGCGCATCGTTAAATCGGGAGAAGTCTCGCTTCCCACCGTCTGCCTGAAGCTATTGCGGGCTGAGGTAAGGATTTCTTGGGAGTTGGTGGCGATTGCGAAGTGTGCGCCGGTCACCAAATAGGATTCGCCCAAAGGGGTATGCAGCTTGTGATCCATAACACCGCCGACTTGATATCCCGCTTAGAACTCTCACGAGCGCGCCAACGGAGAGCATAACGGAATCTTTCTTGGATGTCCCGGGCCACGCGCGCGATAGCCCGCGCTGCGAGATGTCCCTCTCATCCCATCCGGGCCCCGAATGACCATAGTACAATACCGCGGCTCAACCCGCGGATTTCCCGGTTGAAATGCATATTTACAGGCCGGGGGCTGTACTTGGCCCCGTTGCACACTAACGAAGACGTAGTTTCGGATCACGGACACCGGCGTAGCAGGAATTTCTCGTTCAATCGGCCGGCTCTGTCCCTTACAAGCGACTACTGATTTCGTTTCCAAATCTGGTCGTAGTCATAGTTCTCGAAAGTCTTAACCACATGATAGTGGTGGCGGAGATATGCCCGGAGGGGGTCCAGGTGGTCGAAAACTGGATTATGGTAATACCAGGAGTCCAGCCACAATGGCCAAACGACGTAGAGCACCTGGCGGCTTTCCAAGCCTTCCACCACATCCTGAACCTGCTCAGGCCGGGTGTAATCCGTGGGAGTCAAGAAGGGCACAGGCGCTGGACTTCGGAGCCCGAACAGAAAGTAGAAACCGGATCCAGAGGCGTCGAAAAGAAACTCCGAAGGCCGCGTATGCTCGAGTACCCATTTGCACCTATCGTACCACGGGGGATCGGGAAAGGCTGTTCGGCCCGACGGTAGGTCAAGATAAGTGTACGACCGTCTTTGGGCCCTCCAAGGTCCAGCGACGGTCACGATCAAGCAAAAGGCCCAAAGCACCCGAGCCGAAGCCCAGTGAAGCTTTCCCGGAGATCCGATGAGCCAAACGAAGACGATCAGGGCCGGAAGAGCTACCGTACACAGCCTGAAGAAATTCGGTGCGGGCGCGACGCCCACA